>LKMJ01001553.1_pt1 | contig 20432 bp, 14 predicted proteins | sample 643391 | NCBI WGS metagenome assembly LKMJ01 (sample SAMN04112250, study PRJNA286221) | soda lake metagenome | biome: soda lake; feature: Kulunda Steppe; material: water; isolation source: sample PL-Br10 brine of Picturesque Lake | place: Russia: Kulunda steppe | collected 2010-07 | reverse complement strand
CGATGACGACGATCCGATGGATGACGACGATGACCCCGCGGACGATGACGACGATCCGATGGATGACGACGATGATCCCGCAGATGATGATGACCCCACGGACGATGACGACGACGATCCCGCAGATGATGATGACCCCGCGGACGACGATGACGACGACGAATAGGCCGACAACACTCAGTTACGCCTGAGCGGGATCGATCCCGCTCATTTGTCACTATATTTTTAACTGGACGCTGTGATCACTCTCTTCCGCGATCGCCAATGCGCATATCGAACGGTTTGAGCGCATTCGAAAAACGGAGAACGGTTCGTCAATCGTACGGACTCGCGAGATGGAATCTTACGGCTGAATCCGGGCAAAGATGTCAAGCACGCTGCAGCGTAACGACGAAGATCGATCCTTCCGGTTCGTTTTCCGTGACATCGATCTCGCCACCGTACTGTGTCACCAGTCGGTGCGCCAGCGTGAGTCCCACACCGAGGCCCGTACTTTCGGCACCTTTCATTTCCTCAGAAAAGACCGCTTGCCGTTGCGGCTTCGGAATCCCTGGTCCGTTGTCAGCGACTTCGATCGTGACGGTTTCTGCGTCGGCCTCCGCTTCGACACGAACCGTCGGCGTCTCTTTATCGTTGTAGAACACGCCGTTGTTTATCAGGTTCGAAACAACTGACGAGAGCAACCTGTTCGCCTTGACGGAAACGTCCGGAACGGATCCGATCGTTATCTCCGCGTCTCCGTACAGCGCGTTTGCTTTTTCGACTTCATCGCGCAACAACGGAGCCAGTTCGACCGACGTAACCGATATCGAGTCTTCGGCAATCGCGTCCAACGCGTCGCCGATCGTCGCCGTCAGTTCGAGAATGTGGTTTCCGGACTGTTTGATCTCTTCGAGTATCTCCTGCCCTCGCGGATCGACGTACTCGGTTAGCTCCGACGCTCGTCCGACGATGAGACTGACGTCGTTCCTCACGTCGTGACGCGTGAGCCGGTTTAATATCGCGAGTTGGTCTGATCGCTGTCTGAGCTTTCGCTCCGTTTTCTTTCGTTCGATGGCGTACTGCACCGTCAAAAGCACCATCTCCGGGGAGAGTTCACCTTTTACGAGGTAATCTTGGGCACCTTTCGCGACTGCATCCGCGCCGAGTCGCTGCTCAGGCATCCCGGTCAGTACCACTATGGGAACTGTCGCATCGACACCGACGACCGCATCGACGGTTTCGATTCCATCGCTATCCGGGAGCTGGAGATCGAGAATGACGATGTCAAACTGCTCGTTACGCAGGCGGGCCGTCCCGTTCTCGATACTCGTTTCGTGAGTGAATTCGACGTCGGTGAAGCCACTTCCGCTGAACACTCGATCGAACAGCTCGTTTCGTTTCGCTGATTTGAACTGTTCTTGGAAGATCCGTGCATCCGCCGGATTGTCCTCAATGAGTAACATCGAGATCGTCCCTCCGCTGTTCGAGGGATCTCTGTCTGTCGAATCGTGTCCGGACATCATGAATTCTGGTCCATATCCAAGACGGCAACGAGCCGATCGGGATCATCGAACTCGGCTGTCGGATCGTCTATCTCCGCTTCGAGTTCCGTCAACCGATCGATGAGCCGTTTGTATCGTTCATCGCTTTCGAGTTCGGTTGCCGATAGTTCGTTTTCCAAGAGCGCCCGCTTCGCGTTCAACACGAGGTATTCTTGGGTAACATCGTCGTAAGAATCACGGGTTAATACGTCCGTGATGGTTTGTATCAGCCGTTCTTTGGTTCCGGGCTTTGTGAGGTATGCGTCGAAAGACATCTCGATGATATCCATATCCGGGGCAACGGCAGTGAGCATTATGACCCGTGTCTCGAATCCCCAGTTACGTATCTGTTCGAGTACTTTCTCTCCGGGCATCCCCGGCATCCGTCGATCGAGCAGTACGACATCGACGTCCTCGGTGAGCTTCGAAAGTCCGCTTTCGCCGTGATATGCGGTTTTTACCTCATAGTCGTTCTCGAGCCATCCCGTATACATCTTCACGAGTCGCGGATCGTCGTCGATGATGAGGACCGTTGGATCGGGATCCAGATACCGCTCGCCCCACGACGCTAACGACGAGAGGATGGATTGAAGATCGCGCCCGTCGTCGGTCAGCGTGTACTCCACCTGTTTCGGTGATTCACTGATCACGGTTCTGTCGACGAGTCCGTTCTCGACCAATTCTTCTAAGCTTTCAGTGAGTACTTTCGAGGAGATACCTTCTAGACGGTCTTGCAGTTCACTAAACCGTAGCGCTCCGTCCTTGAACAGCCGTTGGACGATCACTGGATGCCACTTCTTCGAGATGATCTCCATCGCCACCGTGAGGCGCTGGACATCTCGATCGTCTCTATGTCCCGCCACTGGTATGCGTTCGTTCGCGTATAGGGTTATTATATAGATGATAAACCGGCCAAAATTGCTATTATCTTCGAAACTCGCTCGTAAACTCTAATGACACATCTGTCAAAGGTTCACATTATAATTTACTTATACTGGATTACTCTGTCTGATCTTGGGCACATATGCAGTAATCTGCGTGCACATTACGTATGTGATAACAATATCGGATCGTGCTGTATCGATCATCGAGGTACAAACCCATGCCAACGTGCCAAAACTGCAATTCGTTCGTCAGCGCGCAGTACGCTCGAGTGTTTACTCCCTCGAATGTCAAAAACCCTCGCGCGTGTCCAAACTGTCCCGATCTGATCCGTGATAACGGGAAGCTTCGGCCTAAGTGATCGATCTTAGGTGTTCCTCGAACGGAGTTAACTCCGAGATAATAAGATATCTGTGGAAGGAACTTCCGTGCGTGAAACGACGATCGGCTCTCGCCACTGGCGCGTTGGTGGCTAGCGGTGTCGGTGTTGGTGCCGTTATCGCAGAGCGCGGTGTGACCGACGTGGAACCGCGTCAGCCGACCCCATCGAATGCCATGCTGATCGATGAGGGAACGTTGCGGACGGGTACGGATCGGGAAACGAAATACTTCGAGATCGGGGCTGAAGCTGACGGTCCCACTGCCGTGGTGATCGGTGGGATCCATGGCGATGAGGTAAACGGCTATCGTGCGGCCGAGCGAATTGTGGAATGGGAATTGAACACTGGCTCGATCGTCGTCGTTCCGTGGGCTGATATCGTCGCGGTTCGTCGAAACGAGCGTGAGGGTCCCGATGGGGACTTTAACCGTCTGTTTCCCGCCGGTGAATCCCCCGAAACGCCGCTCGCCAGAGAGTTATGGGAACTTCTCCTCGCCGTCGACCCGGATTTCGTCGTCGATCTGCATCGGTCGAGAGGTCTCTATGAAACACATGGCCGATGGGTTGGACAGGCACTGTTCCCGACCGCGGCGGGCGATGCGACGGCCGATGTCGATGCGGTTATTGAGCGAATGAATCAAGAGCACGTCCCGCGATCTATGCGATTTCACCGGTTTCAGCGCGGGAACACGCTCGGTGGTGAACGTCCCTTACTCGTTCATAAAGTCGGTGCGAATCTCGAAACCGCCGGTGTCCTCGTCGAACTTACGGATTTCTTGCTCGATCTCCCAACGCAGGTTCGATGGACTGAACGGATCACTGAGCTGCTGTTGGCGCGGTATGGAATCGAGCGGGTGTCTCAGTGAGATGACCGATCGCAATGTATGTCTGGTTGACCGGATGGATCGGTGGTGGACTGTTCTCGCCGAACCGGGTGTCGTGAGCGTGTTCGCCGCGCTCACGGTGCCGCTCGTTGTCGGCACCCTCGATGCCCGGTTACACACCCCTCTTGCCGTTCCGGGGTACACGCTGTTTGTCGCAGTAACCGTCGTTGGCGAACGGATCGTTCCACAGTACGCGTTTCGCCTCTACTGGATCCCGTTCGTGCTTTGTTGTTACGCGATCGCCATCGTCGTTACGGGGATCGCTCGCGCGTGTTTTCGTCGGGGGATTCCAAAAGCCGATCAATGAGCTACAAGCGGTGTGCTAAATCGTGTCAGTAACGTCACCATACCTGTTTAGGATGCGTATAACGAGAATATGACATCCCCCTAACGTTGGTTAGGTTTCATAAAATCAAACATTCTTAGTTTACATACCTGATTATCATTCTGTCTACCCGTTTGCGCTCATACGATGTCGAAAGACGGTACTAGTTCGTTGTTGAATCGCCGAACAATTCTCAAAACGATCGGGGTTGGCGTCCCTGCGGCGGGATTTCTTGGGGGAACGGTATCCGGGAACGAATACGACGACGTTGTCGACATCGTTGAAGCTGGAGCCGACGATACTGGAGAGGAGCCGATCGATGACGTGTTCGCATCGCACGCGAACGATGATACGCGAATCGAGTTTCCTGACGGTCGATATAAGGTCAATGATATCACGCTGTATGGTCTCAGGAACTTCGCAATGATCGCGACCGGAGACGCGACCCTCGTTCCCGGCGAGAACTACGAACCACGGTCGTGGATCGCGGGAACGAATAACCGGTATATTCGATTCGAGAACTTCACGATAGATAACACCGAAGACGGCGTAGGATCTACGGTGATCATTCACGCCTACGACGGACTCATCGTACGCAACGTCACGAAGATCGGCCACCACGATGTCAATCGTCCGGCGTTCGGATTCAGGGTCATCGAAGACGGTGGGAGCGGGCTCGTCGAAAGCCTGCAGGCGGCCGACGGTGGCCGAAGCGTTGGTATCTACACGGATCCGGACGGGACCATCACGTACCGAAATTGCCACCTCGAACGGTTCGAGAACAACGGCTTATACGCATCGCTCGGCACGGGCCCCGTTCATATCGAGGGCGGTTTCTATCGGAACAACAACGTCAGTGCTGTTCGACTTGGAACCGACGGAAGTAGCGTTCGGGGCGCGACATTTCGGGTCGATGACCCTCCCAGTGACTTCGGAAATTGTCGAGGAATTCGCTTGGCGGACGGCGCAGGTCCGGTCGAAATCGAAAATTGTGAACTCTACATGACGAGCGGACGGGGTACCGGCGCGATCGTCGGCGCATTCAATAGCGGATCGTTCAGCGTTCGCGACACCGCGATTTACGTCGGCCCGGAGTATTCGACCGTCGGTTCCGGTGGCCGACGAACGAGTTATGCGATCTATGTGGATCCGGCGACCGACGGAGAGGTCGGAAGCCGAACGATCGAAAATACGGTGATCAAAGGAGCCGGTGATTACGTTGCACCGGTTCGGCTGGCCCGAGATAACAACGATCTCCGGGATCTTTGCATCGAACAGTCCGGTCATCGACGCAACGGGATAATCTTCGTCGACAGCAACAACAACGTCGTCGAAGATTCGTCGATCTCCGTTCCTGGTGAGGAGATCGTCCTCGAAGGCGATTCGTCGGTCGAACGGAGCAACATCTCGACCGATGCCGAATGCGAGTGGCCCAACGGTGTCGGTGACAATGGTGACGATGAGGTCGAGGCTGACGAGCCTGAAGAGTCCAGTGGCGAGGCTGACGACCCCGATGAGAGTGATGGAGAAACCGACGATACCAGCGAGGGATCCGACCGTGATGAGGACGGAGACGTTGGCGAAACGCTTCCCGAGGGTGATGTAATCACGATCGTCGGGGACAGCGAGACTGCTCATTATGAGTTCACCGTCGATGGATCGGTCGAGAAATCGACCGCGTATGGCGGAACCATAAACGACTACGATGAGATCAACGAGATGGGGACCGTTACCGGACGAACGACGAACGAGCCGGATTCGTACGCGTTCGACGGTGTCATCACGGACTTTAAAACGACCGACGTCGTCACGGTACTGCTCAATGGAGAGGAACTCTCTCCGCAACTCATCGGCCCGAGCGTTCTGACGGTCGTCGGAACGGGCCGAACCGCCTACTACGAGTTCGAAGTCACCGGTAACGTACAGAAATCCACCGCGTACGGCGGGACGATAAACGATTACGATCAGATCCGCGATGACGGAACGGTGAGCGGACGGACGACGAACGAGCCGGACTCGTTCAGCTGCATCGGGATGGTTCGTTCGTTCAAAGCCTCCGGACCGGTGGAGATCTATGCTGACGGCGAACTCGTCACCGAGATGTAACTTCACTCGACCCGATCGTCAAATAGCGTTTCAATGATCGTCTGCTCTGCGGTTCGGATGTGCTCGGAAAACGTCGGCGACGAGATGTCGAGAATCTCTGCGACTTCCGTGCCGCTTTTCACCCGCGGCCACTCGAAATATCCCGCGAAATACGCGGTTTCGAGGACTCGCCATTGCCGGTCTGTCAGCTCGTCTTTGAGTATTCGGTGTAACCCTGACCTCGTCTGCCCCCGTCGAGCCGTCGTTCGCTGAGCGAGTAACACCGTGGACGGATAGAGCTCCTGAAGTGAATCGACCACTTCGCGGATGTCGGTCTTCGTCGAGATCTCCACGAATACGTGAAACGTTCCATCGGTGGCCACGACTTTGGGAACTTTCCCGCCCAACTTCGCCAACGCATCCGAAATCGGGAACTTGCTGACGGTGAGTTCAGCGAGGATCGTCCCTTCGCGTTCTGTAATGTACTCGATGGATTCGACGTTTTCGGACCGACCGATGGCGTCTTCAAGTGCTTCTCGGTCCATCCCTTCAACGGTAATGAACTGAATATATCCACTGCTATCCAGCGGAATACGGCGTTCCAGAGTTATCGAAACCTCGTTACCGGCTGTCATCTCGAGAATCGGATGGTCGGGGATCTCGACACGGAATTCGAGTTCGGTCACCGTGTCGCTGATGAGCGCTTTTCGCTGGGTTATCGTGTGGATCGCGTGTCCGATTAACCCGCCGAGATCGGACAGCGTTTCCGCGTGTGGCCCGTCGAACGCGAACGGCTCGGTCGCGTAGATGTTCAATACGCCGTAGGTCGCACCTTCGTATTCGATCGGTATCGCTGCCGACGAACGGTAGCCGTATGTCTCAGCCGCCTCACGCCACGGTTCGTACGTCGGATCGTTCATGATATCTTGTAAAAACTGCGGCTCTCCCGTCCGGATCGCCGTCCCAGTCGGTCCTTGACCGTTCGGCGTCTCATCGATCGATATCTCGATCTCATCGAGATACTTCGAATCGATCCCGGCACTTGCCGTCGGTGTCACTGTGCAGTCACCCCGTTCGACGGTACCGATCCACGCGAACGCGTATGGATCGGTTTCGATAAGACGCTCACAGAGCCGTCGTTCGATCTCTCTCGGCGTCCGAAGTTCGGACGCTGTCAACGCGACATCTCGGATCGTATCATTGAGTTGGTTGAGCGCGGCGAGACTGCGCTGGTGTTGCCACTGTTCGATCGTCGTGGCGAGGACGTTCGCGACGGCCTGTACGAAGTGGACGTCTTCTTCCGAAAACGTCCGACGCGCGCGATCGTGTGCCCCAAGTATTCCCCACGGATCGTCAGTCGATCCGATTATCGTACTGATTCCGCTAACGACACCGTGTGATGTAAGCAGCTCAGGTCCTGAAAAGCGTGTTTCCGCCTCGAGGTCCTCGACGATGACTGGCTCTTCCGAGAGCAGCGTATAACCCGCCTGCGAGTTCTCGTCGGATGCGACCGTCGCCGCGCCGACGATCCCGTCGTCCCAGCCGACGCCCTCTCGGAGGAACAGCTCTTTCGCCGAGGCGTCGAGCTCCAGCACTTTGCAGAACTCGGTATCGAGCATGCCGGCGACGGTTCGACACACTTCCCCCATGAACGAATCCAGATCCTCGGTTTCGAGGCCAAGTTGACCGAGTCGGGCGACCGAGGCCTGCTGTTTCGCCCGTCGTTCGTATCGACGTCGTTGTTCGACCCGCTCGGTAACGTCTTTGAACGTCAGCATAACTGTCGATGAGGATCCGTTGTCGAACTCATCGACTCCTTGAACGGAGAGCCATATCGGGTCTTCATCCGTTCGTTCGATGCCGATGATTCGATCGGACGGCCCGCCGTTCTCCGCTTTCAATTCCACGAATGGAGAGTCACCTTCGTCGAAGGGCTGTCCCGACTCACTGATGATGTCCCATCGGTGAACGTTGAACGGATCTTCGTTGGACTTCTCTTGGAACATTCCGAGCAGTTCTTCGACCTTGTTGTTCCCGAACAGAAGCTCTCCGTCGGCGTCGACCAGCGCGATTCCGATCGGAAGCGCGTCAGTCAGAGCCTCATACCGAGCGGCCGCTTCCCGTAACGGCAGTTCTTGAAAGTACCCGCTCTCGATCCCCAACTGCTCGCTCATATCACCGACGGGGAGTCACAAGAATATAGGCCTATCGTCGGACCCGACGTTCGCGCTCGGTCGACTACATAGGGATTCTCGAGAAAGTTCATCGTTCTGCCGACCGAAACCGAGAAACGGCCGAGAGCGGTCGGCTATTGGAACCTCTGGCCGGTCACGATACTCTCTCACTGATAACGGATTCGACCGGAACCCGAGCGTCCGTTTGATCCTACTCGACACGTGCTTTCGCCCACTCTGTGAGAACTTCGGGCTCTGCTCCCGGGAGATACACGCGCTTTTGCTTTCCGATGCGGTACCGATGGATTCGTTCGTCTTTCTCCATCGTCGAAAGCACGCGACTCGTCTTCGATGCGGACCACCCCATCTCGTCTACGATCGTGTTCTGCCACACCTGTCCGTCCGTGTGCGTTGAGAGGTGTTGAATGACCTGTTCTTGTGGCGTCAGATATTGCTCTTTTGTCCGGTCGTCTATCCGTGTATTCGCCCCGGCAGACGAGTCGATCTCCCGTTCGATGTCCACGCGATCCGTATGCTCGTTCTCGCCGCGAATCTCACGAGCGTTCTCAGTAGTGTCCTCACGATCCGTGGGCGATTTGCTGTCGTAGCTCCTCTCTCTTTGATCGGTCTCTCGTTTCGCGTGCGAATCGTTTCTTGAGGTGAAGGTGCCGAACAAGGTATTCCCCGTTTCCGCGATGGCAGTGTTCAGCGCGTTCACGGTCTCTGCCAATTTCGTTCTCTTCGCGTTCGGACTCTCGTCACTCATTATGATATGTATTTAGAATACACAGACATACGAAGCGTCCCTAAATGCTTTGGCCGATACACCGCGGATGGGGTGAGTAACGACACTGTGGTCTGCTGTTCTCCTGTTGTGCGCTTCTCAAAGTGAATTGTCCGTCTTTTCGGTGGATGAATTGTGAGATTGCCGAAATTATGCGCCCGATATAGATACGTCGACAGCACACAGATACGGTAGCTTACGATGAGCAACGGACTCCGTTCCTTCGCCGACCTCGCGCTCGTATCCCTCTTCGCTGCCGTGGCGGCCGGTGTCGTCGCCATTGACGGTAACCTCGGTCCCGTTCGTACACTCCTCGGATTGGGGCTCGTACTGTTCGTGCCCGGATATCTCTTCGTTGCGACGCTGTATCCGAATGCTTCCCCTACGACGGCGCATACCGCGGGACGGAATCGAAATACGACCACTCAAACGGGACGGACCCGAACACTCACCGGACTCGAACGAGCGGTTCTCTCCGTCCTGTTGAGTATCTGTATCGTCCCGCTGCTCGCGCTCGCCGTCGACTTCACCCGATTCGACGTTGCTCGACGGCCCGTTCTCGCGGTCGTCTGCGGGTGGATCCTTCTCTTTACCATTCTCGCCGCGATTCGACGGCTACGGCTGCCGGTTGATCGACGGTTCGCCATCGATTTCGGCGGCCATCTCGAAACCGGGAGAAACTTCTTCCGCCAGCAGCCCGCCTCACTTCGTCGGACTTCGCCGTTTTCGCCGCAGAACGACACCGAACTAGTACTGAACGGCATCGTCGTGGTTGGAGTCTTACTGTTGCTCGTGAGCGTCGGCTTCGCGGCGGTCGCCGATCCAGGAAGTGAATCGTTCAGCGAGCTGTATCTGCTCACCGAGAACGAGGACGGGGAGATGGTCACTGAAGGATTCGAGACGGCGTTTAGTGGTGGTGAATCCGTTCCGCTCACCGTCGCAGTCGGGAATCACGAAGGCGAGACGACCGAGTACTCCGGTGTCGTCTTGCTACAGGAACTGTCGTCAGATCGGACCGCCGTCGAATCCGAGGATGAACTCGACCGCTTTGCAGTAACCGTCTCGGACGGAGAAACGGAGACCGTTGATACGGAGGTGCTCCCCTCGATGGTCGGAGAGGACCTTCGGCTTCACGTTCTCCTGTACACGGACGACCCGCCCGATGACCCGTCCGTGGACAACGCCTACCGAACAGTTCATCTCGATATCACCGTCAGCTAACCGGCCACGCAGTTGACTGCTCGGCTCGTCCTGCCTTTCTAACGGGTCTCACGATAGTCCCGAGAAGTCGTCAGTCCAAACGGATCGAAATTTTCGATTGTCGAGACGCGACGTGCCGATTGTCGTTTATATAACACCCGATCACCGACGGCTACTGTGGTCGATGTCAGGCGGTACAGAGATGTACGTCTCCGTTCGAGTACGGACGATCTCGCGTCGGGTCACACACGTCCGATTCGGCCAGCTGTTGGACGTGTTGTTCACCACCGATATCGAAGACCGGAGCGCCGGACGAGTGATACGACCGATAGATCACTCTGTCGTTCGTGAGCGTTCCGTCCTCATCGACCGTCGCGACCCCGAATCTGACGTCATCGAGCCGATTGAGCGTCAACACGTAGGGATGATCCGAGTAGATAACGCCGGCTCCGTCTCTCGTCGTCCGTTCGATCAGCGTCTCCGCGGCGACGAGCTCCGATTCGGTGTAACTGTATTTCACGTTGTGCTCTTCGAACGCGGGCGCGTCGGGATTTGCGGCCGTCGAGAGTATCATCGCACCCGGGAAGACGAGCGCGAATACGACCGCACAGCCGATAAATAACGGGACTGCGAGGTCTTCTCGGAGATACCCGAAGCCGAACGCGGTCAGTATCGCCATCCCGACGTATAAGAACGGATACCAGCGGCCCGGGAGCAGCGAGTTGATGCCGAGCACGGGCGGAACGAGCGTGATCGCCATCAGGATCCCCGTCCACGCGACGATCACAGCGGTCGTCTGTGTCAACCGTTTCGCCTGCATCGTTACTGCGGTCCCGACCGTCGTTCCGAACAGTAACAACAGGAACCCGAGCCGGTTGAGATAATTTAGGAGGGATTGATACGGGAGCTCGTCCGCGTCATCGCTGATATCGGAGTCCCCGCCGCCTTCCGAAAGCGTCGCGATGTCCTCTTGAACCGTCGTTACCGCTCCGTCGAGTAGCGTCTGCCCGTAGTAGGGCGTCTGGCTCCAGACGAACGAGAGCACCCCGCTTTTAAATACCACATAGCTCAAAAGCGTCGTTGTCGCGACGCCGGCCGCCGCCGTTGCCGCTCCGGCCGCTGTCGTTCGGATATCCGTCGCCCGTGTGAGCGGAAATAGCCGCGATGTGTACACGACGTGTGCGAGTAGCGCCGATCCGAGGACGGTTAACACGATCACCGATGACAGCTGATGGGTCAGCGCGAGTGAGATGAATATAAATATCAGCGCGATATCGTCGCGGAGCACGGCGAGCCCTTCCAATCGTCGAATCAGTAAAAACCCGACGCCGAAGAACATCGCGACCGACATACTCGTCGGGATGAGGTGGATACTCCAGCGAATGAAGTAATCCGTCATTCCGTATATCGCCATCGCGAACAGCGCCCACCGCGCCGGCACCAGATACCGCGTTGCGGCGTATATCAGTACCGACCCCACGACGATGGCCGTTCCGAGAGAGAGATAGAGCCCCTCGCGAAGCGAGACGCTCGCGAACATCGAGGTGACGGCGATGAGGAGGTGATACAGCGGCGATCCGACGTACTTCGAGTCTCCCATCCCATCGATCGAACCGGTCTCCATGACGCGCTGGGTCAGATCGGGAACGTGGATCCAGATGTCGATCCCCGTAAAGCCGGGCACCGCATACAGGGCCGGAAATCGAAGGATCGCAACGAACAGTAGTATCTCGGCTAATAGCGCTCCCGGATGGAGGAAACGCTCCGGAGTGAAACAGAGTTGCAGGATGATGAACGTCCCGAGTAGGCTGGCGATAAGGTAAAACAGCAGTGAGCGCCCACCGGTAAGCGTCGCCACGAAGATCAACAGGGCCGAGCCAGCGAGAACGACGAACAGGCCGATCTGTGGATTTCCGAACAGCGGCGTCGTCGGCCTGTCGCTGTCCGGTCTCCATCGGGCGACGAGATAGAGAAGGCATCCGATGATCAGCATCGGTGGAACGGTTCTCGCAAGCGTGTGCGAAATGAGGAGATTCGTCCCGAGCATGAGCGTGCCCGCGACGAGACCGATTCCGGCTATCACCGTATCCTGTCTCATCTCTCTTCGTCACCACCGGTTACCCGACTGGTTCGTCCGCGTTGGATAATACGGCAACTCGAGAGTATACGAAAACGGATATCCATCGTCTCTACTCGGCCCACAATATCTCTAGGATGGGGTACCGCGGGGATAATTATCGGCCGATTAATTTCGCTTTATTATGTGTCACCTTGTCAGACGATTGGATGTACGTCGAATCGATCGAATAACCCCCTGTTAAGCCCAGAGACGGGTAGTCTGGTTTCTCTTTTTGTTTTTATCGCTTACTTCGAGGTGACCTTCCCACTTACCAAAATGTAAGAAATATTATATGTTTGTCGAGGAGGTGGTCTTTGATAACGACCCATGAACGCAAACGACGACAGCCGAACAGCACAGAACAGCACACGACGAACGTTCCTGAAGGGTATCGGTGTCGCGACGGTCGCGGCGTACGGTATCGGATCGACGACAGGCGTGACCGCCGCTTCGTCTCGGTCGAATTACACGATCCGAAGCGGTACCGACGAGGAAACCGAGGTGTACGTGGTTACCGGATCCCGCTCGGGGCCGACGGTGGTCGTCATCGGTGGCGTCCACGGAAACGAAGCGAGCGGATGGCGAGCCGCCGAAGAGATCAAAGAGTGGGATATCGATGCCGGCAAGCTCGTCGTGCTGCCGCGAGCGAACGTCCCCGCGATTAACGCCGGCCATCGTCCGTGGGGAACGTGGGATCTGAACCGCCACTTTCCTTCCGGGGAACGGCCAAAGAGCCGTCTCGCACAGGCGATCTGGGACGACGTAATCGTCGAACACGATCCGGATTTCGTCTGGGACCTCCACAGCTCACAGGGCATCCACAGCGAGGGTGATGGCGTCGGTCAAGCGATCTTTCCGACGCGGGCTGGTGACGCCAGATCGCAGGCGTCGGACATCCGATCGTTTCTCAACGACGAGTACGTGCCGGACTCGATGCCGACCTACGAGTTCACCGGATCTTCGAGCGTCGACGGAACACAAGATATGCTCAAACACAAGGTCGGTGCCGATCTCGGGGTACCGTCGATCATCTTCGAAACCGTACACAACGATCTCTCGATGGCACGGCAGATCGCTTGGACGACGGCTGCTGTGTGGCGCTTCCTCCAGAATTACGAGTTGATTACTCGAATCGAGCGAACGGTCACGATCACTGGAAAGGGCGAGACCGCCCACTACGAGTTCGCCGTCGACGGAGCGGTGACGAAGTCTGCTAGCTACGGCGCAGGCATCAACGGTTTCGACGAGTTCGATGGAAACACCGTCACGGGGCGGACGACGAACCAACCCGATTCGTTCCGCTTTACTGGAAGTATCACCGATTTCGATGCCGACGCGCCCGTTGACGTCGCTATCGACGGTAGCGATGTCGGATCGAACGCGCTCGATCGTGACGTTCTCACGATCGTTGGAGACGGCGGAACCGCTCACTATGAGTTCACGGTCGACGGATCGGTCTCGAAATCGACGGCGAATGGTGGAACGATCAACGAGTATGACCGGATCCACGACGACGGGTCTGTCACCGGACGGACGACGAACGAACCGGACTCCTTCTCGATCGATGGATCCATCCAGTCGTTCAAAGCCGACGCCCCCGTGAACGTCTATCTTAACGGTGAGGAAGTCGATCCGACCTCGCTCTCCGGAAACGTCCTCACGATCGTTGGAGACGGCGGAACCGCTCACTATGAGTTCGCAGTCGACGGCTTCGTCGAGAAATCGACGGACCACGGCGGGACGATAAACAGCTTCGATCGAATTCACGACGATGGAACCGTCACCGGTCGGACGACGAGCGAGCCGGACTCCTTCGCGTTCACCGGCTCGATCACCGACTTCGACGCCGATAACGATGTCACCGTCTCACTGAACGGTAACGCGATCCATCCGGAACTGCTCGGTGCGTCTACCATCACAATCGATGGAAACGAGACGACCGCCTACTATGAGTTTACGGTCGATGGGCCGGTCGAGAAATCGACGGCCTACGGTGGAACGATCAACGGGTATGACCAGATTTACGACGACGGGAGAGTCACCGGTCGGACGACGAACGAGCCGGATTCCTTCGCGTGTACGGGAATCATCACGTCCTTCGAGATCGACGGCAGCGCCACCGTCTATGCCGATGGTGAGGCCGTCGAACTTCGATAGCCGGCCCGCTCGTTGAACCGGTCGTTGCCAATTGACGGGTTGCCGTAACTGCTCTCATTCGCATCACCACTGCGACCCCGCATCGGTACGGTATCCTGCCGTTACCACCGGGACTTAGGTGCCCGATAGGTATGCCGTCCGGTCTCGTTTAATTGCGCAATGACGGTTCGTGATCTCTATTTACGAGGGCTCAAAGGTCGACAGCTCATCGAACGGGAACTCGCGGGTCGAGACACCTACGATCGACCGCTCCGACGCCGGCTCTGGCTTTGGCGACACGGGTTTCTCAGCGAATCCGACTACGTGTACGACCTCGATGACGGAAACCACCGGCAGTATCTCACGGATGTCGAACGGTTCGTCCGCACGCCACGGATAAACGGTGAGTGGAACGTGGCGCTTTCGAACAAGTTGGTGTTCCACTGGCTGTTGAGCCAGTTCGAGCGCCACCGCGTGCCGGTCTACGGCATGGTCCGTGACGGGACCTTCCTCCCGCTGGACGACATCGAGCAATCTCGGACCGAGGCCGTGGCGGGAATCGCTGATGGCGGAGAGACGGAGCTTCGAAATACGAATGCTGACGCCGGAGCGGAGGTTCGAGCCCTTCTCGAGGCCGAAGGAAAGCTCGTCTTGAAGTGGATCAAAGGCGGCGGCGGCGAGAACGTCTTTCTCTGTTCGCGAACGGACGATGGGTACGTCGTGAACGGGGTCCACAAGACTGACAGTGAGTTCGACTCGCTGGTCAACGATCTTCACGAGTATCTCATCACCGCGTTCGTCGAACAAAGCGCGTTCAGCTCGTCGGTGTATCCGGACACCACGAACACGATCCGGCTTCTCACGATGTACGACGACACCGAGGGGGAAGCGTTTATCCCCATCGTAATCCTCCGTGCCGGAACCGACCGATCCGCACCGATGGACAACTTCGGTCAAGGCGGTATAAGCGTCGAGATCGATCGCGAGACAGGGGCGCTCGGCGAAGCCGTACAGCTTCGAAACGAGACCGAACTCAGCCGACACGCCACGCATCCATCGACGAATCGGCAACTCGACGGCGTGACGCTGCCCGGATGGCCAACGATTCGGGATCGCATGCTCGAAATCGCTGAAGCGAACCGACAGCTACCCTACGTCGGCTGGGATCTGGTCCCAACTGACGATCGCGGCGCGTTCAAAATCCTCGAGGGGAACAGCTATCCGGGCATGAAATCGCTACAGTGTCACCGGCCGTTGCTCGCTGAGGACCGTGTTCGCGCCTTCTATCGTCGCCACGGTGTTTTGCAACGGTAGACCGGTTTGGGTGTCTCTATCGATGGCTGCTCGCCGAGTTCAAGCTGTCCCGAGATATCGATTTCTCACTTGACCGAGCTGACTGTCGAGCCTACAGTGACGAAGGCTCGTTCTCAGCTCGTCAGATCGGACGACTGTTTTAACGGTTCTGGCACCGAAGGTGTGGTATGAACCTACTCGTCGCCGTTGACGGATCCGAAGAGAGTGACCGGGCGCTTGCGTACGCCACGGACATCGCGAACGCGACCGACGGCTCGATCACACTGGCCCACGCGATCGAACCGGACATCTATGACACTGGTGGTGTGGAGCCGGCCTCCGATTCCGACCGCCGAGATCGACTGATCATCGATAGCGTTGACACCGCCGAAGAACAGGGTCAAGCGATCTTAGACGAGGCAATCGAGTTTGTAGCGGAGCGGGGGCAAACCGCATCGGGCGAACTGCTCTATGGCCGACCGGCGAGAGTTATCACGGATTTCGCCGAGGAAGGTGAGTTTGAGGCTCTCTACGTCGGCCACCGTGGTCGGTCGGACCGAACCATCGAGTTCCTGGGCAGCGTGGCGCGAGATGTCGTCGAGCACGCTACGGTTCCGGTCACCGTTGTCAGGTGATATCGGCCGGCTGTCGACTGCGGTACTCTCTACATCCGCCGAATTTTTAACACACAGAACCACCCATGCAGTTCACTCGCGCTGAACGCATCCTCTCTATTCGGCACAGCGGTTCAAACCTATCACTCTCTGCTGATCTCGACAGCGTGGTGTCTCCTCTTCTCTACGTGTTCGGACGATCGAGGTCCCGGCGTTTTCCGACCTTTATTATCAAAATAAGTTATCCCCTGCCGGTCGATTTTCCCGCTATGAAACGATACCGACTTTCGTTTAAACCCTCGATTGGCCTCTACGGACAACACGATGCCAGTGCGGCGCTCTTCGAGGACGGCTCGCTCGTTTTCGCGATCGAAGAAGAGCGCTTAACGAGGGAGAAACACGCAGTCCGGACGTTTCCAACGCAGGCGATTGAAGCCTGTCTCGATTCTCGCGACCTTTCGCTATCGGACATCGACGAAATCGTGTTACCGTACGATCCGAAGCTCCGTTCGAACATCCTCGGCTACCAACTTCGGGACGCGTTACGGGTGAGCGGAACGGTACAGAAGCTGAACCACCTCTCTGCGACCGTGCGGAAAGAACTCGTCGCTCGATACTTTCCGACGGCGCAGATCGAAGATCGGCTCGCGAAGATCGGGACACCGGTTCCACCGATCACGCTTCGATCGCATCACGCGTGTCACGCGGCGAGCGCGTTTCACCCGTCGACGTTCGAGGAGGCCGCCGTCTTCACGATCGACGCCAAAGGCGAGTACGATTCGACGGTCGTCTGGCACGGAACGCCGGACGGACTCGAACGTGTACGGACCTACGAACACCCGAACAGTCTAGGGCTCTTTTACGCCGCGATCACTGAATTCCTCGGGTATCGAATGTTCAACGGGGAGGGAAAGGTGATGGGACTCGCGCCGTACGGTAACGATAACCCCGAAATCGAGTCGACGCTTCGAAGCGTGATCGAAACAGGCGTCGATTACGACGTAACTGCTCTCACGCGGCGATGGGGGACGGGCTACGCCGTCCAGCGATTGGAGACGTTGTTCGGACGATCGGCGAAAGACGTTCCGACAGCGTTCGACCAGTGGGAAAAGGATCTGGCATATACGGCCCAAAAGCTTCTCGAAGAGACGGTCACTGACCTTGTTGACGCCTACTGTCGCGATCTCGAAACGGATCGGGTCGCGCTCGCGGGAGGTGTCGCTCTCAACTGCAAGCTGAACAAGCGGGTTATGGAACTGCCGTCGGTGCACGACGTGTTCATCCAGCCCGTCTCGAACGATGCGGGGTTGGCTCTCGGTGGTGGATGGATCGATCAGGCTCCCGCCGCCGTTGAGCCGATGGATACCGCATACTGGGGGCCGGCCTACGACACCGGCGCCGTCGAAGGCGAGTTAACGGTGAACAAACTCTCCTACGGAACGCCAGAACAGCTCGAGTGTCGGATCGCCGAAGCCATCGCCGAGGGTGCGCTCGTCGGGTGGTTTCAGGGGCGACTCGAACTGGGACCACGGGCGCTGGGCAATCGAAGCATCCTCGCCGATCCGCGAACCGAAGCGTCCCGCGACAGGGTCAACCGGTTCGTCAAACACCGCGAGGAGTGGCGTCCCTTCGCGCCGTCGATACTCGAGGAGGCGGCCGATGAGTACCTCGAGAACGCGACGTCTGCGCCGTTTATGATCCGAAGCTTCGATGTCACCCCCGAGAAACGCGACGACCTTCGGGCCGTGCTGCATCCGGCGGACGATACGACACGGCCACAGACCGTGAGCGCGGACGCGAATCCACGCTATCACCGGCTCATCTCAGAGTTCGAGAAGCTGACCGGCGTTCCGGTACTTCTCAATACGTCGTTCAACGATCACGGAGAACCGATCGTGAACAGACCGATCGAGGCGATCAAGGATTACTTCGGAATGGGACTGGACCTCCTCGTTATCGAAGATCTCGTGATCACCAAACCCGAATCCGAATTCGAGATCCGATCGGAACGCTGCGAGCGGCGACTCGCCGACGAGATCGTCGAAGCGATCGAGTAACGACTTTTTACCCGCAGTTGGCCGATCGGTTCTCGAACCGGGGTGTTGTGGTCGGTATCCGCAAACGCGCTCCGGTTTGGAGCTCTGTTCGATGCTCCCGTGAAACGACGGTATCTTAGCAGCTATATAAAAAAGACCCAACGGGTGTTACGGTACGACGAGACGTGAGCACGACGACCTACTGCAGGAACTGTCCTTTGATCGAGGACACGAGGATCGATGTTGTCATGTATTCGGATATCTCGCTTCGTTCGAAGCCACGCCGACCGTGTGGCTGGCTGGCTCGATCGCACCGAGAGATGTCCCTGTCATCACGATACGTGTCTCGGTGTACGGAGGACGTGCTTGATCGAACTCCCACAGGGGATGCTATCCAGTTCTACAGGAGTACGTCGCCGCATATCGGCGTGAGTGCACCGTGAAACGAACGTTTCTCTCGGCGTTTCTCTCGGTCGCCGGCGGGAAGTTCATCGTCATGTTCGTGGCGGTGTTTATCACGCCGTTGCTCGTCCGGCTGCTCGGTGAGTCCGCGTACGGACAGTACGCGACGTTGATGGCGATGTTCGGGTTGTTGATGATCCTCGTTAGCTCGGGCGTCAACAGCGGGACGCGAAAGTTCATCTCCGAAGACCGAGACGAAGACAACTGGAAAGGTCACGTCTTCGGGTTTTACTTCCGATTCGCGGCGCTGTTTGCGTTCCTCGGTTCGGCGTTGCTGTTGGCGCTGGCACAGATCGGTGTGGTCGACGCCGTCCTCGGAGAGGAGTTCGCTCGCTACGTCTACGTTCTCGGCCTCCTCGTTTTCACCTCACAGTTCGGAGAGTACACCCGACGAGTCCTGATGGGGCTCAAACTCGAACACGTTTCCGAGCCGATCGGCGTGCTCTATAAGATCTCGTTCGGCGTGTTCGCGATCACGCTCGCGTTTATGGGTTTCGGCGTTCTCGGTGTGCTGCTCGGCCACGTCCTCGCACGGCTCTTGGAGATCGCGCTGGCGCTGTATTTCATCTCGAGACGACTTCCACTCACCAGCGTCCTCACGCCGACACCGGACGGGTTTCCTCGATCGAGACTGCTCAACTTCAATCACCTCTCGGTCGTCTACGTGTTCCTCCTCTCGTCTCTGTACCACGTCGACGTGTTAATGCTTGAGATGTTCACCACGAGCGCGCAGGTCGGATACTACAAGATCGCGCTCGTCATCGCGGAATTCCTCTGGTTCGTCCCGCGAGCGCTCCAGTCAGTCATCATCCAATCGATCTCGAATCTGTGGGCTGACGGGAAAGTAGAGCAGATAACGGAGTTGTCGAGCACCGTGACGAGATATACGCTCGTGTTCACGATGTTGCTCGCCGTCGGATTGGCCGTCCTCGCGGAGGATTTCGTGCCGCTGTACGCCGGTCCAGCGTACATCGCGTCGGTCCCACCGTTGCTTATCTTGCTTCCCGGCGTGCTCGGCTTCGCGATCGCCCGTCCGATCCTCGCCGTCAGCCACGCGAAGGGCGATCTTCGCATCATGATCTACGCGACGGGACTGTCGGCGGTTATCAATATCGTCCTCAACGCGATGTTGATTCCGCGGTACGGCATCGAGGGGGCCGCCATCGCGACGAGCGTTGGGTACGGATCGCTCCCGATATTCCACATCATCGGCGCACGTCGGATGGGATATCATCCGCTGGCTGACCTCCGATTCGGACGTATTCTCCTCACGGCTGTCGTGACTGGCGCGGTCCTGTATCCGCTCGCCGGCGCGATTGACGGAACGTTCTTCGCGCTCGTGATCGTCCCACCGGTCGGGTTCGTGGTCTACGTCACGGTCGCGATCGCCACGAAGTTGGTCACCCTCGGGGAGGTTCGACAGGCGATCTCGAAGATTCCGGATCCCCTCGGCGCACGGGCCGAATCAGCCGTCGGCCGATTCGAAAAGTAGTGATCTCGTTGCCGTCTTCGTCTCGTCTCGTTTGACCCGTTTCG
>LKMJ01001552.1_pt1 | contig 20438 bp, 20 predicted proteins | sample 643391 | NCBI WGS metagenome assembly LKMJ01 (sample SAMN04112250, study PRJNA286221) | soda lake metagenome | biome: soda lake; feature: Kulunda Steppe; material: water; isolation source: sample PL-Br10 brine of Picturesque Lake | place: Russia: Kulunda steppe | collected 2010-07 | reverse complement strand
CTGCTGCTGCTGCTGCTGCTGCTGCTGCTGCTGCCAGATGGGCTTGGGGCAGGTAGGCGTGCCTGGTCTGCTGAGGTGCTGGTTGGCACTACAGCTTCTCTGACAGATGTGTCTGTGAGGCCAACCGAGGTTGATTGAGCAGGGTGCAAGGGAGAGTAAGAGGGAGGGAGTTGGGGATGGACCGCGGTTGGACCGATGCATGCCGTCAAGGCACGGTGATGGACGACCTGCGGTTGAAGCACAATCCACAGTGCGGTTTGGGGAAAAGGGGGGATCAGGAATAAAGGGGCATGACCTGGGGTTGAGGCGCAGTTTGAAGCCAGAGCGCGGTGTGCAGGGAGGCGCCGCACAATCTGCGGTCGAGGCGGTGGGAGTGGAGCGGCACAGCTGTCAGTGAGAGGCACTGTCAGTGGAGAGGCACAGCTGTCAGTGGAGAGTGTTGGTGCTGCACAATCTGCGGTCGAGGCGCTGTCAGTGGAGAGGCACAGCTGTCAGAGGAGAGGTTCTGTCAGTGGAGAGGCACAGCTGTCAGTGGAGAGGCACAGCTGTCAGTGGAGAGGCGCCGTCAGTGGACAGGCACAGCTCATGGCCTATAGGCGCACGTGGCCTGCAGCCTGTGCATGAAGGTGCATGCAGCCGCAATGGAGGCATGGAAGCTGGGGCACGACACGCTTATGCACAGATTTTGCAAGGCTGTGGCCTGCATGTTGGCTTTTGAGGGCACGGCAGGAGGGCAAGTGCTGGCCACGGAGGTATACGCACTTGCACCACTGCATCTCATGCTATCTTTGTAGCTAAGGCGGCTGCAATTTCTAGTGACATACTGTGAGGGACGCACGGAGGCTTGAGCATCTTGATACTCCGTCAAATGCGTCTGGCTTTGTGCCAAGACACAACAAAAGCCCTCACTCGCATGCTCACATACGCACAGGTTTGTGCACAGGCACTTCCATCCTGTGCTGCCCGACGTATGCAAAAACACTCGCATCTTGCATCGCCTGTTGATCTTTTGATCCCAATTGGAAAGGCGCGCTACAAAGCAGAGAGGCAGAGGAATTGCACAGCAAATCAGACAGGGAGAGAAAACTTCAAAGTGGCACATACGTGTGGACACACACACACACACACCGAGTGCGCACATGCAATGCATGCGTGAGCACACACCCTTACCACGGATGCAATGGGCGTTGTACACACATCCACCCACCAGCTGTGCGTGCTGCTCCAGCAGCTGCGCCACTTCTGCAGCTGGCGGGTGTGGCATGGCAGCCAGGGCTTTGAGCCGGCCAGACACTTGCCCCGCGGCTGCCAGCAGATCAACAACTTGAGCCCTGCACACAAGCACCCAGGCAGGAGGGCTTGCACAAGGTCCCAAGACAAGTGAGGAGGTCATGATGGCTCTTTTGGAGGTACCATGCGGCTGGGGCCAAGCTAGTAGGGCTCAAGCCCATCCATCCATCCATCCATCCACGGGACCCAATAGGGCACGTCCAAAAGTGGAAGGCTTGGAGACGAGTGAGGAGATTATGATGGCTCATCAGCGTCCAAAATGCAGGGGTACGAGCCATGAGGGTACAATCAAAAGTGAAAGGTTTGGAAACGAGTGAGGAGGTCATGATGGCTCACCAGCGTCCAAAATGCAGTGGTATGACCCATGAGGGCACATCCGAAGGTGGAAGTTCTGGAGACGACTGGGGAAGTCATGGTGGCACAACAACGTCCAAAATGCAGGGTGTGGGGGCACAAGAGGGCGTGTTGGGAGCCACTTTGCAGGTCATACACGACCTGCTTCTTCAGACGCAAGTGAGCAGAATTGATCAGCCTTGAGTCAAAAGGCATCACTTGTGATCCTCTGCCAAAAGCTTTCAAGCTCAACACAATGCATTCAGACCTGCCCCAGCTGTATAACGCCCAGCTGACGCTGGGTGCTCGCAGCTCGGTGTGACCGCGAGAAATGTGGGAGGAAACGGACAGCAAGAGCCTGGTGCTCTTATTCCCATGCGTCTTTGAAGGCATCGCATGCAAGCAGCAATGCGTGCAATCAAACGGACAACATTGCATGCAAACATGGCAGCCGCTGCATCAAGTTTTCGAGGCGGTAACATGCGCAGAGCGATCTTTCAAACGACCAGCCTGGCCTGCTTTGAGGACAATCAAGCCTAGGACAAAGTGAGAGAATTTTATTCAAAATGAGAGTCTATGGCATAATTTGCTAGATCTAAGAGCTGCTAGCATGAAGGTCTTGCTAGCGTAGCCTTGGATGGCCAAGTTTAGTGGGGTTTAGTGGGGTGGTGGCTGCTCCGCTTTGCTTAATTTGAAAGTGGGATCAAAGTAATTGCCTCCGACGCTCTCTTTTTTCTTTCTTCCCTCACAACACAGCCCAAAACCTTGCTGTGCCTTCCACACTCAGCCAATATTCTCCACAAGCACGTAGCTCACCTCCACCCTGCAAAACTTGCATCTCTGCCACCAGCTGGCGCCTGCGAGGCTTGGTCATGGTTGCCAACCGTAGCCTCCGCTTGCTGCACGCCCAGCCTCAGCAGCTGCTGGCAGCAGACGCGGGTCACATCCTCCAGTTGCCGCAGGCACTGTGCAGGCAAAAAAAGTGCTGCGAGCATGAGATGATGGTTGGTCTTTCAGGACCTAAAAGCATGCTGATGGAAGATTTTATCCGAACTCCACTCATTTGCGTAAGTTTGAACGTGCGTTAGTGCACTCATTTGCACAACACATAATTTCTAAATGACCACCTGACCATGCTCCTCGCCCGTGTCCTGTCTACTAAGGGCACATAAATTATGCTGACCGCGCTTAAGTTGGAGGCAGTTTTCTTGCAGAGCAGTTACATTGCATGCATGACAGGCTAGCGATTACCTAAGCGGTTGGAAGCAGCATGGGCTGGTCAAGCGATCCTGACCCACCTCGTCCATTTGATCAGTCAATTGACCAACTGTGACAGCTGGGGCATTCTGCACTTTTTTGGTTACACAGAGGCCATGATGGGGTTTCACTTTCCACCAGCCACAATACCAGATACAACCAGATACAACGTGTTGGTGAGCGCTAGTAGGAAAAGCGATGATGATCAAAGATTGATTGGGATTCTTTGCTTAATAAATAGTTCTGGTTTTTAATTACTTTCACACTATCCGCCACTGCTCACTTTGTTGTGGAGCTGCTCGTTGGAGGTAGTTGTTTCATATCCACTTTTGAATCATCCACGCTTTATTTTCACACGCCAGCATGTCCGCTGAGCCTGAGGCCCCCAAGCAGGAACCCAAGCAGGAGGCTGAGCAGCTGACCGTGGTGATCAAGGTGCAGTAAAACTTGTCAGAGTGTCAGGCTCCCGTGCACTGCAGGGATTCCCCTGAAATTTTCATGAGGAGGACAGCTGGAGAGCATGCTCCTACCCTCGCATTCCGTCGCCCTCATCCCTACCCTTTTCTTTGTGTCGTGTTGCAGGAGGCTAATGGGGCTGAGGTCAGAGACTGCGGTGCCTGCTTGGTCCATTGCTCGCAGCAGAATGGGTTGTGAGCAGCTAACCATGCACCTGTCAGAAACATTATGCCACCCTGAGTGTGATCAAGACGCTCCTGACCATTTACATGCTAACTTTTCTTCTGTCCTCTCTGGCTGTTTGGAACACGCACATGGCAAACACAACAGGTCCAATTCAAGGTAAGGACTGAACTGTCTACCTCAGTATTGTTCTACTTTAAACATGCATTACCTGAAATGCCTCCTTCATTGCTCCTTCATCCATGAGCGCCCAGTGTGCATTTGTTTTGCAAACAGGCTTTGTTGCTTCACTTGTGTGGACAGGTGAAGAGCACAACCAAGTTTGAGAAAATATTCAAGACCTACTGCGAAAAGAAGGCTTTGAACAAGGACTCTGTGAGGTGCGCGTGGCTTGGAGCCAAAATGGGGTCAGCTCAATTGATATGGGCCCATCTTCTTGACAGTATTACGCTGGCACTTGCACTCAGTTTAGAGGGGCCAAGGACAGGCTTGGTGCAATCAACCTCTCTTAGATTCCCTGGAATACGCTGTGCAATCTGCACCTTCGTTGCTCTGCAGGTTCAATTTCGATGGAGAGCGCATCAATGAGAAGGCAACCCCCGCTGAGGTGAGGCTGTCATGTTTTGGATCCCGCGCACGGCACTCACCTGGCACTCTGTGCACGATTTCTGTTTTAGCACTGCCTGCGTGCTGTGGTCACTCAAACTTTGGTGGCTGCATCCTTTACTACAACTCAGCTGGAGGGTTTCCTGCTGGAATGTGCAGACAGCTATGCTTGTCCCACTACAAGTGATGAAGGACTCCTGTCATTGTGCGCATGTTGTTGCCCTTGAACGCCCTTTTTTCCTGCAATGGCGACAAGCAGAGAGACTGTGCAGACCTTCGCATGCATCCACTCATGATTGTGCAAGTAAATATGCCTTGCCCCCCGAAGTTGATACCTCATGCTTGCCTTCCTGTGCTTATGTCCCTTCTCCTGCAGCTGGAAATGGAGGATGGCGATGTCATGTGAGTGCTTTCAATGTGCATGCATGCTTGGGAGCAGCGGGAGGCTAACGAGTCACTAATGTGTGCCTGCATGTTTGTGCCCGCGCATGTCTGTGCTCGCACGTGTGGTCAAGAGAGACATGGTCAGAGGATGAACGACCACGAGCACTCTGCATGAGGACTCGGCATGGCCTCCTTAATGCCCTCGCGCATCATGCGCTGACATGGAGCGCGTCTTGTGTGTCATGACCAACGTGCTCAGAATATGTAGACATCAGCACATCACTCCTGGACGCCAAGCCGCTTGTTCATGCTGAAATCATCACAACAAGTGCTGGCACCAGCTCCTTTGAAGTATGCTCCTATGGGTGGCTTGGTTTGTGTTCTCCGCAGCTCAAAGCCACCGCTGATTCGGCTTTTTTTGTATGTCTTTGTTCACTTGCCCCCAAAAGTACAAGTCATCCCTCACTTATTGCTCGTATGCCTTGCAGTGACTGCATGATCGAGCAAGTGGGCGGCTCGAGCTGAGAAGGGGTTATGCCTTCAAACAACATAGTTCTGCTCTTTGTGCGCAATCGTGGTGCTTTGGGGGGGGGGCGGGGATTCTTCCTTGATTTTGGTTACACAGCATTGCTGCCAATGATGAGCGCAGCAATCGGTCTCCATTATCTGAAACGCACATGATTGGCACATGCTGTGTACGCCTACGACCCAAAAGCTTGCCTTTTACCTATTTTACATGGCCTGCGTGGATCGGGTCTTTTTTATGCGTGCTTCATTTCCAGCAGGATGTGCACTCAAAGCGAAACAAAAATATGCTGACAGAAGGTATACAAAAGCAATTATACAACGCCTCTCAGAAGAGCAAGGCTTCACACGTGTTATCAAGATTTGGGCTTATGTCAAGTCTTCCCCCAATTGGCCCATTTGAGCTCGATGGCACAGATAAACCCACACACCTACTAGGTTAATTACAATTTAGACACATGTTTTAATGCCCTTCCCATATTCTCAAAATGGCGTGGATGCACCAACCATAAAATTGGAAGATCATCTCTACATGATGTAGAGAGGTAAGGATTACATAGATGTACCTGCCGGACGAGAGCAGTGAAGCTGAAACCGAGGCCATCAGCCGAAACCAACAAAACACAGGCAAAAGGAGCATGGTGGTGTTCTGAAACGTCAAGTGCAAGTTTACAATTTAAATGTCATAGCAGCCTTCAAACATGGCGCAGCTGTGACCCAAGAGAAAATAGCCTCACCACCGTGGTCCAGTGGACTTTAAACCAGACCTCCAACGCTACTGGAGCAGCCACCCACATTAAACCACCTTAAGTACATTCACTGACTGTCTCTCCTCCTCTTTCTCTGGCTTCTCTGTGTGCCATCCCATCCATGATGACGATATCATGCACTTGACCAAAAGGCATGCCAAATCTACCGTCAACAGCCCCCCTGACACACCCACAGCAGCCTTGATGCTCCTCCCCTGCTGGGGCAGATCCATGAGCACATATGCGTACATGGCACTATACGATCAATTCAACTACACGTGCACCCTTATGAGAACTAGTTTATCTCAAAATCTTCAGAACGCTGATATCCATTTCTGGAATGATTCTCGCACCCCATTCCCAAAGCACTGGGACCTGCATCATTGCAGTCTGGAACATACAACCCAGACTGGCCTTTAACAACCACGACCCTGAGTGGCTCAATCACCTGGTACAGAGCATCCCTGCCAGGGAGCTAGTGAGGCTAAATGGAACATAACCAGTGTTAACAACGACGCACATATCCGTTGCTCCCACTCGGTGCCCCACCTTCAGGCTTAAACAAATTCAAATATTCAAGTAACCAATAGCCAATACTCTATATAAGCTCTGGACACGCATGGCGACAAACACTTTGTATGAATATGCAGAAGCAAACTGCCTACCAAGTACCAGCCAGACGGGCTTTAGAAAGCAGAAAGATACAATACACCAGCTTCAGAATATCATAATGGTCCTAGATGCTAAACTCTTTAAACAAGACATGTATGCGCATTGGTTTTAGACTTCACCTCTGCGTTTGATACAACAGACCATGACAGGATGCTATGGATCATGTATGACCTAGGCTTCCCCGCAGACACCCTAAAGGTAGTAAAGAACCTTTACTAAAGTACCACAACCCAGGTCCGCTTACCCCTAGGAGGACACACAGACCAAACTCCTGTCGAAAGAGGGACAATACAAGGAGTTACTCTGTCCCCCTTTTTGTTCCTCTTGTACATGGAATCACTCCTCAGGTGGCTTCAAGTGGGAGGATGTGGGTACTACCATAGTATGGACATGCCAGCCTCAAAGACACCATTACCAGTATTGGAAACCTAGCAAGGCACAACATACCTGAAACTGATTAAATTAGCAATAGCTCTTTTGCAGACGATCCCCTATGCTTAACTAAAAGATTGTGCATTCTTCACATGCAAGCTGACAAACTCTCAAAATATGCCGATTGGGCAGCCCTCATAGTGTCAGGAAAGAAAACTTGTGTAACAGGTATTCTACACAAAGCCAAGCACCAGGCATCTACAGAACAGATCCAAGTCAACATTAAAAAAAACCAGCAAAAAGAGAAGGTAATTGTTCAAGGGCAGCATGCTCAATTCATAAGAGACATGGACCTCTTCAATTACTTTGGCGTCACACTCACCATGAGCCTTAGTTGGAGCTGCCAGCACAAATGTTTGACAGATAGACTTACTTATAAAATTCATAAACGCCTTAAGTAAATCATATGCATTCCCATCCCCAACCAAACATATTGTAAGTACTACCATCATACCAAGCCTAGCATACTCCTTCCCTGTGGTACTATGCGCTCCTAATCTGACAACAGATGGGACCAAAAAAAAGATATTTTGTTTATAAAAAGTTTGATATGGACAGGACCAACCCCTCCACAGCCATCATCAGAGAACACACACAGTCATTTGGACTAGGTTGCCCTTCTTTCAGTGTGGAATAGCATACGCGCTGTGCAGAGGCCTTGATTAACAGCCTAAATTGTACACTCCAAGACATGCTAAAATAACGAAGACACTTCTGCTCAAACAAATTACAAACCTAAACCTGATAGCTGATGCACTTATTGCAGCCAACAAAACCTCTTTGCTGCCCATGCGGAGACGATTAGACTATAATCTGAGAGTATGCCAGTTGCTGAGCATACAAAGATCAAAACTACACATATTGATATACATATTCACAGACAAGCTTGACAAAATATCGTTCCTTTCACGCCAAGAAACTGCTGCACACCAAACAGGCTCGTTGCCAGACTATAGCCATTTAGAAACAAAGAAAGACTACGCCAACAAGGTAACCCCTGCTTGTGTGAATTAAGGAAAAAGTTTACAGTTGGTGCAAGCACCAGGCAAGCCTCCACCATCAAACTAGGAAGGAGTTAATTAGTGGGGGTCGGGAGGGTCCTGAAAAGAGCCATATGTTCTTTCCTTGATGTTTTTCAACCTCCAACTTGTATTTATGATCTTTGTTGCATATTGAATAGAACGAGTATTTAGATCGAGAGTAAGTTTTGTTACTCTACACCGGTCTAGGCCAAGCTTACTGAGGGGTAGTTCAGTGTGACATTTATAGATGGTCCCCATCACTCCAATCAGGATGGTATGTAGGCTTACTTTGTGGCACACATCATCTGCAGAAGTGGCGCAGCAACTGCGCAAACTGCTGGACAAGCCCACACCCCTTCTTCGCGGGTGGCAGCAGCAGCAACAGAGGAGGCGGCAGCAGCAAAAGCAGCAGCAGCAGGGGGGGCAGCAGGAGCAGCAGCAGCAACCACGAGAGCAACAGCAGCAGCGACAGCAACCAAGGGAGCAGCAGCAGCAGCAGCAGGAGCAACCGCAACAAGAGCAGAAGCAGCAAGAGCAACAACGGCGCAGGCTGACAGCATTGACGCCGACAAAGAGGAAGGCGACCGGGACTTCCCCAACACAGGACCATGGAGATCCATCAAGACCAGAGAACCTCCAAGAGCGTGCTTGTGGACTGGCTCGCAAACATGCGAGCGCTCTGGCGGCTGGTTGGTTGAAGTAGTTAGTGTAAAAAGACAGAGCTCCGTCTTGGATACCGCGCTTGCCAATCGACAGGGATATGTATCGTTACAGTTAGTCAGCGAACCTTGCTCTTTTTGATCTCTCCAGTTGCCATCCTCTGCTGCGATCTTGCCCTTGCGTGCTCGTAAACTGCCTTCAAATGGCTTCTGGTTTTCAGTTTTGCTATTTACCAAAACATCTGGCTTCCAGACACTACCTTACTTCAGATTTGAGCGCTTTTAGTTTTGGTTTGGGGTTGCAGGCCTTTCAGGCTTCAGCTAAGCTGCCCTCGTTCGGCGGATACAGCTATGTAACCTAACCTAACCTTACTTTGTGGCATTGCTGTGCAAGGGCGTGTTTCAATTCAACATGCTGTTCAGTTGCTCTTTGAGCAAATGTGAGCAAATTTAGCTGTATTTGAGCAAATGTGGTGTGTGGACTGGCTGCCGACAGCGACAGTGTACACCAAGCAGATAAGGTGCTCCGGATACTCGAGCAGGCGGCGGGGCACCTGAGATGGAAGTCGATTATCCACCCTCGCAACCCTTGGGCTCGAGGTTCAAACCTCACTGGAGGCTACCGGCTAAGCTGCCTTTGTTTGGCGGATACAGCCATGAAACCTTACCGTGAGGCCGCCGCCAGGCAGGCCGCCGCCAGGCAGTAGTACTCCCTGGCGTGCATGTTACTGGGTCGCTAGGAGCAATTAAGGTATTACTGCGAGTTCGTCTTTGACATGCTCAAATACAGCCATAGCTGAACTAACAATGGGATCGAATACTCTTTCGACTGACTCAACCGACCTACTACCGCAATGGATGCGCACAAACGGCTAAGTTGCCCTCGTTCGTCGGATACAGCCTAAAAAACTTAACCAACCGACCTACGGGTCACAATGCATAAATCTGGCACTGCACTCATCTGGCGTGACATTGCCAGTCTGTAACAAAAAAAATTATGTGTACACATCAGGCCGGCCTTCTAGGTTTCAGCTCAGCTGCCCTTGTTTGGCGGATACAGCTGCGTAACCTGACCTCACGTTCAGGACCGGACAAGCACCAAGACAGGGCGTGTGGGCTGGCACACAAGAGCGCACGCACTCAAGCAAATCTTTGTGGTCGTTTCTACCTCTGCCCTGAACTTGCCCCTGCGTACTTCTGGTTTGTGGAAGAATCTGGTTTAAGTGAATTTGCCCATCTGCGTATCTCCTGGTTTGTCTCTTGAGTTCTGCTTTACACCAAAACCTCTGGCTTTCAGACACTACCTTTTTTCTATATGAGCGCCTTTCTAGATTTGGTTGTGGCTGCAGGCCTTAAAGGCTTCAGCTGCCCCCGTTTGGCGGATTCAGCTATGCAACTTAACCTAAAATAAAAACATAAGTCTCGATCAACCAGAGATGGCTTGAGGAACACAAGTGCCAGCTTGAATAACATGAAACTTAGACACAACAGAAATTTCTTTAAAGATCAATCCTTAGGCTGGCATGTCTTACCATACTCAACAATTTATTTATGTCATTCATCATTGACGTAAGCTGACGCTAAATAAAGTCTAAATCTCAGGTACTGCCAGACTTTGAGCATCGGCCATTTCTTCTTAACAATGGAGAAATATTGAAGCAAAACAATGCATGCAGGGAGTGATGTGAGGATATGAGAAGAAACAACGAGGCAACAGGGAGAGATGCAGGGAGCGATGTGAAGATATGAGAAGAAATCAACGAGGTTATAGGGAAGACACAAGGGACAGTGCGAGCACAAGTTGTAAAATTGGGGCTGTCTGCTGACCAAGGCGCCGTTTATTCATGAGCATGCATACATGCTTACATACAGGGCAAGGTAGAGAAGAGCTGAATTGCTCGAATGAAGTGAAGGCATGGAAAAGCACTGGTTATAACCAACTAATTAGGGTGGGGGGTGGGGGAGCCAGAATGAACGCTCCTGTTCGGATAAGATGTTGTACACAAGTTAAAGATTATGGAAAGACACGCCTGCAGGGGGTAGGGCACGACTTGGGGAGGAGGCTGGTCCATGGACCAGGTGAAGAAAGGGGGAATATCTACGATGACATGAATGCAAATTCACTAAAGAGTATTAGTAAATTAATCTTTACAATGTGCTTAAAGCACTGTGCCGCTTAAATTGCAGCCACGCTGTCGCGTGCCAGGCGAACATATGGCGGGGTGGACGCACTGCACAAGAAGTGTGATTTTGCGTTGAATATATAATTTTGAGTGACTTTGTTATGTTTCAATGGCCCGCAGTGGTAAGAGGGGTCCGCAGATGTGGTTTTCAACAGCATGCATCGTGCTTGCAATGTTATAGAGTTTGTTTAACTGAGTTAATATTTAATTTGTCCCATGAAATGGGCGTTAGCGTCAAGGTGGTCAGCTGCCTGCAGGTCCTTTAGGGCCCTAGCTAGGGCCCCATCAGCTGGGTCCCAGGCAAAACTAAGAGCACTTCCCAATTCTACTTTTTCGAGCTGAATAAGCCTGTCTTGTTTTCAAGAGCTCTAGTGGGCTGTAGAGAAAGAGTGACCAAAAGTGTACCGTAAGGTGCGAAGCTAGCGTTCGGCGCCTTAGCAGCTTGCTCGGGCTCGCTGCGCTCGCTTGCCTGTTTATTTTTTGGCGCCTTGGAAATAGACAGGAGTAGAGAGCCTATCAGATTCTACCCTAAGAAGCTGTGAAATTTTGCAAACTGTCTTAAACTCGCTGCCAGTGTTAGCCTCCATTTCAATCACGCCACTTCCTATCCCATGCTGACCAATTGGTAAATGCTCCGTTCCCGCGCCTTGGAATGAACTTGCCCAGTGGGCAGACCACGGCTCCTTACAGCAGCATGCAATAAGAGCAGAATATCAAAGAATTCCAGAGGCAGTGGCAATGAAATAGCAGTGGCAGTATCGATTCAGAAAGCATGATACCAAGATATCATGCCAAATCTTTGTTTAGGGAGAATTAAGGTATGTGTGGAGCAGCTCTTACTACCCAAGCAGCCGCTGGCATGCAGTTACCATCTCGTATGCTTCTTTAGTATCAGGATGATCATTGCCTAAAATGTCTGCCCTGATGACAGCAACATTTTCAAATTGTGAAAGCGCGGCACCTGCGTTGTCTTGGTTCCATAGGCTGATGGCTTGGTTCCACTTGCAGACAGCGAGCTTGCTCCGTGTAGAAATGACATCAGGATGCTTCATTCCAAGCAATCTCTGTTGAACATCAGCCAGACTTCTGAAGACTTGTTCTGCTTCATCTCGCTTTCCTGCATTATGCAATGGGTTAGAAAAGAACATCAATCATGGCTCGAATTTAGATAACTGCCAATGGGCATGATTGGAAATTAGGCAGAATGGCGCTTAAGCAAGCTTGAGCAATGATGAAGTCATGTTACCATGTTGGCATTCAAACATCATTAAATGTGTTTGCATCTTGCGCTGCTAACTTCACTGCGCTTCAAGCTCTCAGGGTCTATGGGTAGAGAGTTTCAAATATGCCACATGTGAAAATATTCTGCACCAAAACACGTATGGCACACTGAGGGCATCAATCAAGACACACAAGCACGAGTGGATGAAATGTACTTGCTCAACTCAAAATCATTCCAATGATTTCAAAACAGACACGTACCTCCTAAGCTAAGGCAGTCTGCAAGGTCATCCATGACCTTGAGAGTATCAGTGTGATCTTCACCCAACACCGTCAGCCTCCATGTGAGAAGTTCTCTGCAGAGAGCTTCAGCGTCACTATATCTCTCTGCACGGGTTGCAAAATAAAAAAAACACAGGTTTTGGAGTTTGATATGGACAAAGTTGTCTTATATACCTTATGAGGGTGAAAATTTTGCAAAATTCCAAGTTCAAAATCTCATGAGTTTTGCACACTGCATTGGATTTTGTATTCATGAAGGTGATAAGAATTAAGAAAAAAATTGGACTGAATTAAGACTGTCTACACCCAGGTAACCTGGCGGTCTTTCAAGCATCTCCTGATTGTATTTTAAGAGCTCCTTCAAGCTGCCTTAGGCTCATTTTAAAAAGCTGATGATTCCATTCTTTCCTCACCATCCCTGCATTGCAATATACAATCTCACTGAACTCAAGTTAACAACCAGTATCAGAACCTTGAAGTGAAAGATTTTTAGCATGAAATGGGTTGGGTCTACCTTTAAGCAGCGTCTGGACCTCCTGCTGCTAATCCGGGGCAGTTTTTCATTTCAAGGACGTATTCCACGTACTCAAACAACACGTATTCCTTCTCTTCACTACTTTGGAAAGTATGGACTCAGAAGTGTTTGGCATAAGTAGCCCTTCAAATGGCTAAGTGGCATCCCATAGTGGCCAAATGCCATATGCCATAATTGGTTACGACACTGTGTTGTGGAGGCTTGAAAAGTAACAGCCTTCCCTCATCCCAAACATCAAACAAAAAAATTATCTTTGTTGCTTGTGTGTTTAAATTAAGCACCCAGTACAACAATTGCAAACATTTATCTTTCTTTTTTACCTTGATTAAACAATAGTATGGCCAAGTCATTCATATCACGCAGTGTGTCTTCATGTTCAGGTCCCTGAGCCTCCTGACGTCTTGCAAGGACGCAGCGATAAAACTCTTCTGCTTGTTTGATGTCACCTACATGGCAACAAACTGTCAGTTATGTACAATTATGCAGCTTGTATGTGAGTTATACAAGATGCTTATTGACCACAGTGCTAAAATTCTTTTATAAAAACATGATATTGGTCTTGATTTTTAGGAAGCATTATCCATAAACAAAGCATATCTACACATCAAATTACCATCATTAGACATCAACATCATAAACGCAAAAGTGTAAATGCAGCGGCTGCTGATGACTACAATCAAACCTTGAAATCTCAGACATCTAGCAAGTTGACTCATTGACTTCATAGTTGCCTCGTGCTTGTCTCCCAAAACCTTCTCCTGCTTTAGCATGAGCTCTCTATACAGCTCTCCAGCATCCTGATAGCGATCTGTGTGCAGTTTCATTAATTTGGAGTGCAAAATTTTAGAATAGAAGCATTACTTGGGATTGGCGTCTGCAAATAGCGCCATATAGCGTATATCACTACATAGCGCTATAGACTTTTCAGATGTAGCGTGTGCACCAATCGAAGCTCAAAAATTTACTGCTGGCCCCAAGAATCAAGAATATAATTATAGAAAAATTGGCAGACATCTTAAATGGGGACTTGAATGGGTCCATAAATTATTCTGGTGACGGATGGCCTACAGCCCCATGTCCAGGGCAGTGCCGCCCCTGCAGACTTCAAGAGGACGACAGCAGGTCCTCTTAGGATGTGGTCTGACAGGTTCACAATGAAGATTTAGCCAGAGTGAGGCTGTTTGATGGAGTGTAAATGTTGCATGCCAACCTCAGCCCTGTGAACCCCTGGACAATGCAGCGTCACAACTGCGTACAGCAAGCACTGGAAGCATCAGGGTTTTGCACAATCCCCAAGAAGCATGCCAGGGAGGGGGTTAGACTGTGTTGGGAAGCCAGTGGCCAAGAAGCAGCATATCAAGTCCTTCTCAATGGGCCCCGCACAGCACAAGCAGTTCCAGTGTTTCATGGCCATGCATTTCATCAATTATAAGGTCCCCTTTATCAAGCTGGAGTGCCCTGCGCTTTAGTGAGTCAACGCAAGCATCTCCATGCGAGCAGCCATGCAGCGAGCAGTAGTAGCACCAGCACCAGCACCAGCACCAGCAGAAGATTCTAAATAGCAGACAGTAGAAGAAAGTAACCAGTGTTGGGCAGCAATCAGCACTTGAGAGCAGACAGCTAGGGAGTGCCTTGGAACACAAGCGTGTTCTTCATTCACATCATGATGCACCTGATCTGAAGGGCCGACCTGTCAACATACTATTTTCAGGCAGCATTTTTAGGGGATTTCCAGAGCTCTTGTAAGCATTAAGGGAATTGAGGAATGAGGGGCTTAGCAGTACTAAGGCATGTGCCCGCACAAGAGTAGGAGTGAAACCCTAGTGCCAGATATAGCGCTATATCTAGTTGCTCGCAGCCCCCAGTGGCTGGAGCCCAGCCTGGACAGAATTAATTTTTCGCTTTCATCTTTGTGTGAAGGCATTGTAAAGGGTGCTGAACCTCCCTTCCGATTTTGATGCCGAAATTCGAAGTGCAAGGTGGAGTTCTGGCAGATATTGCAGCTGAAATACAGCAAAATGTAGTGCTTTGTAGTGCTATAAAATTGCCTCATTTCGCGCTACATCCTGACTAAGTATAAGTGCAGAAGTTGTTTAATATGAGAGATGTCTTCATGAACTGCTTACCCTGATTCCACAAGAAGACAGCTAAATTGCGCAGCACACACAACGTCTCTGGATGATCATCCCCACTCAAGCTTTGTTGTCCTGCTAGTGAATCACGGTAGAGCTTCTCTGCCTGATTTGACTCTCCTGTGTGCAGGGATAATTGAAATGAGTGATTTTTAAAATACAACAAATTCCATGGCAGACTTTAATTGTCTAATCTAAGTTGTAAAACTCACCAAGGCTTTCAAACCGAATAGCGAGATTGTTCATCAGTGTCAGGGTGGTCATTTGTTGTGGATGTTCAGCAATCTTTATCTGCAATGCACTCATGAAGATGCCAGTGGCTTCATCTTTCCGTCCTGTAAGTGGTCAAATGACACAACATGATATTTTTCAGAAACTTTTTCCTTTAGCCTACCCCCCGTGCTTTCCTTGTAGAGTGGGGGAAATGGTAATTCTTGTTAGGTTTGCCATGCAAAGGAAGTGCAATAAAGTGAGCAAGATTTGTTTTTCACAGCATATCATCTTCTTTACGTACCCATCTCATCCAGGCATGCTGCCAGGTCTCTTTTCACTATGCTGGCGTCTCGATGCTTGAGCCCAAAGATATGGACGTGCCGGTCATGGACATCACGGAAGAGGCGCTCTGCTTCAGCTAGCTGACCTGGAAGTGTTTAGGAGGTTGAAACACTACCATGGGCTTGCAACTGACCATTCAAGGATAGAGGCGCCAACAAATCTTCAAAGCTATCTGACATTTGCAAATATGCTTACAAAAAAATCTCTTGGCAAAGTGGGTACAAACAAAATATGAATTACCTTGCTTTTGCAAACAGAATGCTAGGCCTTTTGTTGAGTACAGAGTGTCAATGTTCCTATTGCCAAGCATGTCCAAGCGTCCATTTAAAGCTTCTTGGAAGTGTCTTTGAGCTTCCTCGTATTGGCCTGTAGTAATGAACAGAGCAAGAGCAACTAAGAAGACAGATCAATTAACCCTAAATTATACATCATTTTTTGGCAGCATGTCTTGCAGCCAGCAAATCTTGTTTGCAAGAAGCTGTGATTGCAATATTTGTGTAAAGCATAAATGCAACTCAAAGCTTGACCATTCACCATAGGCATTCAGGAGGAGGAGGTTGGGGAACAAATAGAACATACAGTCAACCAGTGCCACAAAAACAAACCCGCTATATTTAATAAAAACATGTCCATGCACAAGGATACCAACCTTTTCTTTGAAGGAAGCTGGCAAAGGAATGAAGGCATTGAAAAGTATGAGGGTCATATCCAACAACCTTTCTTTGGCCGGCCAAAGCATCCTGGAATTTGTTTTCAGCAGCGATCGGATCACCTGAGGATGTTAAGAGATTGAGAGGATTCTGTACCAAGTTTGCGATAGAACAAGCTATGCTTAGATGAACTAGTGATATGTGCTTGTAAGGTCTAATCTCCCTTTGAAAGTAAATTGCATAAGGATTCCTCTTGACAAGCAATGATTTGACCATGCACAAGAGCATGTCTTAAACATGTCTTTCGTACCAAGTTTTTCTAGGCAGCGCGCCAAGCTTGCCATGGACTCAAAGACCTGGCAAGATTCCGGCCCAAGGACTTTTGACCTCCATGCAATGACCATGTTAAAGGACTCGTGGGCTTCATCCAGTCGATCTACACAAATAGTTCAAACAGGGATCAATTTATAAGTGCAATGGTATATAATTTTTCACTCAGGCCATCCAGGTCAAATCCATTCGAAAGGACATACAATCGGGTTTTACTCCTCAAAATTTTCTATGTCCCAACTGCTGCACTTAATCTGGCATTGGCGATTACTTGTCCTCTCTAGTGCAACCGTAAAAATCACTCTCTATCACTTGTTCCCTGGGTCAGAGGCAGAAAGAAGGGCTGGAAGCTGTATTTTTGGGATATGAGCAAAGCTCATGGAGCCCAAACAGGTGGATCTAAGAGGATCTGGTTTCCGCGCCCTAGGATTGTATTTGCCTAAGAGACCAAAACACACATGCTCCCAATCACGGCATCTTTTAGAGTTGCATTCTTTGGGGCTACGGTAACCACTTTGTAAAGTAGTCGTAGCCAAAGCAAAGCACAGCAAGAGCAGTAACTGCGAAGTGACTGATCCTTCTGCTCAATTCAGCTGCTCATCAGGCTCCCGATTTTACTGTTTTAAGTAATTTCTAAACGATTTCTCACTTTCAAGTACAAGGTAGTTATCTCAAAAGAAACTATGGCTAGTGGCTAGAGGGATTCAAGGTAGAGCACAAACTGTCAAAAGCTGGAGCTGGGAAATCAAGCCATGCATGGTACAGTGAAAAGTTATTAATGAGAGCAGCTGCCTTTGTCCCGCACTGTCATTGTTCTGAGTGCTATGTGGCTTCATGCAGCATGGGAGCATCATGCAGCAGAAAGGTGTCCTGTGCATGCCATGCCTCACTGAGGATGCTGCATGACTGCCGCTGTAGCAGGGGCAGCAACTGTGGCATGACAGCATCGCTATCTTAGACTACAATGTATGTCCCTACATTCTCAAGCCTGTTACCTATCTTTTTCAAATTGAAACATTTGTTAGTTATTCAAAATAATTTCTTATCATCAGCAATTATGTGTGTTTTTTAAGACAGCCAAGTAAGTACATCAGATAACTATTTGGTGTGCGAGGAGTCATCTATGCTTACAAATGTATCTTTTTCTTAGGATGGTTTAAAGGTCAAGAGAAAAGAATTTCAGTGGAGCTTGTTTATCGGCCAAGGGTTACTACCTATAAGACCGTATCATAGTCGTAGCGCGCAACCCTCCCACCTGTTCATCTTACACACTCATGAGAACAATTGGTTCTCTTTAATTGATTTGCAAAGTATGCACTTTTCCTTGGATTCTCTATCAAAAATACATTTGCATTAGGCAGCTTTTGGCAATGAGGACAAGTATGCAAAGTGACAGATTATGTTACTTCCTAAGGTGTTACTATCAATTCATGCTACTTTAGAAGCTACCCTATACATGCATTGTCTGTGACTCAAGTCCGCCACATGGGAATAGCGTGCAGTAGGAGAAAGTCATGCAGTGTAAAAATACCGTTTATCTCACAAAATGTACACTTTCTGTGGCCATCCAGACAGTTATACTCAATTATTGTACTGGAAGGCTGAGACCCAAAAATGTTCTTTTAACAAAATCTGGCTTTCCTTGGTCATAAGATCATCACCAATATACCAACCAAACATCAGTCTCTGGGACTGGTTGGACTGTGGATCAGCCAGTTCACTAATTAGGATTGTTCCATGGCCAGCTATTTCAAAGATTTGATCTATATCCTTATTCATAAGTGTTTTTTTGATATCTTTTATCTTATATAATACCATATCTGATAAAATATCTTACACATGCTTTTTTTGTTTTATTCTGTAAGCATTCACAGCCAGAGAATGTAGTGAACGAGCACTTAAGGCCAGGCTCCTAGGGATTTTGCATGTATACTTTGCTCGCATGTCTGCAACTTGCTAATAGCAAACAATCGATCAATTCCATCACCAGTTGTTGCTTTATAACAACAAGTGGGTTCTAATTTTAAGAGCTTGCAAATGCCTGGGTAGGCATGGTTCTGCCGCCATGCCGTTGCTGCTAGACCCTCTCCTACACCACCTTAGCTTGTGGGCTGTCCTAGGTTAGGGGGGCAGGTTCCTCACTCTTCATTCCCAAGGTGCCATGGGTGTGCGCCCTACTTGTACCCATGCATAGTGCTCACACATACATTTATGTGAGCAAGAAACGTGTATTTGTGTGTTTGTTGGTGGGTGGGTGTGTTGATGTGTGTTGTTTTGTATGTGTGTGTGCATGTGTGTGTGTGTAAGAGTGGATTTGTTTATTTGTGAAAGTATGTGCGTTTGTATGTGTGTGTTTGTGTGTGTATATGTGTGTGTGCGTGTGCGCGTGTGTGTGTCGTGACTTTTTAGAAACTCACAAGGTAACGGAGTCTCAAGATCAAAGGAGCCAAATGGTGGAGTTGCACAGTTGACCGGAGCCTTGTTTACTTCTTACAAACTGGCATTCACAAAAGTTGACTATTTTAAGCAAAATTCTTGCCTGCACATTACATGCACGTTCTCATATAAAAATATCATGTAAAAATATCATTTAGAAATATCATGTAGAAATGTAGGCAAATTTGGCAATCTAGCCAACAACTTCTGCTTGAAAGGTTTTAGAGCAGTTGTAAAATAGCCATAGCATGCAAGAATAATTTGGATTTGTGTATAAATTCAATATTTACCACTTAGCATGTTTGTCATGTTAAACCAAACTGCTTTGCACCACAAGTTACTTGTGGCGCTAGGCACAGCCCCAAAGTCAGGTTATGGGATACTTATACCCCTAGCCATGGCTTCGTTGCTGAACCATTTCTGCTTCCAGTCCTTCAAGTCTGTCATGTCAAATCGGAAAAAAGCAGGGGGAGGAAGCCAAATGCAATTTTTCAACAAATTTGTCTGTAAGCCAAAGGCAGGGTGAAAAGGGTCGGTAGCAGGTGCAGGGCGCTTGCATCACCCCAAAGGATGAGCAGACATCAATTGCCCAATTTCATTTTTCTGCAATTTTTGCTGTAGGCTGCCTTGGGACCCACAGCATGGGTTTTGGAAGACATTACTGCCAACCAATATCATCCAAAGCCAGTCCTCTCATTTCTCTTTCTCACCAAGGTCACTAAGGTTAATCGCAAGGTTATGCAAGGAACGAAGTGTGGCAGGATGATCAAGACCCAAAACCTTCAGCTGCGCTTCATATGTAGCTCTTGACAGTGCTTCAGCTTCAACGTAATCTTGTGTGGTTCCAATGTCAACAGCAAAATCAATCATGGCCCTGTGAATGGAAGTTGAGAAGAAAGATGTACATTTGTATTCAAATGTAACATGGCATGCATATTCACAATTAAAAACAAATGCATATGTGTTATACAATCAGACAGATAGTTTGCAAGTTCATGCAGGTAAATCGTTTTGAATTATTTTGTGACAAGGCTTGAAGGATAGGAAACCAGAATGGATAGAGGAACAAAATCACTGATAGGCACGCAATGATGGTAGATGCTTCAGAAGGCATTTCTGAGAGAGTATCCCAAAAATGTAAGGCATGCTCAAAGACTATCAAACACACTCCATCCCAAAAAATATGGGTCTGAGGGAGAGTGAATGCCAGGACTTCGAGCAGCCTGTCATGGAGCTAGAAGTCAAACCTTCACAAGTGTGCATTAACAATCTACACACTCCAGCTAGTTTCACTGCTGAGCTTGCTGCATTCAGCTTATGCAAGAGGGAGAGCAGCATGAGGTGCCATTGAGTCCAACTGACCAGCAAAGGTCTGCTCAGATGATGCTTGACAAAATCAAGGAGTAGATTATAGAGATAAGGCCGCGGTCACACACAAATTTTTTCACTATTTTTTTCACTTTTTTTTTCACTCGGAAGTGAAAAAAATTTGCGGTCACACACGATTTTTTTCACTCCTGAGCGAAAAATTTTTCACTTTCTGAGT
>LKMJ01001551.1_pt1 | contig 20440 bp, 16 predicted proteins | sample 643391 | NCBI WGS metagenome assembly LKMJ01 (sample SAMN04112250, study PRJNA286221) | soda lake metagenome | biome: soda lake; feature: Kulunda Steppe; material: water; isolation source: sample PL-Br10 brine of Picturesque Lake | place: Russia: Kulunda steppe | collected 2010-07 | reverse complement strand
TCTGTCTCATCGGGGCCGAAGACGTCGACCTCCGCTACGAACTGTTCTCCCGAGAGACCTCTCGGGCCGCCCTGTCGACCTACCGGCTCGAACAGCCCTTCGAAAACGCACTGGCGGTCGAAACCGTTAGTCTCGGCGCAGCCGTGTCGCTCCTCAATGATCTCAACTGGTATCTCGTCCGGTTCGTTGATCACGCGCTGATTACGGAACCATCCATTAGCGACACTGAATGGCTGTCTCGTGCGCTTGCGACTGCGGTTCGTGACCGCGAACTCCCACCTGAGGAGACAGACCAGTTTCTCTGTGTGTTCGGCGTCGAGGACAATCGCCTCGTCGAGCCGATGTACGTAACCAGGACCAACGGTAGAATCCCTGAATACGACTTACGAGAGGTCGAGAAAACCGTCGTTGTCCGTGTTTCGCAGGCTGAATTTTCCGGCTGATCGAACAGCGCCGCTACTCGGTCTCAAACATCCCTGTCGAGAGATATCGCTCGCCGCTGTCCCAAAAGACCGTTATGACGAGCGACGATTCGTGGCCGGCTTCGACGAGCCGAGAAGCGACCCGTTTGGCCGCGAGATTCGACGCGCCGCTTGACTGGCCGACAAAGATCCCTTCCTCGCGAACGAGGCGACGGCACTCGGCTTCGGCCGCCGCTGCGGAAACGACTTCAATCGAGTCAAGCAAGTCGGTATCGAGATTAGGGCTGACGAATCCGGGACCCATTCCTTGGAAGCTATCGCCCGTTGGTTCTTGTCCAGAGAGCACCGCCGAATCATCGGGTTCGACAGCGACGATTTCCATCTCGGGGAACTCCTCGCGAAGCCGACGGCCGATACCGGTGATCGTTCCACCGGTGCCGACACCTGCAACCAGTGCGTCGACCGTCCGGTCGCCGATCTGATCGAGGATTTCCGGGCCGGTCGTTTTGTAGTGGGCGTTTGGATTCGACGCATTGTCGAACTGCCGGAGCTGAATATATCCCCGTTCGGCTTCGAGTTTGTCTGCGCGGTCTTTCGCGGTCGAAATGTCGCCTTCGACGAGTTCGAGCTCAGCCCCGTAGGCCTGCATAATCGACCGACGCTCGGGGGATTTTGATGCAGGCATCACGATCTGAACATCGTAGCCCTTGGCAGCACCGACCATCGCGATGCCAATACCCGTGTTGCCGCTTGTTGGTTCGACTATCGTGTCGCCATCGGTGAGTCGACCATCGCGCTCGGCGTCTTCGATCATCTGGAGGGCCGCGCGGTCTTTTGCCGAGCCACCAGGATTTCGCGATTCGAGTTTCGCCGCAATCGTTGAGCCCGCCGGTGCACCGACCGCCACCAGCGGAGAGCCGATTGTGTCCAAGATACTGTGATCCATTACTGGCCGTTTCGGCTCAGAGAGTAAACTACTGACGGAGACCGACGAAATCGCTCGGAGATACTCACCACAAGTAGTACCTTCCTGCTGCCCCGTAGTGGCCTCCTCACGGCAAGTAGTGAGATGCTATTTGCAGAGTAAAAGCCGTCTATCGATACCGTAGTTGCCATGTACCAATATGACTCGCCCGTCTCGAATCGGTGTGAACAACAACCCAACCAGACGACGACTGATCGCAGCATGTGGTGCAACCAGCCTTGTCGGAATTGCAGGCTGTCTAGGTGGCGACGATGAGGAAGAAGAGGAAGACCCGGCCGACGCGACCGTTAGCGCTGATAGTGATGACAGCCACGACGACGGTGAGAACGACGCAGACGACCCCGTTCTCAGTGACGTACTCACCTTGGCGGATTCGTACGTTATCGACGTTGAATTCTCCGAGTCCGAAGACCGGACTGTCACGCAGACCGTGCACGGAGACGACTGGAAAATCATTGCCGAGGTCAGTGGTGTCACGGCCGAAGCATATTACGTCGACGGAGAGAACTACGAGCTTCTCGACGGCGAATGTTTCAGCCGACCCGAATCCATTGCGGAAAGTCAGCTTCCCGATCTCGTGAAGCTCACCGAAGACCAGCCGGCTGCAACGAGATCTGAGACCACCACGCTCAACGACGAGGAGGCCGACGTGTACGAGACTGACGACGGCGACCTACGCTGGTACGTCAACGCAGACAGCGGCCGTCCAATCAAAGCACAGTCCTCGGGATACACCGCCGAGTTCCACTCGTGGGGCGATGTGGACTCGATCTCCGCTCCTGACAAAGACTGCCACAAGTAGGAGTCGGCATCAGGCACCGGTAGCCGCGGAGGTTTTAGTGCTTGCTGGCGAACGCTGTTGTATGAACTTAGAGACGATGCAGCCAAATGTCGAATGGGTGCCGGCCGGTTATGAAACATCGATTGCGGCACTCGGTGCTGAGGAGTACGAATTTCATGTTTTCGGTGGTGACTGGTGTATCGACTGCCAAGAGCAGTTGCCGGATTTCGCTGCCGCCTTACAGTCGGCTGGTGTTGATTCCAAAAATGTTCATCACTACCCGGTCGAAAAAGAGGAAGACGGCTCGAAAACCGGCCCAGGTGTCGAGCAGTACGGAATCGAATACATCCCAACCGTCGTTGTCGAACACGATGGCGAGGAAGTCGCTCGCTTCGTCGAAAGCGAGTCACTCCCGATTGCACCGTATCTTGGAAAGGAGCTACAGGCACCGAACGACGACGCCTGAGCCAACTTACGGCCAGTTGCCACCCTGTTTGTAGGCGTTGGCAACCCGTTCGACGGCGACGACGTAGGCCGCCGTCCGGAGGTTCGGCGTCGATGTCGAGTCATAGGTCTCGATAAGGCCATCAAAGGCCTCGACAATGACCCGTTCGAGTTCGTTGTTGACCCGATTTTCGGTCCACGAAAACCGCTGTCTGTTCTGCACCCACTCGAAGTATGACACGGTCACGCCACCGGCGTTTGCCAGAATATCGGGGACGACGTACACCTCCTTTTGTGTCAGGACTCGGTCTGCGGCCGGGGTGATTGGTCCGTTTGCGGCTTCGACAATGACGTCCGCGCTGACATCGTGGGCCAACGACTCGTCGATCGCGTTTTCGAGTGCGGCAGGAATCAAGAGGTCGACATCGAGCGTCAGAAGCTCGTCATTGGTTAGTTCCTCAGTCTCGCCATACCCAGAGACAGCACCGGTTTCTCGTTTGTGATTGGCGACTCCGGCGGTATCGAGGCCGTTGGGGTCGTAAATTGCCCCGCTCGAATCCGAGACAGCAACAACACGGCCACCCTGTTGTTCGATGAGTCGGGCAGCGGTCGACCCAGCATTGCCATATCCCTGTACGGCAACGGTCGCATCGGTTAGTTCGCGGTCGAGCCAGTCGAAGACCTCTCGTGCGGCGAGCATGACCGACCGGCCAGTTGCTTCGACACGACCCGCAGAGCCACCCGAGTCAATGGCTTTGCCGGTGATAACGCCCGGTGCCGTCGTGTTTTCGAGCGTCTCGTAGGTGTCTTTGATCCAGTTCATCTCCCGTTGGCCGGTGTTGACATCGGGTGCCGGAATGTCGACATCCTCCCCGATGAATGGGCGCAGTTCGACCGCAAATGCACGTGTAAGCCGTTCGAGTTCGGCCTCGCTGTACTGTCTCGGATCGACGACGATCCCTCCCTTGCCGCCGCCGTACGGGATTTCGACGACGGCACACTTGTACACCATCCAGCCCGAGAGCGCCATGACTTCGTCGCGGGTGACTCCGGGATGGTACCGAATTCCACCTTTGTAGGGGCCGCGGTCACCATTGAACTGCGAACGGAAGGCCGAAAATACCTCCAGTGAGCCGTCGTCGAGTGCAACCGTGAGATTAGTCTCAAGAACGCGCTCGGGATGTTTGAGCCGTTCGAGGACATCGGGCTCGATATCCAGATAGCCACCGGCGTCATCGAGCTGTTCTTGAAGACTCGCAAATGGATTGGCTTGGTCGGCCATACGTAGCAGACCGGTCGGCCGGGCGTTAACTGTGTCGTCTGATTTACGACTGCTGAGAATTGAATGCCGTGAGGCCTACAAGCGAACTACTCGATCGAGGCAAGCTGGTTGCAGACATAAATCGTCTGTAACATCGCGGCCGACGCGCCGCGATCGAAAACGAGGTCGTCAGTTCCGCGGACGTGGTCGAGAACTCCTTCTGAGGAGTGATCGGGGGCGGCACTGATGCCGCAGTCGGCCGATTCAACCCACTCCATGACGCGAAGATCGGATTTGCTGTCGCCCATGACGAGCACGAACGGATCGGGAATATCTAACACACCGAGCGCAGCGTCGACCCCGGCTGCCTTGTTGAGTTCGAGCGAGCCGATTTCGGCGGCATCAGCGTGATAGTAGGCGACATCGATCCGGTCGAAAATCGCCGTGAGTTCGTCGGGGACGTCTTCCACATCGCAGTCAGCGAGCGACTCCTCACTGGCTAAGACCGCCCGAATTTCTGGGTCAGCGTCGGTGTAGTAGGCTCGGGCAAAATCGGTGATGTCGTCGTCGACATCGACCGTGTCGAGTGCGATGCCGATAGCTTTCGCCAGCAAGTCGATCATGTAGACGAGGCCCGCGTCGATCACGGCCTCTGCCCGGTCGCTACCGGTCTCGAAATTTGGCTTGAGCGTGATATTGAACTCGTTGCCCTGCAGGTGACAGCCTCGCCGAATATCCGTTGGCGCTTCGGGTAGGACACGGCTTCGAACCGAATCAAATATCTCCTGAATAACCGGGTCGAGTCCCTCGTAAAGCAACTGTTTCGTTTCAGCGCCGTGTCCCGGGGTAAAAACGCCGGTGCCCGCTTCATAGACGATACTCAGTTCGCCTGAATGGACGATCTCGTTTCCCAGCCCTTGGATCATGAACCCTTTGACGTTTTCGAGCGTCTGGCCGGTACAGATGATAATCGGGACGTCTGCCTCGAAAAATTCAATGAGCGCGTGAAGCGTCTCGCGCGGAATTTCGTTGTCCGTCTGGCCGGCCGACCGCAGCGTCTCGTCGACATCGAGAACCAGTGCATTGATTCGGCGCTCGTGGGTGGTGAACAGATCGAGGGCCGTGAATGCCTGGTCGTGATCTGCACGGGCGGCGATTTCAGCGAATGTTTCTCCCTCATCGAGTCTGGCGGCGATTTCGGCTTTCCGTCGTCCGAGTTCTGCGGACGCATCCTCCCAGTGAGACAGGGCAACGGGCGAGTCGACCGGTGGAAACAGATCGACAAACCGCTGGTGTGCCCGGAGTGTCTCGGTATCGAACTCCGTGTAGAGTCGGTCGAGACGATCATAGAATTGTGATGTCATAGCAGAATGGGTCTGTGCGTCTGTATAAATCGTTTGAGATCCCAATCGGCTGTACTGTCAGTCGATGTGATCACGGGAGCACAATTGTATAATACTCCCACTCCTGAATAGTTCGCAAGCACTCGTCAACACAGCATGAGCGACGAACAAACGAAGACTACATGAAAAAAGACAATACTCTCGAAATCGTATATATAGACCCGTTTGTGAGGTGGTGTTTATCATAATTTTTCGCTGAGTACCACCGCGTTGTGAGTGAACAATCCGGCTGTTTAACTGTCTCAAGATACTCCATAGAAATGTATCCCGATGACAAACTCACACCGCGTTGATCGACGTCGATTTATGAGTGCTGTCGGTGGAACCGCCCTTGCAGTCAGCCTTGCTGGCTGTGCGGGCGACGAAGATGAGGCCGAACCAACAGACGACACCGGTGAGGAACCCGAAGAAGAAACGGAACCTGAGGCCGACACCGACTTCACCGGCCAAGAGACCGTCGAGGTCGAGGTCGGAGCCGGCGAGCGAGGACTGCAGTTTGCCCCTGCGGAGATCGAGATTGATCCGGGGACGACAGTCGAGTGGGTATGGACAGGCGATGGCGGCGAACACAACGTCGTCCACGACGTTGAGGAGCCGGAGTTCGAAAGCGAACTCGTCGACGAGGAAGGACATCGGTTCGAACATACGTTCGAAGAAGCCGGTACCTACGACTACGTCTGTACGCCCCACGAGGCACAGGACAAGGTCGGAACCGTCGAAGTCGTCGACTAACGGCTACTGTTACTCCCGACCTCGAATTATTCGGATTCTGCGACGGTTGCGGCGATCACATCAGCTTGCAGTGCTGATAGCGGAATCGTCCGGCCATCGGCTTCCTCGGCGATTATCGGAATCAGCCCGTTGCGCTGATCGGGGGCCGCATCAACTACGACGACCGGCGTTCCACTCGCTTTGAGCCGGCGAGCGGCCTGTCTGGTTGCCTCCGTTGGACTGCCATCGGCAACCGTTGCCCGCCCGTCGGTGACGAGGACAACGATTCCGAGCGGAGAGTTAGTCTGTTCGATCACTGATCGGGCGGTGTCAAGTCCGGCCGGCAATGGCGTCCGGTCGCCCGTCGGCAGTGATTTAAGATGGCGTGCGGCCAACGAGACGCTCCGGGTCGGGGGTAACAACACCTTGGCGTCCTCGCCACCAAACGCGACGAAGGCAACCTCGTCCCGTTGTTCGTAGGCGTCCCGAAGGAGTTCGAGGACGACACCCTTTGCCGCCTGCATTGCCGGAGCCATCGAGGCACTCGCATCAACTGCGAAAACGATTGTTGCGGCCGTCCCTCGCTGTCGGATCGACGTTCTGCGGTCTTCATGTTCGACCCGGCTATGGCCCTGTTTGGCGGCCGCTCGAACCGAAGCAACAGCGTCGACGGGGTCCGTGTCGGTCGCTTGCTCGGTTCGGATTCGTGGGCCGCGACTGCCAGCCGATTGGTGCTGGCCGTGACTTCCGACCTGGCCCGTAGGGTCGGTGACGTGGTTCGTCTCATCGGCAAGGTCAGGAGCGGCCGCTTCACCGATCGGGGCTCGCGTCTGACCGGGAACGAGTGGCGTCGCGTCGGTTTCACTCTCGCTGTCGGGGCTCTCGGTATCGCCGTTCTGCTCGCCACTTCCCGCTGGCTGTTCGGCGTCGGATGAGCGACTGTCAGCTGAGGGGCCGCCATCGTTGGATTCAGTGTCGCTGTCTGTGGGTTCCTCAGCTGTGTTGCTCTCGTCGTCGTTATCGCCGTCCGCTGTGTCCTCATCTATATCCTCGTCGTCGCTGTCGCCATCGGTTGGGTCACCGGCGGCTTCGTCGATGCTGTCACCATCACCTGTCGAGTGATCGTCGTGAGTGCTGTCGCTATCGCCGTCTTCGTCGCCTGATTCGGGAGATTCGCCGTCGGATTTATGTGATTCGCCGTCTGATTCATTATCGTCAAAGTGGTCATCTAACAGCGCATCGGGGTCGGGTGGGTCCTCGAATGGCTGGCTTTGGAGTCGGTGCGGAAGCGTGTATTTCGCCGCGGTCCGAATATCCGATTCGAGTACTTTCGGACGATTATCCAGCGCTGCCAGTGCCATCGCCGCGCGAGCCGTGGCAATGTCTGCTCGGTGGCCATCGACCTCGGCGTCGAGGCAGAGTTCGGCAATTGTTCGTTTGAATTCGGTCGGCAGTGACACCGAACCAACCGACTCACGAGCAGCCTGCAGTTCCGTTCGGAGTTTGTTGGGTTCGTCAGTGCGAAGTTCATCGGTTTCGTCAGTGTAATCTTCGGAAGCCACCCGGCCGTCGCCATCAAGCGAGAGCGCCCGGTCGATAATCTCGACTCGGTCCTCGAGGTCCCGACAGCCAGTGACGGTCGCCTGCAGATCAAACCGGTCTCGAAGCTGTGGGCGCAAGTCGCCTTCTTCGGGGTTCATCGTGCCGATGAGCGTGAACTCCGCAGGATGCGAGACGCTCATGCCGTCGCGTTCGACCGTGTTGACGCCGCTTGCGGCCGCATCGAGCAACACGTCGACGAGGTGGTCATCGAGGAGGTTGATCTCGTCAACATAGAGAATCCCACGATGCGCGCGGGCGAGCAAGCCCGGATCGAACGCGGTTTCGCCGGCCATCGCATCCTCGATTGAGAGGGTGCCAACCACACGGTCACGGGTTGCTCCCAACGGGAGTGTCACGAGTGGAACTGACCGTGTTTCAACCGTGAGTTCCTCGGCTGGCGTGTCCTGACAGGCCGCACACTGTCCGGCCGGATCGGTGGGATCACAGCCGTAGGGGCAATCGGCGACAACCTGCTGCTCACCCAGGAGGTCGACGAGCGCGCGGACGGCCGTCGATTTCGCGGTTCCTTTCTCGCCGCTCAACACCGCGCCACTGAGGCCGTCGTGAACGACAGCGAGCAGGAGCACCTCCTTGAGATCGTCTTGGCCAACGATCTCGTCGAAAGAGACGGTCGATGGCTTTTTGCTCGCCGGATCTGCAACCATACTTGCGCTACTACAACACAGGTTTATAAAGATGACACGGATCGGCCTCTACACTGCGACCGAAAACGAACTCGGCTCCGTCCAGCGGGCGGCGGACCGACTCGATGGAATCGACCTCGTCGTTCGCTCCGAAAGCGATCTCGATGAACAGCCCGCTGTTGAGGACTTCCTCGCTCAGCTCGAAGACGCGGCGGCCGTCTGTCTGTGGCTCCACGGCGGCGAAGACAGTATGCCCGGCTACGAGTACGTTGTCGAACGGCTCCGTGAGGCGGGTGTCCCACTGATCGTCAAAGCCACGGGCGATGCGTTTGCGCTTGAAGACACCTCTGTTTCGAGTACCGACCGCGACCTCGTCTACGAGTATCTCGACCGCGGCGGGACCATCAATCTCGAAAACTGCTGTCGGTTTCTGGCGGTCGAATACGGACCTGATAGCGACGGCCTCGACACGGTTGTCTACGATACGCCGACCGAACTGCCGACCGAAGGCGTCTACCACCCCGAGTATCCCGGAATTGAATACGACGAACTCCTCGAAACGTTCGATCCTGAAGCGCCGACGGTTGCCATCTGGTTTTACGAATCCCACTGGACGCACGAAAACACCCGTTACGTCGACGCGCAGGTTCGCGCGCTTGAAGCACAGGGCGCAAACGCGCTTCCTATTTTCTGTAATCCTGCGACCGACGCTGACGGACAAGAAAACGCCGAATGGGTCGTCGACAACTGGCTCATTCGAGATGGTGAGCCGATTGTCGATGCCGTCATGTCCTCGTTTATGTTTTCGCTCTCGATGGACGAACGCGGCCGCTCAGCCGACGATGAGGGCCAGTCTGCCGAAGACGTCTTTCTCGACCGCCTCGGTGTTCCCGTCCTCCAGACCATCACGACCATGCGGTCGCGCACGCGGTACGAAGCGAGCGATACGGGCGTCATGGGATTCGAACTCGCCCTCTCGGTTGCCCTCCCTGAATTCGACGGCAACGTCATCACCCACCCGATTTCGGGCAAAGAGCGGATGGACGATACGGCAGAAATTGGTAGCGCGCCGAAACAGCATTTCCCGATCGCCGAGCGCGTCGACCACGCCGCCCAACTTGCAGTCAACTGGGCGCGACTTCGCCACACACCCAACGAGGACAAACAGGTCGCCATCGTCCTCCACAACTACCCACCGAGCGACGACGGCATCGGGACTGCGTTCGGCCTCGACTCACCCGAAAGCACGGTCAACCTGCTGGCCGAACTCGACAGCCGGGGCTACGACCTCGGCGACTCGCTTCCCGAGTCGGGCCAAACGCTCATCGACACACTGACCGCACAACTCACGCTCGACAATCGGTGGGTCGCCCCCGGAGACGTTCGCGAACGGTCGGTCGACGTCGTTTCCACCGAGCAGTACGCCGAGTGGTTCGCCAATGCCGACGAACGGTTTCAGGAGCACATTATCCATGAATGGGGCGAGGCTCCCGAACGACCATTTGCGATTCCCGGCGCTGAGTTCGGCAACGTCCTCGTCACCGTCCAGCCGCCCCGCGGTTTCGGGATGGACCCCTCGAAGGTCTATCACGACTCGGATCTCCAGCCGCCGCACGACTATTTCGCCTTCTACGCGTGGCTCCGCAACTCCTTCGAGGCCGACGCCGTCGTTCACCTCGGCACCCACGGCTCGCTCGAATGGCTGCCGGGCAAGACGGTCGGGCTCAACGGTGAGAGTGCACCCGACCAGCTTATCGGCGGCCTACCGAACATCTACCCCTACATCGTCAACAATCCCGGCGAGGGAACCCAGGCCAAGCGGCGATCCTACGCCGCCATCGTCGATTATCTCACACCCGTCATGGCGACCGCCGGAACCTACGATGAGCTGGCCGAATTAGAGGAACTGGCCACCCAGTACCGCGAGGCCGGTATGGAAGACGCCCGCGCTGACGACGGCGCACACCTCGAAGAGCTCATCCGGCCCCGCGTCGACGAACTTGATCTCGCGGTCGAACTCGGGGTTTCGGGAACCATCAGCGAGAAGGCGGACGTTCGCGGGCCCGACGAGGCTGGGTCAACGCTGGCCGAGGGGACAGTCGAGGGCGACAACCTCGATATCGACACTCTGGTCGAACGTGTTCACGAGTACCTTACCGACGTGAAGACGACCCAGATCCGGCTCGGGTTACACACGATGAGCGAGCCACCCGCCGACGACCGGCTCGTGGAGTATCTCGTTGCCCTGACGCGACTCGAAAACGGTGAAACACCGAGTTTGCGCGAAAGCGTCGCGGGCGTGCTCGGTGTCGACTACGACGCGCTGCGGAATCGTCCCGGCGAGTACGACGACGTGCTGGGTATGACCTATGCCACGGCGGCCGATCACGTCCAGGAGACCTGTGTCGAACTAGTTGAGACGCTGGCCGAACACGACTTCGATGTGCCTGACTCCGAACGCACTGCCGGCCCTGACGACGAAGTAAACGTCAACCTGCTCGTCGTCGACATTGACACGCTCGGGGATGGACGGGCGAAATCCGGCGCACACAACGATTTGCGAGAGGCACTGGCATTCATCTGTGAGGAGGCCGCCCCCCGCGTGCAGGGTGCTGAAGCAGAAATCCCGCGAACCGCGGACGCCCTCAACGGCGCATACGTCCCACCGGGTGGCTCAGGTGCACCGACGCGCGGCGGGGTCGACCTGCTGCCGACGGCCCGGAACTTCTACACGCTCGATCCCCGCAAAATCCCGGCCAAATACGCCTGGAAGGTCGGCCGCAACATCGCCGACGGCGTCCTCGAACGCCACCACGCCGAACACGACGACTATCCCGAGGAGATGGGCGTCGTCGCGTGGGGGACGCCCACAGTTCGAACCAAGGGCGAAACCATCGGCCACGTCTTGGCACTCATGGGCGTCAAGCCAGTGTGGACCGACGCCGGCCGGATTGATGACGTCGAGCCGATCGACCTCGATGAACTGGGTCGCCCCCGCGTCGACGTAACCACCCGCGTTTCAGGGCTGTTCCGAGACGCCTTCCCGGCCGCCGCTGGCGTGATCCACGACGCTGTCGCGGCTGTTGTCGATCTCGATGAGCCGCACGAACTGAACTACGTCAAAAAACACGTCGAAAGGGACGCCGCCGAGTTAGAGGCGGAGGGAGTCGACGCAAAGCAGGCAACAAAGACGGCGACCAACCGCGTCTTTACGACTAAGCCGGGCGGCTACGGCGCGGGGACGAACAAGGCCGTCGACGAGGGCAACTGGGAGGATCGCTCGGACCTCGCCGACGTCTACGTTCAGTGGGGTGGTTACGCGATGGGCAAACGCGGCAACGTGAGCACAGCCCACGATAGCTTCAAACGCCGGCTGTCGAACGTTGAGGCGACGGTCAAAATCGAGGATACGATGGAACAAGACGAGTTCGATTCCTCCGACTGGTACGCCTTCCACGGCGGGTTCATTTCGGCCGTCGCGGAGGTCTCGGGCAGCGAACCCGCCTCGTACGTCGGCGATTCGGCGGACCCCGAAAACGTCTCCATTTACACCAACCAGGAAAAAGTCCGCAAGGCGATGCGTGCCCGCGTGCTCAACCCACGCTGGCTTGACTCGATGGAAGACCACGGCTACAAAGGTGCGGGCGACCTGTCGACGACGGTTGATGTCGTCCTCGGCTGGGATGCCACCACCGGTGTCGTCAGCGACACCCTCTGGGAAGACGTCGCCGAGAAATTCGCCTTCGACGAGGATCGCCAGGCGTGGATGCGCGAGGTGAATCCGTGGGCGCTCGAATCGATTTCAGAGACCCTCTTAGAAGCCGTCGACCGCGGCCTCTGGGATGCTGACGATGCGACGACAGACCGACTCCGCGATATCAACCTCTCGGTCGAGGGCGACCTCGAAGCCCATGAGAGCGCGCCGGCCGCGGAGGTGTCCGATGACTGAACAAGGCGGAGCGTCACACGACATCGATGAGGAGTACGCCGATCTCGGTGCGACCACCCAGCAGGCCATGGACATCGCCGAGACGAGTATGGATATCGTTCGGCAGTTCGTTCCCGACGAGACACTCGCCGACCGGTTCCGCCAGAAGGCGGTCCACTCGATGGGTGATATTGAGTTTCAGCACCTCTTGCGATTTTCCAGTGCGAACGAAAACGGTGACCCCGATGACGAGGCCTCAATCCGTGCTGGAGCCGCCGCCGTCCTGCGGGAGTCGACTATCGTCACCGACATTACGATGTCGAAAGCCGGGATCACAGGCCGGGGGCATTCATGCGAGAAACGCAAAGCGATCGGCAACGGGGCGGAACTCGCCAAGCGAACGGGGATGACCCGAACTGCAGCCTCTGTGCTCGAATTGGACAAACAGGGTGTCTACGACGACGCCATCACCGTCGTTGGCAACGCGCCGACCGCCGCTTTCGCGCTGGCGGATTGCATCGAACACGGTACCCGTCCGGCGGTGATCGTCGCCACCCCTGTCGGCTTCGTCAAAGCCGTCGAAAGCCGGGAGCGAATTCGGGAGGTCGCCGCCGAATATGGCGTCCCTGCAATCACGAACGTGGGCAGACGGGGCGGCAGCGGACTGGCCGCCGCACTGACCAACGAGTTGATTCACGTTGCCAAAGACGTGCGAACCGGCGAGTTGGATCTCGAGCTGGATCTCGACCGCGAGGTCGGCCAATGAGCGACGACTACGACCTCAATTCGGGTCCCGATCCGGCGACCATCGCTGCGCAGGCCGCCGAACCCGATATCGACGAGCAGACCGACCACCCAGTCTACGCCGTCGGCATCGGCCCCGGAAACCTCGAATATCTGACGCCACGCGGCCGCCGGGCAATCGAGGAGGCCGACGTCGTCGTTGGCTTTTCGACCGTCGTCGACTTCATCGCCGACCTCACGGATGCCGACCTGCTGACCTGTGGCTACAAAGACGAACGCGAAGCGCTTTCGACGTTCGCCGACAGAGTTGCCGACGGCGAGCGGGGAACGGCCGTGCTGATGGGTGATCCGAACCATTCGGGCTACCAGTTCGTCGGCAAAGTCCAGCGAGTTGTCGACGCGCCTGTCAAGGTGATTCCGGGAATTTCATCGCTCCAAATGGCCGCCAGTCGCGCCCGGACGCCGATGGAAGACACCGAATTTGTTACGCTGCACAAAAGCGGCGACATCACGCCGGGAGTAGAGCGGCTGGCCCAAGAAGTTGGCTCGCGTCATCTGCTTGTGCTTCCACGGCCATTTGATTGGATGCCCGGCGACATCGCGGCCTATCTGCTCGAACATGGAGCCGACCCTAAGTTAGAAGCGCTGGTTCTCGAAAAACTCACCCACGACGACGAAGCGATTCACCGGTTTTCGCTCGCGGAGCTGGCGGAACACGCGGGTGGGTCGGGCGTCGACGACACGCCGTTTTCGGATCTGTCGGTGCTGGCGGTTCGACGGAATGATATCCCGAAGCGACGAGAGGACGCTATATGAAGGGATTCGTTGTCGGCGGCGTCAGTTCGGGTGTCGGAAAAACGGTCGCCACGCTCACGATTATCCGTGCGCTGGCCGATGCCGGATACGACGTACAGCCCGCAAAGGCAGGGCCCGACTTCATCGATCCAAGCCACCACGAAGCGATTGCGGGTCGGCCCTCTCGAACCCTCGACCTCTGGCTCGAAGGCACAGACGGCATGGCCCGAAATTACGCCCACGGCGAGGGCGACATCTGTGTCGTCGAGGGTGTGATGGGCCTCTACGACGGCGACGGCTCAAGCACCGCGATGGTTGCGGAAGCACTCGATCTGCCCGTTGCCCTCGTCGTCGACGCCAAAGCCGGCATGGAGAGCGTTGCGGCGACCGCCTACGGCTTTCGGGAGTACGCGAAGGCGATTGGCCGCGAGGTCGACGTGGCAGGCATCATCGCCCAGCGCGCCCACGGCGGTCGACACCAGCAGGGAATCCGCGACGCGCTGCCCGACGAACTCGAATACTTCGGCCGAATTCCTCCCTCGGACGACCTCGAAATCCCCGACAGACACCTCGGGTTGCATATGGGTGAAGAGGCGGCCCTGCCGCACGAGGCGCTCTCGGAGGCGGCCGAATTCCTCAACACCGAGCGTCTGGTCGACGTTGCGCGCGAACCGCCGCAGGTCGACCCTGCGTCGCTGGCGGCGGGCGAGCCAACGGAGTCGACCATCGCCGTCGCCAGCGACGCAGCCTTCTGTTTCCGGTATCCCGCGACTATCGAACGCTTCCACGAGCGGGCGACGCTCCGAACCTTTTCGCCAATCGCTGGCGACCCGGTTCCTGACTGCGAGGCGGTCTATTTACCGGGCGGCTATCCCGAACTTCACGCCGAGCAGTTGGCCGCGACATCGACGCTCTCGGAACTCGGCGAGCGTGCAGCCAATGGCCTCCCTGTCTTCGGTGAATGCGGTGGCCTGATGGCGATGAGCCAGTCGTTGACAACCGTCGATGGCGACCGCTACGAAATGGCAGGGATTCTCCCGGCCGACGTAACGATGTATGACCGGTATCAGGCGTTGAACCACATCGAAATGCGCGGGCTGCGTGACGGGCTGACTGCCTCCACGGGTGGGACGCTTCGAGGCCACGAGTTCCACTACTCAAAGGCTGCGGTCGACGGCGACGCCCGATTTGGCTTCGAGATGGTCCGGGGAGACGGTATCGACGGCGAGCACGACGGGTTGCTCGAATACGAGTCGATGGGGACCTACGCGCACGTCCATCCCGAAAGCGGTGCGTTCGATCGGTTTGTCGACCGGCTTGGCTGAGCCATCGTCGCTTCTCGGTTTTGTGGCGAACCATTACTTCACACCACGATGAACGGCTAGCAGTCAAAATGTGTTCCAGCTACGTTGGTCCGGTGGCGGCCAGAGCCCAACTGCTCGCAACGCTCCGAATCCAGTACCCCGATGCGCTTGCGCCTGTTGGCTACCGACTGTTGCATCCCGAAACGGGTGAGTCGTACTCCGAGCGAAGACGAAATCTCGTCGCGACCACCAGGGGAGTCGCGATCAACGCACTCGGTGTACTCGCCGACGGCCCACCGTGGTGTCGGGAGGCGGCAACGCACGGACTCGACTGTCTCCGTGAGGCTCACCACAATCCTGACAGGGGCGGCTATGACCTGATTGTCGAAACCGACACCGCGGAATCGGTTCGGACGGTCGACCCGACACGATCGGCGTACGCACACACGTTCGTTCTGCTGGCGTTTGCTCGGGCAGCCGAGGCCGGAATCGACGGCGCAGCCGAGGGCCTCCAATCCGCCGCACAGCTGCTTGCGGATCGGTTTACCGACCCGAACGGGTTGCTTGCGAGCGACCGAACGGCCGACTGGACTGAAATCGAACCGTACCGTGGACAGAACGCGAACATGCACGGCTGTGAGGCGTTTCTCGCGGCCTATCGTGCGACCGGAGAGCAAGCGTATCTCGACCGCGCGACCACGATTGCACGGATGCTGACCGGCGAGTTGGCCGCCGAGACGGATGGATTGATCTGGGAGCATTACACCACTGAGTGGGATGTTGATTTCGCGTACAACGCGGAGTCGCCACGCCACCAGTTTCGACCTCCGGGCTACCAGCCGGGCCACCACGTCGAGTGGGCGAAACTCCTCTCACTGTTGGATCGGTACGACGACCGAACAACGACCGAAAACTGGTACGAACGTGCGGTCGAACTGTTCGATTCGGCAATTGACCTCGGCTGGACCGATGAGGGATTCGTCTACACCGTCGACCGCGATGGCGACGTCATCGTTGACGACCGCTATTGCTGGGCAGTCGCGGAGGCAGTCGGGGCGGCGGCCGCGCTGGCCGAGCGAGCCGACGCTCACGGCGAGTTGACAGCAGCCGAGCGGTTCCGCACGTGGCATCACCGACTCATCAACACACTCGATTCCTTCCGCGGCCCAGCGGGAACGTTCTATGAGAAGCGCATCGCTCAATCCGGCGAGGATGGCTTGGTTGCCCCAGGTCCGCCTGGCGTAGAACCCGACTATCACCCCGCAGGCGCAGCATTCGAGAGCTGGCGGTCGTTCCGGTAGCGTCCCGTCTCCATCGATGACGACGGGTGAGACATCAGAGATATACAAGCGTAGTTTCGCTACACCAAGCAAAATTGTTTTAATGACAGGGTCTGTCAACAGAGTCAATGCCAATTGTACTTCCACACGACGCGAAGGCGGGACCGACCAAGTCCGAGGTTCGGTCGGTGCTGCTTGGCAAACTCGACCTCAGCGAGAATGACCATTTTGCGGAAGTCGGCTCCTGCACCGGCGCGGTAACGATCGAAGCGGCCCGACGCGCCGGTCGCGTCACCGCGCTCGAGCGTAAGGCAAAGCGACTCGACGCAACGAAAAAGAACCTCGCGGCCAACGAGGACCTGATTTCGGCCGACATCGATCTCCGAAACGCCGAGGCTCCCGAAGGACTTCCCGACGACGCCGCCGCGCTCTTTTTGGGCGGCAGCCAGAATTTCGAGGCCGTCCTGGACCACGCGGTCGAAATCGGGGTTGACCGAATCGTGATGAACGTCTCGCGGCTCGAAGTTGCAGGTCGGGCCACTCAGGCGTTCCGTGATCGCGGCATCTTAGAGGAGGTCGTCCAGTTCCAGGTAAGCCACGGCTACGAACTCGCGGGCGCGACGAGCTTCAACTCGGATAATCCGGTCTACATGCTTGTCGGCAGTGCGAGCGAGGACGCCACCGGAGACGATGACGGCGAAAAACCGGAGGCAGCACAGTGACACTGTTCGGTATCGGCCTCGGCCCCGGCGAGGCGGATCTGGTGACCGTCCGCGGCAAGGAGATTCTCGAATCCGTCGATATCGTCTACTCGCCCGGCCGACTCTCGCGGACGGTCGCGCTCAACCACGTCGACGAAGCCAAAATCGGGGATCTGGATTTCCCGATGACCCGTGACGAGAACAAGTTGCGGGAGGCATGGAAAGCCGCCGCCGAAGAGATTGCTCCCGAAGCACGGGAGGGCGACGTTGCCTTCGTCACTCTTGGGGATCCCAACGTCTACTCGACGTTTGGTCACCTGCGCCGCACGCTCGATGCGTTCCACCCGGATGTCGAGATCGAAATCGTCCCCGGCGTCAGCGCGATGACCGCGTTTACGACCGCGCTGGATGTCGAGATCGAAGCCGGTGCGGGTCTCTCGCTGCGAGAGGCCGCCAACGGCCACGCGCCGACCGGCCCGGATCGGATGATCCTTTTTAAAGTGACCGACGCGCCCGCAACCCACGAGAAGTTAGTCGAGGCGGGCTACGACGTGACGTTCGGCCGTCGGCTCTACATGGAGCAGGGCGAGACGGTTATCACCGACGACCCCAGCGAGCTGGACGAACGTGATTACTACACACTCGCGTACGCGGTCAGGCGTGACCTGGAGATCGAGCCGGCGACGGCGAAGTTTGGGGTCGAAGACGGCGATGAGAGCGAAGCCGGGGAGGGCGAAGCATGAGCGACACGGGCGAGGAAACGGACCCACAGTCAGCCATTGACGCCCAAGGTGAGCGTCGGCGCGAACAGCTCGACGACCGGATCTTCGAGCACAGCGCGGGCGACCATCAGGAGGGCATTCCGTTCGTCGGTGCTGGCCCCGGCGACCCCCGACTGCTCACCGTCGCTGGCAAGGAACTCCTCGAAGACGCCGATTTGGTCGTCCACGCCGGCTCGCTGGTCAACAGCGAACTCCTTGATGAGTACTGCGACCACGCCGAGACCGTTTCGTCGATCGGCAAGGATTTGGAGGAGCTGATCCCCCTGATGCGGGACGCCTACAACGAGGGCCAAAACGTCGTCCGGCTCCACAGCGGCGATCCGGCGATCTACGGGGCGGCAATTGAGCAGATGGACGCCCTTGAGCACGAAGGCGTGCCGACTCACTTCGTTCCTGGCGTCACCTCGGCGTTCGCGGCGAGCGCGACGCTTCGGACGCAACTCACGCTCAACGAGGTCTCGAACCACGTCGCATTCACCCGCCCCCAAGGCAAGACGCTCACTCCCGAAGAGGATCACATCAGCGAGTTTGTCGAGATGGGCGATGTGACGACCTGCATCTATCTCGGTACTCACGCAGTGGCTGACACGATGGACCGACTCCTCGAAGACGGCCACGATGAGGGCATCCCGGTCGCCGTCGTCTACCACGCCTCGTGGCCCGATGAAGACGTGATGGTCGGGACGATCGGGACGATTGGCGACATACTTGAGGAAGCGGGTCACCGCGCCTCGGCAATGGTGATCATTGGTGATGCCGTGACCGGCGCGGGCTACGAGCGATCCTTCCTCTATGACGGTTGGGCGAATCGTGGCGCAGACAGTGACAACGAGAGCGACGCGGCAGCCGACACGGACGCGGAGAAAACGGAGACAACACAATGAGCACGGACGACGACACTGATAGTTCTGAATCCGGCGGCCACTGTAGTGTCGCCGACAGCGACGGCGAGGTCGCCGAAGAGATCGCAATTATCTCCTTCGGTCGCAAGATGGAGACGGCCGAAGAGATCAAAACGGAACTCGCCGACCGCTACGAGCAGATCGACATTATCGAATACCACGGCACGGTGTTCGACGAGCACTGGGGCGAGTACGACTGCTTTATCGGTCTGATGGCCAGCGGGATCGCCATGCGGAAAACCGCCCATCTGCTTGACGACAAGTGGGACGACCCCGCGATCTGTGTCGTCGACGAAGAACTCACGTGGGCGATCCCGATCACCGGCGGCCACCACGGCGCAAACCAGGTCGCCCAGGACCTCGCAACCATGGGTGCGATTCCGGCGATGACCACCGCCTCCGAGGCCGCCGGCAAGCAGGGCGTCGAAGCCCGCGCGAAGGCGATGGATTCCCACGTCGTCAACGGGCGGTCGACCATTCAGACGAATCTGGCCGTTCTGGACGGCACCCTCGGCCCCGTTGCCCGTCTCGACGGTCCCAAAGCGATTCTCGTCGGCGACGACGTGACTGTCCTCAAGCGTAACAAAGACGAGGGAATCGTCATCGGGACCGGGAGCGTGTCGGGTACCTCCGCAGAGTCGTTCATTGCAGCCTGGGAAACTGCACTTGCCGAGACCGAGTACGGATTCGACGATGTCGACTTCGTTGCGACGGCGACCAGAAAAGAAGACGAGGAGGGCCTGCTTGAGGCCGCCGAACAGCTCGGCCTGGGCGTCGTCACCTTTGATAAAGAGACACTCCTGGAGCACGAGGGGCCGACCCCCTCGCGGTCGAAGGAACTCATTGGCTGGCCGGGCGTCTCGGAGGCCTCTGCCATCGCGGGGGGCCGCGAGCAGGAACTGTTGGTCGAAAAGATCGGCTACGAAAACGAGGTGACGGTGGCGATCGGCCGATGAGCAGCGAACCATCCAGCAGCCCAACGGCCGAACGGCCTGACGGAATGGGGACGCTGTCTGTCGTCGGCATCGGTCCAGGACTCCCCGACGATATGACCAAACGCGCAAAGGAGGTCATCGAGACCGCCGACTGCGTGATCGTCTCGGATCTCTACCAGGCGTTCCTTCGGGACGACGGCACCCTCCCACCGAAAGACGCGGTCGACGACGGCTTCGTGAGTCGTGACAATGGCCACGTCCAGGAGATCATTCGGTCGACGATGGGCCGTCAGATCGAACTCGCAAAAGTGGCGTTCGAGCGCGTTCGCGAGGGCGACGACGTGGCCCACGTGTCGGGCGGCGATCCCTCGGTGTACGGCAAATCGGATCTGGTTTTCAAGATGGCCGACGAAGAGGATGCAACCGACATTCCCATCGAGATCGTCCCCGGTATTACCGCAGCCCTGGGCGGCGGGGCGATGGTCGGCGCGCCGCTATGCAACGACTTTTGTACGATTTCCTTATCCGACAAATGGCGCGGCTGGGACGAGATTGAACAGAAACTCCGGGCCGCAGCGATCAGCGATTTCGTCATCGTGCTGTACAACTGCTGGCGAAACTACGAACGGGCAGTCGAGATCGTCCGCGAGGAGCGGGTCGACGACGCCCTCGTCGCAATTGTCAACGACGCCGGCCGCAAGGATGCGGGCCGAAACGGCGAGAGTCACGTCATCACGACACTCGGCGAGGCAACCGACCACGACGACAAAGTGTCGGGAATGGGCACCTCGCTGATCATCGGCAACCACGAAACCG
>LKMJ01001550.1_pt1 | contig 20443 bp, 17 predicted proteins | sample 643391 | NCBI WGS metagenome assembly LKMJ01 (sample SAMN04112250, study PRJNA286221) | soda lake metagenome | biome: soda lake; feature: Kulunda Steppe; material: water; isolation source: sample PL-Br10 brine of Picturesque Lake | place: Russia: Kulunda steppe | collected 2010-07 | reverse complement strand
GGGCGTGAATGTCTCCGTAGCGTTTTGTCACGTTCTCGGCGACGATATAACCCATTTGCTGTTCTATCGTACCGTCTCAACCGACTGGCAAAGTATGTACTGATTTCCTGACCGTCTTGTTGCCGTAGCCGCCCCGAAACGGACAGTTAGCAATGAATAGTTCTTTGATGTGTTACTTTGGTCTCTCTGAGGTTGTGTGTCGACGGACACACTCGTCGAGACAGGAATACACGACTACCGTGTCTTTCCTCCCCGCGAGGGAATTTGAAGCTTCCAACAGCGGGTTCGATCCAGCCTCCTACGAGTTTCCGCCGTCGACGTTGGTTCTTCATGTTACCGTCGAGGGGGTTGTTGAGAGAAGCAATGTATCACCGAGCTTCGGAAGATGCAGACGAACGCTAAGCTGAACGACACGCACCCCACGACGGTTTGGGAGCATCTGTCGTGAGAAATTTGTTGTAGCGGCATATCTCAAACTGGTCAGCACGCTTGGGGTATGCAATCAAAAAGGAAGCCTCCTCTCATGAGAGCAGGATTCTTTGCCCCATCGTGTGCGGGGTAACATTCAAACAGTACCAAGAGGTAGGTGCGATAATGGACCCTGACAGCACGCTCGATACGCAAACAGTAGATCGCCTCCAAGCGGTGCTCAGTGAGCATCCACTCAAGCTCGGCGTGTTGTTTGGTTCACAGGCTACCGGAACAGACGGAACCCACAGCGATATCCATGTTGCTGTTGAGTTTTTATCTTCAGTCGATGATCTGTTCAAAGCACAACTCAAACTCGGCGTCGATCTCACCTGCGCGCTTGGTACTGACGACATCGACGTGGTCGGCCTGCAGCGTGTCGAGCCAGTAGTCGGTTATTCGGCACTGACTAATGGGACCGTGCTCGTCGGAGATACCGAACAGGTCCAGGAACTCGTCGCACAATCCGACAACGGGCGCGAGCGCTCAACGAGCACAGAGCGTCGTGACTGGTTCAATGATGCACTCGGTCTAATCAAAGAGATCGTCTGATGTCTCTCGACGACGAAACCGAATTGAGAATCATACAAAAGGTGAAAATAGATACAGCCAAACTGGTCGGCAAGTTGAAAGAAATCGTCGTCCCCTGTGAGCACGACATATTTGTTTGTCTTGGCACACGCTGCGATATCCCAATCGCTTACCCGAAGGTCAAGTGCGTCTTGAACCGTTACAGCCTGAATGTCTGAGGCCGAAATACATGCGTCTACGTATTTTTGTGCCGCATTTTGATCACAAAGAAGCCGCATTACTCCAGCGAGTGACTTGAATTGGAGAGCTGCTCTTATGCTTTTTCTCGTCGCTCAGCAATGCGGTCCATTTCTTCAGGATGTATGTCATAGTGGTCAAGTCAACTGCTGTCAATATCTCCTTGACAGTCAGGTTGAACTCATCGCTCACCTTCCCACGAGACCAACCGTGTTCGCGAACCCGTGTCCCTACGCGTTGAACGCTAACCCGGGTGCCTTCTATCCGAGCCGTTCCATCGAGAACGTCTGACGTTGATACAACAGGGATGGTTACGCTCATGGATATTTGTATGCTAACAAGCAGTATAATCCTTAGGCAAGGATGGTGAGTCGTCTTTAAGACTGTCTGACTAACGGATCGTACCACTCCTCGTTGGCGCGGTACCACTCGATGAACTTCTCGACGCCTTCGCGGATGTCGACAGTCGGCTCATAGCCAAGGAGCTCGTTTGCCTTCGAGACATCAGCATGGGTATGTTCGGCGTCTCCTTTCCGCGCGTCGTCATAGATGATCTCAAGAGAGGGGTCGATTTCGTCGCGGATGACTTCGGCCAGCGTTTGGATGTCGATGTTGTCGGTCGAGCCGATGTTGCAGATCTCGCCGTCCGCGCTGTCGTCGGCCAGCAGTTGTTTGTTGACCCGGCGGATGTCCTCGACGTAGGTGAAATCCCGTGTCTGTTCGCCCGTGCCATAGATGACCGGCGGTTCGCCGTGGAGACACCGAGAGACGAAGTTCGTCATCGCCATGTTCGGGCGCATGCGCGGACCGTAAACGGTGAAGTATCGCAGCGAGACCGTGGGGAGGCCATAGACTTCGTTATAAACGCGGGCGTACTGCTCGGTGGCGAGTTTGGAGACGCCGTAGGGCGAAACCGGCGTTGTGGGGTGGTCCTCGTCGTACGGGAGGTACTGTGGTTTGCCGTAGACGGAGGAGGAAGAAGCGACAACGACGCGCTCGACCTCGTGGTTGCGGGCGGCTTCCAAGATGGTGATGGTGCCGTCGACGTTGAACTCGTTTACCTTCTTGGGCTGTTCGATACTTTTTCGGACGCCAGCTTGGGCGGCCTGGTGGTAGATAACATCGGTGTCGGCGACCAGTTCGTGGACTGTTTCCTCGTCAGTGATCGACGCGTCGACGAGGTCGTAGCTGCCGCCAGCGTCCTGTGCTGCCAGGTGGGCGACCTCGACGTTGTGGTCTTTGATTCCGAGATCGTAGTAGGGGACGAAGTTGTCGACGACAGTGATATCGTGGCCGCTGACTGCGAGTTCCTCGGCGATGTGGCCGCCAATAAAACCCGCGCCGCCGGTGATGAGTGCACGCATATGATTGCAGTCGTTTTCCGACAGAATACGTGTTCTGGAATCAAGTGTAGAGTAGTTTCAAGTAAGGAATAATACACTTTATTCCGTGTGCTGAGTATCGTCCGTTTCGATTATACGAAAACACTGAATACACATATGGAATAATAAACAAACTGATGTGGTTACAAATGGATATTTTGTCATTTAACCCGAAAGTGATTCCTTTCTATCCGCTCTAGATGGAAGTATGGATCTCACTGACTGCCGGGTTCTGGTAACAGGTGGTGCCGGTTTTATCGGATCGCATCTTACTGAACACCTTCTCCAAAACGGAAATCAGGTTGTGATTGCAGATAACCTCTCGAACGGACAAAATACATGGGTTCCAGGTCAAGCAGAATTTATTTCAGCAGATTTCACACAGCTTACTGAGATAAAAAAAATAGTTGACGGTGAATTTGATATCGTCTTTCATCTCGCCGCAAGAAAAGACCCAAACGACGATAATCCGCGTGGACAGTTTGCAGAGAATACAGCAATGACCCACAATCTGCTTGAACGGTGCCGTCAAGTTGGTGTCGACCATTTTGTTTTTGCTTCTTCCTCTACAGTGTACGGCGAAGCACCAAGACCCACACCTGAGGATTACGCGCCACTAGAGCCGATAAGTGCCTATGGTGCAGCCAAACTTGGTGAGGAAGGATTAGTGTCGACGTATGCACATTCGCACGATTTGAAGGCATACGTGTTCCGTTTTGCGAACGTCGTTGGGCCACGACTCCGTGGTGCAGTAATCTCTGATTTCATTGAGAAACTTCGTGAAAATCCGGAGACGCTACAGATCCTTGGTGATGGTAAACAAGAAAAATCTTACATGCATGTAAATGATTGCGTTGGTGCTATGGCTCATGTAATCGAGCATGCGTCACAGATTGCACCCGATCGGCCCCTACATACGTTTAATTTGGGCACAAAAACAACAACACCGGTGGACACTATCGCCGATATTGTTTCTGCTGTACTTGAGGTTGATCCACACTACGAGTACACCGGTGGCGAACGCGGTTGGGCTGGAGATGTCCCACGGATGCGGCTCTCAACATCAAAATTGGCTGCACTTGGCTGGAAATCTGAGTTACATAGTACACCAGCAGTACGCAAGGCAGCAGAGGAACTCGTTGAAGAGTTGTGATGATATAGTTAGTTGCTCCCAGTTTGTGTGTAGACCATTTTTAAAAATATGTAAGATATTGTGACTATGCGCCTCTAAGCTGGAAACCAATTTACTGGGAGGTTTTGTCGAACTGTCGTTCGGAACGTTTCGGAGATTGTAAACAGCACACCAAAGTACAGTACTGCACCAAAACCAACCAGTGTTGGAACGGCAATGAAGAACATCTGTGTATCTCTTTGTGGAATAATTGTGGGGGCGGTAGCCCACACAAATACACCCATCAGTAATGCAGCAACCACTTGCCGTCCCACTTCATCAAAGGGGAAACTTACTGCGAGAACTTTTCTGACATAATAATATGCAAGAAGACAACAAAACGTAGCTGTTGCTGATGTTGCGACAGCGGCACCGATCCAACCATACTGAGACACGAGGATGATGTTCATTAAAATATTCACCGTAATAAATACTGTATTCACACGAAAGGAAAGGTCTGGCCTGTTGATACCGTTGAGTGCGCTGGTAAACTGCTTTTGATAGCCATGGAACAGAGCACCAAGCACAAGCAATAGTAGTACCTCTGTTCCTTGCACGAACTCATCGCCGTACATTTGTAGGAGTGGTTCCGCAAGGATAGCAGCACCGACCAATCCCGGAATGAGGACGAGCCCTCCGTAAGTGAGTGCGTCACTGACGAGTGAGCGAACTGAGCTGGTCTGGTCTTCGATAGATAGTTTACTGATTTCGGGGAAAACAGTTGTAGAGATTGCAGAGCCAAACATGCGTAAGAAATCACTGATTGCCCATGCGATCCCATAGATCCCCACGAGACCAGATGGGACAAATGCTCCTAAGACCAGAATATCTGTATATCTGTACGTTTTACCTTCAACATTGCCAAGCCACGCGTACTTAGCATAGTCAAATAGACTTCTGAAATGGTCTCTGTTAGGCATTTTTATTTCAATAGAAATATAATATATACCAAGAAGAGCTATTAGAAAGCTCCCTAGCGCGTATCCACCGAAGAGACCGAGTAGGCCAAACCCGAGTACGACCGCACTAATTTGTAGTATCGTCTGAACCCCTAGTTTTACTGGTTTTAATACCCCATATACGTGGATAAGACGTTGGCCTTGAAGTAGGGAGCCAACGTATGAAAAAGAAAGTTTGGTGAAAATTAACAAAATAAGTATAATACTTGCACCAGAGTATTTAACATAGTTATCAACTACATTTTGGAAGACAATCAGTCCTAAAGAAATTAATATAATTGATGTTATGCTGAATATCAGTCCAGCGAGAAGATACTGTCCATGCTCTTGTCCCTCACTGATTCTTTTGACTACGGCACTTAAGACCCCAATCTCAGTAAAAAGTGTTAGTATAGTTAATAAACTGAGAACTAAATAGTAGATTCCAAGAGTTGACGCGCCTAGCAAACGGGCAAAGTAGACTGTTGCAACGAATCCTAGTATTGAGGCTGCAGCTTTCCCTAAAAAATATAGTAGTGAGGTTTGGCCAACTCGCATATATAACCCATACTCATTCAAGAAGGGATTAAGCTATTGACTTGAATTACTATTAATCAATTAAGTCTCCAGATCCGGGTGGCCTTTATATTTGTCTGGAACCTGACCTGCTTTTGCCACATGATCACGAACTTCCTGCCATTGTTTGTGTCGAACCCATATTTGAACTGGTATTTTTTTAATTTTTAAGTGCTTTGCAATGGAAAGACGGTGGAGTCCTGAACCTGAAAAAATAAAATCACCATCTCGACCAATATTTATCCCTACATAATTCATTGCAAATATTGGGTCATCCAATTCTGTGTGTGATTTATATCCGTCACTCTGGATGTTGTCGCAAAGATTTTTTATTCGTTCATATCTGTCTCTAACTTCATTTTCATTATTGTATCCGTCAAACTCTCCCTCTTTTTCTATAATCGGGACTATTTTTTCTTCAATAATTTCATCCCAACTAAGATTGTGTTTGAAATATGACTTTATGAAATTATATTTTGGAAGCTGATCGATTGGATACGCATTTAGATCCCAATCGCCACCGACAACCCGGCCTAAGTCCCGTTGCTGAAAGGCACCTTGAGCATGCGTCACCTTACAAGGTGAGATTGAGAGGGTTTCATAAGGGTGTGGAATGCTATAATATTTTGTACTATAATACATAGTACGAGCTAATGCTAAACTTGGAATCAACATTCCATAATGTATGTATCTTTTAATCATTCTTATTACTATAGTGTAATCCTCACAACTATATTAAACAAATATGATTTTCTATTGTGCTTATGCATATATGTGATATATTGTACATATTTTGCAATGAATTGTTTTGTTATTTTATTTATCATAGATCTACTGTTAATACTTTTTCACGGTTCGTTTCATGGAATCCTTCGGAAGTCCATATTCCATCAACCCTATGTATTTGAAAATTTTGAATTGTTTCTGGATCTATTCTAGTGTTCGGATCAATAAAACCACCCGTATAATATTCTGCTGGTGCAGACAAGGCCTGTTTAATCTTGTTAAGTATGTGTGGATCTTCATTGCAATTTTCAGCATACATTACTAAAAGTTCACCTAACTTTTTTCCCATCTTTGGATCATGCTCATTATATCCGTCACTATAATATTTATTTTTTATTTCTTTAATCGATGCATCTGGGGGTGTTGAATGAAATAGTGAATTGCGAATTTTCTTATGAAGCTTTTGATTGTGTGACGTTCCATTTGTTCTGACGAGCCGGTGACCAGAATCAAGATATTTAAATTGTCCTCGGCAACCAGTTGATATCATTGATGCATAGGGTTGAAAGTTATTTGGAAGAATGGTTATCGGTGTGCCATTTTTAATTGTCTCTACTTTAATGACATAGTATTCTAAATAAGGTGTATCAAGCCATCCTAGTTTTGTTATTTTAAGCCAAGCCCGGCCAGACACAACGAACCCTATAAAAAGTAACATCCAGAGAGTATCTCCAAACAGGGTTATTTCGGTTCCACCCAAAATTAAGCCAGTGATAACAGCAAGATCGATTGCCATCCATCTCCAGAAATTATCTCCATCAATTAATAATACTACAATGTGGAATAAGAATACACAAGTAGCAAGAAAAATGGCAACCTCCTGCGAATAAAGTATAAATAATACTCCAAGCTGCAATAATAAAAGAGATATATTCAAAATTGGCTTTATTTTTTCACCAATTCTACCAATTTTTAATACTGTACTTTCTCTTAAAATATCTGTTAACCATCCCATCTCATATACTTTTAATAATAATAGTGTTGGATTACTATGTCTTATCCAGTACAACGGGCCTTCTGCAATTTTTGCAAGTCCAGGAATACAATAGTGAGCAGCGAAGCCACTTAGCAATAAAAAAGCTACCATGTCTGAGTTAATGCTGGTAAAGGTTGACACAAAAACAAATCCGCTCAGTATCAAGAGAAGATTACGTTGCATGCTTGAATGAGTCCAACTGAACGAAAGGCGCAACTGTTCAGGATGACGAAACTGACCTACAATAACCCAATATACCAAAAGAAATAATGGAATAAAAACCGGGCTAAAAAGTGATAAAATACCAAATAAAATGACTACTGTGCGTTCCAAGGCGTGCCATCGATTAAAATAAAAATTCTTTTTATAAAATGATTCGGACCAAATCAATGTTGATAAACAGACTACAGTAATAATAAATGCAAACAAGCCAAATTGATTATCCCACCTTGGAAGATCAATCCAGAAGATATGTATAATAGGAATTGTGACAAATATAGATAGTAGGCCTATAAATCGGTAGTTTGTTAGATTTGATAATATGGGTGAAAAATTATGCCAATCGGATTCATCAAAAGAATATTGTGTAGCTACAAATAGCAATAACTTTTGTGGCCGAACAAGTGCCGCTGCTGCTACAATCGGTGCTAAAGAAGGTATATAGAGTGCCAATATTGAAAATATTCCAATAAAGACCCCAGTGTATACAATTTGAGTTCTATTGCTATGTAAATACTTTTTTATCTCGTGTATGTCAGAAGAAAATTCACTTTGATCCATCTCTTCACACTTAAATGACAGAAATTGACATATTAGTACGTCTCGTCCAGTGCATATCATACAAAACCAACATGCGAATTTATACTTTCTGATGTAGTAATGTCCAATTGTACGGTCCTGAGATAACGTGTTGGTGGGATGAAATTACTATTCAGGCATTATCTAGTTAGCTACCACCTCAGCTGGTGTTTGATCATCTAGCGATTGATTAGATCGCTGGGGGGGTTGTAATATTCGAATTGGAATCTCCAGCGGCGAGCACTTGATCGACTGCCTACCCACGAATTATGGAAGCAATCGATCTCCATTTGAGTGTCTAAAAACTCTTTTAATCAGATTTCGGTCAAAATAATTACGCCGACCGCTCAGTCCTAATCGAGTAATGTCAATCTGATGGACAAAGCTATCCACGAAAAAAATTGCCTCAGAGAGTTCGTGTTTCTCAGGGAGATCATGCAGAAATGCAGCAGCCGGATCTGTCCCATGAGATCAAAACAGGTTGACACCCAAAATTAACTTGTGTCAAGCTCTATTGCAGTATATAATGAGGCTATCGCCATTGATTTTGACAGCAGTTCTGTCTACTATAACCCACTTCGGCTGCGACTCAGGTGGGTCGAGAAACCTGTCAGAAACTAGGCGTGTGAGCTGGAAGATTGCCCAACAAGAGCGCTGTACGCCGAATAGTCGAAGAAGCTTTTGTATCTCTCTTAGCGAACAACTGTCCGCTCTCGCTCCCAACATTCAATATTAGCCGTATCCAAAGTCTTTGATGGCGACTGCATGAACAGTTCAAACCACGAACTGCTCACTTCTCAAACTGGCTTAACTAGTTAGTGCCTCTCTTTATTTATATTCAAATTTTCTATATGTGGGCATACATTGGTGAAATTTATCAAAGGTATTAATACTAGGAAAACAGAAGTATATTGTAGTTGATTGGGTGTGAAAAATGTCATTACTTTATCGTGTTAAAAAATTATATGATGAACAAGGATTGTTTGAGTTAGTACAGCGTAGTAGGAAATTTGTATATTCCCACATGATAGGGTCGACATTTTGGACCTTTATGCCAAAATCCAAGACAAAAAAAGTAATCAGTAAATCAAGAATTTTAACGACTATTTATTATCACTTTCGTGGCACATTTTATGACGAACAGCGTGCAATCCTACAGGGACAGGCACTATACGAGATGTTTGAGGCGGACCATGAATCACCGACACATTCAATCATTCGTAATACACATCGGATTGAAAAGGGTCTATCTAAAGACGATCGACGTGATGTTTTTGCAGAGGGGTATATTGTAAATCATGTTACAGCTGTTAATTCAGCTCTTGAAAATAAGTGGGGTGGTCAAGCACAGGACAACCAAGTTCAGTGGATCCTTGATGTACTTGATGAGTACTTTGATGCTGTGATACACACAGAAACTATTTCATTTGCATACAAGTCATACAGGGAGACTATTGATCGAATCGATTATGAACCTGGTGATAGACGACCGTTTATTCAAAAAAATCTCCCAGATACAAATGTAACTTCTGAAGACTTCCGCCAACTTGTGAATAGTCGTGTTAGTACCCGATCTTTCGAAAATAAGAAAGTTCCCAGAGAGAAAATAGATGATGCAATCTTGACTGCTACCGAGTCCCCTAGTGCATGTAACCGTCAGTCATTCCAATTCCTTGTTTTTGATGACAGTAAAAAAATCAGTGAGCTTGGATCTATTCCCGGTGGAGCCAAGGGATATAAAGATGATATCCCCTGCTTGATTATTTTGGTTGGTAAGCAAAGAGCTTATTTTCATGATAGAGATAAACATGTGATTTATATCGATGCAAGTTTAGCAGCAATGACTTTACAGTATGCACTGGTGACCAATGGTTTAGCATCTTGTTGTATCAACTGGCAAGCAGTGCCTCGGAAACAGCGTCAGATTCAAAAAAAGCTGAATCTCGATGAGGATGAAAGGGTGATTATGTTTATTGCCGTTGGTTATCCAGACCCAACACAGATGATTCCATATTCAGAAAAAAAATCGTTAGAACATATCAGAGAGTACAACAGAGGTTGTGATAAATAATGGGAACTGAAAGAAGAATAATATACACCTCGCTTCTCGCTAAGCAAGCAATTTCTAATCAATTTACTTTATCCACATCTCCCACAGCTCAATCTAGGGGTACACCGACTTTCGTATTACTTGGTGGTGAGTTACTCAACAAGGGTGCACAAGCAATGACCTTCACAGTCGTCGATCGGTTGAACAGAGAGTTTCCGGACTGTGAAATATATTTATTCTCAATTAAAGATTATAACGCAGGGCATGTGGAAAAATACACATTTAATATCCTTCCGTGGGATATTGACATTCAATTAGATTTGCTTGGGTATAGAGGGCAGAAATTTAAGAAAAAGTGCTGGGACGAAAACACTTTGAATCAAGTTCGAAATGTCTTTAATGACACTACGGCTATATTTGATATTAGTGGTTATAATTTGTCATCACAATTGGGTGTCGATTCAGTAGTTCGATATGTAGCTGACATTGCAATAGCAAGCAAATATGAAATTCCATACTACATTTTGCCACAGTCTATCGGCCCATTCGAATTTGACGCTGTGGGCAAAATTACTGTGGGAACCATTCTTCATACTTTTTTACCTTATCCTAAACTGATCTGTCCTCGCGAAAAAGAGGGCGTAAAAGCAGTCAACAAGTACACGACCGAGAACGTTCAATTAGAGCGCGATTTGGTGCTACAGTGCCCAGACTACGATATCTCAAATATTTCAAAAGATCTCTCTACAGACGCTCCGGAATTACAAAAAGAAGCTGTTGGTCTTATTCCGAATAAAAATGTCTTACAATATGCAGATTGCGATATGGTTCAATTATACCAAAATTTAATCAAACAAATCAAAAAAGACTATAATATTTATATCCTTCGCCATTCAACAGATGACGAATATTTGTGTCAAGTGTTGTATAATTCATTTGAGGATGATCCACAAGTCTATAATTTGAATCAAAATTATAATGCCGTTCAGTTACAAAATATCATTTCTCAATTTGAGTTTACCATCGCTTCACGCTATCACTCAGTTGTGCATTCTTACCGTTCCGGCGTTCCAGCGATGATCATTGGATGGGCAAACAAGTACAAAGAATTAGCTCATTTCTTTGGTCAGGAGCAGTATCAGTATGATTGCCGTGGGACAGTGGATAATGCTGAAGTCCAATCAACTCTTGATACGATGTCTTGTTCTCATGAACATGAAAAAACAATAATAAAAGAACAATTCGCCCAAATACAAGCGGACAAAGATATTCTTGAGAAAATAATCCGGTTAATTGACTGATTATTCAGACAAACTCTACTCAGAGTAGAATTATTTAATCTTCATCAGTAATCGGTTTATTCCTTCCCTGAGTACATGACTAAATCCATGTTTTCGATAAGACAACCGAGCTTGGTGTATCAGTGTGTCTTGCTTATTAGTGTGTATAGTGATGCCGCCAAGTTGCGTAAAGACGCGCTTTTCTTTTGTACTATTTATGACTTCTACAGCTGTATTAACATCAAAATAATTTCCAGCACCCGGCCCCTCCACGTCTTGAAGCCGACCATGAAAGACTTTTACAGTACCCACTGCACATCCGGGATATCGGTACATACAATTATATTCTGGTGGTAGCGTAGCGATTCGTAATTCTGAATCGAACAATGCTTTGCGGAGTGATGGTTGATTTCTCATTGTGTCATCTCCTTTTTTTCCACCAAAATACACATTTTTCCATTCTGATAGAAAGTCGTGGAATTCACTATCATTCCGATAGGCAATCACTCCACTATTGTATTCTGGAAAGCAGTCGGGGACGTCTGCAACATCCCAAGCTATTCTACTGCTGCTATGAGCAAGTCCAAGATTGAATGATTTTAGTAAATCAAACAGCTCAGAAATGTCATCATATATGTATATATCTGTATCAAGATATATCGTCCGGTGATATGGTGATCGATCCATATTCAGAATTTGATCCTCAAATCCGTACTCAGGATTTTTAATTGAGATTATCTCGTCAAACAACCGATTGTCGACTTTTTGGTCAGTCATAAGACTTACCGATACATCGGGCATCGCTTCCTTGACTGTCTCAGCAGACAGGTGTGCTTCTTCGACAAACTCTGAACCAGTAGCAATATAAACTATTCCTTCAGACATTGTCAGAATCTATTTGTACAGTCGGAATTGTATTTGTTGACATATTATATTGACCTATATTTTTGTGAGTATTGCTTAGCAGTCTGTTCGATAGTATGATTGTGTCGTACAGCTTTGCTGGCCTTCGTTTCATACGTTTTCTGGGCGCCTTGATCTGAAATCAAATCTACGATCTGTTCTGTTAGGCCCACAGTATCGTTTACCGGATGAAAGAGGGCGATATGCTTGAACGGCTGTTTAAACTCCGGGATATCCGAAAACACACATACATTTCCAATCGCCATCGCCTCTAGCGCAGCTACACAGAATCCCTCCCATCGAGAAGGCATCGCGTAGATGTCGACCTCGTGCATCATTTTGTACACCTGTTCGCGCTTCTCCAGGAACCCAAGTAAGTGTAACCTATCACTGTACTCTGCATCCGCAATTTGTGCTTCGAGCTGCCCACGGAGCTCCCCGTCCCCAGAAATAACCAGCTCTATTGGCCGCTCACTCTCAGCGTTCGCCCTGTCTACTGCTTCGATAAGTACGTCATGGGCTTTCTGTTCGGTGAGCATCCCTGCCGAGCCGACGACGACTGCCTCAGGATCGATCTCGACTACATCGTGAATACTCCAGTTTAGTTCCCGTGCTGCCTCCAATCGCTTGATGTCGACGCCGTTGTTGATCACACTAACTTTTCTATCGGTCACGATCGAATCCTCCCAGCGAAAGAATGATTTGCGGACTGATTCGGAGACACACACCACTGCATCCGCAAGGACGTTCGTCACCCCGTTGGCAATCCGTCCCTTTTGTGAAAATCCACCGTGGTTGTTGTGCTCCGTGTGGATGACTGGTTTGCCGAGTTGTTTGGCCATAAGTTTTCCGTAAAACCCCGAATGTGGGTGATGTGTATGGATGACATCGTACTCCGAGAGTACCGATTTGGCCTTTGCATACTGCGATCGGGTAATCCAAAGCGTGTTCGGTACGTCAAGTGAGACTGTCTCGACCTGATCCATATCCTGGAACCGTCCCACATTAAACCACGCGAGAATTCCGACCTGATCGAACTCTTTGAAGGAGGCTTGGATGGTCGCTAAGTCGCCTGCCATCGTCGTATCCTGCACAGTGTTGACGATATGACAGACGCTAATTCCCTCATTCATTTATTAGTGTTTATACTAAGGACTGTGATATGGGTTTTGTAATTACTTTGTGATAATAACGCGCACATGTGACCCTTCAACGTCCCGCAGTTCTTCGAAAGAGTTGATATTGAGGACGGTCCTATGTTGGCTAACGTGTTGTACTGTGAAGCCACAATCTTCGAGCAACGACATTGCTGATTCGTAGGCTTCTCGCTCTCCAAAGTCTGGATGAAACTCGACGAACAACGCAAGCGGTCCGTCAGCTTTCAGCACATCCGTCATTCCATCCAGGACGTTCAGTTCGTGTCCTTCAAGATCCATCCGTACGGCATTTATATCATCTGGACGCAAATCGGTATCAGTTAGATACTCGTCTATGCTGGTCGTCTCAACCGGGAATCTGTCGACCAACTCGTCGACATTGCCGGTTTCTGCTTCAAGACGGTTCCAATTTGAGTGTGTCGATCGGCAGAAAATTCGCTCACCTGATTGGTTGTCGGCCGCGAGCGGAGAAATATCGACCATTTCGGCGTAGCCATTTTTTTCGACATTGCGTTTGAGTAGCCGGCGGTTCTCAGGGTCTGGCTCGAATGCGACGATAGAACCACGATCTCTGAGTACGTCAGCCTCTTCGAGTACGTAGTATCCGATATTCGCACCAATATCTAGCACCGTCACCTCACCGCTCATTGTATCGTAAACTTCTGTGAGTGCATCCCTGTAGGCAGCCGCCGCGTGCGCCTCATGAGTACCACGGATGAACAGGTGCCGCGAGATCCCTCGGTCGTAGAGATCAATAATCATCTCATAGTCACGAACTCTCCGAATCACAAATCGGTCCTTCCCTCGCCATTCGTGATACGATAAATAGGGGTTTTGACCCCGAACCTTCTCAATAATTGCACCAAAAAGAAAACCAAATTCCCTCTTGAGGAGGAGATCTTTGACTGGCTTCACGTTATATTCAAGGAACTTTAGCAACTGCATTTTGAATCTGTAAAAATACATTGGTTAAATTAGTGTATTTACTCAAATAAAAGGACTATTGATCGTAACTTCTATGATTATTTCATTCATTATTTGAGCAGTGATACTTAATTACTATTCCATCTCTCCCCGTCGTGTATGCATAACCATTATCAGACACTACTGACCGAACACTCGCCGTATGTTTCTTGTGCTTACATATTAAACTTAAATCAGAGACGTTGGCGGCGACTAGCATTCCGTCATCTCCTGCGCTATATATAATCCCATTAGAGACGTACAATTCCTCAACACCGGTGTGATCTCTCCGAAAGCCTTCCGCATCTTGATCGTGATGAGAATGGGATTTTGTTAGTTCCAAGCTATCTTCGTCAATACCAATGACATCTTCATCTAATTCGGGTGTGAATGGCGAGAAAAAAACAGTGCCATCGGACTGGTGAACGGATTTGATGGTGTGTCCAAAGTCATATTTCCAGAGAATTTCACCATCCTCTGCAGAGACAGTAATGATTCGGCCATCAAACCCAGCAGTGTAGACCTTATCGTCGGAATAATAAACCGTTCGGATCATTTCATTTGATGGATTTCCATCAACGTGATGCGCAGTATGGCTCCAACACAGGGTGCCGTTTGAAGCATCTGCCGCTACAACTTTGCCATCACGACCAGAAGAATACACGATTCCGTTTCCTTCGTGTACTTCCCATACAGCGTCGTCGTGATGACCGTGCCTCCATAGTTCTGACCCATCTGTGGGATCTAAAGCAACTACTTCGCCGTTACGGCCCGCACTATAAATTGCATTTTTCATTGCATATATATCTCTTGTGAATTCAGATGTAATTAGATTTTTAGGAAGTCGCTCGTGAACATCTTTCCGCCAGAGAAACTTGCCATCAACATCTCGAACAGCAACTATTGTGCCATCTTTTGAACCGCTGAAAACAGTCCCATTAGAGTAACAAATCGCTTCTCCCTCATCGTCATGATAATCGTGTCTCCACCCCCCCTCGAATTCGACAGTAGTTCCAGATCGGTACTCGTTTCGGCTAATACAGCCTGCCGATAAGGCTACTATCCCAGCAAGCATACCGCGCCGTTTCATGTTATTATGTTATCGGTTTCTTATATTTATAAAATCTCCCAAACGAGTTTCTTAATATCTCGAATGACGTCCTCAAGCGGCTGTTCGGCGTCGACGACTCGACAATCGGTATCGAACTTGAGATCGTCGATCGCCTCCTTGCGTCGTTCGAATCGTTCGAGTGGCATCTCTGGTTTTCTTTCCATCGCCGTTTCTGGTTGGACATCTAGCACAATGACGAGGTCCGGTGGATGTTCTTCTGCGGATCGATATATGTCACGTTCGTGTCGAGCGAGAGATCGTAATAGTCCCGAGGACGAATCCGTGAGATGGTCGAGCAGCGGTCCATCGTTGAATCCCATGATCTGGTTTTGTGGATAACGATCTCCTAATACAACCAACCCACGGTTTTTTGCCCGCTGTCCTTTCTGGAGCTTTTTTTGTCGCTCCCGAGCAAGGACGAGCCCACGTATCACTCGGCCAATGCGAAGCAGAAGTGGTCGCTTCGACTCATCCGACAACGAATTTTTGCCTGTTGATTGTTCAACTTTAGAACCTTTTTTAGTGTTGTTGATACGTTTGCGGGCAAATATGAGTGGATACCGCAGCAGCGTGGCCGGCCCGTCACCGCTACCAAAATAGATCCGCTGGACATCAAGTTTCCATGATAACCACTCCTCTAGTTCCTCGATAATGGTCGACTTTCCTGCCCCATCAACTCCGAGAAGAACGACCATAACGCCCCCAGACGGTACCGTTCGACGATAGAACCGGGGCTGACCGATGAATCGTTCGTTTATTGATCGAAACCCGAGAAACACCTCGCGAAGAAAACCACGAGCTTTGGCTTCAGTGTAGCCATAGGTCCGGACTGCTGAGAGTTCCTTGACACACTGTTTCCTGAGGGCTCGAAACTGCCACAGTCTCGGTGTATTCACAAGCATCCTATTAATTATGTTTGCTGCTTTGTTATTGAGTAGGTTCTCGGTGAGTTGAAGGACTTCATTTCTATTAGCACGCTCTCGAAGCCAATCGTATTCCTTGACAACGTCTGTGTCGAGATACTCCTCAAATACCGATTTCACATAATCGCGGGACTGAATCTTGAGCGCGTACCGGACGAGTAGTAGACACAGTTCCATCGCGGGATCTGCCCGATACACATTATACGTTTCATCAAACACCCGTCTGTCCAGAAGCGTCTCGGCCCAGGGGAGATTATAATCTTTGAGCCGCTTGTTCCCAATTGCCAGTTGATAATGCAGGTGCAAATGAACCAATTTCCCGGTTGCTGGGTCATACCCAAGATAATCTGCTAGTCCATGATGGTCAGCGAACCAAGCTGTTTCGAACTGTTTGAAACCCTGTTCAGATAGTATTCGCTCTACTTCTTGTCGTCGTTCGACAATAATGTCCAAATCTGTCGCGCCAGCTAATCCCTCCGCAAGATGTTCATTACTTTTCCAATGACAGTATTTGACCCCTTGCTCGTGGAAACTTTTGAATAATTTTGTACATACGTCAAGCGTTACTGGGTTACCTTCATTCATCGGTGATTCTCGTCTCGTTCATTTTTTCGATATCTCTGTTAATATTGTTGCATACCGCTCCACAGACTCGTCGAAACTATAGCCATCTTCAATCAATGTACGCCCATTCTCACTCACAGTCTTGAGATTATCACGTTCCAGGATACTCTGTATCCGCTGGGCAGTAGACCCACCGTCGACTTCCTCCATCAGAAACCCCGTCTCACCCTCACGAACAACATCCGGAACACCTGAAACGGGTGTCGCAAACGCTGGCGTTCCACACGCCATCGCCTCCAAGATCGCTGTCGGCAACCCTTCGGTCGGCTGAGAGGGCAACACCAACAGTCGTAGCCGGTTCAACTGTGCTGGAACCTCTGTGCGATCAATCTGACCGACGACGTCGACCTGTCCGCGTTCGATCTCTGTAGCCAACTCGCGTTCAAGCATCGCTCGGTAATCACCGTCACCAATGAACACAAACTCTACATCTTCCAACTGACGTGCTGCCGCCGCCAGTTCAGGGACCCGTTTTTCAACGTCCAACCGTCCCAGAAATCCGACTACCTGCTCGCGCTCCTCGTAGGGGACCTGCACCGAGAACTGGTCGGTGTCGGCAAACCGTGCGCCGTTCGTATGCAGTTTCGATTCGTACCGCCGCAGGCCCAGCTGGTCGGCCATCGACGGGCTGTAGACGACGATCGAATCTGCCAGTCGATAGTTGAGACGCTCCAACAGCGAGACACCGCTAGCAAGCATTCGTGCCACCACCGACGGAAGTGTCTCTTCCCATCGTAACCGCAGCGACAACGGCACATCTGCCCGAGGGAGAACGATGACGGTCTTGCCGATAAGCCGAGCAAACAGAACCGGCAGCAGATACGAGGTTGCACCAAAAAACAACACGGTCGACTCCTCTCGGCTGCGCAACGCAAGACTGATCCGAATCTGGTTTCTGACGAATCGGAGCGCCTCTGTGAGCACGTCGTTCCCAGTAGCTTGGCTGCTGAATTCGACGACCTCGTACTCCTCGTGCATCGGTGAGTCACTGGGGAGATTTGCGGTGAGAATCGAGACGGTGGTAAGCTCGCCCAAGATCTTCGCGAGGTCGTGGGCGTGGTCCTTTCTGGCTCTGTTTCGCTGCGGTTGAGTCACGAGACACACGCCACCGATATCGTCAGTCATCAGCTGTTCTCACGTGTTTTTAATACGACTGCTTGAACGTACCGGATCGGTCACCACTGTACACCCTACAACAAGGTGATTGAGCCACCCCGAACCCAGTCGAATCTACTCTTTTTCAGGTTCGATATCTCGAACAGTCACAAGGCCGTATATATAGCCGAATCCGACAAGAAAAGTGAATGCAAACATCGTCACGAACTGCAGTAAGGTTCCAACGGAGGGGTTTCGAATGAACGAGCGGACCCGTTCGGGAGCAAACCTGACCAGCAACTGTTTGAGAAAGTCGTATTCCTTTCCAGTGGAGTTCGGCACCAATGTTTCGAGGACTCGTTTGGAGTAGCCCTGCCAGAAACACCGTCGGACAAGCCAACCCAGTTCTGTCCGATAGGGGTAGACCTTGTGGTTGATAATCGCCTTTTCGGAGTACACAACACCGCGCCCGTACCGTTTCCGAAGTCGCGAACAGATTTCAGTTTCGTGGGCCTGGATCTGTTTGTCACCGTGTCGGCCGACGTGCTTGCTAAAGCCGCCGAGTTCTTCGAACACCTCCGCTCGAAACGAGAGATTCGGGCCGTACGTGTTTCTGACTTCATCCAAATGGGTTGCAAAGCCATTCTCAGTACAGCCAACCAACCATAGAAATTCCTCCGGAAAGAATGCCGGCTTTCCGTCTACCCACACTGGCTCGACTTTCCCACCCACTGCGAGAGCGTCGGTCGACTCGTAGACTGCGACCAACTCTTCGATCCAGTGTGGGTCCGCCACTCCGTCGTCGTCTGTTACCACAATAACATCTCCCGTAGCCTGCTCTGCACCAGCAGTGCGGCTCGCGGAGTTGCCAACGTTCTCTTCGGTACAGTGAACGACGATATCTTCAAACGAACCGTACTCCTCGCAAACACGCTCACAGAGCGGTTCGTTCCCGTCGACAACGAGCACGACCTCTATCGATTCGTAGGTTTGGTTCCGAACCGCCTCTACTGCCTCGCAGAAGTCATCGTACCGATCAAGAGAGTACGTGTTGATGATAACCGATACATCCATGACCTGTTGCTCTCTTGGCGTTCTGAATAAGAATTATGAATCCTCGCTTGACGCTATCTAATCGGTGTTCAACACGTACCAACGTTTGTCGACGGCTGATTCTCTGTACCGATAGCTTACTAACTGAGCACTGGGTTTTTGAGATCAATCTCACGCGTACTAATCCATCAACATTTCAGAAGGCTTATTGAGTGGTTGTAACTGTCTCTGTACAATGAGTACCGCAGATAGCCAAGAGGGAAGCCAGACGAAGTCTGGCGAATCGATACTCACGCAGTTCGAGCGCTGGTATCATGTTCCCGTGCTTGGAGCATTGATGGCGTTTATGTTAGTGACGCGAGTTCGCGCATTGGAGAACTTCCAGATTCCGGGCGGCGTCACCTTCCGCGGAAATGACCCGTGGTATCACTTCCGTGAAAGTTCCTACACGTTGGAGAACTTTCCATACACCATGCCGTTCGATCCGTGGACCAACTATCCAGTCGGAACAAGTGCTGATCAGTTCGGGACACTGTTCGATCAGATTGTCGTCGGCTTTGTGCTGTTGACGAGTTTCGGCGATCCATCGCCTGAGTATTTCGGTCTTATTATGCTCATTGCCGCACCGGTGTTTGCTGTGGCTGCGGTCGTTCCGACGTATATTATCGCCGCTCGGTTTGCTGGCCGCGCGCCTGCACTCGCCGGCATTGTGGTGCTTGCGCTTCTTCCGGGTACGTTTCTGAACTATTCATTGGTTGGCTTCTACGACCACCACGCTGCGGAGGTTCTTTTCCAGACCATCGCAGTGCTTGCGTTTATTGGTGCTCTCGGTGTTGCACAACGTGAACAGCCGGTCTGGGAACTCGTCGTCGACCGAGATCTCGACGCGCTCCGTCGACCGTTCCTGTACTCAGTTGCGGCCGGTTTTGCTGCCGCACTCTACATGTGGGTGTGGCCATCCGGTGTCCTTCTGATCGGATTTACTGGAATCTTCTTTGCGGTCAAAATCACGAGCGATGTCTTCCACGACCGTAGTCCTGAGCCCGTTGCTTTTGTTGGCGTTGTCTCACTGTCTGTAACGGCGCTGCTTATGCTGATCCGAATGGATGAGTTCACCGTTGGCAGTGCAACGGATTACTCACTGTTACAGGTCTTGCTCTCGGCTGGAGTCGCAGTCGGCTGTGTCTTTTTAGCCGTTCTTGCAAGACAGTGGGAAGCAAACGATATCGATCTCTCGTACTATCCACTCACCGTGTTCGGACTCCTTGGAGTGAGTACCCTCTTTGTCGCAGTCGCCCTTCCAAGTCTCTTTGATCAAGTCATAAGCAACGTTGAACGTGCTGTAGCGTTCAGCACTGGTGCGACTACCCAAACAATCGGTGAGGCCCAACCACTGCTGTCTCGCGGACCAGCGTTCGAAG
>LKMJ01001549.1_pt1 | contig 20447 bp, 16 predicted proteins | sample 643391 | NCBI WGS metagenome assembly LKMJ01 (sample SAMN04112250, study PRJNA286221) | soda lake metagenome | biome: soda lake; feature: Kulunda Steppe; material: water; isolation source: sample PL-Br10 brine of Picturesque Lake | place: Russia: Kulunda steppe | collected 2010-07 | reverse complement strand
GCGGATCGTTGACCCGGATCCCCGGGCGGCGGGTGCGGCGATCGCGGAGCGCCTCCGCGGAACGGCGGATCGAAACGACGGGGGCGACCCCGACGCGTGAGGCCGTCCCGCCGTTGAGCGCGAATTACGTCTCCAGCACTTCAATGAGATTTCCTTCGGGGTCGCGGACGAAGCAGATCCGCGTCCCGCTCTCGGTGGTTCGCGGATCGGAGAGGGTCTCGACGCCCTCGTCGAGTTCGGCGTGAAACGCGTCGAGGTCGTCGACGGCGAGTCCGAGGTGAACCGCGCCCGGTCGGTCGAGCGCCGGATCCTCGTGGGGCGTCTCCTCGGGGTCGTACTCGACGAGTTCGAGACGGATCCCGTCGGCGTCGAGGTGTGCGAACGAGCCGGTCGCGCCGGGGACGTCGACGGCGTCCGCGAACGCCTCGCCGGAGACGGAGAACTCGGCGATCACCTCCAGACCGAACGTCTCGGCGTAGAAATCGGTCGCTCGGTCGAGGTCGGCCACGGTGATTCCCACGTGGTGAGCGGTGAGGTCGGTCATCCATCCTTCGTCCGTGCGGGTGACGCTTAAAAACGGACGGTGTCCGTGCGCGACCGGGCGGTACCGGCGACCGCGTGGTGGCGGTACCGGCGACCGCGGAAAGCCGGTCGACGTGGGGTTCGCGATCGAAACGCCCATTCCCGGGCCGTTCGAGCGTTTCGCCATGCACGTCGTCGTCAACGCCGCACAGAGCGTCGACGGGAAGCTCTCGACCCGTCGCCGCGAGCAGCTCCGGATCTCGGGGAGCGAGGACTTCGACCGCGTCGACCGGATCCGGGCGGCCGCGGACGCGGTGTTGGTCGGCGTCGGAACCGTGCTCGCGGACGATCCGAGCCTCACGGTAAAGGAGGAGGCGCGCCGGGTGAGCCGGCTGCAGAACGGGCGCCCCGGCAACCCCGCCCGGGTGGTCGTCGACTCGCGGGGTCGGACGCCGACGGACGCGGCGGTGCTCGACGACGCGGCGGCCACCTACCTGCTCGTCTCGGAAGCGGCGTCCGCGGACCGACGCGAGGCGCTCGAAGCGGCGGGTGCCAAGGTGATCGTCGCGGGTGCGGAACGGGCCGACCTGAGCGCGGGGTTCGCGGCGCTCGCGGACGCCGGCGTCGACCGGCTGATGGTCGAGGGGGGCGGCGAGGTGATCCACTCGTGTTTTGCGGCCGAACTCGTCGACGAGCTGCAGGTGTACGTCGGCTCGCTCGTCGTCGGCGGGCGGGACGCGCCGACGCTCGCGGACGGCGAGGGCTTCGTCGACGCCTTCCCGCGGCTGGAGCTGGTCGAGACCCGCCGGCTCGACGACGGGATCGTGCTCTCCTACGACGTTCTCGATGACCGGCAATAAGTCGATGACCGGCAATAAGTCGATGACCGGCGGTAGGATCGGGTAGTCGCGGTTCGAAGTCGAGTCCCCGGTGCGAGGTCGATCAAAGGACGTCCGCGAGCTTGTCCCGCCGGTAGCAGTCGATCTCGAGCGGGGTGGAGCCGTCGCCGCCGGCGGCGAAGGCGACCGCCTCGGCGATCTCCGCCGGCTCGGTGACGGTTCCCGGCTCGAAGCGCTCCTCGAAGGGCTCGCCGTCGTCGCTTCCGAACTCGGTTCGAACCTCGGAGGGGTTGATAACGGAGACGGCGACGCCGTCGTCGCCGACCTGTGCCGAGACGCTTTGAGCGAATCCGCGGACCCACCACTTCGTCGCGGCGTAGACCGGATTGAACGGGCGCGGGAACTTCCCGGCGAAACTCCCGACGAAGACGAGGCTGCCGTCGGAGGCCTTGAGATGGGGAATCGCCGCCCGAGTCAGGTAGAAGACGCCGTCGACGTTGGTGTCCTGCATCGCGTGGAACTCCTCGTCGGTCATCGTCTCCACGTCGCCGCCGCGGCCGAGGCCCGCGTTGGCGACGACGACGTCGACCCCGCCGAATCGCTCGGCCGTCGCCTCGATCGCGTCCGTCGAGGTCGATCGCTCGCGGACGTCGCCCGCACACACGAGCACGTCGGTACCGTAGGAGTCCCGGAGGGTCTCCGCGATCGATTCCAGTCGATCCTCACGACGGGCGACGAGCGTCAGGTTCACGCCTCGATCGGCCAGTTCATGGGCCGTCGCCTCACCGATCCCCGAACTCGCGCCCGTCACGACCGCCGCCGCATCGTCAAGCGTCACCATGGGCCGAGATCGGCCCGAAGCCACTTAAAAACGGACGGGCACCCCTCGGCGGGCCGTCGTCGATGGGTCGGACGTCGGGACCGCCGACGCGGCATGCGGGAACTTTCATGTGCCGTTCGTGTGAACGTCGAGGTATGACCACCGACACATCGAACGGGACGCTCCTGGTTCCCGTCGCGAACCCGGACACGGTCGCGCGGCTCCTGGATACGGCCATCGACGTCGCACGGGGCCGGTCACTGGACGTCGTGGCGGTCCACGTCGTCGAGGTTCCGGCCCAGCTACCGCTTTCGGAGGGCGACGTGCTGCTTAGCGATGACGGCGAGGAGCGGCAGCTGCTCGAGGATGCCGTCGAGCAAGCGAGCGACGCGGGCGTGTCGGCGGAATCACGGCTGCGCTACGCGCGGGACGTCGCGACCGGGATCGTCGGGGCCGTCGAGGAGTACGACGCCGACGGTCTGCTCGTGGGCTGGCGGGGGCGTCCCCGTCGGCGCGACGTCATCCTCGGGAGCTTCATCGACCGGATCCTCGGCGAGGCGTCGTGTGACGTGTTCGTCAAACGCATCCGGACGGATTCGGGCGATATCGACTCGATCCTCGTGCCGGTCGCGGACGGCCCGCACTCCGAGCTGGCCGTCGAGCTCGCCGGCACGATCGCGACGGCGCGTGACGCGACGGTCAGTCTCGTGCACGTCGTCCATCCCGAGACGGGTGACTCGACGCGCCGGGAGCGGGTCGAACTCCTTCGGGAACACGAGTCGCTTCTCGGGGAGATGGGCGTCAGCGTCGATTCGGCGACGCTTCACGGCGAGCACGTCGCGGGCGTGATCACCGACGAGACGGCACACCACGACCTCACCGTGCTCGGCGCGACGCGCGACCCGTTTCTCAAACGAAAGCTGGTGGGCTCCGTCGCCGAGGGCGTCGGCCGATCGGCGTCGAGCTCCGTCGTCCTGACGCGCAAGCGATTCCCGGACGGGGACGACTGACGGGAGCGCCGGGGCGGAGAACGCTCGGCCGTGATCCGCGTGTTCCGTTTGGAACTCCTCGATGCTCGCGTCGATCTCCTCGGCACGCTCTTTCGTTGGCAGGTAGTTCTCCAGATCGTCGGCGACGTCGTCGACGTCGGCAGGGGTGTGATCGATCTCGTGACCGGTCGATCGAAAACTTCGAAAGCGGATCTGAGTTGTAACGAGAACCACATTCGATGTTGGTCGACGTGCACCCCCTCCTGCACGAGTTGGACGGCACGATCAAGTTCAGCCGCTCGGCGTTAGCCTCGGGGACTCCGAAGCGGACTCGACGCCGAGGCGATCGGACAAGCCCTCGATACCTACCTCGAAGACCCACCTGTAGCGGTCACGCGAGCGGCTCGTCGCTCCAGTACACCATCCGCATCGGAATTCCCTCGGAGTCTTCACGGGGGTCTTCCGGGAGCGTTCGAAGCTCTGCTTCGACGTGACTCGCAACGACGCACAGTCCGAGTGCGTCCACGACGTCGTCGACGGTGATGTCCGCGTCCTCGTCGACGAGTGCTCGACAGAGGCGTTCGAACTCGACGCCGGGCTCCTCCTCAAGGTGTCCGTCGAGCGCTTCGAGGCGCTCTCCGACGCCCTGTGCGCTGTTCTTCGAGTGCTCCAGCTGGTCTCCGCGAAGCCCGCGGAAGCAGACCTCCGGGTGTGCCTCCATCACGGTCTCCTTGGCTGCGTCGACCTCCCGGAGGAACGCATCGACCTCGCCGATCGCCGCGGCGATGTTGTATGACTGCTTGCTGAGTCCCTTGTCGAGGTCGGCCTCGTTCCTCTCGACGACGGTCTCGTAGTCCGCTTCGTTTTTAGCCGCTTCACACGCGGCCCTGGAGGGAACGGGAAACACGCTGCTCGATCGACCGGTCACCGACCGCGCGAGCGAATCGACCTCCTCCCGCTTCGCGAGCGTCTCTTCATCATCGGGTAGTCCGATCGGGACGTCGATCAGGATCCGATCGAATGCCGTGTCCGACTCCCAGAGCGATTCGAGATCACGTTCGAGGTGACAGTCGATCTCGCCACCGTCCACCACGACGACGAGCCACTCTCCACCCGCCCAGTCGACACCGGCGACGGTCTCTCCCGACATTGGTACCTAGTACGTATTGGCTTGTTCACTCAACAGCGTTTCCATCGGTGAACTACGGAGACACACGCGTGTATTAATACCGGAGTTCCGATCGTTCCAGTCGAAACGCCGGAAGCGGGGAAACATTCACACCCCCGTCAGCTGAGACAAGCTGCTTGCCGTCGAACGGACGGCGGTCCGTCTCGGTGTCGTCATTCGAGTACCACCACCGCGGTGACGTGTCGGTCCGACCCGTGTCGGGGTCGGCCACCGCAAGGTCCTCGCGGCTCCAGCGCCACCGGAGACGCACAACGTGTGTACACCAGTCGCGGAACCGATGCCCATCGTAGTACACTCGGCGACGCGATCGACCTCGTGGGGCGCACGGAGCACGCGGTGTTCCACGAGTCGTCAACGTAACCGAGCAGCACGTCGAACTCTGCCGAGTTGACTGTCCCGACCGTCGCCGGCGCGGCTTGAGCGCGGCCTGAGCGCGGCGCTTCTTGACGACCGCGATTGCGGCGTTTTCGTCGATGTCGAGATCAACGTCGATCTGCCGATCGACGCTGCTCATGACGCCGCCTCCAGGCTAACCGCTAATCGACCGAGAAATGTATGTAGGAGGCCTCTACCGTTTATTAACGGAGCGGGCCGGGCGCGATTTGAACACGCGACCGACGGATTAAGAGTCCGTCGCTCTCCCTAACTGAGCTACCGGCCCTCACCGCTCCGTACCGGGGTCACGGTAAAAGGCCTTTTCATTCGCCGGTTCGCGTGGGCGGAGCGATCGGCCGGCTCATCGTCCGCCACCGCGTCTCACGACCCGTGAAAACGCACCTCACGGATCCATGAGAAACCGTTATCAACACCCGTAGCCAACTAGATGTTGTATGCAAGATAACATGATGGACGACCGTATCGACCGTCGAATGCTCCTCAAGGGGGCGGCGGCTGCCGGCCTCATCGGCCTCGCGGGCTGTGCGGACGACGAGGACCCGGACGACGGCAACGGCGCGGACGACGGCAACGGCGTGGACGACGGCAACGGTGACGACGACGGCGACGCTGGAGAGGTCATCCGGTGGCACGCGGGCGGAACGGGCGGGACGTACTTCCCCCTCTCCGGCGAGTTCGAGGGCATCATCGAGGACGTTACGCCCCACTCCGTGGAGGTCTCGTCTACGGGCGCGTCCGTCGAGAACGTCGGCAGCCTCGGTAACGGCGACGCCGACTTCGCGCTGATCCAGAACGACATCGCGTACTTCGCGCGCAACGGAACTGGCCTCGAGGCGTTCGAGGGCGCCCCGATCGAGAATCTCCGCGGCGTCGCGACGCTGTACCCGGAGACGATCCACGTGATCATCGACCCGGACGCCGGCATCGAGTCGATCGCCGACCTCGAGGGACGGCCGGTCAACACCGGCGACCTCGGCAGTGGGACGCAGGTGAACGCGTTGCAGATCCTCGAGTCCGTCGCGGGCCTCACCCCCGACGACTTCGACGAGCAGAACACGGACTTCACGCAGGCGGCCGACCAGCTCCGCGACGGCGACGTCGACGCGGCGTTCGTGGTGGGCGGCTGGCCCGTCGGCGCCGTGGAGGAGCTCGCCACGACCGCGGACATCGACATCCTGAACATGACCGCCGACGAGCGCGAGGCGGCCCGCGCGGACGCCTCCTGGTTCGCCGACGACACCATTCCGGCCGGCACCTACGAGGGCATCGACGACGACGTCGATACCGTCTCCGTGCAGGCGATGATCGCCACGCGTGAGGAGTACTCCGCCGACATCGTCGAGCAGGTCAGCGAGGCGATCTTCGAGAACGTCGACCGGCTGTCGATCAAGACGGACTTCATCAACGCCGAGTCCGCACAGGACGGCATGTCGATCGAGTTACACGAGGGCGCGGCCCGCTACTTCGAGTAGCGTGACCCTTCGGTCGCGAGCGCCGTCGGCACGCGTCGGCCTCGTCGTCGTTGCCGCGTTCGCGACCGTCCTCGTTTCCGCAGTTCTCATTTCTTTCACGCTCGCCGCTCCGACAGCAACGACGCAGACGCTCGTCGTGACCGACGCGAACGGCACGGAGCTCGTGACGGCACCGGTCTCGGCGGAGACCGAGATAGTCATCGAGTACACCCACAGCGTCGAGCGGACCCTCGTCCGCGACGTCTACGTCGCGACCGAGGACGGCACGCTCGTCATGGCGCGAATGGAGTTCAGCTCATTCGGCGCGGGACTGCCCGCACAGGCCGACGTCACCCGGGAAGGGGGGCGATACGTATATGAGCCGCCCAGCACAGAATACGAGACGTTGCGCGTACAGACGGGACACGTCGCCGACCACGACCTGATCGTCAACGACGATCGGCACGACGTTGCGGCGTTGACCGACGGGGGCCCCGTCGAGTTGACGATCGAGAACCGATAGCATCCATGACCCGAGAACTCACCGACGATCGACGGAGGACGTGCCCGTGACGAAAAGTACCGACGAGCCGAACGAGGCGGAAACGGACGGTGGTCGTCCCGAAACGGATGGAGGGAGACCGGGGCCGGCCGCCGGCGGCGGGGCCACCACCCCCGCGGTGACGCCGGACCCGGACGCGAAGTCCGCCGCGGAGCAGGTCTTCGAGGAGATAGACAAACGCCGAACCCTCGCGGGGGTCACCGCGATCGTGGTCGCGCTGTTCGCGATCACCTTTTCGGCGTTCCAGCTCTGGATCGCGGCGCGAGGATTCACCTTCGGCATCACGCTTCCGGGGTACGGCGAGTTCAGGATCGCCTCGCTGGCACAGCTGCAGATACGCGCGATCCACGTCAACTTCGCGCTCGTGCTCGCGTTCCTGTTGTTCCCCGGGTCCACCGGCAACGGCGCGATTACGCGTCGGATCGCCGCGGTGCCCCCGCTCGTTCACGAGCACGTCGGCGGCACGGTTGCCGCCGCCGTCGACCGGATCCACGGCGCGTTGCGTTGGACTTTCGTCGATCCCGACTCGACTCGCGTGACTCCGTCCGACGTCGCTCTCATCGTTCTTTCGACGCTCCCAACGCTCTACTACCTCACGCGTTACAACGAGGTGACGAACGTCATTCGCGTTCGGGGGCTGCGCGGCGCCGGGACCCTCGGCGACGTCTACCCGTGGCTCGCCGCCTTCGAGGTCGGGTTCCTCGGTGAGTATCCGTTCGCGTATCTGATGGGCGTGCTCGCCATCCTGCTCGTGTTGGAGGCGACCCGGCGGGCGCTCGGACTGCTGCTCACGTTGCTTGTGGGCCTCTTTCTGTTGTATGCGAAGTACGGCTACCTGATCCCGCGGGACGTCCCCGGATTGGGAACGTTCGCCACCTCACAGCTGCGATGGGACCAGATCGTCCAGAACCTCTGGTACACCGTCGAGGGAATCCTCGGCGTCCCGGTGGGCGTCTCCGTCCGGTTCATCTTCATCTTCATCCTCTTCGGGGCGTTCCTGGAGATGTCCGGCGCGGGCAAGTGGTTCATCGACCTGGCCTACTCGATCACGGGCACCCGGAAGGGCGGCCCGGCGAAAGCCAGCGTCGTCTCCTCGGGATTCATGGGCATGCTCTCGGGGTCGTCGGTCGCCAACACCGTGACGACCGGGGCGCTCACGATCCCGTTGATGAAACGCTCCGGATACTCGCCGGAGTTCGCCGGTGCCGTGGAGTCGTCCGTCTCCTCCGGCGGACAGATCCTACCGCCGGTGATGGGTGCGGCCGCATTCCTGATCGTCGAGTACACGGCGACCCCGTTCCGCGAGGTCGTCATCGCCGCCACCCTCCCGGCCATCGCCTTCTTCTTCGGGATGTGGGTCATGGTCCACTTCGAGGCCGCCAAGGAGGGGATCGGCGGGCTCAAGCGCAGCGAACTGCTCGATATCGGCCCGCACATGCGCCGGGGATGGTTCTACCTCGTCCCGCTCGGGCTGCTGCTTTATTACCTCGTCATCGCCCGGCTCTCGGTCGGTCGTGCCGGCTGGCTCACGATCGCCGCGACCGTCGCGCTCATCGCGATGGTCGCCGCCTACAACGAGCGAACCGGGCCGTTCCTGGTCGGCGGGATCGCCGCCGGATTCACCCTCTACGTGGTCTCGCTGTTTTATACGGGCACCACGCCCGTCGGCCTCATCTACGGCGATGCCGGCGAGCCGTTGGCGGCCTTCGCCGCGCTCCGCGAGGCCGGAACCTCGCTGCCGACGGTCGTCACCGCGGTGAGCGCGCTCCTGTTGATCGTCCAGCCGCGCGGCGAGGCGCCGCTATTGGACCTCGATGACAACGTCACCAACTCCGCGGACGCCGTCGACGATCGGCTCGGCCGCGAGGTCGCCCGGTCACGTGCCGGCATGTTCGTCTCGTTCGTCCTGAAGTCGATGGACGGCGGCGCTCGAACGGCGACCATCGTCGTCATCGCGGTCGCGGCGGCGGGCGTGATCCCGGGCGTCATCGGGATCACCGGGCTCGGCGGGAGCCTCCGGGCGCTGATCCTGGACGTGAGCGGCGGGTCGCTCGTCCTCCTGCTCATCCTCGCCGGGATCGCGTCCGTGATCGTCGGGATGGGGATGCCGACGACCGTGATGTACATCATCATCGTCGTGCTGCTCGGACCGGTGCTGCCCGAGTTCGGCATCGCAATCCTCGCGGTCCATCTGTTCGTCCTCTATCTCGGACTGATGGCAGACGTGACCCCGCCGGTGATGGTCGCCGCGTACGCGGCCGCCGGGGTGGCAAAGTCGGATCCCTTCGAGACGGGGAAGAAGGCGTTCCTCCTCTCGCTCAACAAGATACTGGTTCCCTTCGCGTTCGTCTTTGCGCCCGGGATCCTGCTGTTGCGCTCGGGTGAGGACGGCGCCTCGATGATCACGTTGGCCGACGTGACGGACCTCGGGTTCTTCCTTCCCGAGGTGGTCGCGCCGGTTCTCGCGACGTTCGCCGGCGTCTACGCGCTCGGCGTCGCCATCATCGGTTACTACCACACCCACGTCTCGCGAAGTTCACGCACGGCGCTGGTGATCGCCGCGATCTTCCTGTCGGTGCCGGGGATGGTCCTGTTGCCCGCAAGCACCGCGCTCGGATTCGTCGGCCTCGACGTGGCCCTGCACACGCTGACGAACGATCTGCTCTTACGCGGCGTCGGCGCGGCGATGCTCACCGGCGGGCTGATCCGAAACCGACGCCGGGCGGCCACGACCGCCGTGGACGACGACGAGCCGGTCGAAGCCACGGAATCACCCGCCTGATCGCCGGCCGTCGATCCCTCGCCCATCATCGATCCCGTCACGTTTCTCCCGACTCCGGCGAGAACACACTCGTTAAGTGTCGCGCCGGAGAGATCCGAACAATGAGTAGTGGGATGCGCGGATCGGCACGGACGCGGTACGCGATCCTCGGCTGTGGAAGCGTCGGCCACGCCGTCGCGGAGGAGCTCACCGAGCGCGGCAAGGACGTGCTCATCCTCGACCGCGACGAGAGCCGGGTCGAGGCGCTCCGCGATCAGGACCTCAACGCCCGCGTGCAGGACATCGCGGACCCGGACGTCGTCGAGACGCTCGACGACCGCGACATCATCCTGATCCTCGCGTCGGACGTGGAGGCGAACAAGGCGGCCGTCTCCGCGATCCGCGACGTCGGCGGCGACCAGTACGTCGTCGTTCGAGCCTCCGACCCCGTGAGCGAGGACGAGCTTCGGGACCGGGGCGCCGACGTGGTGATCAACCCCTCGACCGTCATCGCCGACAGCGCGCTCCAGTCGCTCGAAACCGGCGAGTTGGAGTACATGGCGCGTCAGCTCGCGGAGATCATCGAGGGCAGCGACGGTCGGATGGCGATCCTCACCCACGACAATCCGGAGCCCGACTCCATCGCCTCGGCCACCGCGTTACAGGCGATCGCGGCCGCCTTCGACGTCGAGGCCGACATCCTCTACGCGGGCGACATGGGCCATCAGGAGAACCGCGCGTTCGTCAACCTTCTCGGGATCGACCTGCTCTCGCGATCCGACGCCGCCGACCTCTCCGAGTACGACACCGTCGCTGCGGTCGACCTCGCGAAGGCCGGCGGGAGCGACGTCGACTTCGGCGTCGACGTCGACGTCTACATCGATCACGCGGAGTCGGACGCCGAGGTCGACGCCCGGTTCGTCGACGTTCGGACGAACGTCTCCTCGACGTCGACGATCCTGACGAAGTACCTTCAGGAGTTCGACCTCTCGCCCTCCGAGGCGGTCGCGACCGCCCTGCTCTACGGGATCCGCGCGGAGACGCTGGATTTCAAGCGGGACACGACCCCGGCGGATCTCACCGCCGCGGCCTACCTCCACCCCTTCGCGAACCACGACACCTTAGAGCAGGTGGAGTCGCCGTCGATGTCCCCGGAGACGCTCGACGTGCTCGCGGAGGCGATCCAGAACCGACAGGTCCAGGGAAGCCACCTCTTCTCGACGGCCGGCTTCATCCGCGACCGCGAGGCGCTGACGCAGGCGGCCCAACACCTGCTCAACCTCGAGGGAATCACGACGACGGCGGTGCTCGGCATCGCCGACGACCGAATCTTCCTCGCGGCCCGCTCGAAGGACATCCGACTCGACATCGGCAACGTTCTTCAGGAGGCGTTCTCCGAGATGGGCGACGCCGCCGGCCACTCGACGCAGGGATCCGTCGAGATCCCGCTCGGCATCTTCACCGGCATCGAGACGAGCGAGGAGAACCGCGACACCCTCCTCCAGTTAACCGAGGAGGCAGTCCGCCGCAAGCTCTTCGACGCGATGGGCGTCGAGGGGGGCGGCGAGGCCGCAAACGGGTCCTAACCGCGCGGCTGATCGACGAAGGTACGGATAACTGATGTCGGCCGGTCGATCGCCCCTGAAACGGTGTCGATCGTCACGGCCGCCACCGTCGTCGACGACCCGCCGTCCGAACCGCTCCGTTGAGTCCGGCGCAGCTATTTATAACCCTCGACCCCATTTAAACGCGTCCCCAGCGTTCGCGTCCATCCTTCGCCGAATGCGGGGATGCCCACGCAGGGTCGACGAAGCCGGTGATGGAGGTCCCCTCTCCCGTCACGCTGCTGTGCTCGCGCAACGCTCTAAAACGGGGTCGTTCACTCGAAAAATGAACACCATCCAATCAGTAGCGGATCGGCGTCGATCGGTCCGCGTTCGGGACGCGTCGTGGCGGATCGGATCCGCGCCGCCGTCGACCGACGGCGACCCGAGGCTCACCGCGTGCGGAGTTCGTCCTTGTCCTTGATCACGCGGACGTCGCCCTCGCCGGAGGTGACCTCGTTGACGAGGTCGTAGAGGTCGTTTTGCAGTCCGGCGGGGAAGGTGAGCACGCCGACCCACGAGCCGTCGTTCTGCCACTCCTCCCGCTCGAGGTCGCCGAACTCGCGGACCTTCGCCTGTCCCGGCCCGGCGTAGTCGGCCGGAAGTTGGACGGCCATCGTGACCTCCTCGAAGCGGATCGGGATCACCGGCCGCAACGCCTCCAGCGCGTCGTCGACCTGGCTCTCGGCGGGCTCCATCGGATCGACCTGGAAGCCGGCCTCCTCCAAGGCGCGCTCGATCCGCTCGGGCGGGTGCGGCGAGTCGTCCATCTGCGGGTTCACCGCGTTGCGCGTGATGATGGTGACGAGACGCTTGTGTTTCTGCTGTTGCATCTCCTCGCGTTGCTCGGCGGTGATCTGGATCTCCCCGTCCATCACCACCTGCGGGATGATCTCCATCGGGTCCGTCGTGCCGAAGACGGTCTTTAGGTCCTCCTCCGCGGGCCGGTCCCCCCGGGAGGCGTTCTCGAAGACGTCCTCGGCGGCGATCACGTCCTCCAGGTCGCCCTCGAACTCCCCCCGCTTCATCGCCAGCGCGGCGTCCGGGTCCATCAGGACCTCGAATCGCTCGCCGTGCGACTCCAGTCGGGCCGTCACGGCCTCGTCGAGTGATATCATGGCTATGGCTACCACCTCCGGGGTGAAAAACCCTCCCGCGCCCGATCCGGAGTGCTCCAACCTCGGTGCTCGACCGGCCACGACGGATCAGTCGACGGACGACCGTTCGTCCTCCCAGCCGGCGCGACAGTCGTCGTCACAGAAGCGTCGATGCTCGGCGCGGTCGTCGACGACCCACGTGACGGTTCGTTGGCCGGCCCCCAACACGGGCTCCCCACACGTCCCACACCGGGGCGCGGACTCCTCGTCGACGTCCTCTCCGAGATCGGAGGTCGGATCCACCATACCTCCGATCGCGTCCCGGCATACTTGAATCCGCGAAGCCCGGCAGTTCTGGCCGGCCGCACGCGGGAGACTCACCGTCAGCCGACGTCCGCACGTGGGCGACTCTCCATCACTCGATGTCCGCACGTGGGTGGTCCATCGCGTGTTCGGCGTCCGCGTCCGGACGCTCAAGCGTGCGCTCCCGGCCGTCGGGCCACCGCACCGTCACGCGCCGCGGCGTCGCGCCGCCGAGTCCGAAGTGTGCGACCGGCTCCGTCTGACAGAGATACCCGCTTCCCGCGTCGATGGTGCGGCGCTGTCGGCCGCGATCCATCTCCAGCGTCACGAGCGCGCCGCGTGCCGGCGCACCGTGGCGCGTCGTCGGACGAACGCGGATCCAGCCGTTCGCCGCCGCCCCCGGAACGGCGTGGACGGTGATGGGCTGTGCGGCGACCTCCCCGTGGACGACGAGCAGCTCCAGCACGCCGTCGCCGTCGAGGTCGGCCGCGATCGCGCCGGTGCCGAAGCCGTCCGGTTCCGCCGCCGAGCCCGCATCGACCCGCTCCCAAAGAGGGCCGGAATCCTTCGATTCCGTCTCCTTCGGCCGCTTCGATTCCGGATCGGCCGTCCGCGTGAACAGCCGGTTCGGCTCCCCGAGCGCGTTACAGAGGAGTTCCTGTCGGCCGTCGTTGTCGAAGTCGGCCGCGACGACCGACCGGACGCTTCCCGCGGAGGAAAGCGACGGCGGCGCGACGTCACTGAACTCGTCGGTCCCCGGTACCCGTCGACAGAGCCGACTTCGGCCCTCCCAGTTCCCGATCGCGAGCGCGAAGCGCTCCCCCTCGTCGACGAGGGCGACGCCGCGGGCGTCACCCTCCGGATCCGCGATCGCGGGCGACGGGTCGATCTCGACGTAGTGGCCCCCTTCGTTCCCAAAGAGACGGTTCGGACCGTGCTCGACGCCGACGAAGAGGTCGACGCCGGCCTCGGAGACGATCGGACCCGGCAGCAACGATCGACAGCCGCCCTCCACGTCGAGCCCGACCGCCGCCGCCATGTCGGAGACCTCTCCGTCGTCGCCGAGTTCATAGAAGGCGACGGGGGAGCCGTAGCTTGCGACCGCGATCCCGTATCGACCCGTGCCGAATCGATCGAGCGCCGCGACGGATCGTCCGGCACGAAAGTTGAGTCGGTCGGCGTTCACGTCGAGCGCGAACGCGTCGGTCCATCGGTAGCGCTCGGACTCCAGCCGATCCAACAGCAGATCGGAGTCGCCCGTCATCCCCGCGTAACTCGCGCAGTTGTGGACGTAGATCTCCTCACAGCCGTCGCCGTCGACGTCCGCGGCACAGACGCCCATCCCGTGGCGGTCGCCGTCGGCGACGATGCCACAGGCGGTGTTGACGAAGCGAGAGCCGTGCGGATCTCGACGATCGACCGCCACGTCTCCCGACCCGGCGGGTCGTTCCTCCCGGACGTACAGCCGGTTCGGCTCTCCGTAGCCCGCGACGAAGACGAGCGGCCCCTGCCGGCCCGGCGTCACCGCGACGCCGTACCCACGCACGGGGTCGGCGTCCGCGAGGAGTCCGGACCGATCGCGAAACATGCCCCACCCTCGCCGCTCGGCGGATATGAACGCACGGGTTGGTGACGCGCCGTGTCGTTTATAAGACCGTTCGAACGTACTCGTCCATCGTCTCGATTCGTTCGGGATCGAACGTCCAGACGCCCTTCCACAGCCGCCGTTCCGCCTCGACGGCCAGCAGGGCGACTCCGCCCTCGACGCCGCGATCCACGGCGTCCGTGGCGTCGACCTCGCGGGGTCCGTTCGGCGGTCGATAGATCACGAACCAGGTGTCGGTGAAATCCCGCGTCTCACCGGCGTGGATCGTCACGTCGAGTCCCTTCGGAAGGCTATCCGGGACGCCGTAGGCGTGGGTGTCGACGCCGGCGGCCGACACCTGCTCGTAGACCTTTCGCGTCCCGACCTCGTCGTCGAGCCGAGAGAGCCGCTGAAACGACGATCGAAGCGTCCCGTTCCCGGCCCTCCACGCCACCCGCTCGATGAATCGCGAGATGGTTATCAAAAGCAACTTCTGGCGGTTCGATTCTGGATAGCCACGAAGCGTGAAGAGCGTCTCGTCGAGGGAGGTGATGACGCTCGGGAGCGAGAGCGTCTCCAACTCCCGTGCGCCGGTGATGTAGATGTCCGAGTTCACGAGTAGGATCGCGTCCATGAGCTCCTCCAGCGACGAGGCGGCGACGATCTCGTCGTTCTCGACGAGCAGCACGAGGTTCTCTCGCGTCTCCAGCTCCGCCCGCGAGAGGTCCACTCGATCGGCCACTCGAAGGTCGTCGATCTCGGCGGAGACGCCGCCGTCCCCGACGAGCGCGTCGACCATCGAGGTCGCGACGTCCGCGTCGGCCGACCGAAGGTCAAACACGTCGACGGCATCGTCGCCGAACGTCTCCACGAGCATCCGACATAAGGGATCGGGCTCGGTTCGGTTGACGACGACTATCGATCGTTCGACGGTCTCGAACCGATCGATCAGCTCCACGAGAGTCACGTTGTTGACCTGGTGCCGGCAGCGACGTATAAACGTTTCCAGGCGGGTACCGACGTTGAGAACTGGCGAGGAGCGCGGTCGACGCTTCAGTTGACGATCGCGTCCTCGAGCAGCTGGAGGGGATGTTCGATCTCGTAGCCGGTGCCGTGTTCCATCTGCATCGCACAGGTGGGACACTCGGTCATGCCGACGTCGCCCTCGGCGTGCTCCATGTGGTCGAACATCTCCTCGCCGATCTTCATCGACGTCTCGTATTTCTCCTCCTTCCAGCCGTAGGTCCCGGAGATGCCCGAACAGGAGTCGCCGACGTCCTCGATGGTGACGCCGTCGACGTCGCGGAACGTCTCGACGGCCTGCCGCGCGAGCCCCTGGTTGCGGGCGTGACACGGCGCGTGGTAGGCGAACGCGCGCTCCCGGTCGAGGTCGCTTTCGGCCAGCACGTCCTCCAGGTCCTCGTGGATCCGGAGGTACTCCATCGCCTCGAAGGTGTGCTCGGAGACGTCCTCGATGCCGTGGATGTCGAACAGCTCGGGGTACTCCTGGCGCAGCGACATCGAACAGGACGTACAGGAGGCGATGACGTCCGCGCCCTCGCCGATGGCGGCGACCAGCTCCGCGACGTTCGTCTCGGCGTGCCGACGGGCGTCCTTCAGCATGCCGTTCGCGAACATCGGCGTGCCCGAACACTTCTGTGGCGGCACCATGACCTCGTAGCCGAAGTCCTCGTAGACGCGGACCATCGCCTTTCCGACCTCCGGGGTGTTGTAATTCGAGTAACAGCCGTGGAAGTACGCCACCCGCTTGTCGGGATTGTGCACCTGCGCGCCGCCGCGCTCCTGCCACCACTCGCGGAACGTCTGGGTGGCGAAGTCGGGGAAGTCACGCTCCTTCGTCACCCCGAGGGCCTTCTCGCCGAGCCAGCCGGCACCCGGGAGGCTCGTCGCGAAGTTCGCCAGCCGCGGCACCTTGCTCGCAATTGAGGCGAAGAATCGATAGTTCGAGAGGATCCGATTGCGGACGTACTCCCGCGAGAGCTTCTCCATCTGGCGTTCGACGAACTGTCCGCGCGCCTCGTTGTGCATCTGTGAGAGCGGCACCGAGGAGGGACAGGCGTCGTCACAGCGCATGCAGTTCGAACAGGACGTGATCGACTCGTCGATGTCGTGGTCGTCCTTGCGTTTCAGCCGCCACTGCTCGGGCCCCTGGAACTTCGGCCCCGGGAACTCGTCGTCGACCTCCGCGACCGGACAGGAGGTATCACACGAGGTGCACTTATAACAGGAGTCGGCGCCGTCGCGTAAGTCGAGGTCGCCACCCGGGAAGACGTCGACGGGATCGTACGCGTCGGGATCCAACTCGGCCGAGTCGCTGCCGCCGGTGGCGCTCTTGACGCCGCCGTCCGTCGCGGCGGCCCGGTCGTTCGGTGCGGCCGGCCTTTCGGCGGCGTTCGCGGCGCGCTCCGGCCTCGATTCCCGCTCCGGCTCCGGATCGCCGTCGTCGGGAACGAAGATCGAGGGCTGCTCGTCGCGGCCGAGCCGCGGCACCCCGGGGCGTGCCCGTGACTCGTCTTTGCCCTCCTCACTCCTCTCTTCGACGCCCTCGCTCGTTTCGCTTGTGTCGCCGTGCGCCTCGCCGTCGTCGGTGTCGTCGTGTCCTCCCTGTCGTGTCATTGTGGTGCCTCCGTGGCTCGCTCCGCCGCCGCTCTCGCCGCCTCCCGCCCCGACACGGTGCCGGTCGCGAGCGAGACGCCGCTCGCGGACTTCTCGCGTGCCACGTCCGCGCCGCCGACCACCGAGCCGGCCGCGAAGACGTTGTCGTACTGAACCTCGCCGTCCGAATCGAGGGGCTGTCCCCGCTCGTTCGGTCGGACGCCGAACCGCGCGTAGGGCTGCTCGCCGAACGCGTCGTCGACGAACCACTCGTAGCGGTCCGACGGCTGCGGGACGTGGAGGTCGAACGCGGGCTCCCTGACTCCCTCGCGGTCCGAGTCGAGCCCCTTTCCGACCAGTCCGCCCGTCGCGACGACGAACGTCTCCGCCGAGTACGGGACCTCACGTCCCTTCCGGTCGACGAGCACGTGGTCGACGTGGCCGTCGTCGTCCGTCTCGACGCCGACGACGGGGTTACCCGTCTCGAAGCGGACGCCTTCGGCGTCGAGTGCGTCGTACAGCCGGTCCTCCAGCCGGAGTCCGGGAAGGCTCGGCGGCCCCATGGGGATCTCGAACACCTCGACGCCGAGCCGGTCGGCGAGGTCGGCGCGGACCTCGGCGGCGTGTTCGTCGCCGAGGAAGGCCGGGAAGCCGACCCGGTCCACGCGGTCCACGCCGCCATCGGCGTCCACGACGTCGTGGAGGTGCGGGCCGACCGCCTTCGCCAGCGCCTCGCGGGCGGGCGTCCCGTCGATGGGCTGGTTCGCGTCGAGCGCCTTCGCGAATCGGGTGATCTTCGCGTCGGCCCGGAACGCCTCCGCGAACTCGACCTCCGCGCCGGCGACCACGAACGGGACGCCTGCCGCCGCAAGCCGGTCCGCGAACGTTCGCGCGTCGTACTCCGTCAGCGAACGAAAGCCGACGATCAGCGTCGCGGCGTCGTCGCTCGCCAGTCCCGCGGCGGCCGCCCGCGGATAGCGCGCGGTCGGCTTTACGCTCCCGCCGAAGGTCGGGAGAAGCGCGTTCCGGTCGGTGTGGCCCCCGAGGTAGGCGTCGCCGACGAGGTCGTCGAATAACGCCAGCCCGTCGTGAAGCGCATCCGCGCCCAGAATTCGGTATGGATGGTCCTCGGGCAGGCGGTCGATCGCCTCGAAGGGGTTCGAGAGGGGTCCTTCGGGGTCGTCCCACTCGTCGGGATCGATTCCGCGGCCCGCGGTCGGGGGCCCGTCACGGAGCGGCTTCGCCGGCTCCGTCGGCGGGAGGTAGCCGAGCGCGTCGATCAGTCCGGAGGCCTGCCGAAGCGTGCTCGCCTTGTGCGAGACGAGCCGTACGTCGGCGCCCTCCCGGGCGGCCGCCACCGCGGCCGTGATTCCCGCGAGGCCGCCGCCCGCGACGAGGACGTCGCTATCGATCGCCATCGACGCCTCCGTCGGTCTCCGCACGGCCGCCGTCCGCGGCGGCTGCGGAGTCGGTTCCGTCCCCAGCGCCGGGCGGGTCGCCCGCGGCGTCCGATCCGGCGTCGAACGCGGAGAAGTCGACGCCGGCGTCGAGCCCCGCGGGGTCGCCGTCGCGGTTCATCGTCGTCGCGTGCAGCAGGTGGTTGAGCATCGCCTGCGAGAGCTGGCGGCCCCAGAGCGCGTGGCGCTGGCCCTTCCAGCGCTCCTGATAGAGCTCGTCCTCCGCGTCGCGGACGACCGGCTCCGGGTACTCCTGCGTGAGCTCCGAGGCGATCCGGTGGGTGCAGAAGCCGCCCTGACAGTTCCCCATCGAGGCGCGCGTCCGCAGGCGGACCGCGTTCAGATCCGACCCCGCCTCGTCGATCGCGTGGCGGACCTCCGCGCGGGTGACGCCCTCACATTCACAGACGACCGGATTGGGGTCGACGCTTTTTAACACGTCGTCGGCCTTCGAGCCGAGTCGCTGCATCGAGCGCCGACCGACGGGCGAGCGGAGGCCGAACTCGTCCATGTATTCACGAAGCACGCTGAAGTCCTCGGAGCCGGGCAGCGGGACGTCGGCGGTGTCACACTCGGCGTCGTGATCGAGCTTCTCACAGACGTGATCGGAGATGGACTCCGCCATCATCCGGTAGGTCGTGAGCTTCCCGCCGACGATGCTCGTCATGCCGGGCAGGTCGTCGCGCTCGTCGTGGTCGAGCAGGAAGTAGTCGCGGGTGATGTCCGTCGGGTCGTCGGTCCCCGTTCCCGGGGGTTCATAGAGGGGTCGAACGCCCCAGAACGAACGGAGCGTCCGGGCGTCCTTCAGCGCGGGGACGAGCTCCGAGAGCGTCTCGATCATCATGTCGACCTCCCACTCCTCCTCGGGGTAGTCCTCCGGATCCTCGACCTCCTCGTCGGTCGTGCCGAGGATGCAGGCGGTCTCGTGGGGAACGACGATGTCCGCGTCGCCCTTCGGTCGGCAGCGGTTGATCACGGTGTCGACCTGCCGGACGTTCATCACCGTCATCACGCCCTTCGAGGGACGGACCTCGACGTCGACGCCCGCCATCTCGCCGAGCTGGCCGGCCCACGCGCCCGTCGCGTTGACGACGTAGCGGGCGCGGATCTCCTCCGTCGTGCCGGGCTGCTGGTGGACTCTCTTTCCGGGCCCGGTGTCGTGTTCGACCTCCACGCCGGTGACTCTCCCGTCCTCGATGAGAACGTCGGTCACCTCGGCGTGGGTCTCGATGCGTGCGCCGTGCTCGCGGGCGTCGGCCGCGTTGGCGACGCAGAGCCGGAACGGGTCGACTGCGTGGTCGGGGACGGCGATCGCCTTCTCGACGTCGCGTGCGAGATACGGCTCCCGACGCCGGGCTTCCTCCCCGTCGATCACCTCGGCAGGGATGTCACAGGCACGACAGCCCTCGAGTTTCTCCCGGAAGTACTCCTCGGAGTCCTCGGGCCGTTTCACGAACATGCCGCCCGTCTCCTCGACGCAGTGGCCCGCGATCTCCCGAAGCACCCGGTTCTCCTCGATACACTCGCGCGCGCTCTTCCGATCGGAGACCGCGTACCGTCCTCCGCTGTGGAGGAGCCCGTGCATCCGTCCCGTCGTTCCGTGTGTGAGGTTCCCCTTCTCGACGAGCACCGCGTCGAGCCCTCGTCTCGCCAAGTCCCTGACGACGCCGCAGCCGGTCGACCCCCCGCCGACTACGATGACGTCCGCCTGTTCGCTCATGACGTTCGTCGTTTGGAGTGGGTACACTTTACTTTACCTCCTAGGGGGGGGTCGATCGTAACTATGTGGATCGTTACGAACGAACCCTTCCGTCCGAGTCGGGCGATTTGCCGGAGATTCGGTATTAATCAGCCGGCAAGCGGTGGATCTAATAGTAAGATTATTATGCTTATCCATTATGTTCACGAACGGCACGGTAGCGATCGTAAAGATATGCCGTGGCGTCCGAGCTCGTCCGTCAGGACGGGCGTCGTGGTCGATGGCGGCCACGACGTGCCCAACGTGGGCCGGGACGCACCGTTGCGGCCGGCACACCGCCGCAGGAGGGACCCAACACATGACACAGTACGTCGGTGCGATCGACCAAGGTACGACAGGCACTCGATTCATGGTGTTCGACCACAGCGGCCAGGTGGTCGCGAACGCCTACGAGAAGCACGAACAGATCTATCCGAAGCCCGGCTGGGTGGAACACGACGCGATGGAGATCTGGGAGAACACCCAGGAGGTCATCCAGCAGGCGCTCTCGGACGCGG
>LKMJ01001548.1_pt1 | contig 20455 bp, 21 predicted proteins | sample 643391 | NCBI WGS metagenome assembly LKMJ01 (sample SAMN04112250, study PRJNA286221) | soda lake metagenome | biome: soda lake; feature: Kulunda Steppe; material: water; isolation source: sample PL-Br10 brine of Picturesque Lake | place: Russia: Kulunda steppe | collected 2010-07 | reverse complement strand
GTGAGGATTATGCTAGAATGCCCAAACATGACTGGGATACGATGACCAATATAGGCGTGGCGTATGCAGTAGTACTCCCTGTTCCCGGTCAGGAAGCAACAATCGAACGCGGAGACGAGTCTATTCTCATCGAGGCATCTGACAGTGAGTGGATTGTTTCTCAAGTGGCCGGAGGAACTAGCCACGTAGAGCGAATTGACGACGCCTGGATGCAGTTTACAATCGACCCAGAGACAAGAACACCGACTGAAATCGAGTACGGCTACGTAATACTGGCAAACTATACGAATACCGACGAGGCCCGCACAGAGAAGACCCACAACCGGTACGAGATTTCACTCGATGAGCCAGTCGAACGCCCGGATGGCGCCGAAGGTCCATCACTCGAAGAGCGAGTCTGGCGAATTCTCCTCTACTGAGTCTGCTTCCTCCTCCGGCTCGAGTTCCAGCAGCGATTTATACACCACAACTGTACTTGCATTTGAACCACGGAAATTGTACTATGAAGGGATTCGTACTCGGTGGGACCGAGTCGGGCGTCGGGAAGACAGTTGCCACGCTCGTCACGGTACAGGCACTGGAAGCGTCGGGACGTGACATCCAGCCAGCGAAGGCAGGCCCGGATTTCATCGACCCGAGCCACCACACGGCTATCGCCGGGAAACCGTCGCGGACGCTCGATTCCTGGCTCGAAGGCGACGACGGACTCAGACGAAACTACCACCGCGGCACGGGCGACATCTGTGTTGTCGAGGGAGTCATGGGCCTCTACGACGGCGACCTCTCGAGTACCGCCGCCGTCGCAGAAACGCTCGACCTTCCGGTCGTGCTCGTAGTCGACGGCAGTGGCAGCATGGAGAGTGTCGCAGCCACCGCCCACGGGTTCAAGGAGTACGCACGTCACGCAGACCGAGACATCGACGTCACCGGAATCATCAGTCAGCAGACCCACGGCGGGCGACACGAAGAGGGAATACGAGCAGCACTTCCCGACGACCTCCAGTACTTCGGCCGGATTCCGCCCCGCGAGAACCTCGAAATACCAGAGCGTCACCTCGGACTGCACATGGGTGAGGAAGCACCAATCGACAGGGATGCAATCACCGAGGTCGCCGACCGCATCGACGCCGAGGCACTCGCGTCCGTCGCGCGGGAACCGCCGACACCCGACCAGTCGAGGGAATCGGGGAGGGAGAACCAGCTATCCGACAGACGAATTGCCGTGGCCGACGACAGCGCCTTCCAGTTCAGCTATCCGGCAGCCCGCGAACGCCTCGCCGAGCGCGCGGAGGTCGTGACGTTCGCACCCGTCGACGGCGACGACCTTCCCGAGTGTGACGGCGTCTACCTCCCCGGCGGGTATCCGGAACTTCACGGCGAAGAACTCGAAATGAGCCCCGCCATCTCGACGCTCGCCGAGCAAGCACAGGAAGGACTCCCGATACTCGGGGAGTGCGGTGGGCTGATGGCGCTGTCGAACAGCCTGAGAACGACCGATGGAGAGACCTACGAGATGGCCGGAGTGCTCCCTGCCGACGTCGAGATGCACGAGCGATACCAGGCGCTCGACCACGTCGAACTGCAAGCAACGACTGACACGGTCACCGCGAACTCCGGAGAAATCCATCGCGGCCACCAGTTCCACTACTCCAGTGCGTCAGTCGAGTCGGATGCGAGGTTCGCGTTCGAGATGAAGCGGGGGAAGGGAGTCGACGGCGACCACGACGGTCTCACCGAGTACCAGACGCTCGGCACGTACTGTCATCTCCACGCAGAAAGTGGCTCGTTCGACAGGTTTCTCGACCGGGCCACAGAGTAATTGCACCCAACCTCAGCCGACTACTCTTCGATGTTGATGCCCGGTCGACCGGGAGTTGCCTTCGAGGCGAGGTCCTCGGAGCCCTCGTCGGGACTGTAGATCGTGATTTCGGCGTCGAACTCCTGTTCGATGAGCCAGGTTGCCCGATCCAGTACTTCTGATTCCTCGGCGGGCGTCAGTTGCTCGTCGAAGTGCTCCTGGCCGATGAACTCCTTGGCGAACGCCGCAGCAGCCTCGCCGTGCTGTCTGAGCTGGTCGTCACCCATCACTGCCCCGACGACGTCGCCATCTGCCTCTTTCGCGATCTCGCGGGCGCGGTGTTTCCACTCTGGCGCCGTCGCAATCTCGATGTGTGCGGGGTCGTCGATACCGGCCACCTCGATGATGTCCCGGATATCCTCGCGGGTGTTCTCGACGAGTCGCTTCTCGATATCGTAGCTCGCCGGTTTGTCGGCTTCGGGCCAGGTGGCCTCGGCGACGAGTCCCTCCCCATCGAGCAGTTCCCACAGTTCCTCGGCGACGTGGGGCGCAACCGGGGAGAGCAGCTTTGTAACTGTCTCCAGCCCGTCTTCGAGCGTCTCCTCGCTTGGCTCGGTCTCGTCGATGTAGCGACGCAACAGCGAGACCAGGTCGCGGACCGCCTGGAGCGCGTGGTTGAACCGGAACTTCTCGAACTCCTCGGTTGCGGTGGCAGCCGTCGCCCGAATCTCGCGGTCGATGTACTCGTCGACCGTGCCATCGGTTCCAGTCTCGATTTCGCCGTCCGCGAACGTCGAGACGAGTCCGTAGACGTTCTGCAGGAAGTCATACGCCGACTGGGCACCCTCTTCGGTCCAGTCGAAGTCCTTCTCGGGCTGGGCGGCGTTGAGCATGAACAGCCGACCGGTGTCCGCGCCGTAGTTCTCGACGAACGGGCGCGGGGAGACGACATTGCCAGTGGAGGAACTCATTGCCGCGCCGCCCTTGCGGACCATCCCCTGTGTCAACAGATTCTCGAACGGTTCGCGAACGTCCAACATGTCGAGGTCGGCGAGCACCTTCGTGAAAAACCGCGAGTAGATCAGATGCATCGTCGCGTGCTCGATACCGCCGACGTACTGGTCGACGGGCATCCACTCGCTCGCCTGTTCGGTGTCGAAGGGAGCCTCGTCCATGTGCGGCGAGATGTACCGAAGGAAGTACCACGACGAGTCGACGAACGTGTCCATCGTGTCCGTCTCGCGCTCGGCCGGACCGCCACACTCCGGACAGGTCGTCTGCTTCCACTCCTCGGCCGCATCCAGCGGGTTGCCGGTGGTCTGGATGAACTCGGGCAACTCGACTGGGAGCTCTTCCTCCGGGACGGGAACGCGACCGCAGTTCTCACAGTTGAGGAACGGAATCGGCGTTCCCCAGTAGCGCTGCCGTGAGATACACCAGTCCCGGAGGCTGTGGGCCGTATGGTAGGCCCCGCCAAAATCCTCGACAAACCGGTCCCTTGCCTCCTCGCTGGTGAGACCGCCGTACTCGTCGCTGTTGACGAGGACGCCATCCTCGGTGTAGGCTTCCTCCTGGACGTCGATCTCGTCGGGGTCAGCCTCTGCGTCTTCGGTCGGTTCGACGACCTGCTCGATTGGGATGTCGTGTTCCTGCGCGAAGGCGTGGTCGCGGTCGTCGTGGGCAGGGACCGCGTACAGCGCGCCAGTCCCGATATCTTCGAGCACGTAGTCGGCGACGTACACCGGAATCTCCTCGCCAGTCGCGGGGTTGGTGGCGTACTCACCGGTGAACACGCCGGAGGTCTCGTCGATCTCGTCCTCGTCTGCGCGGGCGACGCGGTCGATGTACTCTGCGACCTCGTCGTCGTCCTCGGCTATCTCCGTTGCAACGTCGTGACCCGGTGACAGCGCGAAGAACGTCGCGCCGTAGATGGTGTCGAGCCGCGTCGTGAATATCTCGACGCTGTCGCCCGTCGAGAGGTCGAACTCGAGGGTGGTTCCCTCCTGTTTGCCGATCCAGTTGCGCTGCATCTCCCGGACGTTCTCGGGCCAGCCATCCATCTCGTCGAGGGTGTCGTAGAGTTCGTCTGCGTACTCGGTGATAGAGAGGAACCACTGTTCGAGCTCGCGCATCTCGATTGGCGTGTCACACCGCCAGCAGATATCGACCCCGCCCTCGGTGTTGACGTTCTCGTCGGCCAGCACTGTTTCGCAGTCGGGACACCAGTTGAGCTCCGTCTCCTTGCGCTCGACGAGTCCCGCCTCGTAGAACTGCAGGAAGAACCACTGGTTCCACCGGAAGTACTCCGGCTCGCAGGTGGCGAGCTCGCGGTCCCAGTCGAACCCAAGGCCCATCAGCTCCATCTGCTCTTTCATGTTGGCGATACAGTCCATCGTCCACCCGCGCGGATCGATGTCGCGCTCGTTGGCCGCGTTCTCGGCTGGCAATCCGAAAGAGTCCCAGCCCATCGGGTGGAGGACGTCTTCGCCTTCCATGCGCTTGAACCGGGCGTAGGCGTCCGTTATCGCGTAGTTCCGGACGTGGCCCATGTGCATCTCGCCGGAGGGATACGGGAACATCGCCAGCACGTACTCGGGGTCGTCCGCGCTGTCTTCGATGTGGAACACGTCCGCTTCGTCCCACGCTCGCTGCCATTTCGACTCGATTGCCGCGTGGTCGAAGCGGCGATCTGCCGTCGCGTCAGATTCGCTCATATACATTGGTCTGAGCGTGACGGTGATTTACCTTTTTCTTTGGTATGGGGAAATGTGACAACCTGTTTCAAGGGTGAGGCGCGCGGACAGCGAGGTTCGGCGACTACGAAGCTACAACATCTGAACTGAGAAAGTGTTGAACCTACACCTAAATAGTATTAAATCTAAAGCTAGTAGATTTTAAATTGGTAATAAATAGCAGCAGTAGTTATAGTCAGTGACTGTAAAGTTTAAACCAATGTAGAAGACAGGAATCGTAGCCTTCTTAGTAGTTACCGGCAGTAATACGATAACAGATGGCCAGTACAAACTCCGGACGCGGAATTGCTCCCGTTATCGGGACAATTCTCGTCGTCGGAGTTACCGTTATTCTCGCCTCGACAACCGCCGTGTTCGCGCTCGGTGTCACCGACGCTGCCACGACGGCAGCGCCGACTGTCGCACTGGACACTGAATATGATACAGAGAGCGACACCATCGTCGTTCGACACAGAGGCGGCGAGACGATAGCCGGTGAGCGTATCGAGATTACAGGTGCTGAAAGCGCTACTGTTCCAGAGGAGTTGCAGGCCGGTGAGACGATTGTGGCTGAGCCGGCCGACGATGCCGACGAGGTTCTGGTTACCTGGAAATCCGTCGAGAACTCGGCTATCCTCACGAGTGTTGCCGTCGACGGCGACGGCGCAGCCGCCGGACCGGGGTCGTTCGTCACCATCGCAGGAGACGATCTGGATGGTGACCGAGACGACGTTCTCGAATCGCAGTGCGAAGCGGGCGAGGTTACGCAGGCAGAGCTAGACGACCCGTTCACCGTCGAGATCGATCTCGACGAACCAGTCACCGAGGACGTCAGCCTCGCCGTTTCGGTCCGAGACAGTTATGACACCTGTGGCGACGCTCCCGCTGACACGCTCTCCGGAACAGAGGAGGTCGCGTTCGAAGACGGGACCGGGAGCTTCACCATCGAAAGCCCCGAAACCGACGAGGGCGCGGATTTCACGCTTATAGGCTGGTTCGTCAGTGACGTCGAACAGATCGACGGTGTCTACGTCGAAGTCGACGACGAGACAGATGCTGCGGTTACTGAACTCAGAGTTAACGTGTGACCTGTATCACACCTGTCACGACTCCCGTCCCGTTTCATTTTGGAACCACGGGACAGTGACCCCGTTCAGCCGTGCGTGTGCATCTGCGTAGCTCGTTCCGGTCGGCGTGTCCCCTGACTGACCGGTATAACTGCCAAACTGCGTATGGTTGAGATCCTCCAGTTCCGCGACAGTGCTATCTGCTGGAAGCCGTTCGAGACCGCGCTCGTAGGCGCCCCAGTTCTTGACAGTATCACCGAGTCCAGCGACACTCAACACAGCGAGTCCGCTGTCGGAGATATCCCGGTCGCAGTAGGAACCATAGAGGACCAGTCCGTCGACCCGGTCACCGTGGACGTTGGCGTACCGGCAGGCCATCGCACCGCCCAGCGAGTGGCCGCCCACGTACCACTGGTCGATCTCTCCGTGGGACTCCATCACGCTGGTTGCCGGGTCGGCACGCAGCCCGGCCCGGGCAACGGCATAATCGACGGCTGCCAGATTGAGCGACTGACGTGGAATGATAATCCTAACGTTCGCTTCGCGCGCGATGGGCGCAAGTGACTCGACGTACGCGTTCGGGGCGACGAGTGCGCCGGGGTAGAACACCAATCCTGCGTCCGGATCAGCCTCTGCCGGTTCGAGGACGTACCCACCGTGGGCTTGAGCCAGCGACACGCCCTCGTCTTCCTCGATCCGGTCGATGGAGTCCGACGGAGCCTCGAACGGCGACCCGACAACGACAAGCCCCACGGCAACGAGCACAACCAGCACGACGACTAGCCACCCGACGAGACGCTTGCCCTGCCGCCGGACGGTTGGCCAGTACTCCCGTAGTGAAGCCATCGTTGTGGTCTCCGGGTATCAGCCCTCTCGGCGCAGGCGCTCGACGACGAACTCCCGGTCGAGTTTCCCGAGGAACGTCCCGAGTTGCGGGCCCTCGTCGTCGTCGAAAAACAACCTGTAGCCAGCGCCGAAGAACTCGCCCATGTCGATGTCGTGGCGCTTCGCCGTCTCGTAGATTTCACTCTGGATTGCCTCGCCGTCGTGGCCCTCCTCGACGAAGTCCGCGAGTTCGTCGAGTGCGATTTCGATCTCCTCGTCGAACGCGACCTCGGGCATCTCCTGGCGTTTGAGTTCGTAATCGAACTCGTTGCCGGTCCGGCGCGCCCAGTTTCTGGCGCGCTCGACTCGTGCAAGCGCCTCCTTGACTGCCCACTCGGGCGTATCGTCGGTGATGTGTCCCTGTTTGCGGGCAATCTGCTCACGGAGTTCCTCGTCCTCGGTCATGCCGAGCACTGCCGCGAAGGTGTAGGGAATCCGGACACGCTCCTCGCGCACCTCGTCGACAACCAGTGGGTACGCCTGCTCGGCGAAGGCGCGTTCGCTCTCGCTCGCCTCGCGCTCGCCGAAGTACGTCTCCTCGAAGCGGTCGAACTCGTCGACGAGCTGGTCGAGGTTCTCGACGCTGAAATCGCGCTGTTTGAGCGGCTCTTTCACGAAGAAGTACCGGAGCACCTCCGGTTCGAGCAGTTCGAGCACCTCGTCTACTCTGACGACGTGACCACTCGACGAGGAGAGCGCCTCACCTTCGAGCGTGAACCACTCGTAGACCATCGGAATCGGTGGTTCGACGTCGACGACGTTCCGGGCGACGTCGACGCCGCTTGGCCAGGAGCCCTCCGCGTGGTCCTTGCCGAAGGGCTCGAAGTCCACGTCGAGAATCCTCCACTGTGCGGGCCACTCGAAGCGCCAGGGGAGTTTGCCGTTCCGTATCGAAGTCGTCCCCTCGTGACCACACCCCGAGATCGTGTCGTCGCCCGTCTCGATATCCTCGCAGAGGTACGATACCTCACCAGCGTCGAGGTCGACGTCGGTGATCGTCTCGGTCAACTGCCCACACTCGTCACAGATTGCAAAGAACGGGACGTAATCTTCGTCGACTTTGTCCTGGTACGCCGCGAGGACTTCGCGAGCCGTGTCCGCGTTCTCGAGGACGTGACGGACGATATCGTCGAACTCACCGTCCTCGTACAGTTGCGTGTTCGAAACGAACTCGACGTCGATACCGAGTTCCTCGACGCTCTGGCGGAGCAACTTCGTGAAGTGGTCACCGTAGGAGTCGCTGGCACCGAAGGGGTCCGGAATATCCGTGTACGGACGACCCAGGTTTCGTCCCAGCGCCCCAGCGTCGATCTCGCCCAGTCCGACGATGTTCCCGTCCAGATCCGCCAGTTGGCGTGGCAGTTTGCGGAGACGGTCGCGGTCGTCCGAGGTGAACACCTGGCGGACCTCGTGTCCCCGCAGCCTGAGGGTTTCGGCCACGTAGTAGGCCCGGAGAATCTCGTTGACGTGTCCGATGTGCGGAATTCCCGACGGGGAGACGCCGCCTTTGATGACGATTGGCCCCTCGGGGTCGCGCTGTTCGATTGCGTCGGCGACGGCGTCCGCCCAGAACGCTCTGTCGCTGTCGCTCAGTACCGCATACGGGTCGGTTTCTGTTGGTGTATGTTCGGTCATGGTGTGTTCAGTTGTGGCGTGGGTTACTGAGTCGCGTCTTCGGGAACGACGTCAGTTCCGTCGTGGTCGCCATCAATCGCCGAGAGGAGGTTCTCGGGATCAGTCCCGTCGATAACGACCGCATCCAGCTTCGACCGTTTGAGGAGTTTCGTCGCCAGCAGGTCGACCGGTGCGTTACTGCCCGCTTCCATCTCGATGCCAGAGACGACGTCGACCAGTTCCGCGGCCGAGAGCGAGTCGTACTTCGTTGCGTCCGGCACTTCCTTCGGGTCGTCGTCGAAGACTCCCGGAACGCTCGTCGCGTACACGAGTAGATCTGCATCGACGTATTCAGCCAGCGCCGTTCCCACTGCGTCAGTGGTGTGGCCGGCGACTGTTCCGCCCATAACTGGGATATCGCCGCGCCTGAACGCTTCGAGTGCACTCTCGTGGTCACTCGGTGGTGTTGGCGCAGCGCGGTCGTCGAGTGCAGCGATAAGGAGCCGTGCGTTGAGCCGTGTCACCGCAATCCCGAGATTATCCAGTTCGATCTCGTTCGCACCGAGGTCACGCGCTGCATCGATGTACTCACGCGCCGTTGGCCCACCGCCGACGACGATACCGAGGTCGTGGCCCTCGTCCGAAAGCTCCTCGACGACCGAGGCGTACGCGCCCACTCGTTCCGACCCGACCGTCGGGGCGAGTACGCTCCCGCCGATAGAAATAACGACTTTCATTGCTTCGGCGTAACCCCGATTCGCCCTTAAGCGTTGCCAAGACACCGCTCCCTTCTGCTCACAAATCTGGAGGGGAATGCACCCGAGGTGCACTCGAAATCGCCCCCACCCTAGATTCGATATCCCCGGGACAACAGGGCTTTGGGCTCCTTTCTCGGCGGTAGTGCAGCCTGACGAGAGCTAATACTCCTCGAAATGAATGGACAGTAGTAATACCAGTATCAGTAGTATTGGAAATAACTCTCACACCAATCTCGTGCTATTGACCCGCATACCAACCGAATCGAGGGTTTGCGTGTTGTGGACAGACATATTACCTCGAAAACGTGTCTGACAAAGGTCAGACTTAGCTGAATGGGGATGCGTTTTATCGGCAATATGAACCTCTTTTAGCTACCGATACCGTATAATTCCGTTTGAAGATGCGGTGGAAAAATGTTGCAGATGTGAACTATAGAAATAGATTAGAAGTGATTATAAAACGTCTAAATATTTCACAGGCTGTTTTGAAATCTGTAAAGTCACTGTTTTCAGTTGAAAGTATCCGAAGAGAGTCAAACGTTCCTTTCTTTATATACCCCTACAGGGAGTACGAATGAGTGAAGCAACAATGAGTGCCACAACGCCCTCCCAAAACGACACCCCCTCGAACGAAGACACTCTTTCGAAAGAAGATCGCCTTCGTGCGTACCTGCAACAGAAGGCATCTGATGGTGAGGTGTACTTCAAAAGCAAGTTCATCGCCGACGAGGTCGATCTCTCCCCGAAAGAAATCGGTGCACTGATGGTGAAACTCAAGGATTCGGCGACCGACATCGAGATCGAGAAGTGGTCGTACACGAGCGCGACGACGTGGCGTGTCGCCCCGTCCTAGTCCTGGCGCAGTGTTCCTGATTCCGTAGCCGTGGTTTTATTTCGGTACACTTCCAACAGCGTCTGATGACTGGTAGCCAGGAGGTCGATTCGCCGCCTCACCCGACGGAGTTCGACGCCGTCTTCGACGTTTACGAGGTTCGACAGGACGGCGAAAAGACGCTGTACATCGGTGAGCCAACGCCGGAGAGTGACGAACTCGAGCGCAAACTCTGGCAGCTATTTCGCGACCGGGGATACGACATCCGACTCCAGCGTGGATACCGCGGGAGTGGAGACCTACAACTGTCCCGCGGCGAGTACGTGCTGGTCGCCTCGCCACAATCGGACGGCGAGGGAGGGATCCCACGGACGAACCTTCTCCTGTTTTTCCTGACGGTACTATCGACGCTGTTTGCCGGCTCCGTCTTCTGGTACCAGATCCCGCTCACCGAAGAGCCCTGGCGGATGATCGAAGCCTGGCCCTTCGTCGTCGCTATCATGGGCGTCCTCGGCGTTCACGAACTCGGACACTACGTCATGAGCCGGTACCACGGTGTGGACGCTTCCTTGCCCTACTTCATTCCTGTCCCGACTGTCATCGGTTCGCTCGGCGCGGTCATCAAAATCAAGGGCCGCATTCCCGACCGCAAGGCGCTGTTCGATATCGGCGTCGCCGGTCCGCTCGCGGGACTGATCGCAACGTTCGTCATCACAGCGGTTGGGCTCCATCTCGATCCCCTCGCTGTCCAGGAGCCAGCGGAGGCGGCGGGTGACGATCCGGTTGTCTTCTTCAACCACCCGCCCCTGCTCGAACTGATTGCGACGCTCGTCGGGGCGAGTGGACAGCTCGAAGACGGCGTCGTCCATCCCGTCGTCTTCGGCGGCTGGGTCGGAATGCTGGTGACCCTGTTGAACATGCTGCCCGTCGGGCAACTGGATGGCGGCCACATCATCCGGGCGATGCTCGGCGAACGACAGCGCCTCATCTCGACGCTGGTCCCGGGCGCGCTGTTCGGTCTTGCCATCTACGTGTTCATCGTCGCTGGCTGGCAATCGATGACGATCTGGATAATCTGGGGCATTTTCGCCATCGGCCTGGCCTACGCAGGACCAGCGAAACCGATGGACGATGTCCCACTCGACCGGAAGCGAATGGCGATCGGCGTGGTTACGTTCGTCCTCGCAGCGCTCTGTTTCACGCCCGTCCCCATCGAAATCGTCGAGGCCGCCGAACTCAGTAGCTGACCGGGACTGTCTGGATAAACCGGCCCCTTAGTGCGAGTAGCCGCGATTTTCCAGTGGTTCGTCGTCCAGAGTAACCCCCTCTTCGGTGACAGTACCGATACGCGTCAACGGCACCTCAAACTCCGAGAAGACCGTTGCAACCTCGTCTGCAGGAAGCGTACACACCAGTTCGAAGTCCTCGCCGAAAAACAGGCCGTACTCCCGGCGTTTTTCGGCGTCGGTAGCGACCTCGTCGATCCGTTCGTCGAACGGGAGCGGTGACTCGATTGCGAACCCACACTCGCTGGCGGTCGCGAGCTGGTGAAGCGAGCGCGCGAGTCCGTCGCTGCTGTCCATCATCGCTGTCGCGTGGTGAGCAAGTTCCATTCCAGCAGCGGTTCGTGGCTCGAATCGAAACAGTTCGTTTGCCCGTACTGTTTCGCCGCGCTTGAACAGGTCGAGAGCGACGGCACTCCGGCCGAGTGTCCCGGTCACGCACACCGCATCTCCGGGCATTGCCCCAGACCGGTAGACTGGGTTGTCACTCCGACCGATCGCTGTCGTGACGATGGTGAACTCCTCGTGTCCGTCGAGGTCGCCGCCGACGTACTCCCCACCGGCCTGCGCACACACGTCCGTTGCACCGTCGACGAACGCTGCAATGTCGTCCCACTCGAAAGAGGGTGCGCCGTAGGCAGCGACCGCCGCAACCGGATCAGCACCCATCGCTGCGATATCCGACAGGGACGCGCCGACTGCGCGCCAGCCAGCGGTGTACGGCGTCGTCCCTGGCGGGAAATCAGTCGTCTCGTGGAGCATATCTGTCGTGACAACGAGCCCGTCGACGACTGCCGCGTCGTCCCCTGCATTAGGGACGCTCTCAGCGAGTCGCCGCAGTGCTTCCGGTTCGTCCATACACCCGATACACGCCTCGCCTACAAAATCCCGGCGTCAGCAGCCGACTGGGTTCACAACAGTTAAATGACGGCATCGGGAAGAACGTGGCAATGACAAGTCTCTACGACGCGCCTGCAGAGCCGGTTATCGAGGCGCTCAAGGAAACGCTCGAAGAGGAAGCAGCAGTCGAAGAGCCCGAGTGGCTCCAGTTCACGAAAACTGGTGTCGACCGAGAGCTCCCACCCGAACAGGAGGACTTCTGGCCCCGGCGCGCGGCCAGCATTCTCCGCAAAGTGGCGATCGACGGCCCAGTCGGTGTCAACAGCCTCAAATCCGAGTACGGCAGTTCCGTCCAGGGGACCACCCGCTACCGTGTGCGCCCGAGCCATAGCGCAGACGGCTCAGGAAATATCGTCCGCACGATTCTCCAGCAGCTCGAAGAGGCTGGCTACGTCGAAATTGCCGAAGGGGAAGGGCGGACTGTCACGCCCGATGGACACAGCCTGCTCGACGACACCGCCGCGGAGGTTCTCGAGTCCACCGACGACCCAGCACTACAGCGCTACGCCTGATCTGTTCCTGGCTTACTCGCCGCCTCAAGAGTGCTTCCTGAGCGTGTCGTGGGCGAACTCGATCGCATCCTCGAAGGCACCGACGCCAGCCAGGTGCTGAACCCCGATTGTGGTCTTGAGGGCTTTGGCTGGCCGCCCGCGCACGACGCGAGAGCCGACCTGCGCGACGGTTCCGTCACCGACCGTCACGACCCACCCCGGCGAGTCGTACACGTACCGTGAGAGACGCGGTTCGAAGCCATCTCCCTGGTCGTGTGAAACCAGTGATTCGATATTCTCAGCCGCCACAGACGCTTGTCTGACGGCAGTCTGGGCTGTCGCGGGGACGGGAGAGCCCTCGTCGTCGACGACACTCACCGCATCCCCCAGCCCGAACGTACGCTGACCGAGTCGAAGGGTCGACCGGACGCGCGGACGTGATCCAGACAGCGCCGCTTGGCCGGTGATACCACCAGTCCAGACGAGTTGGTCGTACGACAGTGAAGAGCCGTCTGCGACCGACAGCGTGTCCTCGTTTGCCGCCTCGACACTCGTCTCTGTTCTCACCTCGACGTCACGCGCCTGGAGTTCGTCCCTGACAGCCTCCTGAAATGCGGCCGGAAACCCTGGAGCGACGTTGGATTCCTGTTCGACAAGGAGAATCTCGACGCCAGCGTCGTCTGTTTCCGCCGCGAGTTCAGCGAGTTCGCCAGCTATCTGAACTCCCGAGAGCCCGGCACCACCGACGACGACCTTGCCGCCGTCCTCCCGGATCCGCAAGAACGCCTCGCGAATTTGTTGTGCATCGGGGAGTCGTTTCAGCGCCATTCCGTGAGACTGCAGGCCGGGCAGGTCGTAGTAGGCAGTCCGTGCGCCGAGGCAGACTGCACCGAAATCGTATTCGAGCGTTCCGTCGTCGAGTTCGGCGACTCCCGTATCTGGATCGATTGCTTCGACTGTAGCCTGCCGGATGGTCGCACGCCGACAGCACTCGGTGAGTGGGACGGTGAGTTTGTCCCCCAGTTCCGGATTGCGGACGACGCGGTGCAGGTAATGCTGGACGAGATGTGAGTCGCGTGCGTCGACGAGCGTCAGTTCGACCGAATCGGGGAGTTTGCGCTCCAGCTTTCGAACCAGAGTGATGCCAGCGTATCCAGCACCCAGGACGGCGACGTGCATGCAGGAAATTACGATAGCGCCGGTATATCACTTGTCCCGGGGTTCTTTTTTCGGCGTCCAGAATACGAACCAGTTCAATATTCGAGCCACGTTTCCTGGAGGTAGCGCCACTCGTGGTGCTGTTGGTCGCTCGTCGAGTCGCGGGCCGGCCCAAACAGCGCGGTACTGAGGCGACCAGTCGTCTCTCCGTCGTCTTCTTGCCATTCCTCGTAGCGGACAGCCGTCACCTCGTCGAAATGCTCGACTATCTCGACATTCCGAATCTCGATATCGAACGAGCCGGGCTCGTGTGTCCCGAACGCTTCCCGGATGGCATCCGTGATTGCGTCGACATCGTGAACAGTGCCGTCGGGAGAGACGATTTCGAACGACGGTGCGAGCGCCTCTTCGACCTTCTCGAAATCGTTCTCGTCTGCGTTCCCGGTATACCACTCGACGAAAAACCGGTGTAATGCCTCGATTTCGGCTTCGTACGCTGTGGCTGGTTCCATACGCTTCGTTGCGGCCAGGGACTGATAGAAATACCGCGCCTGTGCGAACGGCTGTGCGGTCGCTGCCTCACTCCGTCGATGAAACGGTGTATTCCGGTTCACCGAGTGCGTCGGGAGTTCCCTGGTCGGCATCTGGAACTGCACTGACGCGCTTGAAAACGGCAACCGGGTCACGGAACCGCCGCCAGTGCCACCACGTTCGGGCAATCATCCACAGTTTTCTGGTGCGTGACAGAGAGGGGCGAGCACTAAGTACATCGAACTCCTGGGCGCGGACGAGCCGGTGGTGATCCGCATAGAGGACCGCCGCGAGTAGTACTGCGAACTGGCAGTCTCGTGGGAGGTATTCGATCCCCCGGACACCGTTTCGATACAGGTTCTCGGCACGGTTCAACTCGAACTGTACTGCTTGCCGAAAGCCCGGTGTACACTCGCCACGGCGGAGCTGATCGACCGTGACGTCGTACTCCCTGAGCGTCTCCATTGGGAGATAGACACGGTCCAGTTCTTCGATGTCCTCGTCGACGTCACGAATGAAATTCGTCAACTGGAAGGCCTCCCCCAGCGCCATCGCGTGCGGTCGCGCTGCGTCGGGATCATTTGAGTCCATGACTGCCAACATCATATTTCCCACGGCTGCGGCCGAACCGCGTGTGTACGCTTGAACGTCCTCGAACGTCTCGTAACGGTTCGTGTTGATGTCGGCGAGCATCGCGTCGATAAATTCGTCTACTTCTTTATCAGGAATACCGGACGCCACTCTGAGTTCTGAAAACGCCTCAACGACGGAGTCCTCAGCCTCACGCTCCCCAAGCGCCGCTTCGCGAAGCGACTCGAGTTTCGCTCTCTTTTCGGAATCGTCCAGTTTCTCCCCACCGTCTACCACTTCATCTGCAATTCGGAAGAAGCCATAGAGGACGTAGGTCTGCTCGCGAATCCGCTTTGGCAGAAGCCGTGTCGCATAATAGAACGTCTGGCCTGTCTCCCGGTGGATGGCCTTCCCTCTCTTTCGTTGGGACTCGTTCACAGTGTGTATTAAACGGGACTAATAATAAAAATCAAACCTAACCATGTTATCTTTGCCCCTAATTATACGTACCTCTATCGTGGATTCCCTATATGACACTCTCACTCAGCGCTCGTGCTGAGCACTGGCCAGAGCGCACTGCTGTCAGAGACGATGCGAGAGACGCCACATTGAGCTACGGCGAGTTGGCAGCCCGTATCGACGCGGTTGCTGGTCGACTGGCAACCGCCGGAGTCGAACCCGGAGACCGAGTTGTCGTCGTCTCACGAAATCGGATCGAACTGCTGGCACTCCTGTTTGCGGCCAGGAAGAGGGGCGCTACCATCGCACCCATTTCGCACAGGCTCCCGGCTGAAGGGATCGAAACCCTCTTTGGACGCATCGATCCGGCGTTCGTACTCCACGAACCGCGATCCAGTGATCTGCTAGCGAACGTTACTGTGCCGACGAAGACGTTCTCGTGGTTCCAGGAGCAGGAACCAGCCAGTTCAGAAATAGCAGGAGAGAGTGACTCTGCGCCGCTGTTTCTACACACTGGCGGTACTACAGGCGTGCCGAAGGTGGTTCCAATCAGCGAACGGCAGCTAGAGTGGAACGCCATCACCGAAACAGTTGCCTGGGGGCTCGACGAGGAAACAGTCTCGCTGGTCGTGTTGCCGCTGTTTCACACCGGTGGCTGGAACTTGCTGACACTCCCGACGCTGTACGCCGGTGGGACAGTCATCCTCCGTCCGTCGTTCGAACCCGGACCGACGCTTCGGTGTCTGGAGGAGTACGGTGTTACACAGCTGTTTGCCGTCCCGGCAATCTACCAGGCGATGGCAGACCACCCGGAGTTCGAGGAGACTAATTTCTCCTCAGTCGAGTGGTTCATGAGCGGCGGTGGTCCCTGTACCGAAGAGGTGATGGTTCCATACCGCGACCGCGGCGAACTGTTCGTCCAGGGGTACGGCCTGACCGAGGGTGGCCCGAACAACCTGTATCTCTCGCCGGAACGCGACGACGCAACTGACAAACCAGACAGCGTTGGCCGCCCATTTCCCGACTGTGAAGCACGGCTAGTCACTACCGATGGAACAGCGATAACCGGCACTGGGACTGGCAAACTCGAACTCAGGGGCCCAGTTACCGCAGACGGCTACCTGGAAACCGAAGACGGAACCTTCGACGGCGAGTGGATCTCTACTGGCGATATCTTCCGACGCGACAAAGACGGCGACTACTACGTCGTCGGACGGGCCGACAACATGTTCGTCAGTGGTGGTGAGAACGTCTATCCCGAGGAGATAGAAGACGTCCTCGAAACTCACCCGGATGTAGAGGTCGCAGGAGTCGTAGGGGTGTCCCACGAGAAGTGGGGTACCGTTCCGAAGGCGGTTGTCGTGGGAGGGGCAACGACGACAGAGTTGGAACAGTACAGCGAGAAGCGACTCGCTGGCTTCCAGGTACCTCACGAGTTCGAGTTCGTCGAGGAGTTGCCGATGACCGGTGCCGGAAAACTCGACCGCGACGCGCTCTCAGAACGGTTTAGAGAGAGACAGTAGGCGACGGTGTCGGCCGGGAACATCAGACACTCTAATTAGCGAACTGGTGGCAACGCGAAATGGCGAACTGGTGGCGGAACCGATACCCGACGTGAGTCACCACACTACCGCTGTCCACGCCGGGATCACACTCAGAGCATGGCGTGGACTGGCCTCGTGATTGTATATAAAAGCGCGGACACAGAGAAGAAAGGTCCATACGGGAGGCGTCAGTGTCTAGTCCGAGATGTAACCTAGCGCGGATTCGATGCGACCCAGTTCGGGACCGGTCGTCCGCTCACCGACGATGTAGCCGTTGTCGTTAGCGATCAGGCCGGAGCCGACCAGCGGACCACCGTAGTTTATCGTCCCGATATCAGCCGGTACACCGAGGACATCCTCGAGTTCGTCCAGCCGTTCGTCTGTCGTTTTCGGATGGCAGAGCACACCCTTGTTGGTTGCGACTGCGGCAGTGCCGACTGTATGGACCCCTGCGATGGTTCCTCGAGTGACCGGTACGTCGAGCCCGTCCTTGACGACCTGTATCGCGTCCCGCGGAAGATCCGGGTGCACGTAGGCACCGTTGTCGTTAGCGAGGACGACGTTTCCGGCCGCGTTGATTCGTCCCGGAAGCCCTGTAATCGGGAGGTCGACCACGTCAGAGATCCGTTCGCGTTCGCGATCAGTGATGCGGCTGCTTACCAGGAGGCCGTTGCTGTTGCCCGTCGCGAGCGAGCCGACGGTCCCGGATCCGCCGACGGTCGTCGGGACTGCCGGGACCGCAAGCTCCTCGGCACAGGAGTCGTGAACCGCCTCGTCGATGTCGGGTCGAACGAGGAGACAGTCGGCTGTCGCCCGTGCGAAGACGCCGATGTAGGGCGAACCAGCGAAGGCCGTCCGGAACACGTTACTCTGCGGCTTCTGCTTCGACGACGCCTTCGCCTTCCTCCTCGAAGCGCGCCGCGCGAACCCGAACCTTGCTTGGTGGGTTCGTTCGTCCGTTCGCCCACACAGTCTCGTTTATCGATGGGTCCAGTCGGACCGCATCCTCGTCGACCGAAAAGTGCTGTGCGAGATGTTCACGGATGACTTTCAGTGCCTGGTCTGCCTGGTCCGAGTTCGAGCCAGCGAGCGTACTTCGAAGCGGGACAGTCATGACCCGCTCGTCGAGACCACTAGAGCTCATTCGTCAGTATCACTCCGTCGCCAGTGTCGCCGTTTCGGATTGCGAATCATGTCGCGGTCGGTCTTCATGATAACCCACGCTGGCACTCGAGTGTTCTGGTTTTCGAGCTTCGCCAGCCGCTTTTTCTTCGATTTCGATTTCTTACCCATAGTGTGATTTTCTTTCCAGTCGGGACTTATATGTGTGTTCCTTTTGGGTCACTCGCCCTGCGCCGCCGTGTCGACGCGCATAATTCGCACAAACAAATGTTCGCAGCAGAACTCCTGGAACCGCCTGCCCCTTTCCCCGCCACCCTTGTCCGACGCCAGCCCCGATATCAGCTCCGATAATCATGGCAACGTAAGTGAGTTTAGATCGTGTGACTAAGTGAATATTTGTAAGTGACTGGTATGAGAATGAATGACAGAATCACCAGGAAGTATTCTGTTATCACAGTAGATAATTCGACCCATAGCTTCTATAGGATCGGTTTAGCTATTATCAGGTATGAGAAGACGGTCGTTTCTCGCAGCGACCGCGATGGGAGCAACAGTGGGATTCAGTGGCTGTCTGGAAGGAGAAGTCGTCATGGACGTCACCGAAAGCGAGACGATACCGGCACATCGAGGCTGGGTGAAAGAAATCGACGAGGTCGATGGATCCGGAGAGGTCGGCTACACTGTCCGGTCTGAGCACGACCGGTTCGAGGTGTTCTACTTCAGGGACGACGACGAGTTTGCGACCTACGAGGAGGTAACGTTCGGAAACAGTGAGATTCCCGACAACCCATCGCTGGGATACGACTCGCTCAGAGCCATCGCCGTCGAGAACCAAGAACGTGGCGTGTACGAAGCGAAGATGCCATCAGACGGGAGCAGGTACTCACTCGATATCGAGGGCTCACATTATTTTGTCGTCGATAACTCGAAGTACGGCGAAGTTGCGGTCGAAGACCAAACAGCCGACCTACCCGTTGTCATCAGTCTCGAAGTTGTCCAAGACCGGTTCTGACGGAGTCGGCCAGTGAACTACCCGAGATCGAACCGTTCGACAGTCGAGTACTTGGGTCCGTCATCTGTGAGAGTGCTCTCCTTTAATCGTACCTCCTCGACGGTCATCCCTCCGGCATCGGGGTCACGGTCACGGACCACGTCCTGGACGAGGTCTTTGCTGCCAGCGTGGTCCATCCGTGCGAGTGTGATATGCGGCGTGAACTCGTGGTCTTCGGGTTCGAACCCCAGTTCAGTCGTTCGCTCCTCGATCGCCTCGTGTAGCCGTGTGAACTGATCGCCGCCATCGCGGACTCCGAGCCAGACCACGCTGATGTAATCCAGATGGGGAAACACGCCGAGTCCACCGAAGGAGGCGTCGAAGGGTTCGACGTCGCTCCCCTCGACTGCGGTCTCGATAGCTGTCGTCAGTTCCGGGAGATCGGACTCGTCGGTGTCACCGAGGAACTTCAGCGTCAGATGTGCCTGTTGTGTATCTGTCATGCGCAACCCATCTGCGTCATCGAACAGCGCCTGCACCTGGGCAACCTGTTTGGCCACTCGGTCGAGGTCGACACTGACGAACAGTCGCATAGCTGTAGATTGGTGACGCAGGCCTTAATTGTACGCCACACCTACGGTGGTGTATGACTGATGACCCCCGGGACCACGAGTTCTCAGAAGGGCAGGGGTTCGACGACCCCTACGACGCCTTCGACCTCGACCCGTCCGACCTGGCCGTCGACCCGAACACGGTCGACCCGGTCGACTCGCACGTCCTGCCGGATATGCTCGACGAGGCGAACATCGACACCGATTCGGTGGACGCCGAGTCCCTCCTCGAAGTCGGACTCGAGTACGTTCGCCTGAACCGCCACGAACAGGCGACGGATGCGCTCGAACGAGTCGCCCGCTTTGCCGACGACGACCGCCTCGAACAGGAGGCGTGGGTGAACAAGGGAGTCGCACACGCGGAACTGGAGGAGTACGACGCCGCAATCGGCGCGTACAGGGAAGCCATCGACATCGACGAGGACTCCGAACACGCCGCGACGGCCGAGACGAACCTCGCGTACGCGCTCTGGGAGTTCGGTCGCACGGAAGAGGCCCTCGAACACGCCGAGCGCGCCGTCGAGATAGACCCGCGCTTTGGACAGGCGTGGTATAACCGGGGCTTTTTCCTCAACGAGCGAGGGCTGGCCGAGGACGCCCTCGACGCCTTCGACAACGCGATTCGGCTCGGATACCGGAGTGCAGAACTGCTCGAGGAGAAGGCCATCGCACTCGAGAAGATGGGCGAAGACGAACGCGCCGAAGAGGTCGCCGAGGAGGCCGAAGCCCTCCGCGAAGAACAGGATCAGCAGCTTCTGGAGTGAGCCATGGGAGAACTACTCCTGAACGAACGCGAGACCGGGAAAGGACGTCTGGTTTCGGTCTGTGACGTCGGACTGCTCGGTGAGGAGTTCGAGAACGGCGACGTCTCCCTGACCGTCGACCCCGAGTTCTACGACGGTGAGACCGTCGACGAGAAGACGGTCGTCCAGAGCCTCGCGAACTGCACTGTCGCGAATCTGGTCGGGACGGACGCGGTGGCACTCGCAATCGAACACGGGTTCGTCGAGGAGGAAAACGTGCTCGAACTCGACGGCACGCGCCACGCTCAACTGCTGTGGCTGTGACATGCCGAATCGGCTCATCCTGTTCGTGCTGGCCGGGGCAGG
>LKMJ01001547.1_pt1 | contig 20460 bp, 19 predicted proteins | sample 643391 | NCBI WGS metagenome assembly LKMJ01 (sample SAMN04112250, study PRJNA286221) | soda lake metagenome | biome: soda lake; feature: Kulunda Steppe; material: water; isolation source: sample PL-Br10 brine of Picturesque Lake | place: Russia: Kulunda steppe | collected 2010-07 | reverse complement strand
GGCACCTCGCCGGCACACATCGCCGCCATCCGCGAGCAGGTCAAGGACTTCCCGCCGCGCCAGATCCCGGAGCCGGCGGCCGACGTGATGCGCCTGTCCGGGCTCGAGCCGTGCAACATCGGCAACGACTCGCTGTTCGTGAACATCGGCGAGCGCGCCAACGTCACCGGCTCCGCCCGCTTCCGCCGCCTGATCAAGGAGGGCGACTACGAGACCGCCCTGGAGGTGGCCAAGGAGCAGGTGGAGAACGGTGCGCAGATCATCGACATCAACATGGACGAGGGCATGCTCGAGTCCAAGGATGCGATGATCGACTTCCTCAACCTGGTCGGGTCCGAGCCGGACATCTCCCGAGTGCCGATCATGATCGACTCCTCGAAGTGGGACATCATCGAGGAGGGCCTCAAGCGCGTCCAGGGCAAGGGCCTGGTCAACTCGATCTCGCTCAAGGAGGGCGAGGAGGCGTTCCTGGCGCAGGCGCGCAAGCTCCGGCGCTACGGCGCCGCCGCCGTGGTCATGTGCTTCGACGAGAAGGGCCAGGCGGACACCTACGAGCGGCGCCTGGAGATCGCCGAGCGGGCCTACAACGCCCTAGTCAATGACGGCTTCAACCCGGCGGATATCGTCTTCGACCTGAACATCTTCGCCGTGGCCACCGGCATCGAGGAGCACAACAACTACGCCGTCGACTTCATCGAGGCCACCCGCTGGGTTAAGGAGAACCTGCCCCACGCCAAGGTCTCCGGCGGCCTGTCCAACCTCTCCTTCTCGTTCCGCGGCAACGAGCCGGTCCGCGAGGCCATGCACTCGGTCTTCCTCTACCACGCCATCAAGGCGGGGCTGGACATGGCCATCGTCAACGCCGGCCAGATCGAGGTCTACGACGAAATCGACAAGGAGCTGCGCGAGCTCTGCGAGGACGTCATCCTCAACCGCCGCGACGACGCCACCGACCGCCTGCTGGAGCTGGCCGACCGCTACAAGGGCCAGGGCGGCAAGAAGAAGGAAGAGGACCTGGCCTGGCGCGAGGAGCCGGTGGCCAAGCGCCTTGAGCACGCGCTGATCAAGGGCATCACCGACTACATCGACGTCGACGTCGAGGAGGCGCGCCAGCAGCACGAGCGCCCGATCCAGGTGATCGAGGGGCCGCTGATGGACGGCATGAACGTGGTCGGCGACCTCTTCGGCGAGGGCAAGATGTTCCTGCCTCAGGTGGTCAAGTCCGCCCGCGTGATGAAGCAGGCGGTGGCCTACTTGCTGCCCTACATCGAGGCCGAGAAATCCGGTGACGACGAGCCCGCCGGCCGGGTGCTGATCGCCACGGTCAAGGGCGACGTACACGACATCGGCAAGAACATCGTCGCCGTGGTCCTGCAGTGCAACAACTTCGAGGTCCACGACATCGGGGTCATGGTCCCCACGGAGACCATCCTGCAGAAGGCCAAGGAGGTGAACGCCGACATCATCGGTCTCTCCGGGCTGATCACGCCGTCGCTCGATGAGATGATCGGCGTGGCGCAGGAGATGGAGCGCCAGGGCTTCACCTGCCCGCTGTTGATCGGTGGCGCCACCACCTCGCGGGTGCACACGGCGGTGAAGATCGCCCCCAATTACTCGGGCCCGAGCATCTACGTCAAGGACGCCTCGCGCGCCGTGGGCGTGGCCTCCAAGCTGGTCAGCGAGAGCCAGGCCGAGACCTACAAGCAGGAACTCGTCGCCGAGTACCAGCAGGTGCGCGAGCAGCACGAGGCCCGGCAGCAGAAGACCAAGTGGGTCTCCTTCGAGCAGGCTAAGAAGAACGCCACGCCCATCGACTGGTCCCACTACCGCCCCAAGAAGCCGGAGCAGACCGGCGTGCAGGTCCTCGATGACTACCCGCTGGAAGACCTGGTCGAGCGGATCGACTGGACGCCGTTCTTCGCCGCCTGGCAGATGCGGGGTCAGTACCCGAAGATCCTCGACGACGAGAAGCAGGGCGAGGAGGCGCGCAAGCTCTTCGATGACGCCCAGGCGATGCTCCAGCAGATCATCGACGAGAAGTGGCTGAAGGCCCGCGCAGTGTTTGGTCTCTTCCCGGCAAACAGCACCGGCGAGGACACCGAGGTCTACGCCGACGAGGCGCGCAGCGAGGTGCTGGCGACCCTCTGCCACCTGCGCCAGCAGACCGAGAAGGGCGAGGGCAAGCCGCACCAGTCCCTGGCCGACTTCATCGCGCCGAAGGACAGCGGTGTCACCGACTGGATGGGGGCCTTCGCGGTCACCGCCGGGATCGGCATCGACGAGCACGTCCAGCGCTTCGAGGCGGCCGGTGACGACTACAACGCCATCCTGCTCAAGGCCCTGGCCGACCGCCTCGCCGAGGCGTTCGCCGAGCGCCTGCACGAGCGGGTGCGCAAGGAGTACTGGGGCTACGCCGCCGATGAGCACCTGTCCAACGAGGACATGATCAAGGAGCGGTACCAGGGTATCCGCCCGGCCCCGGGCTACCCGGCCTGCCCGGATCACACCGAGAAGGACCGCCTCTGGGAGATCCTCAACGTCGAGGAGAACATCGGCCTGACCCTGACCGAGTCCAAGGCGATGGTGCCCACGGCCGCCGTCTCCGGCTGGTACTTCGGCCACCCGGAGGCCAAGTACTTCGGCGTCGGCAAGATCTTCCAGGACCAGGTGGAGGACTACGCCAAGCGCAAGGGGATGTCCCGCAAGGAGGCGGAGCGCTGGCTGGGGCCGAACCTCGGTTACGACCCGGAGGACTGAGCCGATAGAACCGCAGGCCCCCTCACCCGCCGAAAACGGTGAGGGGGCCTGTCGGCCTGTCCGATCAGAGGATCAGGAGGTGCTGCCCTGCGGCGCTCCCCCCTGACTCGACCTGAAGACTACGTCGCCTGAAAGCGCGAGGCGACCTCGTCCCAGTTCACCACATCCCACCACGCCTCGACGTAGTCCGGCCGCCGGTTCTGGTAGCGCAGGTAGTAGGCGTGTTCCCAGACATCCAGGCCGAGCAGCGGCGTCCCCTGCTTGGGCGCCACGTCCATGAGCGGATTGTCCTGATTGGGCGTATCCGTGATCTCGAGCCCCCGTGAGGTCTGGATCAGCCACGCCCAGCCGGAACCGAAGCGTCCCAGCGCGGCCTGAGTAAACTGCTCGCGGAACTGATCGAAGGAGCCGAAAGCCGAGTCGATGGCCGCGGCCAGGTCCCCCGTCGGCTTACCGCCACCATTGGGCGACATGACCCGCCAGAACAGCTCGTGGTTCCAGTGACCGCCGCCGTTGTTGCGGATTGCCAGCGGCAGGCTCGAGACGCGCGCGAGCAGATCCTCCAGCCGCTGGCCCTCGTGCTCCGTCCCCGAGACGGCGTCGTTGAGCTTGGTGACGTAGGTGTTGTGATGCTTGGTGTGGTGGATCTCCATCGTCTGGGCGTCGATGGAGCGCTCCAGATCGCCGTAGTCGTAAGGCAGATCAGGAAGTTGATAGGCCATCAGGATCTCTCCTTTCCTTCGCGCGGTCGTGACGTCCCCGCCCTTTCAGGCCGGGCGTACGAGTCCATCATGGGGGGCGCGGGGGCGCGGCATCAATCCCGCGGATTCTGGGTTGTCTCGGCCGGCCGCAGCGTATCGCCCGCCCGAGAGTCACTATAGCCGCTGGAAGGGGGAACGTCCGCCAGCCCGCGGGCGGCACCCAGCCTGCCGCGTTGGCCGCGGGGCGGTGTTCAGCTCTCGCTGCGACGCCGGCCCAGGCGCCTGCGCAGGAAGGCGCCGGCGACAAAAAGCACGGCCACGATCAGCAACACGACCACCGCCCGGGCATCGATCTCGCCACCGCGGGCGGCCGCCTCGACGGCGCTGTAGATCGCCAGCGAGAAGACCCCCCACTTGATCCCCAGGCCGACCACCGTGGCGGCGACGAAGGTCGTCAACGGCAGCCCCAGCCAGCCGGCGCCGTAGTTCAAAGGCGGGTGCGGGAAACCGGGCAGCGCCCGGATGGCACACTGACTGAGGAAGTCGCTGTTGCCGCGCAGAACCCGGATCCAGCGGCTGTCCGCCGGTACCGCATCACGGCCGAGCAACCACGCCACGCCGTACGCCCCCAGGGCACCCAGGGTGCTGCCTGCCACCAGGGTCAGGGTGGACATCCACGGGGGGTAGAACGGCGCTACAGCCCAGAGGAAGAGGCTGCCCGGCAACGCCAGGGTGAACAGCGCCGCCTGCAGCACGACGACCACCAACAGCAGCCACGGACGCTCGACCAGGAGCTCGCCCCAGGCGACTACATCCTCGGCATCCCACGGCCCCCAAACGGCCACGGCCAGGCCGGTGAGCAACAGCAGCGCGAGCAGGAAGGGCCGATACCCCGGCCACCAGCGCACCGACGGTTGGGGGAGACGCAAGCGCATGGCGCCCGATGCTACTACGAATCGGGCCCGGGCGGGCGCCCGCGCCCGCCCGGCGTATACCGCACCCGCACGCGGTTGCCGGGCGGGAAGTAGCTCAGCTCATCGCAGAGCGAGCGCACCAGCAGGATGCCGCGGCCTGCGCCGATCGCCCCCCGCTGCTGACAATCTCCCTCGAGAACGCATGCGAAGTCGAAGCCCGGGCCGGAGTCCTCCACCTCGATCACGACGCCCTGCCCGAGGCCGTCGGCGGCATCGCACTGCACGCGCAGACGGATCTCGCCCTCTTCCAGCGCCTCCAGCGCTCGAGCCCGCTGCTGGTAATAGGCCTCGAAACCGTCCGGGTCCCGCTTGAGCGCCGAGTCGAGCCCCAGCACGCCGTGCTCCAGGGCGTTGGTAAAGAGTTCGGCGATAACCACGTAGAGGCTCTGCCGATCCGCCTCCAGCGCACCGAGATCGGCGAGCAGATTCATGATCGGCGGCACCGGATTGACGTGGGCCAGGGTGGCCGCATCCAGGACCAACTCGCTGTACCAGTTCTCGGCGGCCGCAGCGCCGTACCCGCCGCCACCCCCCTCGGCCAGGACCCGATCCAGATCCACGGCAACCAGGGTGGTGTCATCGGCCTGCTCGTCGCCGCCGCGAAAGGCCGGCACGGCCTGCAGCAGGGCGTCAAAGCCGCCCGCGGCATCGCCACCGCACAGCGCGGCCTCGACCCGCTCATTGCCGAACAGTTGCCCATGGCCATCGCTGGCCTCGACGACGCCGTCCGAGCAGGCATAGGCGTGAAGCCCCGGGGTCAGAGCCATGTAGGCCAGCTGCCGGCGCCCCGGCGCGGTGTCCCGGATCACGCCCAGGGGCAGGTCCACCGACGGGAAGCGCTCGACCACCTCGCCGTCGCGGACAAGCCACACCGGCGGCATGCCGGCGTTCCAGACGCCCAGCTGACGGGCATGAAAGTCCACCTCGAGCAGGGCCCCGGTGAGGAACATGTCCGCCGGGAGGCTGCGGAAGAGCTTTTCATTGACGTCATCGAGCAGCTCCGCCGGGTGCGCCCCGCGACCGACGCGGTCGTAAAAGACCGCCGCCAGCCCCGGCACACCCACCGCGGCGCCAATACCGTGGCCGGTGAAGTCCCCGATGAAGATCAACAGGTTGCCGTTGGGCCGGCGGGCGGCCAGGAGGATATCGCCGCTGAGGATGGCCGCCGGCTGGTAGTGGTAGCGCACCCCCGGCGCGCGCAGGTCGCTGGAGGCCGTGGCCCGGGCGACGATGCGCTCGGCGGTCTCCTGCTCACGCTCGAGCCGCTCCTGATGGCTGCGCAGGGCGTCGCGCTGGGTGACCACTGTGTGGTAGAGGGATCGGGTGCGCAGCCAGGAGTCGATCTTGGCGTTGAGCTGCACCCGGCTGATCGGTTTGGTGACGAAGTCATCGCCACCGGCCTCGACGCACTGCGCCAGCCGCTGCTCGTCCGTCAGTGCGGTGACGAAGAGCACCGGGATGAACCCGGCGGTGTCCATCGCCTTGATCTGCCGGGTGGCCTCGTAGCCGTCCATCCGCGGCATCATGATGTCCATGAGGATCATGTCCACCGGCTGCTCGCGGAAGCGGGCCACCGCCTCCTCGCCGTCGGCGGCGGTGATCACGTGAAACCCCCGTGCCCCGAGGATGGCCTCGAGGAGCATGGTGTTCACCGGCTCATCGTCCACCACCAGGAAGGTGGGCAGCGGGTGCTCGGCCAGCCTATCCACGCCGCGTCTCCCGTCCCCTCCAGCCTGCGCAGCGCACCGGCATCACTCCTCGATGGTGAACAGGCGCTGGAAGTTGGCGATCTCGAGGATCTTGCGCACCTCGCGGGAGCAGTTGCGCAGGACCACCTCGGCGCCCTGATCGCTGGCCGACTCGCGAAGCAGCAGCAGCATGCCGAGGGCGGAGCTGTCCATGTACTCGGTCTCGGAGAGGTCGATGACGTAGCGACGGACGCCCTCCTCCCCCTTGTAAGCCTGCCGGAAGTCCTTGTGCAGGCTGAAGTCGAAGAACCCCTGGATCGCCATGACCAGGGTCTGTCCCTCGTCCTCGCGTGCGGTGCGGATGCCCATCGTTACGCTCCTGCTTTGCTGTCGGTGTCGAATTCGCGGGGCGCCGCGGGGCTCAGAAGAGCTCCACGTCACCGTGGTCCATGGACTGCTGCTCGACCTTGCGCTGGTTCGCCCGCGCCGCCTCACGCTCCTGGCGCTGCTGGGCCAGCCGCTCGCGGGCCTCCCGAAGGCGTGCTGCGTACTGGCTGCCGTGGACGTCGTCGGCAGCGATGGCCTGAAGGACATTGCGTACCCCGTCGAGGTAGTCATCCAGCCCCTCGACGCCGGCGCGCGAGCCATCCACCAGCTGCGTCACGATATCCTCGAACTGCAGTGCACGCACGGCGTCGGCCACATGCTGATCGATCTGCCCGCTGACCTGGGAAATGCGCGTGACCTGCTGCTCCACCTGCTGATCCACATCCTGCAGGCTCTTCATCATCTCCGAGATCTGATCCTTGGTGGTGAGGGTGACGTTCATATCGCTGGAGGCCATCTCGGCGACCTCGGTGCGGGCTTCCTCCACCAGCTTGGTGATCGTCTTGACCTCCTCGCCGATCTGGCCATTGAACTGGTTGGCCTTCTCGGAGAGCTTGCGCACCTCCTCGGCCACCACCGCGAAACCGCGGCCGGACTCACCGGCACGCGCGGCCTCGATGCTGGCATTGAGCGCAAGCAGGTCGGTCTGGCTGGCGATCCCCTTGAGGTCGGCGAGCAGCTCGTGGATCCGCCCCATCTGCGCGACCATGTCGTCGATGCGCTCGACGGTCTTCACACTGCGCCGGCTCATGTCGACGATCATGTCGACGTAGTTGTTCAGGAAGCTCTCGGTCTCGCGGACAAACTCGGAGATACCGAACTGCTCCACCGCGGTGTCCCCGCCGGTCTGCTCGATCACCGCCCGGGCCAGGCGCTCCTGCTCATCGGTGGCCTGATCCATGCCGTTGAAGCTTTGGTTCAGCGACTGCACGGCGTCCCCAACCAGCCCGCGGATCTGCTCCAGGTCACTGTTCACCGTCCGGAACTCGGCGTTGAGGCTGTCGTCGATGTCGTGGAGCAGATCGCGCAGGGCGTCCTCCAGATCCTCCACGGTATCCGTCGCCTCGTTCCAGCCCGTCTCGCGTCGGCGCAGGTAGCCGACCACGGCCCAACCGCTAGCGCCGAGCAGCACCGCCAGCGGCCCCGTGGCCGGCCAGGCGTAGGCGATCGCCATGGCTGCCACGGTTAGCGCGGAAGGCGCACCGTAGTGGCGCAGCCACGCCGTCTTCGGGTGGTAGACGATAGACTCTCCGTCGCGATCCTCGGCAACCTCGACCATAGTCACCTCTCCTGGGTGGGGTGGGAGGGCGGCGCCACCGCCGCCAGGATCGCCTCGGCGATCCGCTCCAGCGGCAGGACCTGATCCGCGTGGCCGGCCTTGACGGCGGCGCCCGGCATCCCCCAGACGACACTGCTCGCCTCATCCTGGGCGATGGTAACGGCCCCGGCGGCCTGCATGCGCCCCAGTCCGGCGGCCCCGTCACTGCCCATGCCGGTGAGCAGCACGCCCACGGCGTTGCTCCGGGCTGCCCGAGCCACCGAGTCAAAGAGCACGTCCACCGACGGCCGGTGCCGGTTGACCAGTTCGCCGTCGGTGATCCGACAGACATACTTGCTGCCGTCGCGGTGAAGCTCCAGGTGGTGGCCGCCGGGCGCGATGTAGGCATGACCGGGGAGCACCCGCTGGCCGTCGCGAGCCTCGTGGACCGAGACGGCGCAGATGTGGTTGAGCCGCTCGGCAAAGGCCGCCGAGAAGCCGGGCGGCATGTGCTGGGTGATCACCGTAGCCGGGGCGTTGGGCGGCATCACCTCAAGCAGCCGCTGCACCGCGACCGTGCCACCGGTGGAGGCACCGATGGCCACGATCTTGTCGGTGGTGCGCTGATGCGGCTGCGGCGCGGGGCCCCGCGGCTGGGTGTGCCCCGGACGCACCCGGGCCCGCGCGGCGGCGCGCACCTTGGCGACGATCTCATCGGCGTAGGCGTCCAGACTGTGGCTGACGTCGGTGCGCGGTTTGGTCACGAAATCCACGGCGCCCAGGGCCAGCGCCTCCAGGGTTTCTTCGGCGCCCTCCTCGGTCAGCGATGAGACCATCACCACCGGCATCGGCCGCAACCGCATCAGGTTGCGCAGGAAGGTGATGCCGTCCATGCGCGGCATCTCCACGTCCAGGGTCAGGACGTCGGGGTTGAGCTGCTTGATCTTCTCGCGGGCATCGTACGGGTCGCGGGCCGTACCCACCACCTCAATATCCTCCACGCCGGCAAACAGCTCGGTGAGCATGCGCCGGATCAGTGCGGAGTCATCGACAATGAGTAACCGGATCATGCGCATCCCCACTCAGAAGAGATCCACGTCGCCGGCCACCGGACGCTCGTCGATCTCGTGGAGGTAGTGCTCCTCGCGCCGGACCACGGTATCGTTGCGGGTGCGCAGCAGCTTCTTGGAGCGGGCCCGGCCGCTGTCCGGGAAGTACTGCACCTTGCGCGGGTAGACCCCCCCCAGATCGCGGCCAAGCAGCCGCAGCCCCTCGGTCTGCACGTAGCACTCGGCGAACTCTACATTGCGCTGTCCGACATCGGTCACACCGGCAAGCACCCGCCCGCCGCCGAAGAGCTTGACTTCCAGCTCGCTGCGGCTCCCGCCGGCGGCGAGGATCCGGTTGATCAGCTGCTCCATGGCGTGGTTACCGTAGCGCGTGGCGGTGCTCAGCGGATCGCCCTCCCAGTGATTCGGATCGCCGCCGCGGATCGGCAGCATGAAGTGGTTCATCCCGCCGACCCCCAGGCGCCGGTCGCGGATGCACGCCGACACGCAGGAGCCCAGCGTGGTGACGATCATCTCATTGCCGCGGGTGACGTAGAACTCCCCGGGGAGGATCTTCGCGGCGAACACCTGGTGCTCCGGATCCCAGTACCGGTTGATGTGCTCGAAACCGGGCAGGCAGTCGGGCACGGTCACCCCGCGGTTTCGAAACGCCCCCAGTTGCATCCGCCTCACTCCACCTTGCGGTAGATGGTCCGGCCGAGGGACTCGAACCGCTCGCTGACCCGCCACAGGGTCTCCGAGTGACCGATGTAGAGCCAGGCCCTGGGCGTCATGATCCCGGCCATGTGCTCGAAAAGCCGACGCTGGATCTCCTTGTTGAAGTAGATAATCACGTTGCGACAGAAGACGATGTCGAAGGGCTCGCGAAACGGCCAGTCATGCAGGAGATTGAGCTGGTCGAAAGTAACCAGCCGCTGCAACTCGGGCCGCACCCGCACCATGCCCTCCCGGCTGCCCTTACCGCGCAGGAAGTGGGCGCGCAGCCGCTCACGGCTGAGCCCGGCTACCCGCTTGTGGTCATAGATACCGCGGGCACCCTGCTCGAGCACGCTGCTGTCGAGGTCGGTGCCGAGGATCTGGACCCGGTCCGCGGCGCGCTCACCGAAGACCTCCCGGGCAACGATCGCCGCCGAGTAGACCTCCTCACCGGTGGAGCACCCCGCCGACCAGATGCGTACCTTTCCGCGTGCCGCCGCCAGGATCTCCGCCAGGTGTTCGAAGTGGTGGGCCTCGCGGAAGAAGGCGGTGAGGTTGGTGGTCAGCGCGTTGACGAAGTGGGCCATCTCCTGGCGCTTTGGGTCAGCCAGGAGATGTTCCCGGTAGGCGGCGAAGTCACGCAGCCCCAGGGCGCGCAGACGACGGGCGAGGCGCGAGTAGACCATGTCGCTCTTCGCCTCGCTGAGTTGGATGCCGGTCTCCCGTCCCACCGTCTCGCGAATCCATTCGAAATCATCGCGGGTAAAGCGGAACTCACGCTCACCACCCACGGCCGCCCTCCTGGCCGCCCACCTGGATCATCGTGCACCGCCCCCCATCAGAACTCCTCCCACTCGCTGTCCTCGATCTGCGCTGTCTGGCGCTTAGGCGCCCCGCGCCCGGCCCCTGCAGCGGATGGGGCCCCCGCGCCGTTGCCGGCGGATGCCTGCCTTCCCTGGGAACTGCCGCCGGGGGCCGGCTTCGCCGCCCGGGCGGTCTGTTGCTCCCCACGGCTGCCCGCCTGACCCTGTTTCTTGGACGAACGCTTGGCAGCTGCCGCTTCGGCTCCGCCGAAGAAGGCCATGAGTTGGACCAGGCTGGTGGACTGCTCGTCGAGGGACTCGGCCGCTGAGGCCGCCTCCTCGACCAGCGCGGCGTTCTGCTGCGTGACCTCGTCGAGCTGACTAACCGCCTTGTTGATCTCGTCGATCCCCGAGGACTGCTCCTCGCTGGCGGCGGCGATCTCCGCCACCTTGTCGGTCACCGTCTGCACCGCCTCGAAGATCTCCTTGAGGGTCTCGCTGGACTCGTTGACCAACCGGGTGCCGTCCTCGACCTTCTCGCCGCTGTCGTTGATCAGCTTCTTGATGTCCTTGGCGGCGGTGGCACTGCGCTGGGCCAGGTTGCGCACCTCGGCGGCCACCACCCCGAAGCCGCGCCCGTGCTCGCCGGCGCGAGCCGCCTCGACGGCGGCGTTGAGGGCGAGCAGGTTGGTCTGGAAGGCGATCTCGTCGATGACCGTGATGATATCCGAGATCTCACGGCTCGACTGCTTGATCGCCCCCATAGCCTCGACCACCTGCCCGGAGATCTCCTGCCCGCGCTGGGCCCGCTCGCGGGCGGAGGTGGCCAGCTGGTTGGACTCGCGGGCGTTGTCCGCGGTCTGCTTCACCGTCGAGGTGAGCTCCTCGATGCTCGAGGCGGTCTCCTCCAGGGAGCTGGCCTGCTCCTCGGTGCGCTGGGAAAGATCCTGGTTGCCCTGGGCGATCTCCGAGGAGGCGGAGTCGATGCTCTCGGCCGTCTCGCGGACCTCGTCGACCGTGCGCCGCAGCACGTCGATGGTGGAGTTGACCCACGACTGCAGTTGCCCGAAGTCCCCCTTGAACTCACCGTCCATGTGCTGGGTCAGGTCGCCCTTGGCGACCAGTTCCATGACCCGGATCACCTCGCGCACCGGGGCTTGGGTGACGTCGAGGACCATGTTGATGTCCTCGCTGAGGGTCCGGATGAAGCCTTCGGACATCTGCGAGGTCTCCACCCGGTGACTGAGCTCACCGTTCTGGATGCGCTCGATCAGCGCCTCGACGTCCTGCTGCGCCTTCTTTTCGTTGGCACGCCGATGCCAATCCTCGGTGATGTCGAACCACTCCAGCGTATTGCCGAGGAAGTTGCCCTCGTCGTCGTCCTCGCCGGTGATGTAGACGTTGAAACGCAGCTCCCCGACGTGTAGCTCCTGGTGCAGGGCCTCGTCGCGGATCCGCTGCATCTGCCCGGCCACCGAGCGCAGCTGCGGGAAGAGGTCGAACAGCGAGACGCGGTCCTCCAGATCCCGGGTGGTAAAACCGGGGTTGACCGCAACGATCTGCGCCTCGTGCCGCGAGAGCATGGCCTGCATCGGCTCGTTCACGTAATGGATGGTGCCGTCGGGGTTGGTCATCAGGAAGGCCGTGGTGGCCGTGTGCATGGCCAGCTTGGCCCGGTAGTACTCGATGTACTCCGCCCGGTCGACGGTGATCGTTTTCTTCTGGTCGCTGCTTGCCATGGTGCTCTCCCCGCTCTCTGACTGCGTCTGCGCCACCTGCTGGTGCGCCGGCGCTGCGGCCGGCTCCTCGCGCTGATCCTCCGTCGGCGCTCCGGCGGGCGCCTCCTCCGCCGCCGACGGCTGCTCCGTGTCGTCCTTCATCCACGCCAGGGGATCGCGACCGAGCTTCTTCTCGCCGCCACTTTTCCTGTCGCCGCCGCTCGATCCGCTGCTCTTCGCCACGGCTGCTCCTCCTCTACACAGCGGCCACCGGCTCAAGGACCCGGTGTTGCTCCAGGTCCTCGGCCAGCGCCCGATAATCCTTCGCCCCGTTGCTATCAGGGCGGTATTCGAAGATGGTCTGCCCGAAGCCGGGCGCCTCGGCCAGGGCGACGTTGTCACGCACCGGTGTCTGCAGGACCTGCCCCGGGAAATACTCCTTGAGCTTGCCAAGGACCTCCTTGGGCAGGCGGCGCTGACCGTTGTAGCGGGTCACCAGGACATACTTGCGGGTGTGGATCCCCAGCCCGCGCTCGACCCGCATCAGGGTGCGCATGAGCCCGGCCAGCCCCTCCAGGGCCAGGTAGTCACAGGAGACCGGCATAACCACCTCGTCGGTGGCCAGCAACGCGTTGATCGCCAGCAACCCCGAGGATGGGGGGCAATCGATGATCACGTAGTCCGGAAAGGGATCGAGCTGCGCCACCGCACGCTGCAGCAGCCAGCCGCGCTCGCGACCGCCGCCCATCTGCTCCACTTCGGGCAGGCGCGGCCCCGGGGGGACCAGCCGGATGCGCTCGCGCGCCGGCTGCAGACGCTCCGCGAGCGCCACGCCGTCGAAGAGGACATCGTCGAGCCCCGGATCAAGCCCCTCGAGGCCGAGACTGGCGGCGAAGTGCCCCTGAGGGTCGAGATCGATCCCCACCACCTCACGCCCGGCCCGGGCCAGGGCGTGGGCCACATTCACCGAGGAGGTGGTCTTCCCGACCCCGCCCTTCTGGTTCAGAAAGCAGGTGACGCGCGCTCCGCCTGAGCTCATGCCCGCCCCGCCTGGTTCTTGCCCTGCTCGTCCATCTCCCGCGCCAGGCGGCCGAGGAGCTCCACCACGCGGTCGGAGTTCTCGCCGAGTTGCTCAAGCTCCGCTGCCGCGGCATCCACCTCACCCTGATTGAACAGCTCGGCGGCGCGTTTGCCGTGGGCATGCACCGCCCGGTGCGGCTCCTCAAGCTCGATGAAGGCCGGCAGCTGGCGGATCCAGGCCTCCTCGACACTGTCGTACCACTTGCCCAGACGACAGGCGTGGTGGTCGGTGAGCTCGCGGCTGTCCACCTGCTCACGGCCGGCGAGCATGGCGGCGATGCGCCGCTTCCACATGACGTGGTCAAACTTGCTCCGCTCGATGAACAGCTTGGGCAGATTGGCCTCGCCCAGGCGCTCGATCTGTTCGGTGAGGATTACCGTGGAACGCCCCAGAGCGTCGAGGGTGCCCTCCACGTCGTTAACATTGCGCTCAGTGCGATCGGTCACGGCGCTGATCGACTCGGCGACCTGGGTGACTGCCCCCTTCTGCTCGTTGATCACCGAGGAGACGTTCTGGATATGCTCGGTGACCCCGCGCATGCGCTCGGCCACCTGCTGCATGGTGGCGCTGGTCTCGGTCGTGGCCTCCCGGCCCCGCTCGACAGCTCCGCCCATCTCCTCCACGGACGCGGAGATGGCCTCGGTCTCGTCACGCAGGGTGCGAATCCGCTGGGCGATGTCCACCGTCGCGCTCTTGGTTTGGTCCGCCAGCCGACGCACCTCCTGGGCGACCACCGAGAAACCGGCGCCGGCCTGGCCGGCCCGCGCCGCCTCCACCGAGGCGTTGAGGGCGAGCATATTGGTCTGGAAGGCGATCTCCTCGATCAGCTCGATGATCGAGCCGATCTCGTTGGAGGCCTGGTTGAGCTGGCGCACCCGCCGTGCCGCCGTCTCGGCCAGACCCGAGATCTCCTGCACGGTCTCGTGGGTGGTCCGTGAGGCCCGGTCACCGGCGTCCACCAGCTCCTGCACGCGCCGGGTCTCGTCGGCCACCGCGGCGCTGTTGTCGGCGACGGTGTCGACGCTGGCGGCCAGCTCCTCCGAGGTGGAGGCGATGGTCTGGCTGCGCTCACTGGTCTCGCGAATGGTCATGCGCATGCCCGACGCCGCCACCAGGCTGTCTGCCGTCTGCGCGGCCAAGTCCACGATGTCGTGCAGGGTTCGCGAGTCCCGCCGGCCCACCTGCCCAGCAAGCCGCCGCAACCCGCGGGAGAGCTCGCAGTCGCCGCGCGGCACGCCCAGGTAGTCCCCCTGGCCGATCTGCTCCATGGTCCCGAGCAGCTCTCGAACCCGCTCCGGCGGCACCCACCCCGCCTCAATCAGCGCCGCGCGCTCTTCAGAGGAAATCTCCGCCGCCGCGTCATTCATGGTCTTGCCCCCCCGGTCCCGCCGCACGCACCACCTCGGCGATGCGGCTTTGATCGTCGGCGATGGCCAGATCCTCGTCGCTGAGCAGCTCGTCGACGTCGAGGATGATGACCATCTTGCTGTCGTCCACCGTGGCCAGCCCACGGATGAAGTTGGTGCGCAGCGCGGCACCGAACTCCGGCGCCGGGCGGATCTGCTCGGACTGGAAGGTGTAGACCTCGGAGAGGGCATCCACCACCAGCCCCATGATCCGCTCGCGCCCGCCGGTCGAGAGCACGCGGACCATGACCACCACGGTGAACTTGGAGTACTCCTGGGCGGACATGCCGAAGCGCTCGCGCAGATCGATGACCGGGACGATGGTGCCGCGCAGGTTGATCACGCCCTTGACGTAGTGCGGCGTGTTGGGGATGGGCGTCACCCGCTGCCAGCCCTTGATCTCCTGCACGCGCAGGATGTCCACACCGTACTCCTCCTCACCGAGGGTGAAGGTCAGGTACTGGTCCCCGTCGGCCGCCGCCTGCATGGCATCGACGGTATCCGCCCCGCTGCCGAGCGCCGCAGCCTTGCGGTCTTCTCCGAGGGTTCCTGCTTCACTGTCCTGGCTCATGACTGCTCTCCGCTTGGAAACTGGGGTCCAGGGACCGACGAGGCTCAAGCGGCCTCGTCGCTGTCCTCCCGCTCGGGGATGTAGGGCTGGCGCCGGCCACCGCGACTCATCTCGATCAGGCCAGCGATGTCGAGGATTAAGGCCACCGTGCCATCACCGAGGATGGTGGCACCGGCGATCCCGGGGACCTGCAGATAGTTGGCCTCCAGGCTCTTGATCACCACCTGCTGCTGATCCAGCAGGTCGTCGACGAAAACGCCCAGGTAGGTCTCCTCGTCCTCGACGATCACCATCAGCCCGCCGCCGAGCTCACGGCGCACCGGCTCGGTGTCGAAAAGCTCGTGCAGGCGGACGATGGGCACGTAACCCTCGCGCCAGTGGTAGACCTCGCCGCGCCCGGTCACCCGGCTGACCTTGCCGGCATCAACCTGGAGCGATTCGATGACCGAGACCAGCGGCACGATGTAGGTCTGATCCCCAACCCGGAAGAGCTGACCGTCCAGGATAGAGAGGGTCAGCGGCAGGGAGATGGTGATCGTCGTCCCCTGCCCATGGCTGGAGCGGACGCTGATATTGCCGGACAGGGAACGGACGTTGCGCTTGACCACGTCCATCCCCACGCCGCGGCCGGAGTACTCGGTGGCCTGGTCGTGGGTGGAGAGCCCGGGGTGGAAGATCAGGTCGTAGATCTGTTCGTCGGGGAGCTCGCTGCCATCCTCCACCAGCCCGGCACTCCGTGCCTTGGCCAGCAGCTTGTCCCGATTGATGCCGCGGCCATCATCCGCGATCTCGATGATGATGTTGCCGCCCTTGTGGTAGGCCTCGATGGTGATGGTTCCGGTCTCGGGCTTGCCGGCCGCGGCGCGCTCCTCCGGCGCCTCGATGCCGTGGTCCACGCTGTTGCGAACCAAGTGGACCAGGGGATCGATGATCTTCTCCATCACCGTCTTGTCCAGCTCGGTCTGCTCGCCCTCCATCTGGAACTCGACCACCTTGCCCAGGGCGCGGCTGGTGTCGTGGACGATGCGCGGCAGCCGCGAGTAGGCGAAGCTGATCGGCACCATGCGGATGCGCATGACGTTCTCCTGCAGCTCCCGCGTATTGCGCTCGAGCTGCGCGAGTCCGTCCTGGAGCTCCTCCAGGCGCTCGGCGGTGAACTCCTTGCCGATCTGGCTGAGCATCGACTGGGTAATCACCAGCTCACCGACCATGTCGATGAGGGCGTCGATCTTCTCGGTGTCCACGCGGATCGAGCTGCTGTTCCCGCCCCCACCGGCGTTTCCCCGGCGTGCCGCCGGTTTGCGGCCGTCGCCAGCGGCCGGCGCAGCCCCGCCCCCGGGGGCCGGCGGCTCATCGGCCGAAGCCACCGCCGAGCCGGCCTCCGCCACCGGGGCGGGTTCGGTCCCGGCAGCGCCCAGGGGACGGATCTCGAGCCGGGCATCGTCCTCGACCCACTCGAAGACCTCGCGCACCGCCGCCTCATCCACATCGGCGTGCAGACGCAGGGTCCAGGCCAGCTGGCAGGTCTCCGGGTCGAGTTGCTCGAAGGGAGGCAGGCCCGACGGGTCGGCCTCGACCTCAAGCTCGCCCAGGTCCTGCAAGGCCTGGAACAGGCGTCGCGGGTCATTGCCGGTGGCGAAGAGGTGCGGCTGCGGCTCGAAGCGGATCCACCACCCGCCACCGCCGCCGCCAGGGCCGCTGCCGCGCGGCGGGGTGCCCTCGGGGCCGGCAGTATGCCCGCCGCCGGCGCCCTGGGGCGGGGCGGGCACGGCATCTCCGGCCGGGACCTGGCCGAGCTGCTCGTCGAGCTGGCGCTGCGCCGTGCTGATGGCGTCGGCATCCAGGGCCTGGTCGTTCTGGATCGCCGCAAGCATGCCGCGCAGGCAATCGACGGCGCTGAGCAGCACATTGACCGCGTCCGGGGTGACCGCCTGCTTGCCGTCCCGCAGCCGGTCGAGCAGGGTCTCCATACGGTGCGTAAAGTCGGAGACGGCACTCAGCCCGAAGGTACCGGCGCCGCCCTTGATGGAGTGCGCAGCACGAAAGACGTTGTTGAGGGTCTCGGCATCCGGCTGCGCCGGGTCGAGCTCCAGCAGGCCCGACTCCATGGTATCCAGCCCCTCGAAACTCTCCTCAAAGAAGGTCTGCAGGAACTGGCTCAGATCTACGCTCATCGCTCGCCCCCCCATCGGGCGCTGGGAACCCGGACCGTCAGCGAACCACCTTCTTGATGGTGTTCACCAGTTGGTCGGGATCGAACGGCTTGACCAACCAGCCGGTGGCCCCGGCCGCCTTGCCCTCCTGCTTTTTCTCCGGCGCCGACTCGGTGGTCAGCAGCAGGATCGGCGTGAACTTGAAGGCGGGCAGCCCGCGCAGTTCACGGACCAGGGTGATGCCGTCCATCTTCGGCATGTTCACATCCGTGATCACCAGATCGAAGCCACCCGCCTTGGCCTTGGTCAATGCGTCCGTTCCGTCCACCGCCTCGGTGACCTCATAGCCCTGCTGCTTGAGCGTGTAGGTCACCATCTGCCGCATGGAGGCGGAATCATCGACCGCCAGGATCTTTGCCATGATCGCTGTCCCTTGAGTGACTGATTTACAGAGGCCCGCCAACCGGCTGTGCCCGATCGGCCAGGCCGAGGTCCGCTGCGGCCTCGGTCACCGGCCCCGGCACGCTGCCGCCCTGCCACGACCAGCCGGCGCGGTGCCCGGCCGCCTGCGCGAACGCTACCAACAACTGCACGCCGGCGGCGTCAACGCGCTGCAGCCGCGTGCCATCCAGCGCCACGGTCTGCCCAGAGGCGAGCGCGTCGCTCAATGCTTCCTTGAGGGAGGCCACTACAGTGATGTCGAGCTGCTCGCCCAGATCGATAGGCTGGTGGGCTGCCATGATGTCCCTACGCGTTTGCCGGTTGTCCGTCGAGATTGCCCGTCATCGTGGTTAACGGCAAGAGGCGACATTAACTTGAGTGGCATACCCCGCCGCCACAGCGCCACACGCGGGGGATCAGGAGGCGCGCGTACCCCGCGCAGCGATGGCGGCCTCGAGCCGCTCGGCGGCCCGCTCAAGCTCCGGCAGACAGTCCCGGGCCGTTTGCAGATCGCCGGTGCGCGCGGCATCGTCGAGGCGACGGGCGCACTCCCGCGCCTCCACCGCACGCACACTGGCCAGGGCCCCCTTGATGGGGTGGGAGACGGCGTGCACGGCCGGCGCATCGCCCCGGTCCAGGGCTTCGCGCAGGGCCGTCAGCCGGTTCGGAAGGTCCTCGCGCATGCGCTCGAGCAGCATGTCCGCCAGCTGCTCATCGCCGCCGAGGTTATCGAGCAATTCGTTCAGGTCGATGACCGGACCGTCCGTCATGGCGCAAACTCCCTTGCTTCAGCAACGGTCGGTGGGCTGCCAGCCTTCGCGCAGCCGCGGTAACAGCCGCCGGAATGCCTCGGTCCCGGCGCACTGCAACCACTCGAAGGCCACCATCTCCGCCCCTGCCACGACCACGCCGGCCTGGCGCATGCGATCCAAGGCGAGTTCGCGATCCGCGGGCCGGCGTGAGCCGACCGCCTCGGCGACGGCGAAGACCTGGTGACCGGATTGTTGCAACGCCAGCGCCGTCTGCAGGACGCAGACGTGGGCCTCGGTGCCGGCGATCACCACCTGCTCAGGCAGGCGGATGCCGGCGGCTTCGGGCTCGCGGGTCCAGGCGAAGTGCATCTTGGTATGGCGCTGCGACGCCGGCACCCAGCGGGCGACGTTCTCCACCGTAGCCCCGAGCCGCTCCGGGTACTGCTCGGTGGCGTGGACCGGACGACCGAGTTCGTGGGCGACCCCCGCCAGCCAGTCGGCGGCGGCCACCACCCGCTCGCCGCCATCGATGGCCGGCAACAAACGCTCCTGGAGATCGATCAGCAGCAGGGCGCTGCGCGCCGGGTCGATCAGCGTATCCGTCATCGCGAGAACATCACTCCCACACCAAAACGCACCTGCGGCTGGCTCCTGGCGGCCGTCTCCGGTGGCCAGAGGTGGACGTCCTCGGTGGCGATCACCGGATAGGTCAGCTCCTGCTCACCCACCCGGCCGCTGCGCAAGGCCTCCACCGGTCCGCGGACCGTCACCAACCGCCCGGGGCGGTAGTCGGCGCTCTCCAGGAACCCTGGATAATCCACCAGGAAACGGCCCTGCGGGGAGGCCGAAGTCCGCGGGCGCTGGGTGCGATCCAGCGGATACGCCACCACCTCCAGTCGGGTCGTCTCTTCCAAGTGGTCCACGCGCAGGATACGCCCTGCCCACAGCACCTGACTACCGATGACGGCCTCGCCGCCGGCGGCGGCCTCCCGCGCGGTCAGCTCGGTGGCCAGCTCGTCGTTGCGCTCGAAGGGCGCCCCGGTGGCACAGCCGAACAGGACTCCGCCTGCCAGCGCCAGCAGCAGCCAGCGCAAGGCGCGGGCTCGGGGCCGTCTCGGGGAGAGCGCCGGGGCCACCATCACCAGTACGGCCGCCGGTAGGGCCCGTCGTAGTAGGGATACCCCGGATGGCGGTACCAGGGATCACCGTACCAGGGGTCGTACCACGGATCGTAGCGATAGGAGCTGGGGGCGGCGCGCTTGGGATCGGTCCGCTCCTGCCAGAGGTGATGGGCTTCGACCGCTACCACCGGGTAGGTATAAGCATACTCGCCGATGGCCCCCTTCACGGTCCCATCCAGGGAACCGGAGACGGTGAACTCCCGGCCGGGCGCGTAAAGGGTCGGCTCAAGAAAGCCGTCCACCCGCGCCAGGAACCGCCCCTCGGTGCGGTCGGCGTCGCGCGGCTCACCGCCGCGGCGCAGGGGGCGCTCGACGATCTCCAGCCAGGTGGCGTCGGCCTCGTTGCGCACCTCGACGATCTCACCGCCCCAGCGCACCCGCTCGCCGTCGTGGGCCCCGGCGTCGGAGCGCACCTGGCCCAGGGTCGGGGCCTCATCCGGGGCGCTGCGTATCGGGTCGGGCACGGTGCCCGCGCACCCGGCCAGCAGCGCGGCCGTTGCCACCAGGAACAGGATTCGGACGGACACCTCCACGACCTCCCTGGGCTTGGAATCGTCCCCCTCAGTATACAAAGCCGCTAGCCGGCAGCCAGCGCCCGCCAGCGGCGCACCCAGCGTGGCAGCAAACCGTGACGTGGCGCCAGCAACAGCGCCAGCAGGAAGAGCGAGGCAGAAACCAGCACCATGGCGCCGCCCGAGGCCACATCAAAGTAATAAGCGAGATAGAGGCCCACCACCGCCGCGATGACCCCGCACGCCGCGGCCAGGACGATCATGCGGGTCAAGCGGTCAGTGAGCAGGTAGGCGGTCGCCCCGGGGGTGAT
>LKMJ01001546.1_pt1 | contig 20460 bp, 15 predicted proteins | sample 643391 | NCBI WGS metagenome assembly LKMJ01 (sample SAMN04112250, study PRJNA286221) | soda lake metagenome | biome: soda lake; feature: Kulunda Steppe; material: water; isolation source: sample PL-Br10 brine of Picturesque Lake | place: Russia: Kulunda steppe | collected 2010-07 | reverse complement strand
TACCGATTGCCCTTTGTTTTCGGAGTGAGATAGGCCGTGTATGGACAGATTTCGGGAAGTCGACGACCAGTACGATCCGGACGCGGTCGAGGACCGCGCGTTCGAGTACTGGGAGGACGTCGACGCCTACGAGAAAGCGAAAGCCGAGCGCGAGGGTGCAGAGGAGTTCTTCTTCGTCGACGGCCCGCCGTACACGTCGGGGGCGGCCCACATGGGCACGACGTGGAACAAGACGCTGAAAGACGCCTACATCCGCTATCTCCGGATGTCCGGCTACGACGTCACCGACCGGCCGGGCTACGACATGCACGGCCTGCCGATCGAGACGAAAGTCGAGGAGCGGCTCGGCTTCGAGAACAAAAAGGATATCCAGGAGTTCGGCGAGGAGGCCTTTATCGAGGAGTGCAAGGAGTTCGCCGACGAACAGCTGGAGGGGCTCGAATCCGACTTCAAGTCCTTCGGCGTCTGGATGGACTGGGACGACCCCTACAAAACGGTCAATCCGGAGTACATGGAGGCAGCCTGGTGGGGCTTCGAGCAGGCCCACCAGAAGGGGCTCGTCGAGCAGGGCCAGCGCTCCATCTCGCAGTGTCCCCGCTGTGAGACCGCTATCGCGAACAACGAGGTCGAGTACGAGGACGTCACCGACCCCTCGATCTACGTCAAATTCGACCTCGTGGATCGCGAAGGCCAGCTCGTCATCTGGACGACCACGCCGTGGACGATCCCGGCGAACACCTTCGTCGCGGTCGACGAGGAGCTGACCTATCAGGGCGTCCGCGCCGAGAAGGGTGGCGAGGAGGAGGTGCTCTACGTCGCCGAGGCATGCGTCGAGGACGTCCTGCGCGAGGGGCACTACGAAGACTACGAGGTCGTCGACGAGGTTACCGGCGAGGAGATGGCTGGCTGGGAGTACGATCACCCGCTTGCCGAGACCGTCGACCACCCCGGCGGGGAGGGGGCCTTTGAGGTATACACCGCCGACTACGTCGAGGCGGACCGGACGGGACTCGTCCACTCCGCCCCCGGCCACGGTGAGGAGGACTTCCAGCGCGGGCGCGAACTCGGCCTCGACATCTTCTGCCCAGTCGGCGGAGATGGCGTCTACACCGATGCGGCAGGAAAGTACGCGGGCGAGTTCGTCAAGGACGCCGACGAGGAGATCATCGCCGACCTCCAGGACAGAGGAGCGATGTTGCACTCCGGCGAGACCCACCACAGCTACGGACACTGCTGGCGCTGTGACACCGGGATCATCCAGATCGTCACCGACCAGTGGTTCATCACGATCACGGACATCAAAGAGGACCTGCTCGACAACATCGAGGACAGCGAGTGGTATCCCCAGTGGGCGCGTGACAACCGCTTCCGCGATTTCGTCGAGGACGCGCCCGACTGGAACGTCTCCCGCCAGCGCTACTGGGGGATTCCAGTTCCCATTTGGTTACCTGAGGACTGGAGCGGCGACATGGACGACGCAATCGTCATCGCCGACCGCGAGGAACTGGCCGAGCGCGTCGATCAGGAGATCGATCCCGAGAGCGTCGACCTGCACAAGGGCACCGTCGACGAACTGACGATCACCGAGGACGGCGAGACGTACAGCCGCGTCGCCGACGTCTTCGACGTCTGGCTCGACTCCTCGGTCGCGACGTGGGGAACGCTCGATTATCCCGAACACGACGAGGACTTCGATCGACTCTGGCCCGCCGACCTCATCATGGAGGCCCACGACCAGACCCGTGGCTGGTTCTGGTCCCAGCTCGGCATGAGCACGGCGGCGACGGGCGAGATCCCCTACAGGGACGTCCTGATGCACGGCTACGCCAACATGCCCGACGGCCGCGGGATGTCCAAGTCAAAGGGGATCACCGTCGAACCCGACGAAGTGATCGAGGAGTACGGCGCAGATCCGATGCGCCTCTTCTTACTCTCGGTCAACCCGCAGGGCGAGGACATGCGCTTCTCGTGGGACGAAACCGAGAGCATGCAGCGGAACATGAACATCCTCTGGAACGTGTTCCGGTTCCCGCTGGAGTACATGCGACTGGATGGGTTCAACCCAGCAGAAACGACACTGGAGGACGTCGATGACGATCTCGAACTCGTCGACGAATGGGTGCTCGCGCGCCTCCAGACGGTCGTCACGGAGATGACCGAGGCCTGGGACGAGTACCGACAGGACCGCGCGATCGACGCGCTCCTCGAATTCGTCGTTGAGGACGTCTCTCGCTTCTACATCCAGGTCGTCCGCGAGCGGATGTGGGACGAGCAGGGATCGGCGAGCAAGCAGGCCGCCTACGCCACGTTTTACGAGGTGCTGGAGACGGTCGTGCGCCTGCTCGCGCCCTTCGCGCCGCTGGTCAGCGAGGAGATCCACCGAACCCTCACCGGCGACACCGGCAAGGACACCGTCCACGCGCTGGACTGGCCAGAAGCCGACGAGTACTGGGCCGACGAACAGCTGGAAACGGACGTGGCGCTCCTGCGAGCCGTCGAAGAAGCGGGCTCGAACGCCAGACAGCAGGCCGAACGCAAGCTCCGCTGGCCCGTTACGCGAGCCGTCGTCGCGGCGAACGACGAGCGCGCCGTCGAGGCCGTCGAACGCCACCGCGACCTGCTGGCCGACCGACTCAACGCCCGCGAGATCGAACTCGTCGGTGCGGGCGAAGACTGGGGCGAACTCGCCTACAGCGCCGAAGCGGACATGAGCGAACTCGGCCCGGCCTTCGGCGGCCGGGCGGGCGAGGTCATGAACGCCCTCAACGAGGCCCGGGTCGACGAACCGAATCTGGACGCGCTCGAAGCGGCCGTCGCGGACGTCCTGGACGGCAAGTCGCTCACTGACGCGATGGTCGAGTTCGTCACCGAGACGCCCGAAAGCGTGACTGGCACCGGTTTCAACCGCAACGGCGACGACCTCGGCGTCGTCTACGTCGACACGACCCTCACCGAGGACATCGAGAGCGAGGGCTACGCCCGCGAGGTAATCCGGCGGGTCCAGGAGATGCGCAAGGAGATGGATCTGGACATCGAGGAGCGGATCCAGCTCGATGTCGAGATCGCAGACGAGCGCGTCGCTGACCTGGTGGCAGAACACGAAGACTTGATCGCCGATGAGGTCCGTGCCGACGAACTCGGTGACGCCGAGGACGGCCACGAGAAGACATGGGATGTCGAGGGCGTCGAGATGGAGATTACGGTCCAGCCGGTTGCGGCTCCTGAGGCCGCCGAGTAGTAGTACACAGGACCATCCTGCCGGACTTTCTGAACAGAGACGGTTTTTCGTAGCGGGTCTGTTCGAGAGCCGCCGCTTGCCGACCGTCGAAAAGAAAGAAATCGATTCCGCAAGTAACGAGTCTATTCCTCGGCGTCGTCGTCGGTCTCCGAGAGCCGTTTTGCCGCAAGCGCACCGGCACCGACGCCGGCCGCACCGGCGGCGACGCCGAAGCCGGGGAGGCCGTCGTCGTCCGCTTCATCGTCGTCTTCACCGTTCTCTTCGCCGTTTGCCGGTTCGGGATCGGCGTCACCGAGCGGGACGAGCGGAATCTCGGGGGTCGTCTCCGCGTCGTACGCGAGGATGTCCGCCCGGCTCTCGCCCTCGGGGAGCAGGAGATCCATCGCGGCGGGGTCGTCGGCGTCCGGATCGCCGCCACCGATGGAGTGCTCGTCGGCGTCCTGCGAGATCGGCCGGATGTCGCCCTCGCCGAAGCCGTCGAACGGCGTCATAATGGCGGCAAAGGAGACGTCGTCAGTCCAGTCGACCGCCGCTTTCGGGAAGTCGACTGCGATCGTATCCGAGTCGGTCATGTAGTACTCGACGTCGCCGGAGACCGGTTCGCCCTCGGCGTCCTCGACGTCGGTCGTTCCCTCGCCGTGAGCCAGCACGCGCGTGTGATGCGGGCTGGCGGTGTTGAAGTGCGTCCCGGTTCGACCCTCGACGCCCTCGGGGCCGTCGGCCTCGGGGGAGTTGATGTAGATCTGGACGAACTGGTGGGAGACCGGATCGAGCCCCCACGGGTTCTCGATGTCGGCCGCCATCGTGAACTCGAACTGGACGCGGGCAGGCGACTCGTAGATCGTCACTTCTTCGACGTTCCATGCCCCCTCGTAGTAATCATCACCGGTGGGGTAGGTGAACTGATCAGGACCGTACGGCTCGCCACCCGTGCCGGTCTCGAAGTGCTCGATCTCCTCGAACTCGGCGACCAGCGAGGAGTAGGGGATCTCCGCGAGGGTTCCGTCGGCGTACTCCAGTGCGTCCTCGGTGGACGTGTCGCCAGCCATGTCGATGACGCTCGGCGCGCTGTCGTTTTCGGCGCCGCCGAAGACCTCGGGCCCGGCCTCGGCTTCGACCGGCCGGACGTTGCCCGCCGCCGAGCTGTCGTAGCCCAACATGAGCGGGGCGATCTCCATCTGATCGAGGCCACCCTCGATCGCGTCGCGTGGGAACTCAAAGAGCATCGCCTCGTTTGCGTTGTTGACGGTTAGTTCGCCGGTCGCAATCTCGGTCCCGTCGGCGTCCTCGACGCGAACACCGTGTTCGCCGTCCGCGACGACTCGGTACTGGTACGGCGCCTCGAACGTCGCGGTGACGCCCTCGCGGGCGTCGGTCGAGCCCCCATCAGCATCCGGGTCACGGATGTACACCTGCAGGTGCTGGTGGGAGATGCCGTACTCGTAGTCCCACGGGTTCGTCAGGTCGCCGTCGACCTCGACGGCGAACTGGAAGTCGTTTCTCGACTGGTGGATATCGAACCGCGTCAGATCGAAGACGCCGTCGTCGAAGTCGTCGCCGGTCGGATACTCGTAGGTGCCCGGCCCGGCGTCGGTGCCGCTTTCGGCCGGGAGTTCGATGATCAGATCGCCGACGGAGAACAGCGAGGGCGTCTCCAGCACGGCGAACGTGTCGACCTCGACGGTGACTCCCGTGTCACTGACATCAGTCGCGATGTTCTCACCGGTAACCAGATTGACCTGCTCGACTTCCGGACGCAAGATTGGCTCGACGGGGTCGTCCTCGAAGTTCACGATACCGATGACGGTGTCGGGACCGTCGACGTCCTCCAGTTCCGACGCATCACGGCCGAATACGATCATGTTCGGCGAGTCCTGCGTGAACGCGTACGCGCTTCGGAGTTCCGCCTGCGGTTTGAGCGCGTCGATCTCGTGGTAGGCGTCGATCGTCTCCTTGAAGAACTCGAGGTGGTCCTCGTCGTACTCCTCCCAGTTCATGAACGCACGCTGTTTGCCGCCCTCCCGGACGTCCGAACCGGTATCGAGGTTCCCGGCATCGTCGAGTCCTCGATTGTCCTCGTCGAAGGCGTCGAGATCGGTCGCTGGCCAGCGGCTTTCGCCGTAGCGGCTGATCTGACGCTCCTGTCCGTAGTAGAACTTCGGCACGCCGGGTAGGCCGATACAGGCCGCCCACGTTGCCCGTTCGAGCCGTGCGCCCGCTTCCCAGTCCTCGTCCGACAGCTCGTCGGGATCCACCGGGTCGTTGAGATTCTGGACGATACTGTTGAGCAGACGTTCCTCGTCGTGATTCTCGACGTAGTTGAGAATCAGTGAGTGGCTCGGGAATCCGTCATCCTCGCGCGACTCGATGGCGTCGACCAGCGAGTCCGCGCCGGTGTCGCCGGACGCGACTGACGCTGCCGCACCAGTGAAGCCGTCGGTGTCCAGGTGCATGTCGAAGGCGTTTTCTGCCATCTCCGGCTCCTTCGGAATCGTTTCGTCGAGCATGAGGAATTCGCTGTTGTTCTCCCGGACAATCTCGCGGATGTCCTTCCACATGCTCAGTGGGACACCCCACGCGATGTCACAGCGGAACCCGTCGACGCCGACCTCGCCCGACCAGAAGTCCGCGAACGCGAGCATGTGCTCGCGGACGGCGACGTTGTCGAAGTTCCAGTTCGGCATCACGCGGAGGCCCCAGAACCCGGTGTTCGCTGGGGCCGGATCCGCGATTTCGGCGGTCGGATCCTCCTGTAGCCCCTCGACGGTCCCAGCGGCCTCGACACGGTCCCACCAGTCGAAGTACTTCGAGTCGTGATTCCATTCGTTGATCGCAGGATACTCGAAGTTCGCATCGAGCAGGGCTTGCGATCGTTCCTCATCCTGGTCGGCGATCGTGTCCTGAAAGTAGGGATGGCCACGGCCAGCGTGGTTGATCACGAGGTCGAAACAGACCTTGATGTCCCGCTCGTGACAGGCGTCGACGAACTCCTTGTAGGCCTCGATCGGCTCCTTGCCCTCCGGGGAGAGGTCCTCGGCGATCCCGAAGTAATCGTTCGTATCGTAGCCGTGGGGACCGCCGCCCGACGGCTGATCGCCCGGGAAGTTCGAGAGGTTCTGATCGAGGAACATCTTGTCGACGCTCTCAGCCGGAACGACCGGCGTCATCCAGACAGCGTCGACACCAAGCTCCTCGAGATAATCGAGACCGCGCGCACCAGTCTCGTCGTCGCCGTTGATGAGCGTGTCGAAAGTCGTGGCACCTCGTTCTCCCGCCCACGAGCGCGGGAAGATCTGGTACATGACGCCCTCCTCCATCCATTCTGGTGCTCGGTTCGGGAGATGCGTCGACCCACCGGGCTCCAGTTCGATGGTGTCGATCATGCTACGGGCATATCCGTCGTAGGCCGCCACGTGGACACGTCCGAGTTCGCCCTCGAGCCCGCTCTCGGGAACGGTCGCCTCGAAGCCGTCGACCTCAATATCGTCGGTATCGAGCGCGTCCCGGTCGTCCGCGAGGAACACGAGTTCGATATCGTCGGTGTTCGCCTGACTGGACGGGGCGAGTTCGGGGTTCGCGTCGAGGACGAACTCGCCACCCTGGTACTCGCCGTCGATCTCGACGGTTGGACGAGGTCCACTGCCCTCGGGGAACGCGTAGACGGTCATCTGGTGCGTACCGTCCGGGGCGTCGAGTTCGAGCACGTACCGACCCGGTTCATCCGCAACGAACTCCGCGGCGTTCTCGTCCCCCGTCGATCGTCGCGGCACGTCGGCGGCATCGTGAGTATGCTCGAAGAGGAGTTCGGTGTCGCTGCCCGCCGGTTGCTCGACGAGCGACCACTCGAAGTCATCGGCACCGTAGTTGTCCGGATCCGCCTCGTAGTCGGGGATCCGGGGCGCGATGTTATCACGGGAGCCAAAGGACCAGCCGCCGATATCCTCGGGATTCGAGAGCATCTCGCCGACTTCGACGAAGCGGGGATGTCCCGGATGATAGGAATCTGGGCCGTCGGCGTGTCGCTCCTCGTAGTTTTCTACCGAGTCAGCCGTGGCCGGGAACGAGGAAAGATACAGGGCACCCGCGCCCGCGATGCCGCCGAGTACTGTTCTGCGATCGATGTCTGGATTAATTGGATTGTTGTTACTCATGTTGTGATTGGAACTGGCGTGTATCTGCGAACCAAGAGATCATCGCGAAAACGTTTCCGACGACGGTATCCGAAGCCGATCTGGCAGGAAACGGATAACGGTCGCGAGCGATCGGGGAACGGTCGGTACGAGGTCCGGACCACTGTATCTCCGAAGTGGTCACCGAGCAGGACCGCCGCCCGTGCCCACGACTGGTTTGGCTGCGACTCACCAACACACAATGAGGTAATAGTTCTTCATGTATAATACCACATGTACAACTAGTATTTGCCTATATTATATAGCTTCGTAATCAAATATATAATAGATATTATTTCTAGAGTGTGTAGTTATAGATTCGGTATCGGTACCTGCCAGCAAACGTCGGTGGGATCACTCCAGCGCTATACGGAGTTCACACCGGTCGTCACCATCGTGCAGGCAAGCTGGTTCCACGATTTCTGCCGACCGTTCATACTCGTCTGCGATACCGAGCACGATTCCACGCAACACCGTGCACAGTTCACGGTCCGAACGATACGTCAGCACGACTTCGTCCCCATCAATCCGTGTCGAAACTGTCGACGACGTAGTGGCGTCATCATCCGAATCGAGTTGCTCGTAGATCGAATCTAGCGCGAGAAGTACTTCCCGAGCATCCCAGTCGTCACGAATGTGTGCTTTGAACGTATCGAGTAGCGACGGTGCCAGCGACCGACCGAACGACCGGTAGATCGAGGCGTCGGTCCGACCACTGAGTCTGGAGAGCGCCGTCGCCGCTCCGGTAAACTCGTGGTCGGGATAGTTAGTGACCGGCAGATACAGCTTTGGGTCAAGCCCAGCCTCATCGGCAACCGAGTCCCAGTCGATACCGTCGATTTCCCTCTCGACGAACTCCTTGAATGCCTTGTGAACGATTCCGTGCATGCCGTTACTCACCCTGCCAGCGGATCGACGCAAGCATAGCCCAAGCTACATACCTTCGAGTGGTAAATATTCCGACGTGAACCCGAGGTTGAACGTTACTTTTCTAGCTCGTCGACCAGTTCGGCGTCGTCGATCTCGGCTCGCGAGTCACGTCCGACCTCTTCTGGCTGCTCCGTGGGGGCAGCCTCGTCGTTGAACTCGCTGATTAGTTCTTCGATGTTGTCCAGTCCGAGCAGTTCCGATGTCTCGTCGTCGAAGTCGAGGCTTTCCAGCGCACCGTCACCCGCCTGCACGTCGCTTCCGGAGAGGTGCTTTCCGTACCGACCGATCATGGAGGTGAGCTCCTGGGGCATGACGAAGGTCGTCGATTCGCCCTTCCCGATCTCTTCGAGCGTCTCCATTCCCTTATCTATCACTGCCCGTTCTCCCATCGACTCGGCAGATTTCGCTCGAAGTACGGTCGATATCGAGTCACCCTGCGCTTCGAGGATCTGACTCTGTTTCTCACCCTGCGCGCGGATGATATTCGATTGCTTGTCACCTTCGGCCTTCTCGACGGCACTCCGCCGCTCACCCTGTGCTTCGAGAATCATGGCACGGCGGCGACGCTCTGCACTCGTTTGCTGTTCCATCGCTCGCTGGACATCCTGACTGGGATTAACCTCACGGACCTCGACTGCCTCGACGCGGATCCCCCACCGATCGGTCGCCTCGTCGACCTCGTCGTGGATCCGGCTGTTGATTTTTTCCCGTTTGTTCAGCGTCTCGTCGAGTTCCATGTCACCGAGCACAGCACGGAGCGTGGTCTGGGCCAGATTCGAGACAGCCCGTTTGTAGTCGTCAACCTCCAGAAACGCTTTTTTCGCATCCATGACACGGATGTAGATGACGGCGTCAGCGGTCACCGGCGAGTTATCACGCGTGATCGCCTCCTGACGCGGGACGTCGATCGTCTGTGTTCGCATGTCGAACAGGTACGTCTTCGAAACGAATGGCGGCACGAAGTTGATACCGGGCTGTAGCAGTTGGCGGTACTCTCCGAAGACCGTCAGTGCGCGTTTCTCGTAGGCGTTGACGATCTCGACTGCACTCGCTACCGTCACGACTGCGAGCGTCAGCAAGAGCGCGCCGACGATAGAGAGCGGCGTCAGATCGAGGAAGTTGGTCAGAAGCACGGCGCTGGCTGCCAGCGCGAGCGCACCGATCAGTACCGTCTGTGGCCTGAGTCCGTGCGTTCTGTGCACGCTCTGGATTCTATCTTCCCCTGACTGGGACATATTCGAGTGTTAGGACTGACGCGGGTTAACGGTTCGCACCGGAGAGCGATCTACACTACGAGATCACAGCTGCTCTTCGAGCGACGTAGCCGTTCCCTCACCTACCCCGTCGACCGACAGGAGTTCTTCACGAGACGCACTACGGACCCCCTTCACGCTCCCGAACCGACCCAGCAGTCGCTTGCGTGTTTCGGGACCGATACCATCGATCCCATCGAGCGCTGTCGAAACCTCATCACGCAGGGTCTGATGGTACTGCAGGGCAAAGCGGTGGGCCTCATCCCGAACCCGCTGTACGAGATGCAACTGGGGCGCGTCATCCGGCCAGTCGTACGTCCTCTCTGACGTGATTACGATCTCCTCGTCTTTCGCGAGGGCAATCGTCGGGACGTCCCAGTCCACCGCATCGAGTGCCGCTCGCGCCGCCGAAAGCTGTCCCTCGCCGCCGTCGATTACCAGTAGGTCCGGATTCGGTCGATCGTCGCGCCCCTCCACTGCACGACCGGACCGCCACTCGACCAGCGAACGCATGTTCGCGTAATCGTCGTTTGCGTCATCCAGTCGCTTGCGGCGGTAGTCGCTGCTCTCGCGGGAGCCATGGACGAACGTGACGTTGCTTCCGACCGCCTCGTTTCCCTGGGCATGACTGACGTCGAACCCCTCGATCCGCACCGGGCGATCGATGTCTAGCGCCGCTGCAAGGGCCCCGACCTCGTCCCGGCCGTCGGTACCGCGACGGGCGTTTTTGAGCGCCAGATCGACGAGTGTTGCCTCCCGTCCGGCACCCGGAACGCGAACCGCGACGCCCTCCGCGTCGAGCCATGTGGCAAGCTCCTCGTCGTCGAGATGCTCCGGAAGTACGAGCGCGTCCGGAAGCTTCCGCTCAGCGTAGTACTGTGGAACGAACGCCGACAGCACCCGTGCGATCTGATCCGGTCCGCTGTCGGGTGCAGCGAGCGTATGCCGGTCCCGGTCGACGAGTTGGCCGCCGTCGCTGTGGAGCCGGGCGACCGTCGCCTCCTCGCCTTCGATGGCGACGCCGAGCACATCTAGCAGTCGTTCGCCGCCGGAGTCCCCGCTGGCGACGGCATCGCCACTGTCGCCGTGGAACGCCTCGACGGTCTCCAGCCGGTCGCGCAGGTTGGCCGCCCGCTCGAACTCCTGACTCTCCGCGGCCTGCTCCATCGATCGACGGAGCGGGGTGGCGAGGACGCCGATCTCCCCCTCGAAGAACCGCTGTGCTGCGGTGACGTCTTCCGCGTACGCCCCTTCGCTTATTTCGCCGGTGCAGGGTGCGGTACAGATGCCGACTTCGTAGTCGAGACAGGGGCGATCCCGGTTCGCGTACTTGTGATCCGAGCAGCCACGCAGTCCGTAAGTCTCCCGGAGCGCCTTGACAACCGTTTCGAGGCGTGAACGACTGGTATAGGGGCCGTACACCGTCGCACCCTCGTCCGGATCGCGGGTGATCTCGATCCGGGGGACCGGGTGGTCCGTGAGCTGGACCAGCGGGTAGGACTTGTCGTCTTTCAGCCGGACGTTGTACCGGGGCTGGTGGCGCTTGATCATGTTCGCCTCCAGCAACAGCGCCTGCGTTTCGGTGTCCGTCACCGCAACGTCGATCGCGTCGGCCCGATCGACCATTCGGGCGATCCGACGGCTCCGGGGGTCGGCATACGAGCGCACCCGGTCACGGATGTCGACAGCCTTCCCGACGTAGAGCACCTGCTCGTCGGCGAAGAACTGATAGACACCGGGATCGGTGGGGAGATCCGTAGCACGCTCACGTACCGTGGACGCATCCATCAGCGCGGGCTAGGTGAGCAGCGAGTTTGAACCCTGCGGCTGGGGTCGTGTGAGACGAGCTATGAATGTGGCGAACAGGCGACGGGAAGGTCCACGACGCGGCGTGTCGCACACCGGCCTCGGCCAGCGCCGTGTCAGTTGGTCAGGTCACGAGGTCGGCTGGCCGCTCGTTCGTACATAAACGTGTTGTCGACAGCAGACCGACGCTCGTTGTCAATAGCGAACCGACCCGGACTATTGAGGCAAACCGGGGCTGCCCTGCGACGGGCATAGAACTAAACCCGACACATCATTGTTCGTACCTATGAAGGATTTTCACGTTCACTCGACGTACTCGGACGGCTCGTTTCTCCCTGCGATGGTTTCAGCTGCCGAGCGCGCCGGACTGGACGGCATCGGATTCGCGGATCACTGTGACGTCTCCGAGCGCCAGCGTCGATCCGACGCACGAGCCAGATACGGCTTCGCGCTGGATCTGACGTACGAACGCCGTCGCCGGGCGCTCGAGCAACTCAGGAGCGAATCCGATATCGAACTCTATGACGCGGTCGAATTGAACTACGCACTCCGCGACGAGAACGAGATCCAGACATTTCTGCGAGAGGCCGATTTCGAGTACGCTATCGGTAGCGTTCATATGGTAAACGGTCGATCGATCCAGTCGACGTCGGCGTTCGATGGAGCCTCCGACTCCGAACTCGATGCAGTCGTCGACGAGTACTTCGACCGGCTGTGTGCACTCATCGAATCGGAACTGTTCGACATCGCCGCTCACCTGGATCTGATCGAACGGACGCCGCCACTCCGCGGCCGTGCGACGACTGCCCACTACCACCGCGTCGCGGACGCGCTAGCCGGGTCGCGGACGGTGCCGGAAATCAACGCTGGCCGGGCGCTACGAGAGGGCGGCAGTCTCCACCCTAACGAGCAGTTTCTCGCTATTCTCCGCGAGTACGAGATTCCGATGACCGTCGGGACGGACGCCCACCGGCCGCGAGAGATCGGCGACCGCGCCACGTTTCTTCGAGAGCTGCTCGATGGCCGGGGGATCGAAGTGATCGATCCGCCGGGGCTCTGAGTGCCCATCGTGTCGACTGACCACCGTGAACGTCAGTATGAAATCCGATCGGTCCTTACGTCTGGTATGTTCGAAAAGAACGTCGGCGGTACCGACCGCACAGTCCGATTCGTCGGTGGGGTCGTGCTGTTGCTCGCTGGTGTCGTGGCACTGGTACAGAGATCTAGACGGAACGGGCTTGGGGCACTAATTCTCGGGGCAGGGCTGCTCGCGAGCGCACTCACGCAACGCTGCACGGTGAACAAAATCCTGGGAATCGACACCTGTCCGGCTGAGTAGCGTTGGGAGGAGTAATCAGGAGAGTTGCTCGGCGACAATCTCGTCTGCCAGCTCGACGAACTCGTCTTCCCGCCCCTCTGGGATCGTCGCCCCTGCAGCAACGTCGTGTCCCCCGCCGTCCCCGCCAACCGCGCGTGAGGCCTCGCCCATCACAGCAGAGAGGTCAAGCCCCTCGCGGACGAGCGAGTGCGTTCCACGCGAGGAGACTTTCACCTCCTCGTCGTTCTTGTTCGCGAAGGCGATGATCGGCGTCCCGCGGTCGACGCCATCGGCGCCGACCGCCATTCCGGCGACGATACCGACGATCGTCTCGCGGATGCGGTCCTCGGCGTGAAACCACTGGACGTGCTCCTCACGTGTGACGCCCTCGGAGGTGACCCACTCGATGCCTTCAGAGAGGTTTCGCCGGTGATCCCGCAGGAGTTGCCGAGCGCGGTCGAGCGCGTCCCCGCGATCACCGAGACAGACCGCAAGGCCCACGTCCGCACGCTCGTAGCGGGCAGTCGCGTTCAGTAGCGTCGAGAACTCGCTTGCATCCCGTAGTTCGGTGCCTTCCGGTTCGGCGGTGAGCGAATACGTCGTTCCGACGAGGCCGTCGATCTTCTCCGCCGGGACGCCTCTCGATACTGCGCGCTGGACGAGCGCACTGGCGACCGTCTGTCGTTCGTCGTCGGTGAGGTCCACCCAGCGCCGCCAGTCGCCGTCGGCTTTGAGACCGAGATCGAGGTCGTCGAGAAAGCCCATCGCCCCGCGCTCGTCGTTGCTGATGCCGGGGATGTACACGTCGGTCGAGTACTCTAGCAGTTTGGGGAGCGGCCGGGTCTGCTTGCCGTACAGGGAGAGATCCGTTCTTTCATCGAGCACACCTGCCGCGACGCCCTCCTCGACGATCTGGCGGTTCGCGCCGACGAGTTCGCCGCTACTGGCCTGCATGTCGCCGACCGCGCCTACGATGGCGAGCGTGGCGAGATCCCGGTTGTCGCCGTCTGCGGGTTCGAGCGCCCTCGCGAGGGCGTAGCTTGCGCCCGCTCCCGAGAGTTCGGACGCGCCGTTGATCCCGAACAGCAGTGGGTTCAGGTGGTACTCGGTCTCGGCATCGGCGGGCTGGTGATGGTCCGCGACCACGGGCGTGAAATCGCCCGCCTCCTCGTGCTCTGCGATGATATCGAGCTGCCCGCTGCCGAAGTCGGTGAAGAGAACGACGTCCCGATCCATATTCGCGATGCCTGCGATCTCCGATTCGTCGAGCTGTTTGCTGAACACCGTCTCGAAGGGAATTCCGGCGCGTTCGAGTGCGCTCGCAGCGATGGCGGCGCTCGTCAGGCCGTCCGCGTCGATATGCGAGGCGAGAATCACACCGTCGGTGTCGCGCAGTCGATCGGCACACTCGGCGGCACGGTCGGCGAGGTCGGGGATCGGAGCGTCCATCTGGTCGGGAGAAAGTTGTGCGGAATGGGGGTTAAAGCTGCGGGTCTGCGCTCTCGCCTCCACGATGACAGTCTCACCGTGTCCGTCGCGTCGACAACTATATTTCCTCCGAATAAACATGTGAGATCATGCACGAACGTGGCAGGGAAACCACGCCCATGTCGGACGTAACCGAGCGACTCACGCTGCTCGCGCTGGTCGTACTCGCCGATCAGGGCGACACACCAGCACACGCCGACGAGGTCTATACGACCTGTCGAACGCAACTCGGAGACACTTCGGTCAATCTGACCGACGAAGCAGTCGTCCGGGGGCTCAAACGCCTCGCCGACACCGAGTACGTCGATCAGACACGGATCGACAACCAGTCGCCGATCGGGAAGGGTAACCCGGCCTACCGGCTTGGTGTCGACGTCGAAACCGCGCTCGAACCGTTCGAGACCGAGCAACAGGTCGCATCGCTGGTCGAATCGATCGAAACGGAGCAGTAGTAGCTACTCGTGATAGGTCGGGGCGGCAGTCTCGACCACGTCACACGCCAGTTCCTCGAAGTCGGCGGTGTCGGGCACGACGTCCACGTCGATCCCGTACTCCTTGGCAGTCTCGCGGGTCGGCGGGCCGATTACGCCGACCACGGCATCGTTCAGTCCCTCGATCGCCGCCTCGCGGATTCCGCGCTCTGCTGCGGCCTCGATGAAGTGGGCGACGGTGAGTGAGGAGGTGAACGCGGCGGCGTCGAGGTCGCCCGCGGCGGCGAGTTCGGCCGACCGACCGGCACCGTCGGGACGGACGAGTCGATAGAGGATCGTCTCGTGGACGTACGCACCGGCGTCGTTCAGTCCGTCCGTGAGCACGTCGCTGCCGTGGTCGCTCCGGGCGACCTCGACGCGCGTGCCGCTCACGTCGTCAGCGAGCGTGTCGACCAGCCCCGCGGAGGTGTACTCATCGGGGACGATATCGACCGTGTAGCCAGCCGCCCGGAGCGCCGCTGCGGTGCTCTCGCCGATCGCCGCGACGGTCGCGTCGCCGGGCTCCCAGCCGGCCGCGGCGGCGAGTTCGACGCCCGTCTTGCTCGTCAGAATGACGAGGTCGGCGTCGGTGCGGGGCGTCGCGTCGGTGGGTTCGACGGCCAGCATCGCGTCGGGCACCGGCGTCGCGCCGAGCGACTCGATCAGTTCGACCGCGTCCTCGAGACGCTCGTCGTCGGGTCGGAAGACGGCGACGGACGTGTCACGCGGCATCGTCGCGGTCCTCCATCGCTTGCTCGCTCACCGGTTCGTTTTCGAGAAACTCGACAACGCGTTCGCGGGTCGCCGCAACCTCCCCGATAACCGTGATCGCAGGTGGTTCGATGTCGTGCTCGTCCCGGACGTCGACGATGGTCGAGAGCGTCCCCGTGGCGACGCGCTGGTTGGGCCACGTCGCGCGCTCGATCAGCGCGACCGGTGTGTCGGGGTCTTTGCCCGCCTCCAGCAGCGCGTCGGTGTACATCGGCAGCTTGCCGACGCCCATCAGGACGACGAGCGTGCCGCCGGTGTCCGCCAGGGCCTGCCAGTTGACCGCCGACTCCTCCTTGGTCGGGTCCTCGTGACCGGTGACGAAGGAGACGCTCGACGTGTACTCGCGGTGGGTAGCCGGGATCCCGGCGACTGCGCCGCCCGCTAGTGCCGACGTGATGCCGGGGACAACCTCGAAGGGGATGCCGTGTTCGGCGAGGTGTTCCATCTCCTCGCCGCCGCGGCCGAAGACGAACGGGTCGCCGCCTTTCAGTCGGACGACAGTGTTGCCAGCCTCGGCGGTCTCGACCAGCCGACGGTTCGTGTACTCCTGGGGCGTCCATTCGCCACCCGCCCGTTTACCCACGTCCTCGCGTTTTGCCTCGGGAATCGAGTCGATGATGTCCGGGCCGGGGAGTTTGTCGTGGAGCACGACATCCGCCTCGTCGAGCAGGCGTTTCGCTTTCACGGTGAGCAGGTCGGGATCACCGGGGCCGCTTCCGACGAGATAGACCTTGCCGGTCCGATCGTCGCCCGTCGATCGCTCCCCGTCACTCATTCTTCGTCGCCCCGCTTCGCGTCACTTTCACTTTCGGCACGCTTGGCCTCGCCCTCTCCGTCCTCGCGTTTCGCGTCCTCGATCAACTCCGCCGCGCCCTGCTCGGCCAGATCACGGGCGAACTCGCGGGCGTCGCGGACGTATCGTTCGACCGCGAGGTCACGGCTCGTCGCGACGGTCTCCCCCCCATCGCGGCTGTAGACCTGCACCGTCGCGTTGACGTACTCGCCCTGCACAACAGCGTAGACGCCGATCGGCGCGACACAGCCGCCGCCGAGTTCGGCGAGGATCGTTCGCTCAACCGTCGTCTCGACACGCGTTCGGGGGTTGTCGAGGACAGTATTGATGATCTCGCCGACCTCGTCGCCGAGGCTGGTCACCGCGAGCGCGCCCTGACCCGGCGAGGGGACGAACCTGGTGGTCGGCAGGCGCTCGTACTCGACGCGGTGGAGCAGGCCGCTCCGTTCGAGTCCAGCCTCCGCGAGGACGATAGCGTCGTACTCGGTGTCGACCGCCCGCTCCATCGCGCGACGTTCGATCTCCGCCAGGTCGGAGAACCACTCCTCGACGTCGCGGTCGTAGGGGTGTTCGTACTCGTCATTTCCGGTGTTCCCTTTCCGCTCTTTCTCGGCCTCGGTCCGGGCCTCGTGTTCGGCCTGCAGCCCCGGCGCGAGCAGTTTCTCGACGCGCGTGTCGACGTTGCCCCGGAGCGGCTCGACAGTCAGGTCGGGGCGGGCGTCGAGCAGCTGTGCCTGCCGGCGCAGACTGGAGGTGCCCACTGTCGCCCCCTCGGGCAGGTCGTCCAGACTCGTCCCCTCGGGTGTGAGGAGGACATCGCCCGGTGGCCCGCGCTCGGGGATCCCCGAGACGATCAGCTCTTCGGGCTGGTCGGTCGGCATGTCCTTCATCGAGTGGACCGCGGCGTCGACCTCGCCATCGAGAATCTTCTCGTCGAGGCTCCGGACGAACGCGCCGGTCTTGCCGAGGCGATGGATCAACTCGTCGCGGATCCGATCGCCTTCCGTCTCCACCTCCACCAGTTCGACGTCCTGTCGACGGTCCTCGAGGGCCGCTTTCACCGTCGCCGCCTGGCGGAGGGCGAGATCCGAACTCCGTGTCGCCAGCCGGATCGTATCGCGTGTGCTCATACCTGCTCTCTATCTGCCACGGTGAAAAGCACGTTCTTTGTCCGACGGCAAGCGCCTGCCTGCGTGTGTCAGACGCCAGCACTGGGGTCGGCGTCGCCCGAACCATCGGTACCGTCACTGACCGCCGCCGCGGCGTCTGCATCACCCGCCGCCCGGAGCGCCGAAAGGTGGGGCGCGGCGTCCTCGTGCAGGGAGTAGGTATCGTGGTAGTCATCGGGATCCCGTCCACGACCGGAGAGCACGCCGACCACGCCAGCGATCCGCTCGTAGTTCTCGCGAACGAGCGAGCCGACGATCCCCGGCGTCCCCGCCCGATCCGCGAGCTCCTTGGCCGCCGAGCGACCCGCGTACACCCGCCCCTCGCCGGGGTCTACCAGCACCATCGCGAACGGGCGCTCGCCGAACTGCGCATTGAGGAACGGGCCGACAGCGTCGTCGTACCACGAGACGGCGACGATATCGTCGAGCCGTTTCAGCGCAACGGCCGCGACCGAGCAGTACGGACACTCGCCGTCGAAGATCAGGACGGAGTTACTCATCATCCGTAGCAGGGGCTACAGCCGTATAAGCGACACTCCGAGAGGGGTTCGGACGGACTATTTTGCGAAGTAGCTCGTGAAAAAGCCCGAGAGGAAGGCGGTGATCGCAACCGACAGCGCGACTTCGCCGAGCCCCCACGGACCGTCCTCTTCGTCCGCGAGTGCAACCGTAATCGCGACGCTGATGACGACCGAAATGATGCCATTCGCGAGGTGTTTGAGGAATCCCATACGCGATACACGAGCGGAGCGGAAATATAGGCTACGCCGAGATCCTCCTCTGCTACCCTACAGCGCCTCCTCGTACGCCTCCAGTAGCGTCTCGACGTCCTCCTCGGTGTGGGCGTAGCTGACGAACTGGGACTCGTACTGGTTGGGCGTCAGGAAGATCCCCTGCTCTTTCATCGCGGGCCAGAACAGGCGTTCCCAGCGCTCGTCCTCGCAGTTGGCGACGTCCGCACCGTTTTTCGGGCAGTGGTCGTAACGCGGGCAGTCGGGACGCTGGCGACAGCCGGCTTCGCACTGGCCCTCGGTCCCGTCGGGCCCGCCGCGGGTGAACAGGACCTTGAACATGCTGTCGGTGCCCGCGACGGTGTAATTCGGCGCGCGATCGGCGACGACCTCGGTCAGCCCCTCGCGTAGCTGCTCGCCCAGCGCGTTGACGTGCTCGTAAACGTCGTTCTCGGCAGCGTATTTCAGGGACTCGTAGCCCGCCGCGATCGTGACGGGGTGGCCCGAGAAGGTGCCGGACTGGAAGACGTCGCCCGCGGGCGTGAACTGCTCGATGATCTCGGCTTTGCCGCCGATCGCGCCGACCGGGAAGCCGCCGCCGACGATCTTGCCGAACGTCGTCACGTCGGGCGTGACGCCGAGCTTGCCCTGGGCACACTGAAGCCCGCCGACGCGGAACCCGGTGATGACCTCGTCAAAGATCAGCAAGGAGTCGTGGGCTTCAGTCAGGTCGCGCAGCGTTTCGTGATAGCCCTCAACCGGGTGGACGATCCCCGTGTTGCCGAGGATCGGCTCGGTGAGCACGGCGGCGATCTCGTCACCGTGGGCCGCGAAGACGTCTTGGACGGCGTCGACGTCATTGAACGGCACCGGGATCGTGTGCTGGGAAAACTCGTCGGGAATCCCCGGACTACTCGGGTGGACGTGGCCGTCCTCGCCCTCGACCAGCGTCGACTCCTGCGCGCCGTGATAGCCCCCCTGCATGACGACGATCTTGTCGCGACCGGTGTAGCCCCGGGCGAGCCGGATCGCCGAGACGGTCGCCTCCGTGCCGGAGTTGACGAAGCGGACCATCTCGACGCTCGGGACGTGCCGGGAAACGAACTCCGCGAGGTCGACCTCGACCTCCGTGGGCGCGCCGTACATCGGCCCCTCGCTGACCGCCGACTGGACGGCGCTCTGAACCGGTTGCGGGAGGTCGTGTCCATACAGCAGGGGGCCATAGCCGTTGACGAAGTCGAGATACCGGTTGCCGTCGGCGTCGATGATGTGGCCGCCGTCCCCCCGCTCGATGAAGAAGGGGTACGGTCGGATCGCGCGCACCGAGGAGTTGACGCCGCCCGGGATGGCAGAGAGCGCCCGGTCGTACAGTTCGCGGGAGCGGTCGTGGTTCATGCCTGCGGGTTGGGACGCGCCGGTAAAGTTAGTACCGGCATCGCGGCGTCGAGCCGTCCCGCTCGGGCGCGTCATGCGACGGCAGACACACCACGGCGACGACATCATCACGCGCAACGGAAACGATTTGATGCCAAGCCGACAATAGCCGGTGATGCTTGTCGAACTAGCCCTCCTGCTCGGCGTCGCCCTCGTTGCGGGGTACTTTCTGCTCGGCGGCGGCCGCAGACTGCAGACGACGTATCACATTCTCCAGAACGACCCGCTCGACGTTCGGTCGGTCAACGGCCATCGGGGTCCGGTCGAGGTCGAGGGACGGGCCGTGCCGGACGAGGAGCACGGCACCGTGACCGCCCCATTTACCGGCGCAAAATGTCTCGCCTACACCTACGAGGTCGAGGAACTGCGCTCATCGGGCAAGAACTCTAGCTGGCACACACTCGACGAGGGACAGGGTGGTGTCGACTTCCTCGTCGACGACGGAACGGGACGCGTGCGCGTCGACCCGCAGGGTGCGGACATCCGCCTCGACGGTGACTCGATCACCGTTTCGCCGGGCGAGGAGTTGCCCGACCGGCTGGCACGGTACGTCGAGTCAACCGAGGGCGTCGACAAGCAGGATGGGACGGTGAACCTGCTCGTCACGGAGGTGAACACGGGCAACAAACAGCGATTCACCGAGCGCCGCCTCGATGTCGGCGAGACGGTCTACGTCTACGGGCAGGCGACCCGCGGCCCGTCGGCGGGCTGGGGGAGTTCGGTCGTCGACGCGGTGATCGGCGACGGCGACGCCATCCCGGCTTTTGTCGTCTCCGATACCGACGAGCGCGGCACCGCGTGGCGGTTCGCCCAGGGCGGCCTCTGGCGGGGCGCGGTCGGCGTCGCCATCCTCGCGGTCGGTGTCCTGTTCGTGGTACCGGCGCTCGTCC
>LKMJ01001545.1_pt1 | contig 20461 bp, 10 predicted proteins | sample 643391 | NCBI WGS metagenome assembly LKMJ01 (sample SAMN04112250, study PRJNA286221) | soda lake metagenome | biome: soda lake; feature: Kulunda Steppe; material: water; isolation source: sample PL-Br10 brine of Picturesque Lake | place: Russia: Kulunda steppe | collected 2010-07 | reverse complement strand
TTCTCGCAAACGTCCTCGCAGCGAAACTTACGTGGATTGAGCTCCCCGGGCTCGGCGGCGTCGCCGTCCCCGCCGGTTTCGTCGCCTTCGGCGTGGCGTACCTCGCTTCAGACCTGCTCGTCGAGTACCACGGGAAAGAGTACGCCGCAACCGTAGTCAACGGAACCGTCATCACGCTCATTATCCCGTATGCACTCGTCTTCCTCGTCATTTGGATGCCCTCCGCCCCGTTCTACGGCGGCCAGGAAGCATTCGTATCGACACTCGGCGGCTCCGCATCGATCATCCTCGCCTCCGTTGTCGCGCTCGCGCTCGCCCAGCACCTCGACGTTCGACTCTTCGCCAACCTGAAGACCCGTACTGCCGGTCGCCACCGTTGGATCCGGAACTGCGGGTCCACTGCAGTTAGTCAAGGCGTGGACACAATCGTGTTCATCACGCTCGGCTTCGCCATTTTCCCGGCACTCGGCCTTGGTGGAGAGCCAACGTGAGGCTGGGCGCTCGTCTCAATCGTCGCTGGGCAGTACATCGTGAAGCTGCTTGTCGCACTGCTTGATACGCTTCCGTTTTACGCCGTTACGGACTTCGTCGAACGGCCGGCTTAGCTAGGGCGAGTGTTGAGTTTAGCAACCATCGTTGCTGAATAGAATTATGATATGGAGTTTATAGTTTGAAAAGTGTGTCCGACGTGAGAGATGGTGAAATATGTGCGTATGAACTCGAAATCACAGGCTATTTAAATAACATATTAGTATTGTCGAGGCAAATTCAGTTCAACATTCGTCGACTGAATGCTGTATTCAGACATTTTACTCGGGAAAAGATATAAGTCGCAGCTGAGCTTATCGCAGCTCGTTACATGCTATACAGGCAACGAACATTATCAACACCACACGGGGGATTAGAGACACCTGTTCTCTTCCCAGTCCGGAATATCGGAAAGCGATCGAGCGATAACACCCCAGAGTACACGGGCGAAATCCCTGACCTTTCGACTGCTATGGTTAACGCTCGGTCGATACGTCAGCGGGAACCACAGTGGGATCGAATACAAGATGGCCAGACCCTGCGGAGTGAGATGGGAGTACCCCAATCAACCATTATTTTCGCCGATAGTGGTGGATTTGATTTCCGCTCTGAAGAACTAGACACCACCCCAGAGAAATCACTCGAAACACAGCAGGCAATTCAAGCAGATATTCTTGGGACAGTCGACGTTCCACTCTCACGCGAAAATAGGGAGAGAGAGAATGATCGGAGGGTAGAAGAAAATATTGAGCGGGCCATCGCTGCAAGCGATTCGTATGACGGCGATGCCTTACTTTTTGCCAGCGTACACGGATACGATCCTGAGACAATACGGAATGGTATTCGATATCTCGAAAAGAATGGTGAGTTTGACGGATACGCACTCGGAAGTCTTGTTCCCATCAGAACCGACTATGAGAAAGTCACAAAACTGATATTAGCTGCAAGGCGAGCAACTGACAAACACCTCCATGCCTACGGATTGGGTGGTCTCGTATACCAACCATTGCTACTCTACTGCGGAGTGGACAGTTTTGATTCAAGTGCGTTTATTCGGAGTGCTGGTAACCGGAACTACCTGATCCCTGGGTTCGGTGGTGAGGAACTCCGATATATCGAGGAACTTGAATACCTCCCTTGTGCTTGTCCGGTCTGCAAAGACCGCACGCTTGACGATGTCCGCGGTGATCGTGATGCTCTCGTGAAGCACAACTTATGGGCGCTCACACTCGAACTTCGTCGCTTCCGGTATATGGTAGAAGCGGGTGAGGACGTTGAATCATACCTCGATCTTCGCTTCCGTGGCAACGAAGTAACAGCCCGAGCCTACAAACTAGCGAAACAGCAAGTCAGGAGGCTCGCATGAGCGACGAACGTCCCACCGTTCGACCAGTTAACCTCGGTCGACTGGTTGAGATAACTCACTTGTGTCGGAACGGCGCGCAATCGACGGATGACGTCGTTGACGCACTCGGCGTGAGCAAACGGCGTGCACGAGAGACTATCCTCGAATCGACGCGTATCAGTCTCACTGAAAAAACATCTAACGAGGAAACCTACGCGACAACGACCATCGGTGAGCGCTTTATCGATGCCGTTGAAGAGAGCGATTGGGAGAAAGTCAGCTCAGTTCTAAAGACACACAGTCCCCACTATGGAGAATTTCTGGGCCTATTCGAAGATAGCAACACCATCGAACCAGATGCGGCACTGAAACTACTCGAAGACCAAGCCGAGTTTACTCCATACGAGTATAACGAGACATCGTTAGACATCATCGGGGCCTGGGCGCAACGCCTCGGCGCGACCCAGAGAAATGCGTTCGATGGTACATTCTATGCAGTCGAAGAAAGCGATGTGCCACCCAACTTCCCGTACGTGTTGCTGTCCGTTGCTGACAGCCTAGAGGAGAGCGCTGGCGTAAATCTGAAGAAACGGTATCTCTCGATCCCTGAACTTCGTGAGCATACCTGTGAGCGTCTCAGTTGTGACCGTGCTGCGTTCGATGAAGCCCTGCGGATGCTCGCACAACAGAATATCGGTCGAATAGAGCTCTCCGGAGCACCGATCGACACCGGCGCTAAGGAAGCACGATACGGACTCAAAACGATCGAACTGGCCGATGGTGACGGCGAACTCGTCACTACCGATCAGTCTTCAGAGCAGGTGATGCGTGGTGTCGAACAGGCCGGTAAACAATACTACTACCTCGCGGTGTACGACCGCGACCTCCAATTCAACAGCAATGACGACTGACAATTTCGAGATTACAGACGAACAGCGTGATTACTCATCCCTCGGTCTCGACGAGAACCCGTTCCCCTATAGCCCAGTCCCAGCAGACAACCCGGATGTTTACTGTGGACAGGATCACGTGGCGAATGCAGTAAGCGATACTGTGTCTACGGTTCTTAGCACCGGCAAATCAAAACACCTCGTGATCACTGGTAAATACGGGAATGGGAAATCACATACCCTCAAATACGCACGCTCGCTCGTCCGTGACCGCGAAGACGTACTTGTGGGATACGTCGCTCAACCCGGCGAAGGATTCCTCGATGTCTATCACGAGTTCATGTATGATCTCGGCTTCGACCGCGTACAGGAACTTGCGTATGAATTCCTCGCTCATGTCGCCCGAGAGTACACCGAAGCGAATCCAATGGGAGCCCCCTCAATGAAATCGCTGCTCGACGATGGAGAAATTCTGCTCTCAGAGCTCGTTCCGAAAGCTGTCCAACTGCTGAGCGATGTCACGAAGTTCGCAGATTTCGCTCGGGCGATCGTACACATGGTCTATGAAGACACGAATCTCTACGCGTGGCAGTGGCTCACTGCGGAGGGAATTCGCTACGAACAGCGCAAGGAGATGGAGATTCACAGCGCACTTGACGACGACACGATGGGTGTGCGTGCGTTCACCGCGCTGAAGAACATGCTCCTCGAACTCGGATACACCGGCGTGTTCGTCTTCGTCGATGAGTTCGAGAGCGTGGCGCGACTCTCCCCGAAGAACGAACAGGCGACGCTCAACAGTCTCCGGCATTTGATGGATCAGAACAGTTCCGGACTCAGCATGATGTTCGGATGTGCTCCGGAGGTCTGGCAGGACATCATGAGCGAATACCACGCGTTCTCCGAACGAATCGGTCGAGAGGTCTCCCTTCGGCCGATGACAGAGGACCACCTGAAAGACCTCGTCGATTCGTATCTTGATCTTGCCTCCGGTGAGCCGGTTTCAGTGTCCGATGCTTTTGAGGAAGACAGCCTCCAATTGATTTTGCAGAGTTCACAGGGGAACGTACGACAAGCACTTTCGATCTGCAGCTATACGGTCGATGAGGCCGCCGAACGGGGGCAGGCAAACATAGACGCAGAAATCATTCAGGAAATCGTTTCCTAAAATTAGCTGCTTCTATCAGTATCCTCACGATCCCAATCATTATTCTCCGTCGAGATCGTCGGTGAACTAGATGATTGAACCGCTCGTGCTGGCGGCGGCAAAGGATTTCCTCGTCACCGATGGCACGGAGCACGGATACGCAATTGTCGATGCGCAGTTCCTCGTAAGTCAGTGGGGAGAGACCGATGTCGCCGATGAAACTATTGAAAGGCTCTCACCGATTAATGCACTAAACCTCTCAGCGGGGCGTCCAGATGCACTTGTAGCTGCACCGAATCCGAACGCGTTTGAAACGAGCACGGAGCAAGTCCTCACACCACTACTGTCCGCTGTCGAAGCCAAGGGTCACTCTGGTGGCTCGGTTAATGTTGCGGAGGCAATAACACAGGCACATGCACATCTTGACGAAGTTAATCTCGGATTCGCGGCTGTCCCGAAGCAAAGTGTAAAACCGATTCATTGCCGCTTAGCGGGAGAACTTGATATCGGACTCCTCATGATTAATGAAGCCGGGAGGGTTGAGGTCGCCGAGAAACCACGAGCAGTCGGTGCATCAACGACACCATCCACCGAGACGATCCGATTTCATGCTCGAATCGGAGGTGATGTCCCATCAAAATTGAAAAAGAACCATCCGAAAAATGCAGTCGGATATGCACTTGCAGTTGCTGCCGATGGCGATACCAAAACGCTGTGTGAAGAGTACGTTATCGGAAGTACCTCGGATGCACGGCTAGATGCAGAAGCACTGGGTCTAGTCGTAACTGGGAGTGGTGAACCCGTACTGACCCCGAAAGGAACGGAATCAGTACGGACACTCTCATATTGCTATGATGGCATACTGGCCGCGTTGGAGAAGGTGAAGGGATATTACGGCTCTCAAAAACGACTGATCGACGTTGAACCAGCGATGGGAATCGTAGCACGGGATGCCATTCTGCAGTATCCACCGACGCAGGAATTGCTCGACGTTTTGGACAACGTCGCTGAAGAGAGCTCCGAGAAATTCCGCGTCGATCAAGTCGCAAAACGTCTTGCAAGACGCCGCCCCGAGTTCGCTATCGATTTGTTTCTCAGTACGGATCCGAAGACACGGCGAGCAGCGCTACGGGATCATGAGATACGATTAGACGTATTTGATCAAGAAGAAAACTATCATACAAATACGCTATTTCAGTATAAGGCCGTGCTCTTCCACACTGGTCTTCTCACGTCAAGAGGATTGGATACCCTCGCAGATTTAGATTTTTGTGAGGAGAAGGAATCTCAGATGTGGATCCCCGAGGATAGTATCTGAACTTTTGATCACATGAGTTAGCAAGTTGTTGGACGAACAGCTACATATGAGTATGCGCTCGGATTTTAGACCTTGCAGCTACATTTCTGGCAGAACTCTCGCGTGTTACGTAAGGAAAATTCCGAAGATAGAGATTCAAAACCGGTCAAGAAAAGTTGTCGATCCCAGATTGAGAATTTGCTGACGGATCAGTTAGACAGTATTCAGCTGCTTCGTCAGGAGTGACCGATACTTTTGAGCCAGCGAGAATCGCTGAAAAATTCTTCAGGTAAGTACCTTTCAGACCTATTACTGCTGAGCCAAACTTTTTGCCTTCCTCCGTACGTGCAGGCACAGAAATAGCTTGTTCGTATTTTCCTTCCAAATCTTCCTGGTTAAACAGAACGACAGTAGTTTCTACCGGCGTGGAACTGAGAAGCCCGTTCAGATCGATCGTGTCGTAATACTTCGCCCCGAGAGCGAGAAAGACGATGTCAAAGCTCCCAGTATTAATTAGTTCTCTCAACCGCTGAGTAAGCTGAAACCGTTCCTCCCGTTCAGCAATCTCCGCTTGGGACATCGAGTTAAACGTGGCTTCGTACGGAGGCAGACGCTGGTCTTCGTTGACGAGCCCGAAGCCCGCACTGATGAAGAATCGCTCCACGTTGTGACCTTTCGTCGTGAGCGCGTGGACTGCCTCCGTGATTCGACGTTGCTGCTTTCCGTCGTACAGGTCCTTCGCTCGAATCCCTTCGATACCTAAATTCTGTAGGAGGCACTCTACATCCTCGTTCTTTGTTCCTTCCTGATCTACGACAGGATAATCTGCTGGGTGAGATTTTGTCCCAGAGCACTGATCGATAATCAGAATCCGCATTCAGAACTCCTCCAATTGGATCTGTACGTCTCTGTTCGGGGTAAAGTCGGATTCGTATCCCAGCCTCTTCAGGATCCGGTCCCGAATCCCTTGCGGCTTGTCCACAAACTCCACAGAATCAATATCAAACGGTGTCTCCCCTTCGGGATCGTAATAGAGGACTGTGTCATAACGACCGGACTTTCGTTCAAGTTCTTCTGAGATTCCGATAGGATCGAGAGAGATGCTTGTGGGGCCAGCTTCCCACCACTCATGAACACCATTTGCGTCAAGAACACCAATTTCTGCGACTGGGACATCATGGATTGCCTCCCAAAGATCTTCATACCTGTCTGATAGATATTCTTCTACAGTGTTTCGACCAAATAGAGAGCTATCGGCAGGCACGACAACCAGCATCTTCGGCAGATCGTGTTTGAACTGCTGATAGAACCGGTACGTGTTATGGAAACCACGGCGGCGATTTCGGTTGTTTCCCCGGAATATCGCAACTTCAATACCCAAATTCTCGCAGATCGGACAATCACATCGCTCCCATGGACGGGAACGAAGCGTCTTTCGGTATCCCTCAAGAAGATCTTCGTCCTCGATCAGTTCTGATGAAGCGTAATTCTCTAACACTGTCCAAATCTGTTTGAACGTCGCAACTTCGCCGGAACTCTGTTCGAGTGCTTCAACACGCTCTACAGTCTGTGGGAACCCCTCAGCGACCTCACGAGCGGTGTTGATGATGCTAAGATATTCATCAAAATCAGTTGGGTCGTCAGCGTCATCCGCACGTAGTAGTTTCACGAGCCTCTTCCGAACATCATCACTGAAACTCGCCTGTAGTTCGTATCCGTGTTCGAAGTCGTCGCGGAACTCAGTAGTAATCTCTCGGAGGAGTCTCGCATCATATCTCTCATCGTGTCGGTGATCCTCTAGGTAATCAACAAGGGCATCAAGTACGAGATTCGCCTCCGTGTACCAACTACGGATGTGGTTCGAAATGGAGTCTTCGTCGTCGAAAGCTCGTAACGCATGTAGCACCTCTTGACCGAGCATCGATTTTTTGACGGCAATCTCGAGGTCATCACCAGGCGCTGCGTACCGAACACGGATGGCATCGAACCGCTCGTCAGAATTTAGGTGATAGTTGTTTCCGCCTGTCCACGCCGCCCGGAGCATGCTCGCGCTGTCTATCGAGGACATCTGTGCTCGACCGATCGTCTCAAAGCCATCCGTCTTTGCGAACCCAAATACGTGTGTATCGATTCTCGTCTCGTGTTCTGACTCAAACTGCGCTATTCGATGTCCTACTTCCGTGACGATCTCCTCGACCTGCTCGAGTTGACTCCCAGCAACGCCACCGATCCCGACGTACCGGTACCCCATCTGTAGGACATCGTCGAGTGCCTCTCCGTAGGTGGTCGGATCCCAGCCCTGAAACGCAGCCATAAGACGGAACGACCAGTCTCCCTCGTCGTATAGTTCGCGTATCTCTACTGCGTTCTCAAGAGTAATTTCGTAGCGAATCTGCTTGTCATCTTCCCGGTAGACCGCACGTGGATCTTCATCCATGCGACCAAGGATGTCGTGTACCGTACCCTCAAAATCATCGTGAATAAACGGGTCGACAGTGGACACATCGTAGACCGATTCCTCGTATCGTTTGACAAGGTCGGGCCACTCCACGGGCCACTCCTCTACCATGACGTCCACTTGCTCAGTGAGTTCGATGGGCAGATCGCTTTCGGTAAAATCAGGATTTAGTGCTCGTTCGTCGAGATAGAGACGGCCTTTCTCTTTACCCGAACCCAACACGAGGTGGTCAATAGTGACTCCGACAGTCACGTCAAGGCTCTCATAGAACTGTAGCATTCCCTCGTTCCCGTACCGGGGGAATGGGAGCGATTTGTAACCCCATGCACCACAGTCACTGATGGTTGGAAGCCAGTCCGGAATATTTAGCTGTGGGTCATCGTAGACACCATGCTCAGTAACCCGGTCATACTTCCGCCGACTGTCTTCTACCTGCTCACGGGAAATTAGCACACCGTCAATCGGTGTTGTCTCATAGTCAAAGATATCCCAGATGAAGTGACGCTCCCGCTCCTGCTTGTTAAGATTAGAGAGTTCGTCGTGGACGAAGTCGTAGCGGGCGTCGACTGCGTCCTCCCACTCGGGGACATAGAACTTCACAGAGTTAGTTCACCAGGATGGGATTGCTTCTTAATGTATTTAGAAGCATCCAATTGATACGGTCTGCTCGTGAGTCCGCTCAAAAATGGGGCTTGGAATAATTATATTGGATATCGAAGTATCTGAGACATATATTTCTAAATTGATCTAGACTACCGTGGTCGGTAGACATTTGGAAAAAACGAATACTGTGTCTCTCCGGTGTAAGCTTCCTCGGGGATTCGGTCCGGTGCTGCTATCTTCCAAATCATGTCAAAATAACTTATACCAGTCTCCAAAACGTTGGGATTTCGTGTTTGTAATCCGGCCTCCGGATTATAGTAAAGACTGTTTTCCATTAGATTTGCACTCCCAACAAGCAAATTCCCGTTCTGTGGAGATCCTGCGATGAACAGTTTGGCGTGAACACCGGTCTTCTTCAGATGTGATTGGTTGTTTTTTTGCAACTCACGCAATTCTGTGTGGTCGTGATATTCTTTATAACGCGTGTAGCTCCGGAGTTCGAGATTACCCTCGGTATCACCGAGCCGGGACAAGAGGTTCCGTTTCAGCTGAGACCACTCACGTCCTTCGGGTAATCTGAACAACAATTTAACTTCAATATCATTATCGAATAACCGCGACAGTTGGGAGACATAGTCTTGAATCGCAAAGTTTGTCCACGGACACATAATCCGAACTACTGGTTTGACATCACCATCAGCCTCTAGCGGATGGTTGATAACTTCCGGGATCATCTCTGCGAACGATTCTGAATCGTGAGGGCGTTCTTGACGCCACCGCCGAATCGTTTTTATTTCCTGTTCGAGTTCTCTGCTGTCGCCGACGTAGTTTTCGATACTGTAGGCATCCGCGTGAAACTCCGGATCGAAAATTGTGTAGATGAACCGAGTTGGGCTGATAGTGAACGACTGCATGAACGACATCGCAGTCGTGAGGATGCGATTCTCTTGCTGTTTTTGAATCCCCGACACACCTGACTGCAGAATGTGGAGTGATATCAGACGGTCTTGTAGGTCCCCCAGTCGGGTTTGAACCCAATTAGTATACTCGTCGACGGAAGGTGGTTCGTCCACCGGAACAGGATACGCCTTCTCGAAAAACAAGACACCATCATCATAGGTCGTCTCGATACCTGCGTGCTGTAGATCATTATATACGCCTAATTCGTGCTGGTCAGTCTGTTCTGCCACCCATCCGGCTGCGAGGGGAATATCCCGCTGACTAGCAAGTGCACAAACCCCGGCGATAGACGATGGAAACGGCCAGGTTATGGAATCTGTAGTGGTTTCGGATGACCTTTTCAGGGCAAGTGTTTTCCGTAGTTGCGCTTGCTTCCGCTCGGTTTGAGAGATCAAATCATCTACCACCGTTTCCAACTCTGCTCCAAATAGGGCCTCGACCAGGTCCTCTAATGCATTGTTCTGAACGTATACCGATAGTGCGCCATTCATGCCGGTCGGCCGTTGGGTTGGCGGCTGAATATCAAATATTTCGAGGATAGACGGGACAATCGAATTGTGCTGTTCTATTTCAAGATGAGACAGTAATCGATCGAGGGTTGCATATGCTGCCTCCGACCGAGATCTAGAGAACCCTTCTGCAATTGGTGTGAAAACTTTACGATTCAATCGATAGCCATCTTTGACCGGTCTAATGATTCGCAGGGATTGAGCAAGTTCTCGCTCCGTATCGGAGTCAATGTAACCGTAAACATCACGTCTTGGCATTGTCACAACATCCTTGGCATCTGTCGTCTCTATAGCCTCCTGTCCTTGAACGAGCAGATTGGTGATGCCACTTGGAGTGTCGAAGTAGGCTGCGCCGGCGACGAAAGCGGGTACAGAATCCGGAGGAACAGTACTTGCGACGTGAGCTACTGCCGGTGGAAACCACGCAGCACACAGATGTTCGATACCTTGTTGGAATGAATCCCATCCTGGCTCATAGTTCGTCCGGAGCACCTCTAGATCGTAGTACCGCCGGAGTGCTTGGCTTTCTACGGCCCCAGTTCTTTGGCGAGAAATAGTTCCTAATATTAGCGATTCTGGGGAGATACCCCAAACCCCACTCTCAGATGATTCGATCAGTGGTTTCAAGAATGAATAATTCATAATGTATTTGGGAAATACTTAATCTAAGACGATTTTACTAGGATCTTGAGTCATGACTTCAGCGAGCAGATCTCGGAACCCCTCTTTCGAAAACGTACGATCTTTGTTGTTCTCACTACAGCCGTACTGATAGAGGCACTCAGGACAACCACTTCCGCAATCACAACCATCGATGTTTGTGTACATGACTTCTAGTGCCTCGACAAGTTCTGTATAGACACCATCATCGGTACCAAACAGCAAGTCTGTCACTCCGTTACCGCCGACAGTGCTCTCGAAGACGAACGCTTCCTCGTCACCTTCTTCGAACGATTCTTGAAGACTCCGGATATCGACCCCACCCGTTCGTTGGAGAGCAAGGCGCAATCCGTGCGCTAGCGTATGTAGCATCGTATCGTCGTAGGAGGCACTCCGTATGCGAATGCCCATAGTTTCAAACGTCCTACCGACAGCAACCTCTGTCTGCTTGGCTGGGTCGTGGCTGGGATTACTGAGACACCGGCGGCTTCCGTCCTCTCGCGGTACGACAATACTGCCACAATCCTGCTCCATACACAGATTAAGCCGTTGTGGTGTCGGGTCCTGTTCCCCGCTATCGTAGCTAGCTGTGTAACTGTCAACCGTCTCTATGATTCCGATCTCACCGTAATCTACTGTAAAGAGGGAATCACCGCCAGCGGTCGTAATCTGTAGCGATCGCTGCGCATCAAATTTTGATATCTCAGCAGACATCTGGGCAAACGTGCTTCGGGGGTTGGTACTGTAGTCCGAGAGGGAATACACGTCCGTGATGTCCATGTCGTTCTCTGTAACGCTGTCCTGAGTAATTTCGACCTCATTTATTGTTAGTGGTTCAACTTTCGAAAGGTCTGCAGGGCCAGCCCCGCAGTCAGGACAGGCCTGTTGCCCACTCCAACTAGTCATGAAGTTACATCGGTCACATCGCAGTTGTTCAGCTCCGACTTCCGCTTTTAGCTCACGAGTCCCTTCAGTGTCTTTTACGATTCGTGTGACAACGTAGCCCTGTTTGTTCCGGAGAACGTATGCGTATGGGTGTAGTTCACGCAACGCCATTGCGGAGTCCCGGTTCCAAGCATCTTTTGAGTCCACTGTCAACTGTCCGTGTTCGCTTAAGGACCGTCGTTTGACGTTCACACTTTGACTGAACGACCGAATATTCGGGACATACGCAGCTACACCTGAGCGCTTGTGGATATCGGAGAATTTCGAGCCCTCATACTCATTGATGAGATCTCGGACGGTATCACGTTGAATTTTGAGCCGATCGATGTCTGCTTGTAGTTCCTCGTCAGACTCATCGGATTGGTCATCTTCATCAAATCCACTCGAGAAACCTCCGAGCCCACTTGACGCGTCTTCCTTCTGACGAATTTCTTTTTTAAATTCGTTGAGTTCTGACTCAAGTCGCTGTCGGTAGTTGAATGCAGCCAGGACCAACCGTTCGCTAAACTTCTCGAGTGTTTCGTTAATGAGTTCCTTGTATTCAGTCGCCGCGTGTGTGACATCCACTTCTCCACACTCGGTACATTTACCTGTCACACCCACCGAAAAGATGTGATTACAGTTCCGGCAGTAGCTGTAATCAAGTAAGGATGTGAGCCACGGCAGTATAGCCTCATCGGCTTCGACGATACGCTTTAATACGGTGAATATCCGCCCGTGATCGATCTGATCGATAGGCCGATTATACAAATACGTAAACGTCTTGTAATCCGTCGGGGACGCTGTTCGTGGCTCATCCTTCCGGTAGCGATCCCACTCATCAGGGTCTGGTTTTGTGAACTCTTTTCCCTCCACTTTGTCTACCTGCTGCCACGGTATGTGGTACCGGGCAGCCATATAATCCATGATTGCCCATGTTAGTGAGACGCTCAGAACGTACTCGTTATGCTGGTCAAGTGGAATCGGCTTTTCTCCCGAACTAATGAGCTGGCTTGGTTTCTTATGGTAGTAGAAGTCAATTGGATTGCGCTTGCTAACTGTTGTGACCAGTGATTTGCCAGCATCACGCCCTGCACGCCCGATCCGCTGAAGATATGCGTTAGTGTTCGGTGGCGTCCCAACAAGCAACAACGTGTTTAGGTCACCAATATCAATCCCGATCTCCATCGCCGGTCCCGTAGAGAGGAAGTTCGGAACTGAATCATGTTTGAACTCGTGTTCGATCCGACGTCGTTCGTCGGCTGGGACATCACCTTTGTAGACTTGGCTGGTGAGTAGCCGTGGGTTCGTTTTCGAAGCCCGGTATGCGGTCCGATTAAAAAACGGCGACTCCATAGTGGCTCGATCGTGATAGCTCGAATGGTAGTCGACGAGCCCACTCTTGGAGCTATTCCCGACCTGTATCTCAGCAGTGCTCACAAACGAGTCTCTACGATAATCATAGTGAATGCTATGGCCAGACCCAACAAAGTGTACATCCACCGCATCGAGAGAAAGTTCGACTCGATCAAATTGGCTATCCTCGGAAACTACTCCGCGTTCTTTCAGTCGGTTGAGTACACCGGCCGGATTTTCGATCGTCTCATCTTTGCGGAGTGCTTTAAGCAGGTTCTGTCGCGGCTGGCGATTGTTTTCTAAAAGATGGCGACAAAGGGCTCGCTGTGCTGGTGTTTCGGGAACTATGTTGAACGAGATATCAATCATACCCTCGTTCACTAGCTGACCATACGTCCGCCCGATATTCCCGTTTACAAGTAAGTAGTTTCCGGGAATGAGTTCACCGAGTAGCGATCCTCTCCATCGCCCGTACCCGATTACATCATTGATAATATCGTCGCTGGCATCCATCTCATCCCAATAGCTTCGGGCTTCATCTATCGTGCCTTCAAGGAGTTCCTCTAGCGAGACTGATCCGTGGTCTTCTACATGACTAAGGATTTGCTGCTGAATGAAAAGTTCCCGCTCCGGTTCTTCGAAGTCGTTGGCCATCCGCTCCATATCGCGGTAAGAATCCGCAAACGACATCATCTTTGACTGGTACTGAGAGCCGTTCGTGTCAGCCAGTTCTCGGAGCATGAACTGACTCATGGTCACCCCTGCGTTGTTGGGAGATCGCATGAGTGAGTCATAGTTGCGGCTCCGGCCGTGATAGCAGGGTAGTGCGTGTGAGGCCTTCCCTGTTGACTGAAGCCGGACATTCCCGTTCGAATCGCGGTAGGCAGACTTGAGCCCGAAGGATTTGTTTATCCGAACGACATCTGAATCAGAGTGCGCTTCGATATTACACCCGGTTCCTGCTAAATAATAGAGGTCTGTTGAGCGATCCTCGTTACACGCCTCACAGAAATCTGCCTCTTGAGTATCAATATAGGCAGGGAGTACGAAGGTGTTGCGTCCACATTCACAACCGTCTTGTAGATCACGAGGTCTGATGCGCTTTGCGTGGTTCTCGTTCGTACAAACCCAGGATATCGAATATTTGGGGATCAGGGTAGCGTCACAGCCACTACAATTGAGGCCATCTTGATTCTCGTTATGGTGGTCACATTTTGGGTCACTACACTCTCGAACGAGATCGTCGTCTAAAGTTAGAGAGCCACCGCAATGCGAGCAACCGCTATCGGCCTGTGGTAGTTCAATATCACATGTCGGGTTCTTACAGACGGTACCCTCTGACGTTCGGGTCAGTACGCCATCACACTTACAATTATTCAGGCCCTCCGTCGGGTGTTGTGTCTGCCCACAATCTTCACAGCTGTACTCCGGAGTCCAATAGATCCGAGTGAGATCTCCGTGGTCGGGGTGGTTACATTCTGGTTCTGATGCGTAGAGATACTCGCCCTCTGTCTCTTGAGTGACTGGCCGTACTGTGGCGCAGTCTGGGCAGTACCACGCCTCATATACCTGCTCGCCGCAGTTCTGACAGAGTCTGATTTTTGTGACGAAAGACGTCTGTCTCTCATGGCCCTGACAGTCACATGCTTGCGGCTTCGAGTAGATTCGGTGGCAGTGAACACACTTATAATAGCCGTCGACAGGCCAGTTGAACATATGAATCCGGACTTCATAATCCGCAAGTTCGAACAATGTCAGGACATTGCTGGCAGCCACTTCTGCTGCGTCTGAAGAGATATCATAGGTTCTCTCAATATACTCCGTGAAGTCTTCAGGAGTAGGAGCGGCAGGGATATCGTACGCTTCATTATCTGAATCTTGGAGAACACGATGCAGATGCTCTAGGCAATACAACGATCCTTCTGTAATTTCTGCTTCGAGAGCCGTCTCAATGTCTGTATCGGAGTCCAACCCGAGTCGGGACCGAATCTGGTTGGTTTCGCCACTACGGTCATGTGTGGCATTCCCCGCAAATTCCGCAGCGGTATAGGGCTGTTTCGTCAAAGGTTCGGGTAATCGACCCGGATCCGTGAGGACTTCGTCTGGTGTGACCTCTTCGATGAGGGTGTATGACTTATCACGTTCGTTGGTTGGAATCGAGAGCAGACGTTGGAAGAGTTCCTCTCTCTCGTCGATCGTCGCACTAGATGCGACCATCCGCAACGGATCGTCGATACCTCGCTCCTCACGGAGTCGACGGAGGCGTTTGACGAGCATTGACACATGAGCGCCGAACAACCCCTCGTACGTATGGACCTCGTCGAAGACTAAGAACTTCGGCTGGTCCACAAACATTCGATGAGCCTGCTCGTCGTTGACATTGAAAAGCCGATAATTAATCGTATCCGGATTTGTCAAAATAATATCCGGCGGGGATTTATGCATCTTGTCCCTAGTCAGCTGTACAAAGTCTAGAGTGTGCCCGCCATACTCTTCGATGAGTTTGAGCCGATACTCGTTTTTCTCGCTCTCAACGTAGACGTTCGGTGGTACTTCTTCGAGTATTTCCTTATCGAGGGCCGTTTTTTTAGCTATTGTACTCGGAAGTTCGAAGTGTTCGAAGGCGTCGATAAGGTACGTGAAAGTGTCCTTGTTGCTTCCTGGCACATAGTTACTGTAGGGGGTATCACCGTCATAGACTCCTATAGTAATTTCTTGGTCTGCAGGCAAATCGGCTTTCTCGTTGACTAGCCAGAGATACTCGATGAAGCGCTTGAGTTGGTCCTGTGCCAGCGCCTTTGTTGGGTAGGTTAATACAGCCTTGATTCCGTTGACTGGGACGCCATCAAGCTTGTTTCGTTTAGCCCGTAGTGCGTACTGTAGAATCGGAATGAACCAGGACTCAGTTTTTCCTCGACCTGTCCCAGCCGCGATGAGGGCATGCTTATCATCGGAAAGCCACTCGATAGCCTCTTCTTGATGACGCTGTAGGTATTCGAAGTTCTCTTCGGTGAACGCATCTATAATCGGCTTATCTAGCCCATTGGGCGCAAATGCGCCGCTTACATTGCGAGCGAACTCCGTCCATGGGGTATCACTCCAAGCAGCGGCTGGTACTCCCTCTAAATACGGACCTTTCGATCGGATGAGCTGTTGTTCTTTGGATCGCTCCTCATCGGCCACGAACTGATCAAGGAGTCCCTGATAGCCACGCTGATTCCCCCCAATGAGGTATTTTGCGTAACTATCTTGTGCGTGCTCACCGAGTTCGATTGGGTCGAAAGTACTCATGGGTTGGTTGTGAATTGGATCGAAAGGCGCTTGCTGAATTCCTTGAATGTCTTAAGATCGTCCAACACAGCTTCGTCTATCTCTGCGAGCGTCACCGTCTCATCTTCCAACAATGACCAAATGACATCTTTTGCGTCATCGGTCAGGTCGTCGCCAAGATCAATACTCAGTTTATGAAACTTGTCATGATGCGACTCCCACTTTTCAGGTGTAATATCATCTCTTGGTTTGCCGTCAGCTAGTTTGTTCAGGAAATACTGGTAATTTCGGCACGTTTTGTAGGCTTCGTTATCGCCGATGTCCGGTATCTGAAGTAGGGTCAAAGTTCGATCAACCGAATCTAACTCTTCGGCAACATCGTCCTGAACAGCCTCTCGAACCGTGCTGGTAAATTCTCGAAATCTTTCTCGGTGGGTCTCGAATTTCCTGGTGACGTCTCGAACGGCAGTAGCATCGTCAAAATCAGCCCATTCTTTGCTTGTTAGTGACTGCAGTTCACGTTCGACATCAGATTCCAAGTTCAGGATATTGTCTTCTGGGATCTTAAGCCCCATTCTGCTTGCATAGTCTGACCAAGTGTCGAGTTGTTGGTGCTGTTCGCGTGTCTCTGTAATTTTGTTTTTGAGATCACGAAATGCATCGTTTTTATTTGATGCACGTTCGCGTTTCTTCTCAATATCTGCCAAGTCTTCGTTCAGGTCTTGCGCTTCTTTGCTTTTATCAACCAGCGTCTCTATCCGACTTTGTACTGACTCTTGATCTTTGACGTGCTTCTGCCCCATTAGAGATCCTCACCAAGTTCGTTTACTAGTTTTTGGCTTTCCGTCCGTACACCCTCATACGGCGTCTGGTCAGGGTCAAAGGCCTCTTCTTCTAATTCTTCAATTGTATTTTTCAGATCCTGTTCGACTGTGTCTAACTCTTCAACAAAATTACTCAGTGCTGAGTGGATCTCTGACCACTGGCTGTATTTCATTCTCCCAACATCTCGTTGGATATCTAGGAACTCCCAGACACTTTCACAGTCTCTAGCACGATTGACCACAGAAGAGAGATCTTCAAGATACTCATCTAATTCTTCGTTGTCCAACGCGGTAATCTCGTCTAATACATCTGGTTTTGTCCTTCCAAGGGGCTCATACGCATCTTCGAGGCCAGACAAATCGAGAGAGCTATTCATACCCTGTAGAGAGTCATGTAGTTTCGCAAGCTCAGATTTCGCTGCAGATAGGTCGTCAAGATATACTTCATCATACTCATGAATATCTCGTGCCAATCCTCGTATATTATATGAATTCGATTTTAAGAACCCATCAAAGTCTGTGCTTTCCCTCTGCGTTTCGCCGATTTTGAACCCAGTAGTTTTGCCTTCTATATTTCTGATTTTAACCATTAACTGTTCCAGATCAACTGAAGCTATCGCATCTTCGAGACGGTCGTGTTCCACCATGTTTCGGCGAAGGTGGAACCGTGCATGGAACAGGCCATTATATAATTCTAGATTATCCTTGAGTGATTTAACGTCTCCACCGAAGTCTGTTCGTGTGTATACCTGTGAGACGGCTCTCTGTGACACGGGCTTTGCGAGCGTTTCTGCATTAAATTCGGTTCCGTTCCCCGAGAAGACGTTGAGGAGATATTTCCCAAAGAGAGCGACTTCGTCTAGTGTCACACCATATGTCTCTTTGATGTCCATCTCAAGATCTTCCCGTAGTTCAGTGACGGCATTATTGGCCCATTCTCGCAACTGTTCGAGGTTAATGTTGTCTTTGCGTTCCAGATTTCTGAGATCCATCTCCTCCCAAACTCCGATACGAAGAAGATCTAAAAGAATAGACTGATTCATATCTCTCGTGAGTTCGATTTGGGTGTAACTGGGTTGATCCGCGTTACGAACATGTATCCGAACCCGGTCAGATCCTTTTGTCCAACGAAGAAATGCCGCGTCGCTCGACCGGCACCCAGGAATACGTAGGCTATTGGGTTTATCAAAGAAATAAGTAATAATTCGTTGGGCTCCATCCTCAATATTTGACGTCTGATTAAAATCTGACTCACCTCGAACCCATGCTAATAACTCGTTTCGCTGCTCAGTGAAGGTGCTGCTCAACGAAGGCCCATCTTCATGCTCATACCCACATTCTGGGCAAGTCCACTTCTCCCCGGTGACGTTGATCCCAGCGCTACACTCGGGGCATATCTCCTCAAACCCACCAATAGTAGGTGCCCGACCATCACTATCGATATCGAATGAATGGGGTATTTTTGCGTTAACTGTGTACTGTTCACCTTCGTCGGTTCCGTACCATTTTAAAACCTGTTCGTCTGGGCCGTCATAATTAGGATCTAGTCTATTTTCGATATTTCCGAGTCGCTGCTTGAGTTTCTCAGCATGTTCAAATGGTGGGTTCTGATTGTCTAGCAACTCGCTAATTACGAAATTGAGATATATCCTTGGTGTCTGCTTGGTAACATTCTTTGATTGTAGATTGTGGTAGATCCTGTCAAGGAATTCCCGATTGAAGGGATACAGCCAGTTGCCGAATGCTTCTTCAATGTCGTCTTCAGATTGTCCTCGAGGTAGAGACGGTTGATACTCAAGATCTGAATCTTGTTTAATTGCTTTGAGATAATTTCTAGCGAGATCGATATGGACGTTCTCCTGTTGTAGAAACAGTGTTCGAGAGCCAGAACCGTCTTCGGCGTCCTCAGTAAGCTCCAACCGGGCCTGTATTCGCTCATCGATCGTATCCTGCGAGGCGACATCCGCTCGACGCTGGTCAATCACGTTTTGATGGACGCCAGTCGTTACTCCAATGACAACATCAAAATGGGCAGTTCCTAGATCAGAAAAGAATGAGAGTACTTGATGATCGTAAACTGTGAAACCTGTTAGATCCTCAATGATCAGTACCGGTCGGCGATTTTGAGATTTAAAAGCCTCGTCAATATCCCTGAGGATATCTCGGATATCTCCTGCAGAGAGCATGTCTGAAACAGCCTCGGTAGCCCCCGTCTTGATTTCGCGGTAGAGATACTCTGATGGTTCAACCTGATGGTGTTCGTGTTCCCTTGTTACATCTGGGAACTTTTCTAGCAGGGAATCGAGTTCATCCTGCTCAATCGGTTCGAAACTAATACTCGCGTCAGGATCGTCGAACGCATCGACATATGTCTCTAGGTTGGATCGAACTTGCGACTCAAACGCGTCGTCCTTCAGGAAATTAACGGTCGCTTCCTGACTTCCTTTGAACCGATTGATAATCTTTCCTGTTACCTCTCGGTAAATACCTTCCATCGGGAGATCTCGCAAATATTTTGCGTCCTCAAAGTTCCATCCCTCAAGGTCTTCGGTGAGAAGTTCGACGACCTCCCGTGGTTCGCGTATGTGTCGTGGAATGAGTATCGGCTTATGAGCGAATTCATCATCATCGGCTTTCGCTGTTTCATCTTGTATCTGATAATCTAGCCACTGGCAGAGTTCAGATTTTCCGCTCCCACTTTCTCCGACGACAAAGAATAGTCTGTTTGTATCCTTTTCTGTTGAATTGGTGACTGTCTCTAGAACAATATCTTCTGACACGAGACTCTCGCCTTCATCAGACCAAGTATCGAATGCCTTGTTTTCCTCAACTCGGATTCGATTGATCGGGACGTGAGTTTTTTCGAACTCGTCTCGATTCTTTTGTTGAGCCTCCTGTGTGATATATTTGTCAACAACATCTGTATCCCAGTTTTTCGGGTATATTGTACTCATCAATTATCACTCACTCGGAGTGTCAGCTCATTATATTTTTGCCTGTTAATTTCGACTACCCCTCCAAAGTCACTTGCCTGATCGAGTTCAATAGAATTGTTCAGTTCTGCTTGTTTCAGAGCCTGCTGAAAGTATTGGGCTATAGTATTTCTGTTTGTTGTAGCGTACACCGGTAGATACGTTTCATCTATTTTCTCCATTATTGACTCTATCTTGATTGGTTTGTTCGGTGAAAAACCATCTCTCAGTATATTCAATAACAATGTCTGGGAAATCGACAGTAGGTGAGTGTAATTCTCGTCAGAATCACTATTGACAGGTGAAATTACTCCCAACATGGACATAGTCCGTGACCAGTAATTGATCTTGTTCTGGGTCCAGTTGATCGAACTCCATTTCGTGCTCAGTAGGTCTTCTAACTGATTTTTTGTATCGAAATACCGATCATCTTCTTCAGTAAGGGTATCAAGAATACCTAGATATGCTGCATCTTCTCCGGTCTGCGCACGTAGGCCTTTCAAAAATGCTACTCGGGGAGAAGCAGTTTTCAAGTATTTGTCTTTAATAGTATATCCACCTTCTTTTTCTGCGAGTTGGTTAGACTCCTCGAGGAATTCAATCGCATCTTCTAACGTTTTCCGAGAATCGCTCTGGTTAGGATCGTTAGCATCTCCCGGGTAATAGCGTTGGAGAAGTGTTGTTCTCTCAATGGGTCCACATCGAGCAATGTGCTTCC
>LKMJ01001544.1_pt1 | contig 20465 bp, 17 predicted proteins | sample 643391 | NCBI WGS metagenome assembly LKMJ01 (sample SAMN04112250, study PRJNA286221) | soda lake metagenome | biome: soda lake; feature: Kulunda Steppe; material: water; isolation source: sample PL-Br10 brine of Picturesque Lake | place: Russia: Kulunda steppe | collected 2010-07 | reverse complement strand
TCGCGGCTCGGATCGTAGAACTCGACGATCGAGACGGGGCGGCGATCGCCGGTGAACGGGTCCACGATGGATCGGTCCTCGTTGACCGCCCGACGGATCGAGAGCCCGAGATCGACGAGGGCGTCTATCGACCCCGGTTCGACGGCGAGTCCGAGGGTCGTGACGTCGACCAGCGCGAAGACGTTGCCGGCGAAGACGACGTCGACGGGGATGGTGAGTTCTTCGCCCCGGATCGCGTCGTCGCTGGCTCCATCCTCACCCAGGCTGGCGTCGTCGCTGGCTCCATCCTCACCCAGGCTGGCGTCGTCGCTGGCCCCATCCTCGCTCCGGCTAGCGTCGCCGCGGCCGCCGTCGGCGACCGGCGGACGCGTCCCGGACAGCCGGACGGTCAGGCTGTCGTAGACGAACGACTCGACGTTCTCGAACTCGACGCGCTCGACGTGCCCCCCCGAGACGGTCGGCCGGGCGTGGACGAGTCCGGCCGGCGTCTCGACGACGACCTCCGGCGACGGCGGGAGCTGTCCGGTCTCGATGAGCGCGGTGATCGTGCCGATGGTGCCGTGGCCACACATCTCGAGGTAGCCGCCACCGTCGAAAAAGAACAGCCCGAGGTCGGCCTCGGGAGCCGCCGGCTCGACCGGGACGGCGCCGAACATGTCGTCGTGTCCCCGGGGTTCACACATCAACAGCCTCCGGAGGTCGTCGCTCGTCCGTTCGAACCGGTCGCGTCGCTCGAGGACGGTGTCGCCCCGGAGGGCGTCCGGGCCGATGCCACCGGTGACGATCCGGGTCGGCTCGCCCGCGGTGTGGGTGTCTATCGTCTCGATGAGGACGTTCGTTTGCATTGGAGGGCACCCGCGTTCACAGCGACTCGAGGGAGTCTACCTCCGCGTCGGTCCAGTCGTAATAGTACTCCTCTATCTCCCGGAGGTTCTCGACACACCGGTTGTACTTCTCGCGGGCGTCCTCCACGTAGGGGTCTTCGGGGTTGTTCTCGATGAACTCCCGGAGGTCGTCCAGTGCCGCCGGCGAGTAGGTGTCGAGCCGTTTCTGTCGACCGACGAGCTCGACTTTCCGATCTTCCTGTCTGAGCGTTCGAACCAGCGCCCAGCTGGCGATCCCCCAGAACATGACGATGGCGACGCCGATGCCGATCCAGGCCTCGACTTCCATCTCGAAGACGCCCGTCATCAGTCATCACCTCCGGCCGGACCGACGGCATCCCGTGGCTGAGAGGGCCCCTCGAGGTACCGCATGATCAGGTAGCCGACGACCGGGAACGTAACGAGCACGGCCATGCCGGCGATCATGATGTCCTCGCCGAAGTTCTCCCAGGCGAAAAAGCCCATGATGAAGATCATCACCGCAGGGATGACGTACTTCACGATGGGGTTCCAGAAGCTGCCGACGTAGATGCCGGCGTTCTGGTTGACCGAAAGCACGCGCAGGCGCTCGGGTCCGAAGAACCAGCCGATGGCGACGATGATACACAGCGTCGCCAGCGGCAGGCCCCAGTTGGCGAACACGAGGTCCGCGAAGTCGAGGAATTCGACCGAGTACGCACTCGGGAGGCCGAACAGCCAGATCAGCCCACAGACGGCCAGCACCGTCTGTCCTCGGTTCATCGGCGTCTCCTCCTCTACGGTCGTGGTCAACACCTCGGTGATGACGATCCCCGACGTGAGCGCGGCGAGGAAGAAGCCGGTGAAAAAGAGGATCGCCCACAGCGCGCCGGCGGGCATCTCCGGGAACACCTGGACGAGCGAGACGAACGCCAGCCCGGCGCCGGCGTCGGGTTCGAGTCCGTAGGCGAACACCAGCGGGAAGATGGCGAACGCCGCGAGGATGCCGATCGAGGCCTCCCCGATGGCGGTGAACACCCCGCCGCCGAGCGGTACGTCGTCGTACTCCCGGAGGTAGCTGCCGACGGTGATCGCGATCCCCCAGCCGAGGCCGGTCGAGAACAGCGCCTGACCGAGGGCGGCGATCCACGTGTCGCTGAACGTCAGGTACTCCCACTGGACGGTGAACGTGAACGCGAGACCCTCACCGGCACCCGGCAGCGTGACCGCACGGACGGCCATGGCGGCCAGCGCGATGACGAGCGCCGGCACGGCGAACGTGACGACGCGTTCGACCCCGTTTGAGATACCCGCGTACAGGACGCCGGCCATCATCGCGACGACCACGGTGTGCATCGCGATCATCATCGCGGGGTTCGCGAAGAAGGCGTCGAGGAAGGCCCCGGCCTCGAAGCCGCTTCCGGTGAACGTGAACAGAAACGAGTGGAGCATGTAGTACAGCGTCCAGCCGATCAACGGCGCGTAGTAGGTCATCAACGCGAAGTTGACGAGTACGACGACCAGCCCGAGTCCGACGAGGCCACCACTGCCGACGGCCTCCCGAATCGAACCGATGACGCCCTTACCTGCGTACCGCCCGAGGGCGACCTCGGCGATGAGCCCCGGCACGGCGAGCAAGAAAAGCAGGATCAGGAACGCGAGGATGAACGCCCCGCCGCCGTTCTCCCCGGTGACGAAGGGGAACCGCCAGATGTTCCCGACGCCGACCATGGCGCCGATCATTGCCATCAGGAACCCGAACCGGGTCCCCCACTCCGCTCGTGACACTTTCGCTTCGCTCATGCTAGCACCAGTCGGTATCTGACCGATACCGAGATATGTATAACCCTCCCATAGTCGGGTCGGTCACCACGTGCTCCGGCCGTCCTCGAATCGTAACCCCGGTCATCCTCGAACCGTAGCTCCGGCCGTCCTCGAATCGTAACCCCGGTCATCCTCGAACCGGTTCGGATCGCGTCGCCGACGGATAGAGAATCACCGAACGCAGTGCCGCCCGGAGGGCGGGGACGGCGAGTGGTTCCGACTCACCCGGAACCGGCGATAGGGGTAAGCCGGTCGGCTTCCGAGCCGGTCACGATGCACGAACCCCTCCCCGAGTACGATCCCGACCGACTTCGCGCGGAGGCCGAGCGGTTCGTCCGTCGGTGTTACGCCGAACTCGGCCGCGAAGAGGAGGTCGACTCCCGGCTGGCGGAGATCGACGCCGAAATCGACGAACGGGGCCACTACGAGCACACGTTCGCCGAGCTCGAACACGGCGCGCGAATGGCCTGGCGGAACAGCAACCGCTGTATCGGCCGACTGTTCTGGCACACCTTGCACGTGAGAGACGAACGCGGGCTCGAGGAGCCTGCCCCCGTCCACGAGGCGTGTCTCGACCACCTCGAGTACGCCGAGAACGACGGCGACGTCCGGCCGACGATAACCGTTTTCAAACCCCGAATCCGGGGCGAGCAACGGCTCCGGATCTGGAACTACCAGCTCGTCCGGTATGCGGGCTACCGGGAGGGGGGCACGATCGTCGGCGATCCCGACTCCGTCGCGTTCACCGACTACTGTCGGTCCCGCGGCTGGGAGGGGACGGGAACCGAGTTCGACGTCCTCCCGCACGTGATCCAGGCCGGTGACCGCGAACCCGAGCTGTTCGAGGTTCCCGAAGGGGCCGTCACCGAGGTGCCGATGAGCCACCCCGAGTATCCCTGGTTCGCGGAGCTCGGTCTCCGGTGGTACGCAGTCCCCGTCGTCTCGAACATGCGCCTCGAGATCGGTGGGATCCAGTACACCGCCGCCCCGTTCAACGGCTGGTACGTCGCGACCGAGATCGGCGCGCGCAACTTCGCCGACGAGGACCGCTACGATCGGCTGCCGGAGATCGCCACGCGGCTGGGGCTCGACACCTCCCGGAACCGTACGCTCTGGAAGGACGAGGCGCTCGTCGAACTCAACCGGGCCGTACTCCACTCTTATGCGGACGCCGGCGTGCGGATCGTCGACCACCACTCCGCCGCCGAGGAGTTCGCGCAGTTCGAGGCTCTGGAGGCCGCCTCGGGCCGGACGGTGACCGGCGACTGGAGCTGGCTCATCCCGCCGATCTCGCCGGCGACGACCCACGTCTTCCACGAGACGTACGACGACGAGGTGCGGACGCCGAACTACTTCTACCAGGAGCCCCCGTACGCCGACGGCTGATCGGGGGCCGTCGGCGGGAGTCGTCACGGTCGGTCGGGGATGGACGCGGGCGATCGGGGGTAGATGCGAGCGATCGGGGGTCGGTGCGAGCGATCGGGGGTCGGTGCGATCGGTCGGGGGTAGATGCGAGCGATCGGGGGTCGGTGCGATCGGTCGGGGGTGGACGCGGGCGGTCGAAAGTCGGCGCGGCCGGCCCCACGATCGTGGGAGTGAGATACAAGTGTCTCCTCCCCGACCGTGGAGTATGGCACTGAAAAACGTCGGCGGTCGCGACCGCACGCTCCGTGCGATCCTCGCGGTCGCTCTCGCGGTGGTGGCGATCGGTGCACTCCGAAAGGGACGGCGGAGGAGGGGAACGCTCGCGGCGATCGGGGCCGTCGGCCTCGCGATCAACGCCGTGACCTGTTTCTGTGGGCTGAACGCGGCCCTCGGCATCGACACGACCGAGGAGTGACCCGGACGGCGAACCACCGCGGTCGGCCGGCTGTCTGCGGGTCGCGTTTTTCACCACGGCGTCCGTGGTCCCGGCCGTGACCTTCAGCATCTGCGTCCACGAGTCCGATGGGGACGAAGACCGGTTCGGCGTCGCCGTCACGACCAGGCTGGCCGGCGTCGGCACCCTCTGTCCGTTCGCCAGCGAGAACGGTGCAGTGGCGACCCAGAGCCTGGTGAACGTCGACCTCGGCCGTCGCGGGATCCGGTACGTAGACGAGGGGCTGGCCGTCGAGGACGCCCTCCAGGGGCTGTTGAACGCCGACGACGGCGCCCCGGGCCGCCAGCTCCACGGCGTCGACGCCGAGGGGACGTTCGCCTTCTCCGGGGATGAATGCAAACCGTGGTACGGCCACATAGAAGGCGAGAACTACACCGTCGCCGGCAACCTGCTGACCGGTGAGTCGGTGATCGAGGCGACCGCCGAGGCCTACGAGGCGGGCGACCGCGAGGAGCCACTCGCCGGGCGGCTGATCGACGCGCTCGCCGCGGGGGACGCCGAGGGCGGGGACAAACGCGAGGAGCTGCGGATCCAGAGTGCGGCCCTCCTGGTCCGGACGACGACCGATCACGAGCTGGGGCCGTTCTACGACGACCTCCGGGTCGACGCCACCGAGGAGCCGATCGCCGATCTCCGGGAGAGCTACCAGCTCGCCGTCCGGGGCTACGAGGAGGCGATGGCCCGCTACGAGGAGGACTACGCCGACGACGAGCTCGGGAACTGATCGCTACGGTCCGGGGGTCAGTGGACGGACTCGCCCGAACCGGTCGTGTGGATAGATTTCCGACCGCCGTTCTGGAAATTTACTGTATAACGATGTTTTTAAAGACTCGGCTTTGGCTCACGGAGATTCGATGATAAAATGAAATAGAATAACGATGTTAGATAGAATCGGAGAGATTATAAACTTCCTCAAGAAGTATGTGTCCATGCCTCATGAGAGGGAAACTCAGACGCGACGCACGGTACTGAAGACGGCTGCCGCCGGCACCGCACTGGCGGCCGCGGGCTGTCTCGGAGACGGGGACGACGGAGCTCCCGACGTGAGCCCCGACGAGGTGGAGGACGCCTCGGCGAACCTCGAGGGGGGGCTGAACGTGTGGAACTGGTACTCCGACTTCCGGGAGTATACCGTCGAGCAGTTCCTGGAGGAACACGACCTCGATGTCGCCCAGTCGGCGTACTCCTCCCCGGGGGAGTGGTTCTCGAGTCTGGAAGCCGGCGAGGGTGAGATCGACGTCGTCGGCTCGACCCCGGACTGGACGGTCCGCTCCAGAGAGAACGAGTATCTCTCGCCGTTGCCCCTCGACGCGATGACGTTCTGGGACGACACCCCCGAGTTCATCAAAGACGTACTGGAGGAGTATCACATGGTCGACGGGGAGCTGTACGCCGCACCGCAGGCGGTTCAGCTCAACCCGACACTCACCTACAACAACGAGTTCTTCGATTCGCCGCCGGACTCCTGGGGAATCCTCTGGGACGACGATCTCGAAGACCAGGTGTTCATGTGGGACCGTTCCTACTACGCCTGTCAGATCGCGGCGATGTATCTCGGCCAGGACCCGTTCGATCCGGACGACTACGAGGAGATCGAAGAGGCACTGATCCAGCAACGCGACCTCAACGTGAACCTCTGGGAGGATTTCAACCAGGCGAGACAGCAGTATCTCAGCGAGGACGTCGTCGTCGGCCCGTTTCTCGACGGACAGTCGTTCCAGGCGCGCTTTTTCGACGATGCACCCGTCGACTTCACCGTTCCCGAGGAGGGAGCGTTCTGGGTGCTCAACGACTTCGTCATCCCCGCCGACGCACCGCACCCGAACGCGGCCGTCGCCTACACCGACTTCGTCGCCGACCCCGAAGTCAACAAGATGATGTTGCCGACGATGGGCTACCGTGGGGCGTACAACGACGAGATGATGGAGGACGTCTACGCCGAGGAGCTAGAGAGCGGCGACATCACCGAGGAGATGCTCGATTTCCACCGGTGGGACGAGTTCGAGGACCGGCTCATCTTCGAGGAGCCCCTCGACGAGGACGTCCTCGAGCGTTACGACGAGATCTGGGGCGAAGTGCGGGTCGCGTAACCGATCCAGAGACCGATATTCAATACTATACGAAAATGAACGCACTGACCGTTTCGAATCTAACCAAGGAGTACGGGGCGCTCACCGCCGTCGACGACGTCTCCTTTTCCGTCGACGACGGCGAGTTCGTCTCGATTCTGGGCCCGAGTGGCTCCGGAAAGTCGACGATCCTGCGGATGATCGCGGGTTTCGAGTCCCCGACCACGGGGGAGATCAGAATAAACGACGAGCCCGTGACGACCCTCGCCCCGTTCGATCGCGACGTCAACATGGTCTTCCAGAACCTCGCGTTGTTCCCGCATCTTACCTGCGCCGAGAACGTCGAGTTCGGGCTCAAACAGACCGGCGTGAAAAAAGACGAACGGAGGCGACGGGTGGAGGAGATACTCGAGATGGTCGAGCTGGAGGGGTACGGCGAGCGGGATCCGAGCGAGCTCTCCGGTGGGGAACAACAGCGGATCGCACTGGCCCGTGCGCTCGTCAACGAGCCCGAGATCGTCCTGTTCGACGAACCGCTCGCCTCGCTCGACCGGAAGCTCCGCCAGCACATGCAGACGGAGCTCCAGCGTATCCAGAACGAGACCGACATCACGTTCCTCTATGTGACCCACGACCAGGAGGTCGCGCTGGCGGTCTCCGACCGGATGATCCTCCTCAACGACGGCGAGATCGAACAGATCGGCACCGCCAGAACGATCTACGACGAGCCGACCTCGGAGTTCGCAGCGGACTTCATCGGCGACGTCAACGCGATGGCCGCCGCGGTCGAGGGCGTCGAGGACGGACTGACGCTGACGATTTCCGGTTCACGAGTGACTCTGTCGGACGTCCGATACACGAACGGCTCGACACCCGAACCCGGCGAGACGATCACGGTCGGCGTACGGCCGGAGGACGTCACGTTGACCGCACCGGACGATCCACGCTCCTCGGGTATCGAGGGAGAAGTGATCAGCCGGGCGTACACCGGCAGCGAGACGGTCTACACCGTCACGACCGAGCTCACGGAGTTCACGGTCAAGAGCACGGCCGACCACGAACTCGGCAGTCACGTCGGTCTCGGACTGGACGGGGGGGCTGCACACGTGTTCGACGGGGGTGAGTGATGGCCTACAGCGACGACGGGATCGGTTCCACGCTCGACGACCGTCTCAACCGATCGCTGACGTACCTCCGGCGACGGCCCCGGCTCCGAATCGTCCTCTTGCTGGCGTTGCCGGTAGCGGCACTGGTCGGTCTGTTCGTCGTTCCGCTGCTCTCGATGATCTCCCTGTCTTTTCTCACCGACCTCCCACCCGCGCCGTTCACGCTCGAGAACTACGCGACGATCTTCGGAACCGACCTGTATCTGCGGGTTATCTGGCGGACGGCGACGATAACGGCGCTGACGACGGTCGTCGTCGTGATCTTCGGTTACACGTTCGCTTACAGCGTCGTCCGCTTCTCGACGTACACGACCGTCCTGTTGTTGTTGGTCATCCTCCCGTTCTGGACGAACTACATCGTCCGCATGTACGCCTGGATGAACATCCTCCAGAACGGTGGCGTACTCGACACCGTGCTCATGGCGTCGGGTGCGGTGGCCGAGCCGGTGGGGCTGCTGTACTCACAGACCGCCGTGTTGATCGGCTTTACGTACATCTGGCTGCCGCTCTCGACGCTCGCGTTCTACGCCGCCATCAACGATCTCGATACGGATATGATCGACGCCGCAAAGGACCTCGGCGCCGGGCCGATAAAGACGTTCTTCGTGGTGACGTTGCCGCTTACGAAAAACGGGTTGATCGTTGGTACGATCCTCGTCGCGATCCCGACCTTCGGGGCGTTCATCACGCCCGCACTGCTCGGCGGGACCGACAGTATCATGATCGGGATGATAATCGAAGAGCAGTTCATCGACTCGTTCAACTGGCCACTCGGCGCCGCGTTGAGCGTCGTCGTTTCGGTCGTGGCCGTCCTGTTGACGCTGCTCGCCGTCGCTCTCGGTGGTAACGTACTGACACGAGGTGAGACCGCATGAACGTCAACGCCGCGTTGAAGCCGTTCGAGCGAGTCGTCGAACGGTACGGAACACACGCCGGCTACTTGCTGATCACGGTCGTTCTCGTCTTCCTCTGGGCACCGATCGGGGTGCTCGTGTTGATGTCCTTTGCCGACCAGAGCTCGCTTACGTTTCCGCCGGACGGCTTTACCCTCGAGTGGTACGTCGTCTTCCTGCAAAACGACGGCGCACGTGCAGCGTTCTCGACGTCCCTCCAGATCAGCTTCATCGCGACACCGGTGGCCGTCGTTATCGCCACCCTGATTGCCTACGCGGCCGATCGGTACACCTTCCTGGGGAAGAACACGATCCAGCTGCTGGCAGCACTGCCGATCATCGTTCCGCTCGTCGTCGTCGGGGTCGCACTCTCGCTGTTTTTCGGATCTGTCGGACTCGGTTCGGGCTTCTGGTCGGTCGTACTCTCACACGTCATCCGGATCATCCCCTTCGCGTTCCTGATCATCATGCCGACGTTCATCCAGTTCGATAAGACTCTAGAGGAGGCGGCGAAGGACCTCGGGGCAAACGAGTTCGGCACGTTCAGGCAAGTGACCCTGCCGAACATCATGCCGGGAATCGTCGCCGGAGCGGTGCTCGCCTTTACCATCTCGTTCAACGAGTTCGTCTACACCTGGTTCGTAAAGGACACCGCGACACAGACGCTCCCGACGTTCATCTGGGAGGAAATCGCCTGGTCTGCCACGCCGGAGGTGAACGTCATAAGCGTCGTGTTCCTGGGCGTGGCGGTCCTCAGCGTCGCCGTGGCCGTCGCGCTCACGAACGTTCGGCGGATAACCCGGCGCGGCCGATGACCCGCTGACCCCCTCGGTATCGCCGCCCGTCGGCGTTCCCGCCGGCAGTCTGCTCCCGAACACAGCCTGCCGGCGTCCGTACCCTCAAGCCACGGCGACGAGTGCAGTGAGCCGTGAAACCACGAACCAGGGCGCTCGTCGTCGCCTCCCTCTCGCTTTTCCTCTCGATTCTCGTCTGGTTCAACTACTCGGCGGTCCTGCCGCTGATCGTCGAGGAGTGGGGGCTGTCGGGTACCCGTGCGGGGATCATCTTCGGGGCGTTCCAGGCCGGCTACCTGCTCGCGATCCTCCCGGCGGGTCGGCTCGCGGACCGACGCTCCCCGCGGCTCGTGATCGCCGTCGGCGCGGCCGGTACCGGCGCGTTCAGCCTCGCCTTTGCCCTGTTCGCGACGGGGTTTCTCTCGGGAACTGCCCTCAGATTCCTCTCCGGGCTGTTCGTCGCCGGCGTCTACGTCCCCGGGATGCGGTTTGTCAGCGACTGGTACCCCGTTGACGTCCGCGGGCGGGCGATGGGGATCTACGTCGGCACGTTCTCGCTGAGCAGCGGGCTCTCGTTCGTCGCGGCGACGCTCGTCGCCGACGCGATCGACTGGCGGACGGCGATCGCCGCCACGAGCGTCGGCGCGCTCGCGGTGCCCGCGTTGATACTCGGGCTCGCCGAGGACAGCCCGAATCGGACGGCACGATCCGACTCCACCGGGTTCGACCGCTCGCTGTTTCGCAACCGGGCGTATCTCTCCTGTGTGAGCGTCTACTCCTGGCACAACTGGGAGCTCTTTGGCGCCCGCAACTGGCTGCTCGCCTTTCTGCTCGTCACGCCGGCGTTCGCGGCGGGCGGGACCGGTGCGTTCGGGGTCGGCTCGGCGACCCTCGCAGGGTTGCTCGTCGGGGTCGTCACCGCGATGAGCGGCGTCGGCAACGTCCTCGGTGGTGCCCTCTCGGACCGGATCGGCCGGACACGGGCGATCGGACTCGGCCTCGCGGGCAGCGCGACGATCAGCGCGACACTCGGCGTGCTGGGCTGGCTGCCCTTGCCCGTCCTCGTCGTCGTCTTGTTCGCCTACGGGACGTTGCTGAGCGTCGACAGCGCGCCGACATCGACGCTCGTCACCGAGGTCGTCGAGGACGAGCAGGTCGGGACGGCACTCTCCGTGCAGTCGTTCGTCGGCTTCTCGACGACCGTCGTCTCGCCGGTCGCGTTCGGGCTCGCCCTCGATATCGGCGGCTACGCCCTCGCCTGGCCCACCCTCGCCGCCGGCGCACTCGTCGGGCTCGCGTCGGTCGCCGTCCTCGAACGGAGCTGGGACGGGCGGTGAGTGGAGCTGGGATGGAGCGTGAATGGGGTGGGACGGGCGGTGAACGGCCCTGGGACGGGCCGTGAGTGGAGTAGGAGCGGACGATGACGGAGTACCCGCTCGACGGACCGGTCAGCCGGTGAACTCGTAGAGCTCGTCGCCGACGTGGTGCAGCGAGTCGACGACCTTCCCCTCCTCGCCGACCATCTCCCCGCCGGCGACGCGAGCCCGACCGATCGCCAGCACCTTCCCGTGGGTCTCCTCGGCGATCGCGACCAGATCGCCGGACTCGATCCCCTCGTCGGCGTCGGTGATCCCCGGACGCATCACGTCGGCGCCGTTGCTGACGAACGAGACGGCGCCGGCGTCGACGGTGACGACCGCCCGTTCGGGTCCGTAGGCGTTCGCTCCCCTGACGGTCAGGAACGGCTCACCGTCGAAGCTCGCGACCCGTGGCTCGCCGTCGATCAGGACGACCTCCCAGGACGTCGCCTCGAACTCGACGTGTTCGTAGGTCGAGCCCTCCAGCTCGACGCCGAGTTTCTCCGAGATGGCCGACTCGAGCTCCGAGACGGCGTCGCTGCGGAGGTGGTGTCTCGATTTGACCTGCATGCACCCCCGTACTCCCCGGACCCATTTAACCGGTTAGATTCGTCCCCAAACTGGCTCGTGTGGCTGTCCCCCCACGGGACCCATCCACCGCGCCGTACCACGTCGGGGGATCGGGACGGCCGAAAACTCGACGGGTGTCCAGTCGGCCTCGCCCGACAGTGAGTCGTGGCAACGCTTGCCGCGCGCGAGGGGCGAACGGGGCCGACGCCGCCGGACGGGCCGTCATTCCGTGCCGACCCCACGAACGGCAGTGGACGACCGTCCGGATTGCACTCGTAATCCTCCCGTTCATTCGACGATCAAACGCCTTATATCGTCTGTATCGTATCCATATTCCCTGTTTATCATCTACACACGATCAAATATAGACGTTCGACAACACGAAACCTTATATATACGATAACCATGCGTCCCCACCGTGCACATGAATCCAAACGCACAGGGAGTAGGGGAAAACTTACACGTTCGTTCACCGAATAACCGCGTCGACGTCGGCGCCGGGGTGATCGCGTGATCGAGCCGGTCCTCCTCGAGGTGACCGCCGCGGACCTCGAGTCGCTCGCGACGGGGATGAACCTGATGTGGGCGCTGACGGTCACCTTCCTGATCTTCTTCATGCACGCGGGCTTCGCGATGCTCGAGGCCGGCCAGGTCCGTTCGAAAAACGTCGCCAACCAGCTCACGAAGAACATGCTGACCTGGGCGGTCGGCATCGGCGTCTTCTTCGTGATCGGGATGGGCATCTCCAACAACGTCGGCTCGGTGCTGGTCGGCGGCGAGCTGGGTGCCTGGACGATGTTCGGCGGCGATCCGGTCGCCAACTCGTTCGACTGGGCGATGTGGCTGTTCAGTGCCGTCTTCGCGATGACGGCCGCGACGATCGTCTCCGGAGCCGTCGCCGGACGGGCGAAACTCCGCGCGTACGTGGCCTACACGTTCCTGCTGGCGGCGGTGATCTACCCGGTCGTCGCGGGGATGGTCTGGTACGCACCGGGTGCGGCCGAGGGGGTCGATCCGCTGTTGGCCGGCCTCGGCTTCGCCGACTTCGCGGGCGGGATGGTCGTCCACGGCGTCGGCGGCGTCGCCGGGCTGACCGCCGCCTGGGTGCTTGGCTCCCGGATGGACAAGTACGACGACGACGGATCCGCGAACGTCATCCCCGGCCACTCGATGACCTTCGCCGTGCTGGGCACGCTGGTGCTGTGTTTCGGCTGGTTCGGCTTCAACGTCGGCACCGCCGCAGCCGTGATCGACACCGGAACCTTCGCACTCGACGACTTCAGCTACGTCGGGAGCGTCGCCGCGGTGACCGCCCTCGGGATGGGTCTGGGCGCGATCGGTGCGGCGACCGTTTCGCTGTACCTCAACGGCAAGGTCGACACGCTGTACGTCGCCAACGGAATGCTCGCCGGCCTGGTCGGCGTCACGGGGCCGACGGACCTCATCACGCCGATGGGTGCGATCGCGATCGGCTTCCTCGCCGGCGCACAGCTCCCGATCGTCTTTCGCTTTGTCGAGAAGAAACTCAAGATCGACGACGTCTGTGCGGTGTTTCCGGTCCACGGTAGCGCCGGGATGCTCGGACTCATCGTCTACCCGCTGTGGTCCAACGCGAGCGGTGCGACCGTCGTCGGCGGCGGTATCGTCAGCGGCGGGATCCTCTCGATCGAGGCGAGCGCGTTCGGCCCACAGATCCTCGGCGTCGCCGTGATCACCGTCTGGACGGTGCTGGCAACCGCCGCCGTCTGGGGTGCGTTCAAGGCGATCGGCCAGGCCCGGGTCACCCCCGAACACGAGCGCGACGGGCTCGACGTCTCCGAACACGGCGTCGACACCTACCCCGAGTTCGGCCGGCCGGAGCTCGCCACCGACGGCGGCTACGTCCGGGCCGACGGAGGCCTGCCGAACGACGGCGGGATCAAGATGGTCAGCGCGATCATCCGCCCCGACCGGCTGGGCGAGGTCAAACAGTCCCTCGCCGAGGCCGGCGCTCCGTCCCTGACCGTCACCAACGTCTCCGGCCGGGGCTCCCAGCCGGCGAAGAAAGGCCAGTGGCGCGGCGAGGAGTACTCGGTCGACCTCCACCAGAAGATCAAAGTCGACTGCGTCGTCGCCGACGTCCCCGCCGAGGACGTCGTCGAGGCGATCCGCGAGGCCGCCAACACCGGCGAACCCGGCGACGGGAAGATCTTCGTCCTCCCCGTCGAGGACGCCACCCAGGTCCGCACCGGAGACACCGGCCCCGGAGCGGTCTGAACCGGCGTCTGCGGACGCGACACGGTTTTTCGTCGTCGACTCCGACGGGTGAGCTGTCGGCCTCGGCGAGCTTTGGCCGTCGACTCCGACGGGTGAATCGTGTTGGTCGATCAGTACGGTACATCTTTGCCATCCGGCCGCCAACGGCCGGGCATGAACGAGGAGCACTCGAGGGCGCTGTACGACCGCGCGCTGTCGGTGATGCCCGGCGGCGTCAACTCGGCGGTCCGGGCGGCGATCGAGCCCTACCCCTTCTTCGTCGCGAAAGGCGACGGCGGCCACGTGGTAGACGCCGACGGCAACCGGTATATCGACTGGGTGATGGGGCTCGGCCCGCTCCTCCTGGGTCACGACCTCCCCGATCCGGTCGAGGCGGCGATCCAGCGCCACGCGAGCCGCGGGCCGATGTACGGCACCCCGACCGAGATCGAGGTCGAACTCGCCGAGTTCGTCGTCCGTCACGTCCCGAGCGTCGAGAAGATCCGCTTTGTCAACTCGGGTACCGAGGCGACCGTCTCCGCGGTCCGTCTCGCGCGCGGACACACCGGCCGGAACCGGATCGTCGTCATGCAGGGTGGCTACCACGGCGCCCAGGAGTCGACGCTGGTCGACGGCGACGCCGAGAACCCGAGGCCGTCCTCGGCCGGGATCCCCCAGTCGTTCGCCGAGCACACGATCCCCGTCCCGTTCAACGACGAGGACGCGATGCGGGAGGTCTTCGAGGAACACGGCGAGGAGATCGCCGCCGTGATGACCGAGCCGATCCTGGCCAACTACGGCATCGTCTACCCCGAGGACGGCTACCTCGAATGCCTCCGGGAGATCACCCGCGACCACGGCGCCCTCCTGATCTTCGACGAGGTGATCACCGGCTTCCGCGTCGGCGGGCTGGGCTGTGCCCAGAGCAGGTTCGGCGTCACCCCCGATCTGACGACCTTCGGGAAGGTGATCGGCGGCGGGTTCCCCGTGGGTGCGATCGGTGGGAAAGCTCACGTCGTCGATGGGTTTTCCCCCTCCGGCCCCGTCTTCCAGGCCGGCACCTTCTCCGGACACCCGGTGACGATGGCCGCCGGCCTTGAGACCCTCCGCTTTGCCGCCGAGAACGACGTCTACGACCACGTGAACCGCCTCGGCGAGCGTCTGCGGACGGGACTCTCCGAGCTCCTCGTCGACCGCGCCCCCGAGTACACCGTCGTCGGCACCGACAGCCTGTTCAAGCTGGTTTTCACCCGGGACGGGCCGGGGCCGAACAGTCACGAGGAACAGTGTGTGAGTGGCTGTCGCCAGGAGCCGACCTGCCCGCGGTACGATCACTGCCCGAAAACCGGCGCGGACGTCCGCCGCTCCGACACCGACCGCTGGCGGCGGCTGTTCTGGGGGGAGATGAAAGCCGAGGGGGTCTTTCTCAGTCAGAACGGGTTCGAATCCCAGTTCGTGAGCTACGGCCACACCGACGAGGACGTCGAACGGACGCTCGCGGCCTACGAGGAGGCGCTGTAGGACCGCCCGTGAGCCTCGATCGCAGACGGCGTGACCCGACGTCCGGTCGGGGGAGTCGACGTCCGGCCGGCGGAGCCGACGTCCGGTCGAGGGTGGGTCGATGTCCCCGGACCCGGCGGCGTCGGACACCGGAGGACCGCCCGACGACGGACCGATGATCGACCCCGCACGCGCCACGGAGCGGCTGTGTTTTCTCTTCCCGCCGGTGGTCGGCGTCGGTGCCGTCGGCGTCGTCCGGGAGCTCGACCCCGGCGTGCCCGGCCTCGGGACGGCGCTGATCCTGGTCGGCACGTTCGGCTACACCCTCCTGACCCTCGGGGTGGCCGTCGCCCTCTTTCTCGACGCGCGGCGGGTTCGCGCCAGCGGGCTGTGGGAGCCACGTCCGTGGCTCAACGCGGCGTTCGCCGTCCTCTGGGCGCCCGCCGCCGGCGTCGTCTACCTGAGCCGCCGACACCGACACCTCGGGACGCCCGCCGGCCACTCGAGGTGGTGGCTGGTCGTCGCAGCCTCCCTGGTGGCGACGCTGTTCGGGACGGTCGCGGCGGTCGTCGGCGTCGTCCTCTCGATTCCCGGGCTGGTTCTCTGGGCAGTCGGGACGGCCGGGGTGATCGCCGTCGGCGTCTTCCCGGTCGCGATCCACCAGGACGCCGCGTACGTCTGTACCCGACGGGTGGCGTGGAACCCCAACCCCGGAACTCACTTGGGGGCGGCGTTCGTGAGCCTGTTTCTCCCGCCGGTACAGCCCCTACTGGCGGCGTACTATCTCCACCGGCGCCGTCGAACCGTGGGCCTGTGGTCGTCCCCGGGGAAAGTCACGCCGTCGCGTGGGTGACCGTCGGACGGGATCGTGCCGTTCCGATCACGTGGCTGATCGTCGTCCGTTCCGGTCGCGTGATTGATCGCCGTCCGTTCCGGTCGCGTCCGAGACGCCGTCGGCCGACGGCCACGTATGCGCACGCTTTTATCCACACGAGCGGGAGGATCAACCATGAGAACGCGTGGAACCGTCCGACTGGCGACGCGGGGATCGGCGCTCGCCCGGCGGCAGGCCGACCTCGTCGCCGACGCCCTCGAGAGACGGCGGTACGAGGTCGAGGTCGTGATCGTCGAGACGACCGGCGATCAGCTCCGCGACGAGCTGATCCATCGCCTCGGGAAGACCGGCGCGTTCGTCCGCGAACTCGACGAACGCGTCCTCTCGGGCGAGGTCGACGGCGCCGTTCACTCGATGAAGGACATGCCCACGGAGGGGACCGAGGAGCTCGTCACCGCCGCGGTCCCCGAACGCGCCCGGCCGAACGACGCCCTGCTCACTCCCGGGGGGGTCGCCCTCGCCGAGCTACCCGACGGAGCGACCGTCGGCACCTCGAGTCTCCGTCGACGGGCACAGCTGCTCGCCGAACGCCCCGACCTCGAGATCGAACCGCTCCGGGGCAACGTCGACACCCGCATCGAGAAGCTGCTCGCACCTGGTCTCCAGGTCGAACGCGAACACAGACGCGAGGCCGACCGTGAGCAAGGGGGTCGAAGCGACGAGGAAGGCGAGTCCGAGAGCCGAAGCGACGAGGAAGGCGAGTACGAGCGTACCACCGAGGAGTGGATCGAGGGACTCTCGGAGCTCCGACGGGCGGCACTCGACCGCGAGGTCGACGTCGAGTACGACGCGATCGTCCTCGCGGAGGCGGGGATAACGCGGGCCGGTCTCGCCGACGCCGTCGAGTACGTTCGACTCCCGCCGACGGAGTTCGTTCCCGCGCCGGGGCAGGGCGCGCTCGCGGTGACCGCCCGCGAGGGCGAGCTCGCCGAGACGCTCAACGGGGTGCTCGACCACCCGCGATCGCGGGCCGAGACGACGGTCGAGCGGGTGTTGCTCGACGAGCTCGGCGGCGGCTGTATCGCCCCGATGGGGATCTACGGCGTGCTCCAGGGCGAGTACGTCCGAACGAACGTCCAGGTGTTCGACCGCGACGGCGAGGAGTCGGTGGTCGCGAGCCGGGATCTGCCGGTCGAACGCCACACCGGGGCCGCACGGGAGTTCGGGGCCGAGCTGGCCGACCGCGGCGCCGCGGCGCTGATCGCCGAAGCTCGGCGGGAGGTGGAGGGATGACGGCACCGACCGTCGCCGTCTTCCGGCCCGACGACGAGCGGCTCGCGGGGACCGTCGCCGCCATCGAGGCCCGCGGGGGAGAGCCCGTCGCCGATCCGATGCTCTCGGTCGAACCGACCGGTGCCCGTCCGCGGGCGGACGCCGCGTTCGCGGTCCTGACGAGCAAGACGGGAGTCGAGCTCGCGGCCGAGGCGGGCTGGGATCCCGGCGGGGCGACCGTCTGTGCGATCGGCCCACGGACCGCCGGCGCGCTCGAGGACGCCGGCTACGCCGTCGACGTCGTTCCCGGGGAGTACACCTCCGGCGGGCTGGTCGAAGCACTGGCCGGGGCAGTCGACGGACGCCGCGTCGAGGTCGCCCGCAGCGACCACGGCAGCCCCGTCCTGATCGACGGACTCGTCGAGGCCGGCGCGTACGTCCACGAGACGATCCTCTACCGGCTCGTCCGCCCGGAGGGAAGCGGGAAGTCGGCCGAACTCGCCGCCGAGGACAGGCTCGACGCCGCCTGCTTTACCTCCTCGCTGACCGTCGATCACTTCCTGGAGGCCGCCGAGGCACGCGGCCTCGGCGAGGCGGCCCGCGAGGGGCTCGACTCGGCGGTCGTCGGCGCCATCGGCGAGCCGACCGAACGGACCGCCACCGACCGCGGGATCGCCGTCGACGTCGTCCCGTCGGAGGCGACGGCCGAGGCGCTGGTCGAGGCGGTGCTCGCCCGGCTCGAGGACGCCGATCGGTGACGGCCGAGACACTGGTCGCCCGTGTGTCGTCGGTGTGGTCGTCGCCCCACGCCCCGGTCGGTCGCCGAAACGGCTATCGCCGGCTCCGGTCAGTCGTCGTCGTCGGCGACGGTCGGATACGGACCCGAACCGAACTCCAGTGAGCCCTCGGCTCTCTCCTCGAGGTGTGTCCTGAACTCGGTGGATCCGAGGATCCGGTACTCCCTGTGCAAGCCGAGATAGACGGTGTAGCAGGTGAAAAGCAGGACGATCGAAAACGGGAGGCCGGTGGCGATGGCTGCCGCCTGGAGGGCGGCGAGCCCGCCGCCGAGCAACAGAACGGCGGCGATCGCCCCCTCGATTATCGCCCAGAAGAGCCGCAGGTTCCGGGGTGCGTCGGGGGTGCCGCCGGCGGTGAGGCTGCCGATGACCAGCGAGCCGGAGTCAGAGGAGGTGACGAAGAACGTGACCACGAGGATCACGCCGACGACCGAGGTCAGGGCCGTCAGCGGGAAGGCCGCGAACAGCTCGAACGTCGCCGTCGCCACGTTCTCGGCGACGGCCGCGGTCATGCTCTCGTCGGTCTCGAGTTCGACCCAGAGCGCGGAGCCGCCGAACGCCGACATCCAGAAAAACGAGAACATCGTCGGCAACACCAACACGCCGAGGATCAGCTGGCGAACGGTACGCCCGTAGGAGACCCGGGCGATGAACATCCCGACGAACGGCGACCACGCGATCCACCACCCCCAGTAAAAGAGCGTCCAGTCGGCCTGCCATCCCTCGTCGGTGTAGCTTTCGGTCCAGAACGCCATCTCGGGGAAGGCACCGATGTACGCGCCGACGTTCTCGACCGAGGAGCCGAGGATGAAAAGCGTCGGTCCGAGCACCAGGATCGAGGCGAGCAACGCGAGCATGAGATAGACGTTCACCTCGCTGAGCCGCCGGACGCCCTTGTCGAGGCCGGCCCCGACCGAGACGGCGGCGATGAGGGTGATGATCGCGATGAGGACGACCTGGACGCGGGCACCGACGGGGACGGTGCCGGCCGCGACGTGCTCGCCGCTGAGGAAGGCGAGTCCGGCGTTTATCTGTCCCGCACCGAGTCCGAGCGACGTCGCCAGCCCGAAAAGCGTCGCGAACACCGCCAGCGTGTCGATCGCGTGACCCAGGGGGCCGTAGATCCGGTCGCCGAGAAGCGGCCAGAAAAGCGACCGGAACGTCAACGGCAGCCCGCGGTTGAACGTGAAAAACGCCAGTCCGGTCGCGACGAGGGCGTAGATCGCCCACGGGTGAACGCCCCAGTGGAAGAACGTAAACGCCATCGCGGTCTCGGCGGCCGCGGCCGTCTCGGGTTCCACGCCGGTGGGCGGCGCCGTGAAGTGAGAGACCGGTTCGCCGACGCTCCAGAACATCAGCCCGATTCCCATCCCCGCGCTGAACAGCATCGCCATCCAGGAGAACGTCGAGAACTCCGTCTCAGCGCCCACTCCGCCGATCCGTATCGCGCCGAACCGGCCGAGCGCGAAGAACAACACGACCGCGATGAAGACGTTCGCGGCGCCGATGTACAGCCAGCCGAAGTTGACGTTGATGAACCCCGAAACCAGCCCGAACGCGTACTCCGCCGTCGCGGGATCGTCGGCGAGCCCGAGCCCCTCGTCGACGACCGTCCACCCGACCATCGAGGCGATCGAGTCGAAAAACAGCGTGCCGAGAATGACCGCCGCGATGAGGACGACGGAGACGCCGAAGACCTCCGGATGGACCGCGAAACGGTCGCCGCCGACGACGTCGTCGCCGACCTCCCGGTCGGTGTCCGCGTAGAACAGCTCCGCCTGGATTTCGCTTGGCTCCCGGTCCGTTCCGTCGCCGTCTTCGCCGTCCGTGTTAGTCGTCAACTGACCTCAACCCGGAGGGTCCACCACGTCCGGGGGAATAACCGTTTGGCTTGTGGTCGGATCGCCCGACCGTCCCGTTTCGGGGAACGTGGTCCCCGTCGGCCGGGAGCTCCCGGAGGAGGGCCGAGCGAGCCGGACCGAGGATCACGGCACGGGGAACGGCCACAGCCATCCACAGCTTTATCCCACAAGCCGGCGGAAACGCCGGTGATGGACGGACCGGTTCCGGAGCTCGCCGACAGGGCCGCCGCCTGTGCCGAGCGCCTCCTGGCGGCCGACCGCGTCCTGCTCGCCTCCCACATCGACGCCGACGGGCTGACCAGCGCCGCGATCGCCTCCCGGGCGCTCGAACGCGCGGGAATCCCCCACGAGGTCGTCTTCGAGAAACAGCTCGACGAGGCCGCGATCGGGGCGATCGCGGAGACCGAGTACGAAACCGTCCTCTTTACCGACTTCGGGAGCGGTCAGCTCGACGTCATCGCCGACCACGAGGCCGCGGGCGCGTTCACCCCCGTGATCGCCGACCACCACCAGCCCGCCGACGCCGACACCGAGTTCCACCTCAACCCACTGCTCGTCGGCATCGACGG
>LKMJ01001543.1_pt1 | contig 20475 bp, 35 predicted proteins | sample 643391 | NCBI WGS metagenome assembly LKMJ01 (sample SAMN04112250, study PRJNA286221) | soda lake metagenome | biome: soda lake; feature: Kulunda Steppe; material: water; isolation source: sample PL-Br10 brine of Picturesque Lake | place: Russia: Kulunda steppe | collected 2010-07 | reverse complement strand
ATTATATACTTTTTCATTTACATTTTTATATAAATATATTGAATTAATAATATCAGAAGATTTAAATTCAACAAGTAATCTATTAGAATCAGGTAGATACCCTACCATATTTATATTTGAAGAATCCACTTTTTTCATATCATTAAATTTTCTTAGTAATTTAATAGTATTTTCTATAAGTTCGTCAAAATCAACATTATCTATATTAATATCATTATCATCTCTAATAACAACAAACTTGCAAATATCTTTCATAAGTGTAAATAAATTATTACCTTTATTAGTAATATCAGAATCTAATAATTGTGATGTTATTTTTATCAATCTTCTATAATTACCAGTATCTGTATTTCCATCTACCACAAAGCAAACCCCCTTAAAATTAAATAAAAACACAAAATGTCTAACAATTCTGAAGATGATTTCTGATGGCGATTATTTCGCTTAGCCATACTTTACCATTAAGAATGTTAATAATAGCCATCATAACCTCATATAAGGGCTCAGATTCCGTACAAATTACCTATATAGGTAAACTGTGAGGGTATATTGTGAATCAGAATTAACCTATTCTTCATCATCTTCACTACCAGGACCCTTCCTCCATTTTGTTGTTCCTAAATATTCATCCTTTAATGCAGCACAAAATTTAGCAGCACCATCTTCACCAAAATGAGGTTCCATCTTCTCATAACATTCAGTCCAGAAACCCTCAGGGTCATCCTGTGTTCTATCTGTTAAACTTCTTGCAAACTGTAAAAGTGAATCTCTATCCCAACCTTTAGGTAATCTATCCCAACCGATATCATCTAATATATCTTCCATTAATCTAACCTGCTCTGACAAAGTTAAATTACATAAAGGGCAAGTTTTTTGTATTTTAATCATAATTACAAATCCCAATCTATTCTTGTCCAACCATCAAAATCAAAAATCCCACATCTGGAATATCCTTCTGCAACTACCATATTATCTAATGTTACTTCAATAATAGCTGTAACATAATCATCTTCATAATCATGTATAAATCCTAAATGAACATTACTATCCAAACCTAGTACATTTAAATTATCTGTCAAACCATAAATATCAAAATTCCTAATAGCAAATCCATTATTTTCTTCATACTTTCTATAAGAATCTAATGCAGCTTCTAGATTACCTGAATTTAAATTATATCTTTGTATAAATTCTCTCACCCGTTTCAAAAAGAATTGTATATCTCCATACATTATAATTACTTCCTTTATTTTGTTTAACTTAAATAAACATTAACTTCAAAATTTCTTCTTTCAGATTTATACCAATTAATAACAAGCAAAGAATTTTCAACAGGAGTATACCTTCTCCTATCATCTAAACTGTCTATAAATCCTAATTCTAACATTACTCTACCATCTTCTCCAGCCAAAAATCCATCAAATTCAGTATAATCTTCCTGCAATAAAATCAAACCATAATCTTCCAAAATATCTGTTATTTCATCTAATGGTATATCAGGAAAATAAGTGTTCTTGACTAAATTATCAAGTTCACGGTTAATTTTATCCTTATAATCCCTACGTAAATAATTACTTTCGGTTATATACCTACCAGCTTTCATTATACCCCTCCTTTCTTTAACATTTCAAAATAAAATGGTATGAGGAGTGGGAATCGAACCCACACTGTTAGGATTTTAAATCCTATGCCTCTGCCAATTGGGCTACCCTCACATAATTTATGATAAAAATGGTACGGGGAGTGGGAGTCGAACCCACAATATCTAGATTCTAAGTCTAGCATGTCTGCCATTTCCATCACCCCCGCTTAAAATTTATTGTTTAAAAATAGAATCTGTTTCTATGTATGTATCCATCGGTTTTAAACCATAAATATACCTTATGAAATCAAACCCCTTTAATTCTTCTAACAAATATCTTTCAAGTTTTTCCTTTAAAATATTATTTCTATCTAAAAAATCTAAATTGTTACCTTTCAAAACTAACCTAACTTTACCGTCTGACTTAATTATCCCAATATCTTTGATATTAACATTAATACCATTTTTCTGACAGATATCAGCAGTTATTTCCCTTACCTTAGCAGTTAATTTGTTATCTTTCACTAATAAACCCCCTATTTAAAAGATGGTAGGGATGACGGGATTCGAACCCGTGTCATCAGATTGAAAACCTGATATCCTAGACCAGACTAGACGACATCCCCACTTATATTTCTTATCCTTTTTTCCCTAATAAAAATAATACAGCAAGTGGAATGAACCCGAAAAATGAAACAGTTAAAACCCAGAAAAATCTACTCCTATTTTTCTTCTTCGCCATTCTATAGGATAAAATAACAAATACAAATTGAACTAAAAGATAAAGTGTAATGTTATCCACAAAAACCACTTCCCCCTTTTAATTATTCTTGTAATATTTATATTCTACTAATTTTAGATGACAATCAAGACAAGAATAATGAATTTCATTATCATGAGGAAAAATACCATGTATATTATCTAAATCTATTTCTACGTCACAAAAATGACAGTTAGCATCACCATTGATAACCCTTTTATATTCACCAATACTTCTTAAAAATCTTTTCATATCACTATCATGTACTGCTTTTATTTCTATACTTTTCACAACATATTCCCCCTTAACTTAAAACAACTATAACATTTATTTAATATATTGTCAAATAAACTTGAAAAATTTTATCTATTTCTCCTTCTTTCTAATTCTTCCATAAATTCTTTCAAAATAACTTTTGTCTTATCCACAGCAAAAGAATAACCCACATTCCAATCTTTCCTCTTCATACCACCAGTATCCTGATAAGCTCTGAAAGCTCTTGTTTTAAACATTTCAATCAAATCCCAAATATCCTTTCCTGTCATATTCTTGGTCAACTTACTATCTATTCTTTCTTTACAATACTGTAAGCCATCTTCTGCTCCATTTGCAAATTCTTCAGATTCATGAGATGCTTCCCTTCTTATATCTCTATACTTTCTATTAAGAAGATTAACAAAATCTGTAATTTCTTCTTTTGATAAATCTCCTTTAACCCTAATCATACTATCACCTCTTTCACAAATTTACCTGTATTTCATATGACCAGTTAACAGAATCTCCTGTGGGTACTGGTCAAACCCCATCTGTCATTATTTTCAGAGGAAGATGTTAGGAGTGTTCCCTCCTTCCCTTCTTTTGCAATTTGTGGGGCTTCGGGTATTTCCCAATTCCATATTAATAATAACATATATTTATCAAAATGTCAAGTAATTTATTGGATTTCTTGATGGGTTTCTGAAAGGTAATAGTAGTTACCTTCTTTATCTTTCAGGGAAACTAACTTCCCATTTCCCTTAAAAGTATACTGAAGGTCTTTTTTATTTTTTCTGACATACTGTCTATTTTTACCAGTTTCAATAATCAAACTATTATCTGATGAATTAAAAACATAACAGTTATGCCATACACTCATTTTATTATCTCCCTAAAAAGTTGTGAAGTGTTTTCTGGATTCTTTATAAGTTTCCTTACATTCTTCATTACCTAAACAATACCTTCCCGCGTAACAGTAACCTTTTATTCCATCCTTCTTATCTACCCAATTACCACAACCATGACACTTAATTTCACCTAAACTATACCTTTCCAGATGTTTTCCTGCTTCTTCCCAATTCTTTTCAGTTTTAATACTACCCAAAAATATTCTTTCACTTCCTGAATTATCCCAAATATGCAATGAATACCCAGAACCATCTTCAATTTTATCAATACTAAAAACAAACAAATCCCCAAAAATGTTACTAACATAAATATTTGTTCTGTGACTGATTTCTTTCTGTCTTTCTTCAGTTTCCCTTATTTCTTCTAAACACCTTTCAAAATTATCCTTTCCCTTCCCCCATTGAAACACCAAATCGGAAAAATCAACAATTACCCCTAACTTAAAAATCATTTTTATTACCTCCTTTCCTTATCACATATATAGCATAACATAAAAAATGCCAAATGTCAAGGAAGTAATAAAAATATCTTAAATTATTTTTACATTTTTTCTCTTAATTTTTCCAGAAAATCACCTATGTTCAATTCTAAAAGACCTATATCAGATTTAATATTCTTCAAATCCTCTACACTATCAACAAAAGAACAATCACAAAACAATATTTCTAAAGTGTTTTGTGTCTGTTCATCTAACCTTTCTAAACCTTCAATTATTCTTGCTAGTTCATATTCCACTTCTCTTGCACTATTCATAGCCTTTTCCACACTAGCTTCATCTAATTGTCTTGTTTCATGAAATCTAACTCGCAATATTAATCACCTTCTTTCCTTTATTTTAAAACTAACCCGAAGAACCAGGTCTAATTGGCATAATCAAATATGTATAGTTATCTTCTGTATTTTTCCTTACGACCATTGGTTGTAATGAACCATTAATTTCTAATTTCACTTCATCTTCTTCTATAACTTTCATAACATCTAAAATATAATTTGTATCAATATTAATATTTTGTTCTTTTCCTGTTAATTCAATATCAAGTTTTTCCTTAGCATATCCTCTGTCAGAATCAGCAGATTCTAATACAGCTTTATTATTTTCAGAAAAATCCATCTGTACTATTTCACTTAATAGTGCTACCCTTTTAATAGCCTGTTGAAAATCACTATGTTTTACAACAATTTCAGTTACAAAATCATCTGGAATAACCTGTTTAAAATTAGGGAATTTCCCCTCAATTAAACGAGAAGTTAAAATAGTATCTCCAATATCAAATTTACAATGGCTATCCCCTATAGTTATATTAATATCCTCATTTTCTTCTACACCTGTAGTTGTTATAAGATTACTAACTTCTTTCAAACTATCTGCTGGTAATATAATTTTGAAATCAGTATCTATATTGTTAGATAATTCTATTTCTTGGTATGCCATCCTATAAGTATTTGTTGCAACAATAATTAATTTCCCAGAAGAATATGTCAATAAAACGCCCGTTAAACTAGGTCTCGTATCTGACTTAGCACAAGCAAATCTAACAGAATCAATACTATCTTTTAATTCTTTTGCAGATACACTAAGTTGTATATTATTATCAACTTCTGGAACTACAGGAAATTCTTCAGCATCATAACAATTTAAAGAGAACTTTGAACCTGATGTTTTAATTTCAACCTTTCTATTTTCTTTATCATAACTAATATCAATAGGTTTTGCTGGTAATTCTTTGACAATTTTACTTAGACTATTAGCTGGTAAAACTATCTTATTACCCACACCTTCAATATTGGTTACTTCTATATTATGATTAATCCCTAATTCTAAATCAGTAGCTGTAAATTCTAAAGTATTGCTATCTTTTCTTTCAATTAATATACCTTCCAAAATGGGCAAAGTACTTTGACTGGATACAGCTGGTGTTACCTTCTTCAACACTTCATCAAAATCTTTTTGTTCAATAGTAAATTTCATTTTAATAAATCCCCCTTAAATATTTTAAGTATTTAATTAAGTTAAATTGTTAATTACTGATATATCAAAATCTCCAGCTTCTTTTCCCCAGAAGAATACTTGATTTCTTCTGTATGAACCATAACCTTTAGTATGATGCCACCTATCCTGTCCTGTCACAGAAGGCAAACTTCTTATAACAATACCGACATTTTCTGATACCTTTTCTGAATGTTTATGTCCTAGATGCCATTCCCTATATTGAGTGTCTGCCCATTTACTTGGAACTTCATACTGCATTAAATTCATTAATCTTTTTTGAGAGATTTCATTACCATGAGTGAAACCTATTAAATTACCACCATATTTTATATATTTTCTAGATTTAGGGTCATTATTGACAAATACTTCATCAACATCTTTATACCAAGCATTCAAATATTCAATAGCATAATAAGCAACGGTCCAGTCATGATTTCCTGGTACCATAAAAATTTCTATATCAGAAGTAATTTGTCTGAACATATCAATTGCTTTGATAAATAGTTTAACACCTCTACTGAACATTTTTTGCCATCTAGAATCTACATCTAAACTTGTGCCCTTAGTAGTTTTCCCTGTTGAATCATCATAATGGAAAAAATCATTACCAAAAGGCATAATTACTTTATCAATCTTATAATGCATACATTTTTTAAGAATCTTTTCAATTGCATTCAAAAAACACTTTTCTGCAATCTGTAGAGAATAATCCTCTCCTGTTTCCATATGCCATGACATTTTTGAAAGATGTAAATCAACAATAGAAACTTCTAGCATCTTTTCAATTTTTTCTAAGTTATTAGTATTAATGTTAATTTTAGGTGGTGTATAATTCGTACTAAAGGACTTTAAATCAGTATGTACTATATCCCTTATTTTTTCTAGAAAATAATCCTTCTGTCTATACTTTTTAATTTCTCTTCTTAAACTTTTTATTTCCTTCTGTTGTAACTTTTTTATGTAAATATTCTTTTTTTCTTCTAAAGTTAAATCAACCATCTCATCAACAGTCATTTCTTCAACTTCATCATCAATATAACGAATATCTCTATGTACAAAACCAAAAGCTGATTTAAGTAATTCAAAATCTTTCCTACTGATATTATGTTCACGACAGATATTAGGAATATCCAGATAATCAGTACCTATTTCATCACAATAATCTCTTCTTATTTTCTTATACTTTTCTTTAGAAATTTGAAAACTCCTATCACCAGATGTAATTATGTAAAAATCACCTATATCTTCAATATCTGGTGTTCTTGATTCTTTGCCTTTTTTTGTTTCCATAGTCATTTCATTACTATCAGGATTAAACCAATTATCACCATCATATTCAAAACCATAACCTCTTAACCATCTTCTAACTGTTTCTTTGCTGATATCAAAAATTCTAGATAATTCTCTAGTTGAACATTCTTTAGAAGCCTTTAACAAAAGTTCTGGTTTATTTTTCAATTCATCCCATCTTAACTTTTCCCAACTTGATAAAGTTTCATCATTAAATCTTCTGTCTTGAAATTCATTGTCAGGGTCTATCCAATTCTCTCCATCAAATACAAAACCATAATCATAAAGTTTTCTTCTAACTGTACTACCACTTACATTATGTAATTCAGCCACACCTTCAGCAGATTCTTCTTGAGCCTTCCTTAGTAACTTCCCTGGTTTTTCCTTCAATTCATTCCAATTTTCTGCCATTTACTAACCTCCTTTTTTATCCTATCAACTCCTAAGATTATCACTCAATAATTTCTCATCAATAATTTTAAACCAAAATGGTCTTAAAACATACCAATCTATATGATTTAATGATTTCCATTCAAACAACTTCAGTTCATCTGATGTTCCAAAAATTTCTTTTAATGCACTATATATATCTTCATTATTATTAACTTCAGTAAAATCATAATCAAACACATTAAAATCATAATAATCTTCAACAAATATATCTTTAATAGATTTACCAGAAACAATACCAAAATTATAGTTATCCTGAAAAACTCTTTTATATGAGTTATAATCTAATTCCAGTTCATTAGCCTTTCTTAACAATTCTAGAAAATCATCATATTTTTCTTCAACAGAATCACTCTTAGTTTCTATAAAATATAATTTACCTGTTGCATTTACAATCTTTTTAAAAATATAAGATTTATTAATTTCCAGTATCCCATCATTAGTATTAAGACTATCTAAATACTTTTCTTTATATCTATTAATATTATTAACAATAGTATCCTTATTTTCTTCTACCCTATCTATATACCATCTTTCTCTTATATCATTCATACTCTTTCAATCCCCCTTTCAGAAATTAATCCTCTACTGGTGTAAAAACAAATTTCCTTCCAGCATGAGAACCCTTAACTAAAGATGAAAAGAATTGTTTAAAAATTTCCTCATTACCCAAAGTAATATTCTGTCTACCTCCTGAAGAAATAAATTCCTGCCATACATTACCTGTACTAGTTTCAATTAAACCAAAAAATGAATCATCCTTATAAATAACAGATTCCTGATTAAACATTCTTCCCAATTCCATTAAATCATTTCTGCTTATTTCAGGTATAAATAAAGAAGGTTCTTCAACAAAACCTTCATCACCTGTATAACCTCCATCCATTTCAACATAACCATAACCCATATTTCTTGTTAATTCCTTTAATCTTTCATACCTTTCTTCATTTTCCGCATCAGTATACCTTCTACCCTGTTCATCTTCTTTTCTATGAGATGTCAATACACCAAAACTTCTATTCGGGTCTTCTATATGCTGCCAAATACGAGATAATGAACTTTCATCTAAATATCTCATATTTTCTGTCATATTTATCCTAATCATAAAATACCTCCTTCAACTAATAAATATTACCCATTCTAAAATCACTATCTTCATATACAGGTTTAACTGTAAATCTATAACTACTATCAAAGATTCTGATTATACCTTCTATATTATCGCCTTTTCTTTCCAAAAGGTTATCTGTAGCAAACCCAGTATAACCATCAGAACCCAAAATTTCTATGAGATTATCCATATCTGTATCATCAGTAGCAGTTACTTCAAACTTAATAGTATCTTTATATTTAATTATACATTTTCTATCAAATGTTTCCATAACAATTATATCAATTAAATTACCTTCTGTCAAGTCTTTTGTAAGAAATTCACACATTCTCAAAACCCTATCAGGTTGTCTATAAGAAAAATGTCCAGTAAACTGTTTTTCTTCCTGTATCTTAATCATTAAAGACTATTACCTCCTTAAAAACAAAGTTGCCCCGAACACTGCCCTAACATTCGGGGCAACTTATCATATTTATGATTCTTTAACTACTGTCCTTACATCAGTAATATCCTTTAAACATTCAGGACACAACCATATCCCTTCATCATAAGAAGATTCAGTTACCCTACTACAATAAGGACATTCCTTAGAATAAATTGTCATGGCTATCTCTTCTGACCTGTTCTAAGATATATGCGACTTCATCTAATTCTTTCAGAGCAGAATCTACTGTTTCTAATGTTAATGTTTCAAACTTAGTGTCAACAATAAATTTGCCATTTTCTGTAGTTATTTCAAAATATTTAGCTTCTTTATCATCAATATCAAATTCATTATCTTCTTCATCATAATTTGCAGTTATTTGAAACTCATTTAATGTTTGAACTGCACTTTCATACACATATGTAGGTATAATATCTTCTACCTTCTTAGGGCTTCTATCTTCATTAACACTTTCTTTGTCTTCTGTAACAGTTTCTTTATCTTCTACATCAGAAGAAACACTTTCTCTAGCAGGGTTCTTAGAAACAAATTCAACTTCATCTATATCAAACCAGATACTATCTTCATCGGGGAATGCTATCAGAATCCTATCTTCTCCTACTTCATCAACAGCACCAAATCCACCAGCTGGAACATTATCTTCAGGGTCTTTAACTCTTACAAAATCTCCAGATTCAATATCTCCTAAATCAATTTCTCCACCATCTTTTTTATCAACAGTACCTTCTGTTAATTCTTCATTATCTTTATCTTTAATATCTTCATCTTCCTTAACACTATCAACATTATCTTCTATTTCTACATCTTCATTCAGTTTTTCAGGTTTTTCTTCAGAAACAGTAGATTTACCCCTCTTAATTTCTTCAATTCTTTCCAGAATACTTTTTGTGTGTTTTAAACTCCTACTGTCTTTTTTAGCCATTGTCTGTACCTCCTATTTTTATTAATACATCACATTAATAAATAATTGTTACTATTTACTATTCTTGATATCTTCCTTTAAATGATTTATTGGGATATCTGGTTCTATACCTGGAGGGTACACCCTATCATACCCCATATTAATAAATTTTTCTTTTGTGTATTCCCAATCCTGTTTTCCTATATCTAAATTACCGCCTAAATATAAAAGAATATCACCTATCCCGTATTCCACACACTTATTTCTAAGTCCACGACAATCCATTTCACCATGACCATATAAAGAAGAAACCCATATACTATCTGAACTTGTTTCAAGTGTAGCTTCAATAAATTCCTTTTGTGAAACTAACACCCCCAGATTAGTTACATCAATATCATTTTCTCGTAAAGCATATTCTAAAATCTGATTACCTATGCTATGAATATCTGAACCAATAACACCTAATACTACTGAAATATCTTCCAAAAACATCCCCCCTCTTATAAAATATATATTAAGTTTATTTTTTATACTTCAAGAAATCTAATCCCTGGTCATAACCTACCCATTGTTGTTTATCTTCATCATAATCATAATCCTTCATAGTCTGTAAGATAGTATCATAATCTTGATATCTTTCAGGGTCTTGTATAGTTGGTTCTCTCGGACCTAAATGTATCAATATTTTTCTTTTTAATTTATCAGGTACTACAAATCCACTTCCCTGTCTTTCTATCCTATGCACAGTACCAGCTAAATCTTTAGATGAATCAGGTAATTCTTCAGGAAAAACTTTACCAAAATCCCCTGAAAATACAACCCAAGCTTCATCAATATACCTTACAGCAGAAGTATCTAAAAATGCGAATACTGATTCCCTAACAAGATTATGAATTTGATGAAATATTGTTTCTGGAACAGTTCTTTCCCTTGCTAAGTTTCGTAATAAAGCCCATGCTCTATTGGTTACTGTCCAAACAAGTGATACATTATACCCTATTTCTCTACATATTCTACTATAACGTTCTAAGTCACTAACAGTTTTCCCTGTTATATCAAATATAATATTTTCCAATCTATTATTAGCTGAAAAGAATAGTTGATATAAATCTTCTTTCCAACCCTTTTCTTTGATTATATAGTGTAATTCTTTAACATCTTCAGGATTTTTAAAATCCCAATTCCTACCTCTTTTAAGTTCATCCAAATCAGCATATAATTCTTTCAATTTATCCACATCTATAACCTTACCTCTTAACATTATCTGGTTTTTTCTAACTACACCCTTTCCAGCTCCAGTACCACCAGCCATAATAACTGCCCACCCTTCACGAGGGTAAGTGTCACCATCAAATGTTATTACTGTCTTTTCATCTAACCGTTTTAACCTTTCTTTCCCTTCAGAAGTAAGCAGTTCAAATTCATTCTTTTCAAACAAATCTCTGGTGCTGTCGATATCATACATTTCCTTAAGTCTGGTTAAAATTTCTATAACCTTAGTTTCTTTCAAAACTACCACCCCTCACATATTCTATTTTATTCATTGCCCACAAAATCAATATCTATTAGTTCACAACTACCACTACATCCATTAGTACATTTAGGTTCTGATAATTCATTCAAACTGTTTACTTCTTCTTCAACTACAAACTTATCACCACAACAATTACATTCAAACAAAACTCTTAACATTTACTGTCCTCCTGTTGATAATCTATTACACAAATATCATTCCAAATCATAACTTTTTTATAATCAGTAACTTTTAAACAAACACCTGATTCTAGACTATGAGTTCTTGACCTGTCAAAAAATCTGCAATCCTTACACTTTTTATTTTTTGTCATTATTTAACTACCTATATCTATATATTTCATATAGTTATTTTTAAACCTAAAGTATCATAAATATATCTCACTTCATCTTCTATCTTATAAATTTCATCAAATATATAATCTAAGGAAGTTCTTTCTATTTTCCTATCACTTTTTAAAATTGAAATAATATAAATACAATGTTCAATAACAACACCCATAGCATCATAAACAATATCTATTAAAGAAAATATAATTCTATCTGTTTCACCTTCAAGATTCCTTTGTACTAATCTTGCTTTGTTTTTTATTTCTTCAAACATACTAATTAACCTGTTAGCTAGGTTTAATAAATCATAATTTCTTCCTAAATTATATAATTTTCTTTTTATTTCTTTAATTCTAAGAAATAATTCATTCAACATTCCTTCATACTTATTTTTAAATCTTATTTTAGCTTCATATAATTTCAATTTCATATCAACCCCCAACCCTGTCAACCTAATTATATTATACCATTTTTATTGCGAAATGTCAATAATTTATGTACTATTTATATTTATTTTTTATTATTTCAAACTTCATCCTCATCTTATCAACAGAATCTTTTACACTAGGAAAACCAAAAACATTAGAATAAATATCTACTGGCAATCCTTCATTCATCGTATGTTCTATATTAGAACATAAAGTTATAATAGAATTTAAAGCAGCAATAGACAAATTAACCATATAATCAGGGTATTCAAATTGTATTGTTACTCTGTCTTTTGAATTTTTTGCTATATTCTTAAGGTTGTTTGCATTATTAATCAAATCATCAAGATACCTTTCATCAGCTTTAGTATTAAAATCATTAATATAAATTTCTTTATCATAAACCCTAACAACTTTTTCTGTAATACTGATTTCCTCATCAATATGTTCAAAATCCTGTATTATATGTTTGCCTTGATTTATAGCCTGTTCATTTCCCTGTTGTTTAAATTCATTATATCTCATCGCAGAAATATGTAATGAGCCCAAAACACAATGACAAGCTTCAGTAAACTGTCCAAATGCATTTTCATATTCAGTCTTCTTACCAAAACCACCCCATTCAGGCAACCCTGCATACATCTTTTCCAAATCTTCTTGTATTTTTATCATAAAATCAACTCCATGTTTCTTTGAAAGTATCCCTAAAATACTTTCTTGCCCGTAAAACATTCAAATCCAAACTAGGATGATTAAAAACATTACTATCATAAGTTAAAGGTACTTGCCAGTCAGAATGGTTCATTTCAATAGCTTCACATAAACCTATTACACAATTATATGCTAACTTACCCATTTTTATTAAAGTTTCATCATAGTCTTGAATTTTTATAGCGGATTTTCCTCTTTCAGCTATATTCTTAAGTTCAAAAGCATTATCAAGTATATCTTTTAAATCTCTTCTATCACAGTTTTCATTAAATTTATCTATGTAAATATCATTTCCATATGTTCTTTTAATTTTTTCTAACAAACCAATTTCTTCATCAATATGATGTAATTCCAATTTTACTGCTTGTCTTCCATCTGTCTTATATTCTGATGCTCTGTTTAATGACCCCATAATACAATGACAAGCTTCAGAAAACTTTGCCATACCTATTTGATATTCTGATTCAGCTATTTTATCAAAATTTCCTCCAGCAGGTAAACCACCATATGTAATTTCCAATGATTCAATAATTTTTATCATATAATCACCATTCCTATAAAATATCTATTACTTAAACAGCTGGTTTCACCCTTCTTTCAAAAAAAATCAATGTATCTTCTAATATTGATTCCAATTTATTATCTGAAAATATATTTTTGTTATAATCCACAGGTACAACCAATGATGAATAGTAATTTTCAACAAGAAAACAAACCATTATCATTAAATCATATAAAAACATTCCTAATCTTTTTAATAGTTCAGAATAATTTTCTTTTTCAAATTCACTTCTTTCATTCTTAAGTTTAAATCCCAAATCCCAATGCATATCTATAAAATCAAACAATTTATCTTCATCCATATTTTCATTAAAATCATCTATAAAAAAATCCCTTTTAAATTTTTCTGCTAATTTCTTAATTATAGTTAATTTTTTATCTAATTCTTCTATCAATTCTTTATTATCATAACTTTCCATATTCTTTATCATTAAGATAGATTGGTAAATAATATCTAAAAACTTACCTGTTCCTACTGCATATTTGCATGATTCAGGAATATTAATACTATTTACTTCTACCATTTTAATGTTCCCCCTTAAAATATCAAGCAATAGTATCCAAAAAATTTATCCAAAAAATTATAACAATTATTTTTATACTTAAAAGTAATGTAATTAAGCCACTCATATAACCACCCCATTCCTCATTTGACTGATTGACGTGGTTTTATCTTTTCCCATTCCAAATTTTCTTTTATAAAAACTGGAATATTATTCTTATATGTTTCACTTAATAAAAACAAAACCCAATCCCTTTCAGGCTGTTTGCTGTTTCTTCCTGTCTGTGCTCCTATAATAACCCAATCAACATAATCTAACCCATCAGGTTTTAAATATTCTGGATTCCCTAATAATGGTTCAAAACTTATAAAAATTTTCCTATTCTTAGTTTTCTTAATTTTTGCTGTTATATCAACAATTCTTTCATAAGTCATAGGGGTATCTTCTGAACAATCAGCAGTCATGCCTAAAACAGTATTTTCAGGGAAATCAAACTGTAAGTATCTTTCAGGATTTTTAGTAAGAAAATAAAATGTATGTTGTGAATATTGTTCTGTTTTACCTATAATTCTCTTTATCCATTCTTCTTGTACCCAATCCCCGAACAAATCTCCCATGCTGGATACAAAAACTGATTTATCTGTTTGGATTTTACCAGGTTCATCTAACCTTTCTTCCCAAAAAGTAGGATTAAAACCATCTTTGTAAAGATGTGTTAGTCTAGTTTCAGCCAACTTCCTAGCATAACAATATCTACAAGCATGTTTACACCCTGTAACTGGATTCCAAGTATATTCTACCCAATCAATACCTGTTGTATTCATTATGTCACTCCCAAAAATTATTTCTTTATATAAAAATATATCTTTAAGAGGGTTTTTCTGTTATCAAAAGAAACATTGTATGTAATACAATACACAAAATTCCTATTTGTAAATAACCTCTCCAGTACTGTGATACAAATTCTATATCAGCTTGTGCAAACTCACCATTAACTAATAATACCCAAAGTCCTACTGTAATAATAGTAAAGAAGGAAAGATAATACATATGAATAAAAAACATAAAAAACTTAATAATAAAAGAAGCATCATCAAATCTACGTTTCTTCTTCTTTGTTGAACTGCTAGGATAAGTTGTTGAACTTCCATAACCTGATGACCCACTACTTGTTGAAGATTTTTGTTCTTTTTTATTTAATCGTCCTAATTTCGGGTTTTCACCTTTAGTTTCCTTATATCTATTCCCCAAAAATTCTTTTTCATAAGTTGTCTTACCTACTTCTGAACCATTCCTTGTATGAGTTTTATGTTTTTCTCTGAAAAATGTTTCATCATGATGTTCTGATTTTGTCACATTACCTTCAGTATCTTTAGTTTTATAATATTTACTACCAAACAAACCTCTTTCTGTTGTTGTTTCACTTAATTTATTACCATATTTATCCCTTGTTACTCTTTTCCCTCCACGTTCTACTGTAGTTTCTGCAACTTTATTCCCATATTCATCATAAATTACTTCTACTTCTTCCCCCAAAAATTTCTTTTCTTTTTTAGTGATATACTTATCACCCACAATAATCACCCCATCTAAAGAAAAGATATATTCCCTATATAAATAGTATCATAAATACACAATTATGTCAAATTTATATCTAGAATTTATCACCATATTCAAAAATCTTTTCTAATTTTTTCCTAATATAATATTCCTTCTGTTTACCAAAATCAACTAAAACTAATTCTTCTTTATCAGAAGGTAAAACTCCTGTTACTTTACCTACTTTATCAGTGCCCTTAACCCTAACTTTTTCCAAAGTTATTCCTCCAAACCTGAAACATATTCTTTGACACTCCCCGCCCGTTCGTTACACTCACGAACGAAGATTCTTAACTGTTTTAAGCAGCTTCCTCAGATAATGTATCGCTGGAATACCCCGCATCATTAAAGATACTGGTATTCCAATCAGCTAAGTAACATGAGTTTGAGTCATATCTCAAACCTATGGGTGGTGTCAAATCACCTTCTAACCTAATGGATTTATCCTTTAAGGAACCATTAGTATACTTCTTAAAGATATTCATAGCTCCAACACCATCACGATGATATTTAAAATCACAATTTGAACATTTGTAATTTCTATTGCTAGGCTTATACTTACTGCTACATTTAGGGCACGTCTGAGAAGTGTAGGATTCGTCTATATATTCTACTTTAATACCTACACTATTAGCTTTATACCTTATCATGCTAATTAGTTTTTTAAATACCCAGCTATGAAGGTTTTGATTGCTTTTTTTATCAAAGTTGATATTGTCTCTAATACCCTTAATATCACCGATTACAATAGTGCCAAGTTGGCGCTTAATACAGTACCCTATCAAAAATGATGTGTATTTTTGCAACACATCATTAATTTTGTTACTGCTTTTACTAAGAAGTTTTCTTTTAGCACTATTTAATTTCTTCCATCGCTTAGAATACTTCTTGCATCGAGACATTTTATTTTGCAGTTTACCTAATTCCTTGTTTCTAAATCTAATGAATGAATTAAGTTTACCACCGTTATATATTTTACAATTACCTTTGCTATCAAATGTTGTCGTGGGATGTATTTGTCCTAAATCTACTGCAAGCACATCATCATTATTATACTCAATTTCTTTATTCTCTACATCAACAACTATATACAAGAAATATTTGTCCTGAACATTGTCATATATTAACTCAGCATATTTGGGAGATTGGTTTATATCTGGAACATCAACTATCAAAGGTTCTGTACCTCTACCATTAGACAGCCTTAGATATCCGTTTTTTAATTTAATAGCTGATTTTTTATACACTACTTTCTGAAACTTATAAGTTTTATAAGGAGGTTTAGGGTTATTATGGTTATTTAAAGCTTTGAAGTAACTATCTAAAGCAGTATAGTATTGCTCTACAGCCCCCTGTTTAGATTGAGAGTGTAAACCTATATCTTCAGCATACAATTTTATATATTTTTTCATATCGCCTTCTTTAAGCCAAAAATCTTTTCTACTTTTAATATCAAAGATAGTTGATACTACTTTAGAATATATCCGACCTGATTGTCTGCTTAACCTTCTAGCTAAATCATATTGTTGTACTGGTAGTCTATATGTTTTATTCAAACCAATACCCCCTTCCTATATTTTTAAAAACTAAAAATGTACTAATTTGTATCTCCGCCCTTTAACAAGGACGAAGTTTTAAATTAGGAAATTCTATAACATTACCAACTTCAAATTTTTCAGCTTCTTGTTTAGTACCAAAATAAAAAATCCTGCGTTCTATATCACCACTATCAAGTCTTTTGAATTCTAATGATTGTTCATACCAAACAGTAGAATTAAATTCCATCTTCTTTAAAGGAGTTATTTCTTTTAAAATTTCTATCTTATTATCTGGCAAATGATAACAACCTCCTTATTATTTTTGTTATGAGGAGTGATTTGAACCACCCCTCATAACAACCACCAATACCCATACAGACAGACTAAACCTTCATTACATTTGTCGCTTGTAAGCCTTTATCAGTTTCTTCAACAGTAAATTCTACTGCTGCACCATCATCCAGGTTTTTAAAACCATCTTCTTGAATTTCAGAAAAATGAACAAATACATCTTCTCCATCTTCCCTTTCAATAAAACCAAAACCCTTTTTGGTGTCAAACCATTTGACTTGACCTGTTTCAGACATTTGCTAACCTCCTTGTTTCTTATAATTCTTTGTCTAACCAACCCAACATTTTATCCTACACTAAAAGGATACAGACTATCAGGAAAAGTTTCACCATCAATAACTACAGGGTTAAAATTATGCATACCTGATTCTTCAATTTTATCTCTGAAACCTTCCCAATTGTATGCCCTTAATGTTCCTTCTTCTTCCAAAATCTGATGAACTGTATCTATGTTATTATGTACCCAGTCATAAAAATTTCTAGCTTCAGTTTCACTATCTGTTTTAATATCGACCATAGTCGGATGAATTGCTGCTTCTTCAGCCCATAACCTTATAGCTTCTTCTGGATTTCTAACAAATTCTAGGAGTGCTGTACCTCTTTGAACAGCATAACTTTCTTTTAAATTTTCTCCTGAACCTTCTGCTAAAATTTTAAGTTTCTTTTCCATTAACTTTTCAATCAAATTTCTTTCTTTCATAAATACCACCTCTATTAGAAGTTTAAAATATTAAGAATGTATATCAACTAATTTATTCATTACTTCAACTCTACGTTGAAACCGATTGATATAATTTATTATTCCATTTTCTATATCAGCTAAAACACTATCAACAGTATTACCTCTTAAAATTATCACCTCTTTATCCAAAAATTCAAGTGCTCCAGTATTAGCTAAATATGCTATTTCAATTTCCATTTCAGTAGCTTCATAATCTACTAAACCAAAAATTTGAACTTTATCTCTTTCAGATATGTCTGATGCAAATACTATAGCTCCAGCTTCATAATCCCAGAGAAAATTATAAAGACTTAAAAGATTAATAACTTCTTTTTCAAATTCATCCATAAAACTAGAGGTTCTTTCTTCTAATCTTCTTCTTTTCCTACGTTTAGGATAATATTTCAACAAAATTACCTCCTATCCTATTTTTATCTTTTTGCTCCTTTGATAAATTCTACCATACCTTCAATAACATTAAGAAAAGCTTTTAAATCATTCCCACCTAATTCTTCAGGTATCCGATGTGAAACTTCTTCAATTACTTCTAATAAATCATATACACCGTCCTGTATTTCATTTGTCACAAAATCTGTTTGTGCTTCATATATTATTTCTAATATATCTTCAAGTTTTTCATTTACCTGTTCTAAATCTTTCCCAGAAAGAACACTATCTCTCCTATATTTGTTATGAACCCAATCAGATAAACTTTCTAATTCATCTTCCAACATATTATGATAAGCTGATTCAGACAATTTTCTTTTTCTTGCTCTATTATAATTTCTTCTGTACATAAAATCAACCTCCAATCTAAAACAATCTAAAATTTACTTGACTAATTCCATAAATTTGTCTCTGTAATACCTTTCCAATTCTTCATGTACTGTACCCCATAAATCTTTTGTAAATCCTTCATATAACCTACTTTCTTCTAGTATATTCACAATATCATCTATTTCATCAAAATAACTAAAATCAGCATACTGATAAACCATATGCCTTACTTCTGTTTCTAAAACTAAACTAATAAAACTTTCAGGAATAATATTTTCCAAAACAAAAGAATCATCATCTGATTTCATTTCTATATTTAAGAAGGACTGATAAAATGTTTTTAAAGCATTTTCTTCTAATACATTAACAATATCATCTGCCACACCCCTAACCTTACCCTTTGTATAAAAATTAAATAAATCCGTTTGTATATAAAGTTCTTCCTGCAATATCATTTCTATTTCAGAATAAATCTTATCAATCACTTTTTCTCTAAATGTTTTTTCTTTATTTCCTGTAACAATTTCATACTTTTCTTCAAATTTCTGTTTCTTTTCTAGAAAAACCTTCCCAGATATTCTATTAAAAACAATATAATAATTATTAGGAATATTAAAACTATGAGAATCATTTAAACTTTCATTAAAATTCAAAACTAATTTATTGCCATCCACATTCATAAAACCTATATCATAATAACAGTATTCTGTCAAAAACTTAATGATTTCTAAATGATTATTCCCATCAAAATAAACAGCTTTATAACTGTTCTTTTCCTTCTTTTCAAAAGTATTAAACATATTAATATCCCCTTTCCTCCTTTATTATTTCCATGTTAAACTAGAACCCCTTAAAATCCAACTAAAAATTACATAGAAATAAGAACGCATCTTTATTTCCCCCTTATATTACATTTAATAAATCTGCGTTATCATATTTATTGCCCCATTTTTTCACTTCTTCAAATTCTAATACAAATCCTTTAAATGACATCACTTTACCTTCATGAATTTCCTTTAAAAGAAAACCACAATATTCTTTATCCCAAATAACCAACCACAAGCTGAAATCATATTTTATATCCTTTTGTGCATTTGGATGAACAAATGGTTCTGTCTTTAATAAATCACCCTCATATATATCTTTACCCTGTTCATCCTTCAACCCCATACCAAAAACTACTTTATGATTCTTAGGTTTTATTATCGCCTTTCTATTCATATCAAAGAGTGCACCATTCTGCATTAGTACTATTCGGTTGTTTTCCCACTCTGAACTGTTTTCATTCCATACCTTAAATTTTTTCATATACATTTATTCCCCTTTTTTCAAATAACTAAAAATATAATTTAAAATCAACCATCCCTTATCTTCCTCCAATCTGTATTATCCTGATGTCTTTTTATCTTTCTTACCAATTTTAATCTTTCTCTTGGAAAAAAATAATATTCCTCATCACATCCCTCTTCTGTAATCAAAACAACAACATATTCCCCATTCCTAGTGATATATTCTACATTACCTATCCTTTCACCTGTAAAGTACTTATCTTTGACTATATCACCTTCCCTTATTTTATTAAGTTTCAAATCTTTTTCACTTACAATCTTATGAAAATATTCCCCTCTTCTTTTATAACAAGTAACAGCATATTTGTTATTATTACAATCAGTCTTATCAGCTATACCAAATATTTTTCCTTCATATTCACTATCACCATTATTAAT
>LKMJ01001542.1_pt1 | contig 20478 bp, 30 predicted proteins | sample 643391 | NCBI WGS metagenome assembly LKMJ01 (sample SAMN04112250, study PRJNA286221) | soda lake metagenome | biome: soda lake; feature: Kulunda Steppe; material: water; isolation source: sample PL-Br10 brine of Picturesque Lake | place: Russia: Kulunda steppe | collected 2010-07 | reverse complement strand
GCGCGTGCATGACACAGCGACACGTCCATACTACCTCTGATGGCCCGCGCGTGCATGACACAGCGACACGTCCATACTACCTCTGATGGCCCGCGCGTGCATGACACAGCGACACGTCCATACTACCGATGGCAGATTGACTTCCAGCCCCCCTTACCATCATGTGTCCCACCGAACACTCACTGACTGCTCAGACTGCTCACTCAGACTACTGCTTTAACACTGCTCCACCGGTTCATCCGAACCAATAAAACAGCATCCATCCAGTGTGAGCACTGGGGTAATGGACATGGCGAGGGAGGTCACTCTGTACCATTTCGAGGCGGCGAGGGTCCTCTGGAGAGGGTGGGGGCACAGCTCTGTGCATGCATGCAGCACCCACCATGTCGCCCATCTCCTCGCTAGGCTCCAGCTTGCCCTCATTCCACCAGTTCACCAGCAGCTCCTTCTTGTTCTGGCTCAGCACCAGCCTGGAGCGTGGGCACACAGCGGGCAGCGGGCAGCAAATGAGATGCGCGTACGCGCACCAAGCGGCCCGCAGCTCCTCCTCGTTCAGGCTCAGCGCCAGGGGGGGCATACAGGCATACGGCCGGCGGAGCGCGGAATGCGCAGAAGCGGCTCTGGAGCCGATGTCTGCACGGGTGCTAGCAACAGGTGGCGCCACACCGCTGCCTAGGCTTGGCCACTGGCTTGGAGTGGGACGGATGCTTAAGCATGCAGTCAGGGCAGCACGGGCTGTGTCATGGCTCTCGGGTAAGGGGGTTGCCAAGCCATGGGGCTGGGCTAATTTAACACACATGCACGCATGCACGGGCACGCCCTTGCACAAGCACGCCTGTGCACACTTCACACACACACACACACGCGCGCGCACACTCACACACGCGCGCACACTCACACACACACACACGCGCGCGCACACACACACACACACACACACACACACAACACACACACACAGAGCTGACCCACCTGGTGAGCTCGCCGCTTTCAGAGGGGTTCAGCTTGCCCTTCTGCAGCAGGAGGCCCAGGTACACCAGGATGGGGGGCTTTTGGCCGGGCTGTGGTGCCACGGCCTTCAGACGGTCCATGGTGACCTTGGTGCGCAGCAGGCCCTGCATGGGACACGGGGCAGGCGTTCATGCACGCGTGATGGGAACAGTGGGGGAGGGCTCCGGCCATTGGCAGGGTTGTGGCGAATGACCCGGGGTGCGCAGCAGGCCCTGCATGGGACACGGGGCAGGTGTTCGTGCACGCGTGATGGGAGCAGTGGGGGAGGGCTCCGGCCATTGGCAGGGTTGTGGCGACTGACCCAGGGTGCGCAGCAGGCCCCACGCAAGACACTGGATGCGTGCATGCGCGGGGAAAAAGGTGCTGAGGCCAACCGATGGCAGAGGGCCTGTAAGGAAGGAAGGGGTGCACGTGCATGTGCTCACGAGGTATGTGGCTGCAGGGCGGGGCAGGCCACAGCCTGCTTTAGCTTGTTGGGTCTACACCCCTTTACCGTCAAGGGAACAAGACACATGCGCGGCCACAAGTGCGCTTGCGGGAAGCAACATATGCACACACTAACACACACGCACACACACACAGCCATGCATGCATGCATGCACATACCTTGGGCGAGTCCGCGGCCACCTCCGCTGCCTCCTTGAACGCACCGCTGGCAAACAGCTGCTCGAACTGCTGCCCCACCAGCGCCTCCGCGCCTGGAAGGTTGCCACGCTTGGCAATGGCCAGAGCGAGCGACAGGTTCTGCAGCTGGCCGCTGATGAAGGGCACCATGGCGGCCTCGTTCACTGTGCCCAGGATGACCTGCCCGCGCCTGCGTGCGTGTGCGTGTGCATGTGTGCGCCATCATGTGTTAACATGCTCATTTGTGTGAAAGCATGTACACACAGGTCTCAGAAAAGCACATGCGAGTCTAAGTTCATGCGCGCGCGCGACTGCGTGTGCGTGGGGTGTCCCCGTCTGCACGCGTGGGCACACACGTGCGCAATGGCCTGCAAATGAATCACCCCCCGCATGCGCGGCTCGTAGCGCGGTGGGTGGAAGAGCTGCAGTCCTATCCTGTGCCGCTCCGCGGGCGCACCGCACCTGTTGACGGCGTAGAAGCCGCCTGTGGAGGGGCTGCTGACGGCCAGGAATATGGGGTCGGGGCTGATGCGGTTGCGGTACACAGCGGTAGCGGTCTCCAGGTCATACACAAACAGCAGGCCCAGCTTGGTGATCACGTACACCTGCGCGCGAAGGGATGGCGGCAGGCGGCATCAAGGGCTGGGGGCGGCAGGCGGCATCGAGGGCTGGGGGCGGCGGGGAGCAGCGTGCCCAGCATGGCGACAGCGTGCCACTGCATGGAAGCAGGTGGCTACAGGGGTGCAAAGCAGCTGCACTGGATGGGCGGGCCGCCTTAATGGCCGAGTGACGCAGCCATTGAGCCAAGTGACCAAGTTCACAGGCCGCCCTGTGTGGGCTGCGCTCACGCAGCTGAACCTGGGTGGGAGCAAATACTAAAGTGCGCGCATGTGTGTGAGTGCGCGTGTGTGCCTCTGGTCTTCAAGGAGCCCACCGACCCCACGCACCAGGCCGTACTTGTCGCTGATCTGCAGGGAAACCGGGAAGTCATCAGCAAACTCCGCAGGGAAGAAGAGCTCGGCTTGCCGCTTCACCGCCACACCTGCGCACGAACACGCGCGCAAGCGGACGCACACCTTAAAGCCAGGTGCTTCTCTCCCACGAGGGTCTGCAGGAGGACGCATGTTCGCAGACTTTTTGCGGGGGCAGGCGAGAAAGCCTCACACGGGCTCAAACACGACCTGCCCTGAGCTGCGATGCTCACACTGCGCCCTCACTCATACTCGCACTGCACCCTCATTCATACTCGCACTGCACCCTCATTCATACTCGCACTGCACCCTCATTTATACTACACACACTTCATCCATACTTGCACTGCACCCTCATTCATACTACACACATTCATTCTTACTCGCACCGCACCCTTGCACTGCACCCTCATTCATACTACACACATTCTTTCATACTCGCACCGCACCCTTGCACTGCACCCTCATCCATACTACACACATTCTTTCATACTCGCACCGCACCCTTGCACTGCACCCTCATTCATACTACACACATTCATTCATACTCGCACCGCACCCTTGCACTGCACCCTCATTCATACTACACACATTCATTCATACTCGCACTGCACCCTCATACTCGCACTGCACCCTCATCACCCCCACCTGGCGCGCCGCCCAGCTCAATCACATGCAGCTTCGACACAATCGCGCCGTCCTTGAGCGTCTTCTGAGCAAAGGCGATGAGGTTGCTGGGCGCATCCCGGCCCGCCAGCTGCAGGCGTGCAAGGCAAATGTACCAACACGGTTGCATGCATGGTTGAGGACACTGCCATGGCCAGCCGGGCAAGCAGGCCCAGGGCACAAGAGGACAGGCTTCCATGCATGCCGGAGCAGAAAACATCAAATAACGGGGCTGCTGAAAACAGTATTTATGTACGCAGTAGATTTGCCAAATTCTGTGCCAATCCGCCCAAGTCAATGGGGTGTTTTTATGGTTCTCTTCAGCCCCAACATCAGGTCGAACAACTGCGCCCCCACTGCTTTGGAGCAGCCAGGCAGGCAAAAGACGGCTTTTGTGGGCGCGCCGGCGTCATGCCCTGCTCTGCACGCCCGGCGCTGTAGGCGTGAGCAAAAGGGCGTGCACCCCAGGCAGCTTCACCAGCCAGGCGTCATCCTTGTGAGGGAATCCCAACTGGCAAAGCAGGCAGCTTTGAGAGTGCATGGAGTCCATGCGCCAACGGGGGTGTACGTAGTGTGTTGACCACGCGCACTGAGTTGTGCGCACATGGAATCAAACTGCAGCTGCACACAACTCCAGGCGGCCAAAAAAATGCGTGCACCAGCGCACGGGGCACAAAAGGATCTCGCAGTCGCAGGGGCAGGCCACGCTGACAAGCGCCCACCTTGACGGACGCGAACGCAGCCGCGTGCGCCTCCAGCGGCTGGCTCTTCATCTGGTCAAATGAGTGCAGCTGCATGAAGCCCTTGGCCAGCTGGGGCCTGCATGCAAGCATGATGCGCAGCCCATGTGCACACGCACCGCTTGCACACAAACACCCACGCAAGGAGGCATGCACCAGTGCATGGCTTTTGAGTGCACTCCAGCTGCTTTTGGTGCCTGTGCACTTCAGTGGCGCGTGCGCATGTGCCTGATTGTCCGTTCACATGCCCAGAGCCTCGTCGATTGGAAGCGATCCTGAGCATTTCATCCCTCCTGTCAAAGCAGCGTGATGCCCGTGCCCGCACAGTATATTGCACGCGCTCCCCGCCCCAGCCCCAAGTCTGTCCAGATGGGCACATGGACAAGGGGACAACCCGCTGTGAGGAGCGCCATGAAAATTGTGCAAGCTCACATGCTCACGCGCTGAGCGCTGCATGTGTGTGCGTATGCGTGTGCATGTGTGTGCAAATGTGTGTGCGAATGTGTGCATACGTGAACTTATGTGTGTGTATGTGTGCATGGTTGTGTACGTGTTTATATATGTGCATGCAAGCATGTGCGTATTTGGGGGGGGAAGCGTGTGTGCGCACACACTCGTGGCCCTCGCATTTCGGGCGCACCTACAAGAGAGTTACAAGAATTGCAAAGCCACTCATTTCGGGCGCACCTACCGTGATGCCGATGAGTATGCCCAATTCGAGGTGTGCATGCGCGCGGGTGCACGTGCTCACGCATGCACACGCCTGTGGCCCTCACCTTTCAGGCGCGCCTGCTGTGATGCCGATGAGCACGCTCCACTTAAGGTCCTCAGTGGCACGGTAGCTGATAATCTGGGCGCCCGCCAGGTTGGGTGTGCGCTCAAACACCTTGACGGGGGGTGCGTCCAGGGCGCCCTGCGCAGCACACAAGAGGGGGAGGCACTGGGGATTGGTGGGGGCGGCAGCGTAGCACAGATGCACATGACGTACACGCACTCTTGCACATGCATGCTTCAACACATATGCACGCGCACACATATGTACGCCCACACAGCACACACTTCAATTACAGTCGTGCACTTGTGCCCACACATTCACGCACGGCCACCGCGGGCAGTATGCTTGCTGTGGGGGCTGGGCTGTGTGCATGTATCCCCTCTGCCGACCTTGCTAGGGCCGGCCCAGGGGTCCCGCACGAGCACCTGCTGCTCAAGGTCTCGCGCATGCATCCGTAGAGCTTCCCACAGAGTCTGTGGCCCACGTCCCACGCAAGGTATCACGCAGTTCCAGTGGTACACCATGCCTCGACATTGCTCGACATTTTTTCCACCGCTGTGTCCCCTCCTCAGAGGGTTCCCACCTCTATGCTCCAGTGGTACACCGCCCCCGCTGTCACCAGGCCCAGCATGTTGGGGTTGATCCACTTCCAGTACTCCACCGTCTCGGGCATCTGGTACGCCTTCAACTTCGTCTTGGTGTCCAGATTGAACACCTGGAGGTTGTCTCCGGCTGCGCGGCGCGGGTGACACAGCATAGGTGCGGGCTTACTCCAGGCGAGCACAGCAGAGCAGCAAGGGGGGCCTCTTGCACACACACCTGGAATTAAAAGCGCACACTGAGCGCCTCTGCCTGGTGCATGACACTGTCAGCTCGCACCTCTTCACCCCCTCATGGAATGCACCCTCAAATGCTCCTGCTCCTTGCTCCCTCAGCAGCAGTAGCAGCAGCAGCAGCAGCAGCAAGCACGAGGCATCCGCATTACCTGTGCCTGGGGTGACTGCCTTGAGGGCAATGACCTTCTTGTCGATGCACATCAGCGCACTGTCTGCGCTGATCTGGCGACGAGTGGGGGCCATAGGGCTGCGCAGCAGCAGGACACACATCACAGGCACACAGCAGCAGGAGCGTGTCAGCGCATGCAATCCCAGCATGTTGCCCCAGTAAGGCACAGTGGGTTATGATGAGAAGGGCATCCAATGCAGATGCTGCAACTAATGGGATGTGTGAGGCAGCACAAGCCATGCATTAACTCATAAATACGAGGGGCAGGCTGCACGTCAGAGGCATGATTCCACCCCAACTTCGCACAGGATTAAGCCAATTGCCTCCAGCTGCCACCGAGGCAAGAAAAACTCCGAGGCCTATAGGTGGTTGTGCGGCTCGGTGGCAGCCGCAAAGGCGAATGGGGACACGACAGGAGCTGCCTCTTTGGTGGGACCCCCTACCCAGAAATCCTCTGCACCAGGCATGCTTTGTCTATGACAATCTATGGCAGGATGATTGGTGATGGTTAACCCATGGCGAGATACTTGTCCGTCCTTGGGGAGGACCAGGCAGGCGGCCCTGGTCATCAATGCGCACACATCCAACCACAACTGCCAACATGCCTGCAAACACCCCCTCAACAACACATCAGGCAACATTTGTGCTTGAACTGGATGATCGAGGGAGTCCTCCTTACTTGGCCATGTCAATAATGACCACGGTGTTGCCTGCCTCGCTTTGCTCTCGAACAGTGACATAGCGTTCGCTCTCGGCTGTCACAGCCCGGAAGTTGATGTTAGCGGGGTTGACGCCAACGGCAGTCAGCTGCAGGTGCACATGATTGAGGACGCAGGCGGGGTCAGGAGGGAGGGGAAGGGGGATGCACAAGCGCGCTCTTGCACATTCCATGTACTTGTTGCTATAGCGAGGTGGCTCTCTGCGCCCTATACGTGCATCTTGCTACATGTCCAAGATCCTAGCCTTTACTCATGAGGCAACAGGCCTGCACCAAACTGAGGCGAATGGACACCATGCTTATGGATGGGCACGAGCTTGCAGGGCCTCAGCAGGAGCGATGAGTGACGCAGCTCATGTTTGGACTCCCACTTGCAGGCTGCAACAGTGTGATGGAAGAAGGCCCATGACGCTCGTGTGGGTGTGCATGGAGGCATGCAGGCAGGTGATGGGGTGCATCTATTGGGAAGTTGATGGAACCAGCTCCCACATTGGCTTGGCAAGCATGCATGATGCGAGGGAGGGACCCTGAATAAAACAGAGAAAATAATACGTGCCACGGACGGGGCGATGCAAGGGAGATGCAGGCGCAGACGCAGTGGCAGCGGAGTTAGCCGAAGGCGTACGCACGCGCCTTTGCCCCCCCACAGCCTGTCCGCCGATGCACCGGTGGGTACATCGCTCACGCCCGTTCTCCCCCCAGAAAAACACATAGTGCGTCCAACAAGACGGCATCAACGGGGTGCAGGGCGATGGAAGTTGGTTGATGGACACCTCCGGCCCAACAGGGCTGTGCCTAGGTTATGCCTAGAGCTACAAAAGCTCCCAGTGCCACAGATCTGATGCCTACCGCATGCTTTGCTACAACAGTCCACCTGTCCAGACTGCACAACCGCTGGGCATGCAGTCCGCGCACAACTCCTGGGCCAGTGCTCGTGCGCGCTAGGCTGAGCGCAAGCATCTTGAGGGTCAGGAGATGCACTACTGCACCCAGGCTCACCTGCAGCTTTTCATTCACGATGATAGGAGCAGCAGCCATTCTGCTCCTTCAGCACTTAAGCTGGGCCAGCTCGCGGTACAACACGGAGGCCAGGTTGCCCCTGACTCCTTACGCGTCTCACACCAGGGCACCGGAGCAGACTGGCCTGTCAGATTGACCCTTAAAGTTTAAAATTGACGGGATGCTGAAATAAGAGTACTCTACAGCGCCACTAATCGCATAAGAATGACTACACATAAGAATGACAGTTTACCACCTGAAAAATAATCTTCTAATTATATTTCCAGCTGGCTCCAATCGGCAGATGGATGGCCTTGCTCCCATAGATGTTATCTGATCGGATGTCCCCCAGATCATCAACCCCAATAGCATTAGAGGAGGAGGAGCAGGAGGGCTGGACTGTAGACAGGCCATGCGGAATTGCAGAGCAGCTTCGCATCCAGGTAGGACAGTCTGCGCTTGTATGCACCTTGCTAACAGCTACTACTGTCTGGATAAAGAAAGAGATGAAAAGAAAGATCGTTTGATGCGCATGGGTTTTTTCCCCTGTGCAGGCGGCAGCGTATGCAAAAGTGCACCCAGACTTCGCCCATGAGATTGAGGAAGCAAATGCTTACCAGGAGCAGCAGCAGGCACGACCTCGACAGCTTCACTTGTTAGCGGCGAAGACAGAGCTTGAAAACCACTAGCCAATAATTTGACGGTCACGTACTCTTGCAGGCCCTCTCTTCCACGAATGGAGAGTTGCCCAAGCCCTTGGCACCCATATCCTTTTTGAAGCCTAGCACTTTGAAAATCAGTCTGCAGCAGCAGCAGCAGCAGCAGCAGCAGCAGCAGCAACAGCACATCCAGGGTTAGTGATTGCTGATTTGAGAGATGTTATAGAAATACAGTGACCATGCAACTTGCTGAGCTCCGGGGCCCTTGATAAAGACCAAGTTGGTCATGATGTACTTTTGTAGTTTGCAAATTTGCCCATATTCTCTTCCGCTTTAAAAGGGAACTTGCCATGTTGCTCAGAAAGCAAAAATGTTGACTCAGAATCCGAGTCAGATTTGAGCTAAGTTCGCTATGAGAAGGAGCTAGCAGCAAATGTGTGTGTGTCTGTCATGCACCGGTATTTAGTTGCTTTTTTCTATGGGTAATTGAGCAGGTCTAGCGTGGAAGTTGCTGTCTTACTTCTTTGATCCGACCCTGTCATGTTTGTCTTGATAGTCATGGGATTTGGGAAGTGAGCATAATATTCATAAGAAACACGGCCACTCATTGAACACTGGAAGCGATCAGATAACCTTGTCCTACCTGGTGGTGATTGCAGGTGATAAAAGCAGCCTGCGAGGGCCGCTGATGAAAGGACAAGATGGCGAAGAAGTCCAGAACAAGCTCATACTTCTGGCCCAGGTAAGGTAACACCATGTGGGCATGCACACATATGTACGTATGTGATGCTTCAAGTCCACAATCCGGAATACAGCCCCTCCTTGTCTGATTTGCTCATGGCTTCCCAGCTTTTATGCGTGCATTTCTAGGTGTGTGGTTGAGCTGGCCAGTCCGTCTTACAGTGCTGCAGTAGACAAATTAGAACACTGCCAATTGCAAGCAATGCAATCAATGCAAAAAAAGGAAGGCTGGTCGAGAAGGACCGGGGTTTGACTGTTGACTGAAGGGAGGGTTGGAGGTTCTTAACGCGAAAGAGAACTTGGTAACTGCAAGGAGATGAAAAGCAGGACTCTGCAGTCAGCTCTGCAGTTGGAATCAACATAATGTAGGTCTGCTGCCAGCAAATTGTGTGACGCGTTGTGTCTGCAAGAAGATCACAAGCACCAAGACTATTGAGGTTCTATGTCTGCAAGAAGATCATATGCACCAAGACTTGTGAGGTCCACCAGTTGGGAGGCTCCTTTGGACAGGCAACCTCACATCAACGACGCTTCCTTGGTTGCTGCTCTGCTTTGTAAGGGGCGACTTGGCGGCCCAGACCCAGCTGCATGTGAACGTGTGGTCACAAATTGGGTGGAGGAGGCGCGCAGGGAGCCTCGTCGCCAGCGGCGGCGGATGCGGCGGCTGGAGCGCAGGTGTGCAGGAGGGGAGGTGCGCGTGGTGCTGCTGTATACGTACGGGTGCTAAGGGTGCACAAGAGCCGTGTGCTTGTGCACCAAATCGTCTGGCAGAAGCTTGGGCGGCATAAGAGGGGCTGCTTATGTGCAATTCCATGGTATGCTACTCGGCTGCTCACCTTGAAATCTTCGCTGAATTGAATGCTTGTGTGCTCATCATGGACGCACATTAAATTGGATTTTGCAGGTCACGCGAAGCTTTTGAATGGCCTCGACGCATTCCTGGGCGTACATTTTTGGAACGTTGGGTCCAAAAGGCCTGCAAGGGAGAGATGCACTTTAAAGACCAGCACTGTGCTCATGAGAGCCAATGAAGCCGCAGTAGCTGCTGTTCCCAAGATCCTGACATTGGCTAACACCCTGGGATGCAGGTGGTCACGGACGCCCTTGCTGCGCCCACAATATGTGTATCTACACCTGCAGCAGCAACAACAAGAGGCATGGTACCCCCAGCAAGGTTTTGACCAGGTATCAAATAAAATAGCAAATGAGATCCCAGCTCCCATTTTCACCCAACACTGCTCACATCAGTTGTATGTTAGAAAAGGAAAAAGGTTTTGTGGCATCAGCTGGCAGAAGGAGGCGCTTCCACGGCCGAAAACACTATAAGGAACTACTGGGTCAAGCAACAGGGGCCTGTGTCCAAACCAAGGGTGGGAAAAGGGCACAGCCACCGGGCACATGTCCAAAGATCTGGTTTAATATATTTCATGCTCACATCCTCTGGTTCGCATCATTGACTCACATTGGCCCCCATAATGTGTTATTGCTGCCAGAAATCGGACTTCTGAGATTTGTGGGAAAGAATGTGAAAACATAAAAAATTGGTGTCAACAGCAGATGATGCTCATGCTGCTGTGAATTATAAGCATACGCTGGCTCAGTGCGATGAAGTTTTTTGGTGGATACTTCAGGATCTTTACTTGGGGATACACGCTGGCTCTTGCTTGCCACATGTGCTTGCACATTTAACCTCTCCATGGCAACTGAACTCATCCGTTGTCCTTGGGATGTGCGTTTCAATACTACGACGCTTAGATACTGCTGGAGCTGGAGATGATGGAGCGCACCAGTAAGCACCCCCTGCCTGATGATGCCCCAAGAGCAAGGTTGCAGTCTTCTTACAAGCAGCCCAAGGTAGGTTGAGGTCTTGTCAGTTGCTTCACTGCCTGAAGCTCGATTGCTTGCTTTGATCAGATTTGTGGCTTTGAAGTTACTAAGCGCATCATAAGGCAATGTTAAGGGGTCTAGCAAGCTTTTTCAAAGACCGCGCAGCCTCCCAGCCTCATTGACTAAGCACAGGCATGCGTCTCAGTCAGATATGAACCCTGCAGCCTTTGTTCCTCAACATTTCCAGTTGATGTGGAGCTTGCTCGCCACAACCCATGCAGCTGTATGGTCCCTTCTAGCTGGCCAAGGGCGAGGATGCCAGTCTCCTGTTCACTTCTTCCTGCTTACAGGTGCAAAGCACATACTATACCCCCAACCCCCCACCCTCGGTGCCTACAGCATGGTTGACACCATTGCAGTCATTATCATCAAGGATGCTCAAAGTTGAGAAGATGCCAGGGACAGAGCACAGTAATTTGAAAGGGAAGGAGAATGAGAGAGGCGGCAAAGACAAACCAGATGCATGGTGGTTAGGAGCTAAGTGGCGGCTACCTTGGATTTTGCACCAGTGAGGGATAGATAACGCAAATGCGTGAGGCCAAATAACTCGACATTGCTATTTCCTTGTTGTATTTGCTTCAGTTGCTGTTTCTCAGCATCATCTAGTGCTGTTTCCTCTTCAGAGGTGCTGTTGCAGCCAGAGATGTTACAAGTTGAGGCTAACTGCCAGCCTGGCCGTAAGGCTGCTTTGTTTGTGGCTGGTCATCGCCAGCCCCAAAAAATCCATGATGTCTGAGATGAACCAAGTTTGTTGTGCTGCTGACAAAGAAAATTAAAGAAAGTCTCATAAGGCTAGGAATGCTAAATACAAGGGGCCTCCACAGAAAGAAGACTAGCAAGTAGGGATGAAAAATAAGGAACTCTTCTTTCTTGAAGAGCATACAGACAAGTCTTGACAGTGAAAAAGAACATGCTCTTCATCTTGCACAGCAACACAAGAGCATTTGTCGCAATGTCCACACCCACTGCACCAAAGGGAGGATTTCACTGGGAGAATGTGAGCATGCATGTGAAATCTGCTCACATTCCTCGTTACATGCATTGGGAGGTTAAGATTCGAATGGCGAGGTGGTCTCAGGGGAGCACTCCCCTCGCGCGAGTGCGTGATTCAGCTTGAAGATCTAGGAGGGGAGAGGCACATTAATAATGAAAGGTCACAAGTTTATTGCTGCTTTACTTAAGGTTCATATCAGCAAATCCCCTCCATACTTTCCTCATCCTTAACCTCAGGTCAGCAATGAATTCTGAGTTACAAGTAGCCGTTTCGGGTGAAGGGGCTTTTCTTCCCAAATGGCCCCGTTTCCTTAATTGTTGTGAGGAGCTTTTTGCTGCTTGCGTAGTTTTTCTATCTTTCTTACCGTATAACATTGCGGACTGTCACGCCAGATAAGTGCTGCAGCCAGAAGTGTGCTGCACTGCGTGTTCAGTCAGTTGGAGTTGGTTGGCTGAGTACTTGACCGGTTGGCAATACAGCTATCGCGGTACTTAGAGCACGTCTAGTTTTGCATCTAAAGAAACGACGAACTCGCAGTAATAGCTTGTTGAGTCTGGAGGCAACCTTGTAATAATGACCCCCATGAGAGTAGTCCACTCCAGGTCGACCGTCGACGTACGTCCTTAGGGAACACGGCATGGCAGTGCAACAATCCAAGTGTGTAGTCCAAGTAAAGTGTGAGTAAAACACGTTCCTGAGATACGTAGTGGTTATGCCTAGAGGCTATTATGCATGCAGCAGACTCATGGCCTGACAGGACACAGGCAAAAGCAAGTACCTGCAATTTGACAAGTTGACAAATTTAGAGTTAGCCACCAGCCTGGTTGTAAGGCGACTGATTTGTGGCTGGTCATTGTCAGCCAACCCAATAGTGGTCCATGATGTCTGATTTGACAAAGTTTGTTTGCTGAGAAAGAGATCAAAGACAGTCTGAGTAGCCATAACTCTGGCGCTCACCCGGTGTAACAGAGAAATCGCACAAACAAGAAGAAAGAACACACAGCACAAGCGCACTTATCACACTGTCCCATGCTGGGCAAACAGTACATAGCAAGTGTACGTGTCTGTCGGTCTACAGTTTCGTTGGGTCATTTTTTCGTTTTGGTCAATCAGTAACAAACTAATACTATTCCCTGCAGCTGGCATTTCGCCAGATTTCAATTTCAATGAGCTCGTTGCATGCAACTTCAAGAATAAAATCTTAAACCTTTTACTCGTGTTTTTGCTTCAGTAATGATGAAGCTTTCAAGGCAGTGTTGCAGGGAGAGCCTACCATCCCCCAAGACTAAAGCAGTTCAAGCATCCTCCCACTATCGTAGAGAGATTCCAAGAACCCTTGTGATGTGCTCAGTATCGCAAAAGCAACGGGACAGACGTTACATCTTGGTGCGCTAATCTTGATGCGCTGTTTCCTTTGTGCTTGCATGTGCTGCACACCCAGAAGTCTCAGTGCGCATTTTGCAGGCATTTTCCTTGGCTTCATTGCTGACCACCTCGAGCAAGAGCTCAGCACTACCGCTGGCCCCTTTAGGTAAAAACTGCTTTGGAGATGAGGACACCTAGTATTGAATGTTTATGCTTGTGGGTTAAAATTTCCATGCAGGCTCCGCTCTTGAAAGCCAAAAAGAGAAGCGAATAGGAATTCCCATTGAAGATCTGAAGGTGTGGGGACTAGCCGCATTGGCCCACCTACCTTGGTACACCAATGATTTTATGAGGAGCAGCTGCAGTGAACACAAGTCTCCTGATCTTACAGGAAGTACTGAAACGCGACATTGGGGAAGGCATGTACTTTGTCACAGGTGACTTAAGCCCAGAGGTACGTTTGCATTCGTCTAGATTGGCTGGTTGTTTTAAATTATGATTATGCATATTTGCATGAATATTCATTGGAGGGCCTATGAGGCTATCCTCGTCAACTTTTGACGCTCATCTATCTGTTGCTACTCACACAGGTTTTTGATGACAACTGCAGGTGCGAATTTCATTGTTCAAGTGTAATTGGAAGTGTCAAGTTGAGAGATGGAATGTCAGAAGACGCAGTTTATTAGGAGTTGATCGCAGTGCTTGTACTTTGAGTGAACAAGTGTGCATTGCTTTGTTAGCTTGCTATCTTGATTGCTGGCGCTGATTATATTCAAAACAGGCCCTCCGGGTCGCAAGAAACTTCCCTCTGCAGGAGCTTCTTAATTGCTTCTTACCTGCTTACCCCATGCTTTTAAACGGATTTCCAGGTTCATTGATCCGACAAATGATGTGACAGGCTTGAGCAGATACATGAAGGCTTTGAGCATTCTCTTTGACCCCTCGCTTTCTAAGGTGAGGAAGCGGCAGGAAACTGAGTGTCTAGGGCATGTTCTGCAGATTAGGCTGTGCACACGGATTCTGCGCTATAATTATCTTTGATTTGTGTGCTAAGGCTCTATTGCACCAATTTAGGCACATAATCGCGCAGCCTGCTTGCACATGGTCAACAAGGTATAGCCCACCTTGTTGGGTCCAGGGTTAAGGTTAGGGTTCAAGGTTTAACTAAACCTCGACTTAGAACCCTTCAGATGCGCTCTTCTTGCCATTTGTGCTGGCCATTGGGCCAGCGGAATGCTGGATGATATCATACCATACATACATCATACCATTTGGGTGTGTGCCTCCTCTTCCTAATCAAGCATTATTAGGCAAGTGCATACCAATTGTAGCGCTCCAATGTTGATGCTTGAGTTTTGGGGGTCACTTTTGGGGAAGACCCAGCTGCTGACCCCCTCCCATGTGACAGGTTCGGTGCATCTTGGCTTAGTGATGAAGTCACAGTCGATCCAGGTGGTATGAATGTCTGAAGTCCGTCTTGGCATGGCATGTCTTGAGCTGCTTCAGGTCATTTTAGAGGACATCAAGATCACAGGCCCATCAACAATCGAGGCAGACTGGGTGTCTGCCGGATGGCTGAAGAAGGAGCTCTTCCCGTGGCAACCAAAGGTGCCCCCATTTAAAGGTACATGCCAACCTTATGCAAAGCATCCCTGCTGCCACTGATTGCTGCCTTGGTCTAAGAAGGTTTACGAGGTTGAGGACGACAGTGAGCCAGAATGTCTGGCTCATCAATCTGTGGGTCATCACTGCCAGCTGAGATAAAAGCTGAGGAAATGAAGGAGGGCTACCTACCTTGGAAGTTCCAAGTTAGTAAAATCTTGGAAGCTTTGTGACACTTAGAAAAAGGATCCCAACACTGTACTGGTGCCTTTTTGGACAGTATTGATGACGGGAATACCACCCCACACTACCTGCTCCGCCCTGCCCCTGGACCTGGCTTACCTGCTGCACCCTGCCCTTGCATCCTGCACTACCTATTGCACCCTGCCCTCACAGCTTCGCCCTGCCTGCACCCTCCACCACCTGCTGTACCCTGCCAGCGCCCGCCCTCCCTGCTCCACTCTGCACCAGCTGCTGCACCCTGCCTGCGTTTGCCCTCCCTGTTCCACCCCGTGCTACCTGCTGCTGCTAGCCTCCACCCTACCTTACCAGCTTCACCCTGCTTGCACCCTGCCTGCACCCGCATATCGGTCGGTGACGGACCAGCCAACCGTCCAACTGCCCAACCTTCTTCCACAACAGATACTACAGCACTGTCCCACAGTGGATCAGTGCACCATCAATGCACCAGTACAACGCCGAGATCCCCTTCTGAGGCTGCCCTGGATGCTTGCGTGCACAGGAGGCAGGCGTTCAATCTGTGCCATGTACCACATAGTATGCATGGATCTGTGCCTGGCATACTCCATATCCATAGCAATCATTCCTACCAAAACATGTCCTTCCATATTCCATTCATGCCTTTGAATGTCTTTGCAGGGCACACACGCTACACTATTGGTGAAAGCGGCCTGGTGGTACAGCAACAGCAAACATGGAGTATCAGTGCTCTCAAAGCATTGAGGGAAACGTTCACACCAACTTTTGGACCCAGGGAACCCTTGCTGTAGGTTAGGAAGGCTTTGGTTACATGGCTGTGCCTGCTGGTCAAGGGCTGCTCAGCCGGATCCTGCCAGCAGCAGGCCTGCAACCCTTACCTCAGGCTAGGCCCGGCCTTGCCTTGTGGGCCAGAAACACAAGCGCAAATCCAAGTGACCCTTGCTGAGGGGTGCAGATTGATGCGGATTGAGACTCAGGGTGAAGATGGCAGAACTCCAGCTGCAGTGTTCCACAGAAGTTCTTGCCAGAGTTTTTTTGTTCCAACAAGGCTCCAATTTGGTAGATAGCATGCACTGCAGCTCCAAGGGGTGCGGACAATGCACTGTGAGCAGCTCTTCAAAAACTCCTTCACGGTCATACAAACACTTTATGTTTGAGCGTTGGCCTGCCTCCTCGCAGCTTCCTGCTCACTCAAAATTTGAGTCCACTGGCAGTGAGCAGGAAGAAGAGGACGATGCACCGTTGCCATCACAAGCAGGTTAGAGATTGAGGTTTAACTCCTTGCTGGCAAGGAATCGCACCATGCTGCAATAAAACTGCATCTGCCAGATGCAGTGCCCCAGAATTAGACACTAAGCGTTTGCTAAATTTATACATGACTCATGAGTGCTGAGCTCGCTGTGCTTAACTTTCACAGCGGATAAGGCCTTAAGTTAAGAAGAGCAACTGCTAGGTAAGGTAAGGTAAGGTTTAAGGCTGTATCCGCCGAATGAGGGCAGCTTAGCCGATAGTGGCCTCCAGTGAGGTTCGAACCCCGAACCCACAGGTTGCGAGGGTGGATAATCGACTTCCCATCTCAGGTGCCCCGCCGCCTGCTCGACTATCCGGAGCAACTGCTAGCCTGCTCATAGGATGCAAGTAAATCATGAAGGCAAAGCGGAAGGGGGCAGCTGTTTTGACTGTACCCTTGTTTTGACTAAAAAAAGCAGATCCTGTTTGAGAGAACAGGTGGGCATATTTCCTGCGCAGACCACCTGTGTGTGCGCTATGGAAAATACTAATTGCTGATCCTGCTTAGTCTTAGTACAATTTGCCTCACATCGGTCGCAACTCATGGAAGACTTGTGATTCCGCGCAGCTGTTACACAGCAAAGACTGTGAGACAAGGTCTTAATCGGGCCACACTACAAATTACATTATGAGGCAGATCACTGCCAGTGATCTGGCAAGTAACATCATGTTTTACTTGGGAAGCGAGTAAAGAGACTGCATCATCAAGGCCCTCAGGCCGCCAGGCTGTTTGTAGGTGGAGCGCACCTCCATGGCACTGGTGGTAGGCCAAATGTTTACAATGGCCCAGGGGGGGGGGTTACAAGGGGGTTACAAGAAAAGGCCTTCAGTCAAGAAGTGCGACTGCTAGCCTGCTCATAAAAGACTGTCAGTGCATGATGGAAGAAGTAAAGCTGTTCCTGGCCCAGAAAAGCAGACATACCGTTGAAGCCTGCGGAAGGAAATTAGGAACGCACAAGTCCTTTGGTGAGAGACCACGTGTGGATTTGGTGCAGTGAAAAAGGACGTGTTTCCCTATTTTGTACATTATTAGCATTGCACAAGTACTACTCCTACAAGGGGAGGTATTGTGAGTCCAGGTCACAGTTTCAATTCGTAGGGTGTGGGCACGAAGTGCCATGCTGAGAATATCGACACGAGGAAGGTCAAGGAGCATGTATGTAGGAAGGGTGTTTGGCAAATGCGTGACCAGGGCCCTCTTGGTAGGGAGGGCGCACCACTCATGGTAAGTGGAGCATTGGCTGTTGCGCTCTTGAGGATGCATATCAGAATAAGGTGTCCGATAATCCAAGTGCCTCTTTTTGAGGTCCACCACAAAACGAGAAAGGTTAATGGGCTTACACTCCAGCAGCCTTTCCTTGAACAAGTAGGATTGTGTGAGACCATTCATAGCAGACAGGATGTGAGATGACCAGCAATCATCGCACCGTGAGCTCAGCTGCAAGTCAGATTGTAAGATCTTTCCCGCTGTGGAGCTATTGCTTCGAGTTGAAGCAGTACCAGCCGCACTGCTGCCCGGAACCAGTTGAACTGAACTGTGTTTATAATTGCGCTCTCGTGGGTGGGTGCTGGAGGAGGGCTCCAACATCGCAACCTGTGGGTTCGGGGTTCGAACCTCACTGGAGGCTCACAACCGGCTAAGCTGCCCTCGTTTGGCGGAAACAGCCTTGAAACATTAACTGTTAACCATTAACCTGGAGGAGGGCTCCCAACAATGCAGATGCCTGTTTCTAAGATCCACCACAAAATGACTGAGGTGCTTACGCTTCAAAACACCAACTTGCTTCTTTCAAAGAAACATGTTAACTCATGCAATTGCATTTGTATGCATCAGGCATAGCCTGATAGGCCACAGCCAAGCTGCCCTTAATCGCAAGCTATGTTACATTTTCTTGCCTGTAGGTCGACCATGGAAATTTTACATGACACACGGAGGAGGACTGTTTGGTGCTTGCATCGGACACAAGCCTTTGCCTATCATAGGATGCTATGATACCATGCCAGCCAACAGTTATTTTAGGATACGATCTTCTTAACAATAAGGTGTAATAGGTCTATGAAGGGTCAGGATATGAAAAGGAGGCACCCATCACGACATGGCACAAAGTAATAACACAGGCTGCAAAAACGCTTCAGACCACTGAGTTACACTGCATGACGAGGCTCAACGATTGAAATGTTCTAAATTCCATGCCACACGCCCATTACTTCTGACGTGCCAAGCTGTGGCGGCTAGATGGGCCCACGTGCCACAGGAGGCTAAGGCACAGGTGTATTTAAGAAAAGGAAGGTGCATTCTCTAGCGGAGGTGTATCGGCCAGGAATTCACTTGGCTCGGCTAGCAAACATGCACGCAGGCCTGAATCCCACCACGTCAGACAGGTACAACTCCTTGTTAAAGCGCCACCTACGTCTGTGCTGCTGCTACTGCGCTGGCCTTTTGAGCCGCACACCCTTTGCCCCTTTGCCGGCTGCCCGCCTCCGACTCATGGGCATGCGAGGGCTTGGGCTGCGTACCTGCTCGGTGCTCGCGCAGTGGCCACTGCAGGGGCCAACGGACCCTGGGCTGCCGCCCCCCTCTGTCCCTGCCCTGTCGCCCACAGACGCCGCCGCTGCCGCCCGCGCCTCTGCGGCTGCAGCCGCCAGCACAGGCAGGTGCAGCAACGGAGGGGAGGCGTGCCAGGCGGGCAGGATGCCCAGGGCTTGAGGTGCAGTCTCCAAGGGGTGGGCTGCCTGCCGGTCATCCTGGTGGCCAAGCCGGGATGTGTGCTGCACGTTGCCTATGGGGCCGCGGCTAGTCTGGGGAGCCCCGTGCTTCCAGGCGCCACCTGCATGTGCTCTGCTTCGGCCCCTGCGGCTGACCGTATCGCCTTCTGTGGCACCGCTGCTGCAGCTGCGGCTCGCGCGGCTGCTCCGGGTGCTGGGGCCACCGCTGCTGCTCCTTGTGCTGTTGCTGCCGCTGCCGTCGCTGCCTTGACTTCTGAGGCGACCCGCGCCTTGTTCAGTCTGGGTGCTGGTTGCAGCTGCAAGCAATGAGCCGCAAGCTCACAACGTCAACGAAAGCATCAGCAACTGTTCCCTAGCTGCGAGCAAGGCAGGGGTTTCCACCAGGCAGACAGACCTAGGGCTGCTTTTGGGCTCGGACGCTGGCGGTGGTGGCACAAGCTTGCAGACAGCAGCACAAGCAAACAGACAATCCTCAAAGCCTGTCAGCCGCAACCAAGCACGCCCGGTATTCCCCTTGTCAATGCCCTGAACGGCCCACAATGCATGCTTTCGACCTTTGATGTCACACTCGCACCTCCCACAAAGGCGGCCTCTCGGAGCTGCATTGAGTCTAGCCTGAGGGAGGCCCAAGAAGCAAGGCCCTGCAGGTGGCAGACATCAGCAGCCACTCTATATTTGGCTCCAATTGAGGGCAGACATCGACAGCCACAATATGTTTGGCTCCATTTTATAAGGAGAACCTTTCCTGAGTACTGCGTTGTCCCATTCATACTCCATCACACTGTGCAGTGCCATGCAGAGCCAGGGCAAAGAACACAGCTAGCAGGGAGAAAGTGCAATGAAAAGCAAAACGCCAACTGCAGACTGCAGCACTGTAGCGGACAATGGTGAGGGGGAGTGCGCCTACAAGGAAAGGATGCACCATGAGAAATCCTAACGTAGAACACTTGTTTTGGAAGAAACAAAAATAAGGATGCCATATTGAGGAATGTGGCTCACCATGCCGGCGAGATATGTAAAACCCTCTCAATTTTCTGCCCCTGCAATGGGCTCAACCAGCCACGCGCCAGCACAAGGCTGTGTCTACAGTGTACACAGTCACAGCAATAGTCGACAATGCATTGCACACCATCAAGACATCACATACAGACAAACCCTTCCACAAAAGAGCTGCATCACCTGCAGCACAAGCATGTCATGGTCTCCGCTAGGAATGTCGAGTGCCCCCTGACTGACTTGCAGGTGGCTGCTGCTGCTGTTGCTGCTGCTGGCTGAGCCAGGTCTGCTGGAAAGGCCTTCAGGCGTAGGTGGCATGAGCACATGCACATCTCTGGCCAAGCCCCCTTGCAAGCCCTCCTCGAGCAATGCCTGAGGTTCTTGCTGCTGCTGCTGCTGCTGACCAATCCTGTCAGGCGACGCATCCCCAAGCTCCAAAGTTGCCACAGCAGCATTTCCTGCATCATGCTGCTGCTGCTGCTGCTGCTG
>LKMJ01001541.1_pt1 | contig 20493 bp, 17 predicted proteins | sample 643391 | NCBI WGS metagenome assembly LKMJ01 (sample SAMN04112250, study PRJNA286221) | soda lake metagenome | biome: soda lake; feature: Kulunda Steppe; material: water; isolation source: sample PL-Br10 brine of Picturesque Lake | place: Russia: Kulunda steppe | collected 2010-07 | reverse complement strand
GTGACGAGCGCGAGCAGGGTCAGAAAGCCGAGCACCTCGACGCCGATGAACCCTCCCTGCTGGGCGGCGACGCCGACGATGATGCCGAACTCGCTGATCTGCATCATGTTGACGCTACCCAGAAACGTCGTCTCGAGGTCGAACCCCTGCCGGTCGATCAGCAAAAAGAAGATGACGAGCTTCGCGGGCATCAACACCAGCGCGGCGAGCAGGGCCTCTTCCCAGTAGAACAGCAGCTCGTTCGCCTCGAGGTCGAGTGCGACCGAGACGAAAAACACCATCACGAACAGGTCGGTCAGCGGGTTGACCCGGTCCTGGAGCTCCTTGCTGTAGGGCAGCTGGGCGATGGCCAGTCCGGCGAGAAACGCCCCCATCTCGATCGAGAGGTACGCCTCGATCCCGAACGGGGCGAGAAAGAGGTTGACGTTCTCGGAGACGAACACGAACAGGAACGCCCACGAGATGGCGACCAGGAAGAACACCTCCTTGTCGTCGGCGATCCGCCGGAACACCCGCGGCAGCAGGTACTGTGAGGCGGCGACGGCCACGACGGTGATGATCGCGACGAGCGTGAGCACGACCGCCAGCGTCGTCGCGACCTCCGCTGCGCTGTCGGGACGGCCGGCCGCGAGCACCGCGAGGATGATGACGACGACGATGTCCTGGACGAGGAGGACGCCGACGTCGATCTTCCCGTGCAGCGAGGTGGCCTCGTCTTTGTCCGTGAGCATCTTGATGACGACCGCCGTCGAGCTGTACATCACCGCCAGCCCGATCAGCAGCGACTCGACGGGAGTGAACCCGAGCGCGAGGGAGATCCCCCCGCCGACGAGGGCGACCGCGATCATCTGTGGGATCGAGATCCTGACGATCGGCGCGAGGACGTGGCGTATCTCCTCGATTCGCATCTTGATTCCGAGCAGGAAAAGCAGGAAGGCGAGTCCGAGCTCCGAGAGCGTCTCGGTGAGTTCGCCGACCTCGACGATCCCCAGTGCCGCCGGCCCGAGCAGGACGCCGGCGACGATGTAGGCGATGATCGTCGGCTGGCCCGTCCGTTTCGCGACGAAGCCGACGACCGTCGCGCTCAGGAGGATGATCGCGAGATCGACGGTGAGCGCTACCTCCGAGACCATTGCGTGCGGTCAGTTCTGTCTCGGCCGGAATTTAACGGTGTCGGAAGGGGTCTTCCGCGGCCGTCCGCGTCGGTACGCCGACGGCATCGGAGGGGTGTTCCGTGACTGTGCGCCTCAGTACAGCTCGTCTCGGGGGATCCGGCTCCCGAAGCCGTACCGTTCCAGGACGTCGAGTTCGTCCCTGTGTTCGGCACGGAGCTCCTCGACGGACGTCTTCCCGTCGAGGACGCCCTCGAGGAGCCCGATCAGCCCGTCGCCGGCGAGCACGTTCGGGACGCTCACGTACGTCGCCCCCGACTCGAGCAGCTCGACGGCCTTCCGGGAGCTCCCGGCCCGAACGATCACGTCGGTGCCGGTCGCCGTTGCGGCCTCGATCGACGACTCGGAGACGCCCCGGTGGTCGACGGTCGAGACGACCAGCCGCGCCTCGGTGACCCGTGCGTTCTCCCAGGAGCGGTCGGTCATGGCGTCCCCGAGGACGTAATTGGGACACTCCCGGCGGACGTCCTCCCAGAGGACGGGATCGTTCTCGATGACGACACACTCCGCGCCGAGCCGCTCGCAGGCGTCGACGAGCCAGCGGCCCTGCCGGCCGTAGCCGACGACGACGACGTGATCGGAGAGCGCCGGGTCGACCTCGCTTCTGTCGTCGATCCTCTTCCAGCCCCGATCCCCCGCGATTCCCTCGACGAACCGCTCGAAGATGACGTCCTCGTACTCGCGTGTGAACGAGGTGAGCACCATCGTCAGCGCCGCCGCGAGGATCACCGCCTCGAAGACGACGTCGGCGATGCCGGCGGTCTCGAGCAGGACGGCCTGGATGACGACGACGAGCGAGAGCTCGCTGACCTGGTTCAGGCTCGTACTCGCGAGGAACGCGGTCCGCGGATCGTACCCTTCGTAGACGAACGCGAGAGCGAGCACGAGCGGGTTGACGAGGACGACGAGGACGACGAGCGTCAGGGCGACGACGAGGGTCTCGACGGTCGGTACCGTCACGAGCGCCCCGAGAGTGACGAAGAAGATGGCGACGAAGAAGTCCCGGAGGGACTCGATCCCGTTTATGACGCCGAGTGAGGAGGTGTCGTCGCTCCGGATCGCGATGCCGGCGGCGAACGCGCCGACGACGATCGAGATCCCGGCGAGCTCGGCCGCGCCGAGAAAGCCGATCAGAATCGAGATGCTCCCCATCATCGTCAGCTCGTCGGAGCCGCCGGTGAGCCGGACGAGCAGGGGGTAGCCGTGCCGGTAGATGAAAAGCGCCGCGGCGAGAAAGAGCACGCCGTAGCCGAGTTTGGAGGTTATCGCGGTCGCGGTGACCGCCTCCGCCGAGAGCACGAGCACGACGACGACCGCGAGCAGGTCGTCGAAGAGGTGGACCGAGGAGGCCAGCCGCCCGTGGACCAGGTTGTCGCGGATCTCACGCTCCAGGAGGCCGCTGCCGACGACCGTCGAGCTGAGCGTCGCCGCGACGGCGAAGTAGAGGGCGTTGATCGGGTCGAAGCCGTATATCGAGCCGATGGCGAACGAGAGCGGGCCGACGACGACCAGCTGGGTCGTCGCCGCCACCTCCCCGTCCCTGACGACGGTCGCGAGCGCGCCGAAGTTCACGCGGTAGCCGAAGACGAACACGAGAAACGCGATCCCCCACTGGGCGAGCTCGATCAGCTCCGCCCCGTCGAGGAACGTCCCCGAGACCAGCCCCGCGAGGATGTAAAACGGAACCGGCGACAGCGAGAAGTGGTTCGCCACGAGCAAGAACACTCCGGCGGTGACGAACAGGACCGCAAGCGAGGTGATCAGCTCAGTCATCGTCCCCACCTCCATCGGTCGCCGGCTCCACGCCCGGACGGTCGAGGGGCTCGCCGCTTCCGGAGGACTCCCGGATCCGTTCGACGTCGCGTTCGACGGCCGTCCGGAAGGCGGCTTCGTCCTCGAGGTACCACTCGAGGTACTGGCTCAGCCGCTCGGCGGTCAGGTACGTGCTCATCACGACGTACGCCGCTCCGCGGTCGTACAGCTCCCTCGCCTCGTCGATCCGCTCGGCCTCGACGAACGCCGTCGCGTCCGCGTCGAGCTCGGAGAGGACGACGCGGTTGATGTCGGTCTGGACCGTCGAGGAGAGCACGAAGCTCGCCGCGCTCAGGTTCGCTGCCTTCCGTATCTCGCCGTGGCGGACGTCCCCGTAGACGTAACTGTACCGCCCCTCGGCCTCGAGGGCCTCGACGTGGTCTGTCTTCCGGTCGACGACGACGACCTCGCCGTACCGGTCCTCGAGCATCGGGAGGGCCCGTTCGGTGATCTCGTCGTAGCCGATGGCGACCGCGTGGTCCGTGTACGTCGGCAACTCGACGTCGCCTTTCTCGGGGGATTCGAACCGTCGGAACCACGGGGCGACCCGGTCGTAGATCTCGTGGTTGTAGGCGATGACGTACGTCGAGAGGCTCATCGTCAAAAGCGCCATCAGACTGAGATAGCCGAGCACCTCGGTTCCGATGAAGTTCTGGCCGACCGCGAGCGCCCCGACCACGAGGGAGAACTCACTGACCTGGATCATGTTGATCGAGCCGAGAAACGAGGTCTCGACGCTGAACCCCTCCCGGTCGATGAGATAGAACATGATCCAGAAGTTCCCGATCATCAAGATCGCGGAGGCGACGACGGCCTCCCGCCAGTAAAACAGCAGCTCGCTCGCCTCGAGCTGGAGGCCGATCGTGGCGAAAAAGACGAGGATGAAAAAGTCGGTGATCGGAGTGATCCGGTCTTCGAGTTCGGTGCTGTAGGGGAGCTGGGCCACGCTGATCCCGGCGAGGAAGGCCCCGACCTCCACCGAGAGGTCGAACGTCTCGGCGATGGCGATAAACAGGAACGCCCACGCGATCGCGACGACGAGAAAGACGTCCTTGTTGTCCGCGACCTCCCGGAACAGCCGCGGGAGCAGATACCGCGAGGAGGCAAGCGAGAAGATCGCGATAAACGACATCATGACGAAGATCACCGCGAGCGTGGTCGCGATCTCCGTGGGGTTCTCGAGTGAGTCCGCGCCGAGCAACGCGAGCACGACCACGAGGTAGATGTCCTGGACGATGAGCACCCCGACGTCGATCTTGCCGGGCATCGAGGTGATCTCGTCTTTGTCCGTGAGGATCTTGACGATGATCGGCGTCGCGCCGAAGACGGTCGCGAGGGCGATGATGACGATCTCCGTGGGGTCGAAGCCGAGCGCCCAGGCGACGGCGAGCGCGAGGGCGGTCTGGAGGACCGTCTGCCAGATCGCGATGTTCGTGATCGGCCGGAGGATCTCCCGGATGTCCTCGAAGCGCATCTTCATCCCGAGCAAGAAAAGCAGGAAACCGAGGCCGAGTTCGGCGAACTCCTCGACGAGCCCGTCGTAGACGACGACGTCGAAGAGGACGGGACCGAGGATCAGCCCCGTGAGGATGTACGCGATGATCGTGGGCTGGCCAGTCTTCCGGGCGACGATGCCCACGGCCGTCGCCGTGACCACGATGATCGCGAGGTCCGCCGCGAGTGCGATGTCGCTCATCTCCCGGATCTCGACCCGGTTTCGCCGATCCCACGTTTGAACCTTTCCTTCCCGGACGGCGTCGCCCCGTCAGGAGTTCCAGAACGCCGGCACCAGCAACACGAGTACGGGGACGATCTCGATCCGGCCGACCCACATCATCACGACCATCACGGCACGGCTGGTCACCGGAAAGCCGGCGTAGTTGTCCATCGGGCCGGCCATCCCGAACGCGGGGCCGATGTTGAGGAAGATCGAGGCCGACGCGCCGAGGGCCTCGAACTCGGTGACGGCCGTCCCGGTCCGGGCGGCGTCGACGACGACGACGATCGTCAGCAGGAAGAAGATGATCATGGCGAGCATCACGTACGCGAAGATGTCGTTTATCGTCTCCTCGTCGACGATCCGTTCCCCGAGCCGGACCGGCCGGACGGCCGCCGGGTGGATCGCGGTGAACAGGTTGCGGTACAGCCCCTTGAGGATCACCAGCCAGCGGACGGTCTTGATCGAGCAGGTCGTCGATCCGGCCATCCCGCCGAGGAACATACACAGAAAGAGGACGTGTTTGGCCCCGGGCGTCCAGAGATCGAAGTCCACGGAGGCGTAGCCGGTCGTCGTCACGAGCGAGGCGACGTTGAAGACGCCGTGTCTGACCGTTTCCTCGACGCCCATCCCGGAGTTCGGGTCGAGCCAGAGGATGGCGGAGACCACGGCGCCGAAGAACGCGAGCGCACCGAGGTAAAATCGGAGCTCCTCTGACTCCCGGGGCCGCCGGAGGTCGCCCCGGACCAGATAGTAGAGCAACACGAAGTTCGTCGCCCCGAGGATCATAAAGGGGATCACCGCCCACTGGACGACGGGGGTGAACGCGGCGACGCTCTCTGACTCCGGGGAGAAGCCGGCGGTCGCGACGCTCGTGAACGCGTGGGAGACGGCGTTGAACAGGTCCATGTTCGGCGCGAGCCCGAGGAGGTGGAGGGCGTAGAACGTCGCCGCCGCGAGCAGCGTCAGGCCGACGTACAGCCCCCAGATGAGCCGTGCGGTGCGTTCGATCTCCGGGGTGAGCTTCGAGACGTTCCGGCTCTGGCTTTCGGTCTCCATCAGCTGGGCGCCACCGACCATCAGGTTCGAGAGCAGGCCGATGGCGACGATCAGGATGCCGAGCCCGCCGAGCCACTGGATCAGCTGCCGCCACAGCAGTATCCCCCGGGGCTGGTTCGCGAAGTCCCAGCCGCTCATCACGGTCGCGCCGGTCGTCGTCAGCCCGCTCGTGCTCTCGAACAGAGCGTTGACCGTCCCCCCGACCGGGCCGGAGAACGACGACCCCCCACCGCCGGCGAGGGCGAAGGGGATCGCGCCGACGACGGCGACGCCAGCCCAGGTGAGTGCGACCATCAGGAACCCCTCCCGCTGGCCGAGCTCGCGGTCGTCGCTCAGCCGTTCCAGGGCGGCCCCGAGTGCGGCGGTGACGACGATCGCGGCGAGGAAGGGAGCGAGCGGGTCCCCGTCGTAAGCCGCCACCGCCAGCGGGACGGCCAGTGGCACCGCGAGCCACTTCAACACCGTTCCCGTCAGGCTACAGCTCGAGCGCCAGTCGACGCGGATCCTCATCGCGTGGCTCGGTCTGTGTGGGCCGACGACATAACACGTTCGGAACCCGGGTCGACGCGGGAGGACGGGTCGGCGGCGGGTGGTCGACCACAACGCATTTGGCCCGCCTCCGTGAGCCCCTAGTGATGTCCCGAACCCGTCGGAGGGAGCCGCCGTGCGCGTGATCGTCGTCGGCGCCGGGGAGGTCGGCCGATCGATCGCCGAGAACCTCCAGGACTCCCACGAGGTCGTCGTCGTCGACCGCGACGGGGAGCTCGTCGACGAGCTGTCGTACGCACTCGACGTGCTCGCGGTCCGGGGCGACGGAACGGAGATCGGCACCCTCCGGGAGGCCGGAGTCGAGGACGCCGACCTCCTGATCGCCTCGACGGACTCCGACGAGACCAACGTGGTCGTCTGTGGGGCCGCGAAGACGGGAAGCGACGCGTTCACCATCGCCCGGGTCCGTCGCCGGTCGCTGCTCGAGACCTGGGAGGGCGCTCCGGGTGCGTTCGGCGTCGACTTCATGGTCTGTACCGACCTGCTCGCCGCGCGGACGATCTTCCGGATCTCCGGGCTGCCGTCAGCCCAGGCCGTCGACATCTTCGCCGGCGGGCTCGTCCGCATGGCCGAACTCGAGGTCGCCCCCGAGAGCTCCGTCGCCGGCACGACCGTCCGCGAGGCCGACCGGTACGACTCGCTCACGTTCGCCGCCATCTTCCGCGAGGAGGAGATGATCGTCGCGACGGGGGAGACCGCCATCCGGGCCGGCGACCGCCTGGTGGTCATCGGCAGCCAGGAGTCGGTCACCGACTTCGCCACCGACGTCGCCGTCAGGGACGACCAGGGGGCAAAGGAGGTCGTCATCGTCGGCGCCAGCGAGATCGGCTTCCAGGCCGCCCGGGAGTTCGAAGAACACGGCTACCGGCCGCGGCTCATCGAGCAGGATCACGACCGTGCCCGGGAAGCCGCGGAGGCGCTGCCGAAGACGATGGTCCTCGAGAGCGACGCCACCGACGCGGAGTTTCTCGCCAGCGAACACGTCGACGAGGCCGACATCGTCATCGCCGCCCTCGACGGCGACGACAAGAACCTGCTCGTCTCGTTGCTCGCCCGCCGGCTCGGCGTCGACCGGACCGTCGCCGTCATCGAGAACGTGACCTACGCCGAGATCTTCGAGACCGTCGGCGTCGACGTCGCGGTCAACCCCCGCGAGGAGACCGCCGAGGAGATCGTCCGCTTCACCCGGGCCGACCACACCGAGAAGGTCTCGATGCTCGAGGGGGATCGCGCCGAGGTGATCGAGATCGAGGTCGGTCCCGACAGCGTCCTCGCCGACCGGGAGATCGCCGACTCGACGGCCGACCTCCCCGACTGCGTCGTCATCGGTGCTCTCTCGCGGAACGGGGCCCTCCTGACTCCCCGGGGGTCGACCGTCATCGAACCCGGCGACCACGTGGTCGTCTTCGTCGACACGGCGGTTCTCGAGGAGGTCGTCGACGCGATCTGATCGTTCCGGCGTCGGATGGCAACGTTTTCCCCGGCCGGCCGCCCACTCGCCGACATGACCTTCTTCGAGCGGCTGGCCGACCGCATCGCGGCGGTCGACAGCGTCCTCAGCGTCGGGCTCGACCCCGATCCGAAGCGTCTGCCCGAGAGCGTTCGCGGACACGATATGCCCCGGTGGGCGTTCAACCGCCGGATCGTCGACGCGACCCACGAGCACGCGGCCGTCTTCAAGCCGAACGCGGCCTTCTACGAGGATCCCGACGGCTGGGCGGCCCTAGAGGAGACGGTCGCCTACGCCCACGGCAAGGGCGTCCCCGTCCTGCTCGACGCCAAACGGGCGGACATCGGGAACACGACCCGCCAGTACGCGACGATCTTGGAGCGAGTCGACGCCATCACGGTCAACCCCTACATGGGTCGGGACTCCCTCCAGCCGTTCCTGGCCGACGAGAGTGCGGGCGTCTTCGTCCTCTGTCGGACCTCGAACCCCGGCGGCGCTGACCTCCAGGACCTCGAACTCGCCTCCGGGGAGCCGCTGTACGAGCGGGTCGCCGCCCTCGCCGATCTCTGGAACGGGAACGGAAACGTGGGGCTGGTCGTCGGCGCGACGTCGCCCGACGAGCTCGCGGAGATCCGCGAGCGGGTCCCCGAGATCCCCTTTCTCGTCCCCGGCGTGGGCGCACAGGGCGGCGACGCCGAGGCGGCCGTCGAGTACGGACTCGCCGACGGCGTCGGCCTCGTGAACTCCTCGCGGGGGATCATCTTCGCCGGGGAGGGCGCTCACGGGAGCGTCGACTTCGCGACGGCCGCCGGGGAGGCGGCCAAACGGCTCAAGCGGCAGCTGAACCGCTACCGGTGACGGCGACACGCCGGCTGCAGCGGCTGCCGGACGTGTCCTCGTCGCCCGGCTGCGGAACGTATCCCCACCGTCCGGCTGCGGAACGTATCCCCGCCCGAGCGAACCGACGACCTCTTTGTCCGCCGGGCGTACCGTCGGCCATGGACGGTGCCGACGACGGCGAGCGCTACCGGACGGTCGCGGAGCCGGCGACGGCGCGCTTTGTCGTCCGGGGCTCGGAGTTTCTCGGTCACGTCCGTCCGGTCGAAGGCGTCGAGGAAGCCGAGTCGTTCGTCGAGTCGGTCCGCGAGGAGTACGCCGACGCGACCCACAACGTCCCCGCCTACCGGGTCCGGACCGGCGGCGACCTCCTCAGGGAGTACGCCAGCGACGACGGCGAGCCGTCGGGCTCGGCGGGGAAGCCGGCGCTGAACGTCTTCGTCGGGCGGGAACTCGAGAACGTCGCGGCCGTCGCCACGCGCTACTACGGCGGCACGAACCTCGGCGTCGGCGGCCTGGTGCGGGCGTACTCCCGGGCGGTGAACGAAGCCGTCGACCGGGCCGGCGTGGTCGAGCGACGCCCCCACGAGCGGCTCTCGATCACCGTCGGCTACGACGACTCGGGGACCGTCCGGGGGATCGTCGAGAGCGCCGACTGCGAGTTCGAGGCCGACTACGGCGCCGAGGTCTCCTTCGACGTCCGGGTGCCCGTCGCCGAGGCCGACTCCCTCAGGGACCGACTCCGCAGCGCGACGAGCGGTCGGGCAACGCTGGAGACGGGGTAGCTCGATCCTGACGATCCGTCACCGATCCGGGACGGTGTCCGGCCGCGCCGTGACCTCCCGCCGCAACGGGATGAACGTTTATTATAGATACGTTCGAACGGCCACACGTATGAAGGCAGCCGTACTCGAAGCCCACGGCGAACCGCTCGCGATCGAGGAGGTCGACGCGCCGTCGCCCGACCCCGACGGCGCGGTCGTCGAGATCGAGGCCTGTGGGATCTGTCGGAGCGACTGGCACGGCTGGCAGGGCGACTGGGACTGGCTCGGCATCCAGCCCCAGCCCGGACAGATCCTCGGCCACGAGCCCGCCGGCACCGTCGTCGAGGTCGGCGAGAACGTCGACGGCGTCCGGGAGGGCGACCACGTCGCCATCCCCTTCAACCTCGGGGACGGAACCTGCCCCGAGTGTCGACGCGGCTTCTCGAACACCTGCGAGAACGTTTTGCCGCTTGGCTTTCTCGAACCCGTCCAGGGTGCGTTCGCGGAGTACACCCACGTCCCCGCCGCGGACCACAACCTCGTCTCGTTGCCCGACGGCGTCTCCTCGACGGAGATGGCCGGGCTGGGCTGTCGCTTTATGACCTCGTTTCACGCGCTGGTCCACCGTGCCGACGTCGACGCCGGCGACTGGGTCGCCGTCCACGGCTGTGGTGGCATCGGGCTCTCGGCGGTCCACATCGCCGACGCGCTGGGTGCGAACGTCATCGCGGTCGACCTCGACGACGGAAAACTCGAGGCCGCGACCGAGCTCGGAGCCGTCGAGACGGTAAACGCCGCCGACGCCGAGAACCCGGCGAGCGAGGTGAAAGCGATCGCCGACGGCGGCGCCGCCGTCGCCGTCGACGCCCTGGGCATCGCCGAAACCTGCAGAAACTCCGTGATGAGCCTCGGGACCCGCGGCCAGCACCTCCAGATCGGCCTGACGACGAGCGAGGAGGAAGGCGAAGTCGCCCTGCCGACGGACCTGATGGTGATGAAAGAGATCGAGTTCCTCGGCTCGCTCGGGATGCCCCCGACCCGGTACGACGAGATCTTCCGGATGGTCGCGACCGGCAAACTCCGCCCCGCGGAGCTGGTCTCGGAGACGGTCGCCCTCGAGGACGTCTCGGCGAAACTCGAGGCGATGACCGGCTACGGCACCAGCGGCATTCCCGTGATCGAGGAGTTCTGACTCCCCGAACCGGGAGACCGATCGACCGGTCCGAGAAACTGACAAGCCGGCCCGGGAGATTCACAGAGTACGTGGGTCCGCTCCGACAATCCGTTCCCTCCAGTTGCTCTCTTTTGATCCTCGCCAGGGGCCGTCGTCGATCGGTCCATCGGCTGGCCGATCGGCCCTTCGGTCCGCCACGGATCGACTAGCCGGGAACGATGTCCGCGAGCGGCGAATCCTCGCCGACGAGCTCGAGTACGCGTTCTTCCTCGACGGCGAGTTCGTAGGCCGGCCGTCCTTTCCCCACCGGCGATCGGTCGTCCGGGCGGTGTTCGTCGATCACCCCCTCCGACTCGAGCTCGTACAGCGCTCGGATCACCACCGCCTCCGAGACGTGCCCCACGACCTCGCCGTCGAGCTCCTCGGCGATCGAGAGACAGCTCCGGCGGACGTCGTGGGTCTGGGCCGGACCGTCGGCCTGCCGACACTCCTCTAAGAGCGCGAGCAACACGAGCCGCTCCGTCGTCGAGGCGTCCTCGAGCGGCTGATTCGTTGTCATACACACGAATACTCGACGACAGAACTTAGCTATTGTCACGGCCCTGCCCCCGGTTTCGACTCTCGGTAGCGCCGACCGCCGCCCGTCGAGTTGGTGGGGACCGCCTGTCGGTGCACAATAGTTAACATGGCGGCCGTCGGAATAGGTGTCGTATGTCGGAAACGACCCAGAGGTTGGGACAGATAGATCCCAAACCACTATCGGACCGAACCTGCGTGGTGACCGGGGCTTCCCGTGGTATCGGTAAGTCGATCGCACTCGAGTTAGCCCGCGCCGGCGCTGACGTCGCGGTCAACTACCGGAGCTCCGAGGAGAAAGCCCGGTCGGTCGCCGAGACGATCGAGGCCAGCGGCGAGACGTCGATCCCCGTCCAGGCCGACGTCGCCGATCCCGGTCAGGTCGATCGGATGGTCGGGACGGTCCACGACGAGATGGGGGAGGTCGACGTCCTCGTTAACAACGCGGGGATCACGATCGACCGGAAGTTCGAGGACATGAGCCACGAGGACTGGCAGCAGGTGATCGACGTCAACCTCGGTGGCACGTTCAACTGCACGAAGGCCTTCTTCGACGACATCAAGGCCGCGGATCAGGGGCGGCTGATCAACATCTCGAGTGTCGTCGGCCAGCAGGGCAACTACGGACAGGCCAACTACGCCACCTCGAAAGGCGGGCTGTTCGCGTTCACGCGGACGCTCGCGCTCGAACTCGCCAGAGACGGCTCGACGGCGAACGTCGTCGCCCCCGGATTCACCGAGACGGACATGCTAGAGAAGGTTCCAGAACGGGTCCGCGAGCACATCCTAGAGAAGATTCCGCTGAACCGGTTCGCGGAGACCGAAGACATCGTCGGCATGGTCCGGTTTCTCGCCAGCGACCGCTCGAGTTACATGACCGGCCAGGTGCTCGGCATCAACGGAGGGATGGAATGGTGAGGCAGGTGCCGATCGCCGGCGTCGGGATGACGCCGTTCGGGAAGTCCCCGGAGCGGACCGCCCGGGAGCTGTTCGGCGATGCCGCGAGCGAGGCCATCGCGGACGCCGGAATCGAGCCTGCGGCCGTCGAGGAGGTGTTCTACGGCAACTTCATGGGCGAGTTCGCCGAGGGACAGGGTCACCAGGGGCCGATGGCCGCCGAGGCCGCCGGCGTCACCGCCCCCGCGACCCGCTTCGACAGCGCGTGTGCCTCGAGCGGCGCGGCGGTCCGCTTCGGTGCCCGGGCCGTGGCACGCGGGGACGCCGACGTCGCACTCGTCGGCGGCGCCGAGCGGATGACGAACCTCTCGACGGCCGACGGCACCTCGGCGCTGGCCGCCGCCGCCGACGCCCTCTGGGAGGTCCGCGCCGGCGTCACCTTCCCCGGGGCGTACTCGCTTATGGCCAACCGCTACTTCCACGAGTACGGCGGCGGCCGGGAGGAGCTGGCCCACGTCGCGGTGAAAAACCACGAGAACGCCGTCGAGAACGAGCTGGCGCAGTTCCAGCGGTCGATCGAGGTCGAGGACGTCCTCGAGGCGCCGACCGTCTGCTCGCCGTTCGGGCTCTATGACTGCTCGCCGATGAGCGACGGCGCCAGCGCCGCGGTGCTGGTCAGCGAGGAGTACGCCGAGGAACACGGCCTCGAGACGCCGGTCGCGATCACGGGGACGGGCCAGGGGAGCGACGGGCTGGCCCTCCACGACCGGGCGTCGATGATCGAGACGCCGGCGGCCCGCCGGGCCGGCGAGCGGGCGTTTGCCGACGCGGGGATCGAGCCCGCCGACGTCGACGTCGCGGAGGTCCACGACTGCTTTACGATCGCCGAGGTGCTCGCCCTCGAATCGCTCGGCTTCTACGAGCCCGGCGAGGGCCTCGCCGCCGCGCGGGAGGGCGAGACCTCCGCCGACGGCGAGCTGCCGGTGAACCTCTCGGGTGGGCTGAAGGCGAAAGGCCACCCCGTCGGCGCGACCGGCTGTGCACAGATCTCCGAGATGACGAAGCTGTTGCGTGGCGATCACGTAAACAGCGACGCCGTCGCCGACGCGGAGGTCGGGGTCACCCACAACGCGGGTGGCACCGTCGCCAGCTGCGTGGTCACCGTCCTGGAGGTGATGGGATGAGCGAGAAGGCCCGCGACGCCGGCTACGACGACTTCCTCGACGCCGTCGAGGACGGGGAGCCGTACTACCTCGAGGGCTCCGAGGGGGACGGCTGGCTCCCGCCCCGGTCGGTCGATCCGAACACCGGCGGCGAGCTGAGCGAGGAGCCGCTCCCGGAGGTCGGCGAGCTGGAGTCGTACACCGTCACCCAGGTCGCCTCGCCGGCGTTCGTCGACGACGCCCCGTTCGTCGTCGGCGTCGCCTCGTTCGGACCGGTCGGGGCCACCGGGATGGTCGTCGGGGTCGATCCGGACGACGTCGAGATCGGCATGGCCGTCGAGCTGGGCGTCGAGCGCACCGAGACGACCGACGACCGGGTGCTCGCCTTCCACCCCCGATAGCCGACCAGTCGAGCGGTCGTTTCCCGTCCGAACGTCGGTCCTCGATCCACCGATCGGCCGCTTCTCCGCCGGCGCCCGACCGCCGTCTCACCGACCGGCCGGCTGGTCGGTTTTCGTCCGAACGACGGTTTCCGACCGGCCGACCGGCCGGTCCGTTCCCGGGGCGGGGTCCCCGACACCGGTGGTCTTTTGATCGTCCCCGGTGGTGGTTCGGGCATGTCCGGAGAGACCGACGGACTCACCTACGCCGACGTCGGCGTCGACATCGACGCCAGCGAGGACGCGACGGCCGCGTTGCTCGCGGCGTTCGGGGGGGAGCTGACGACCGAGTACGCCGGCTTGCTCGACATCGGCGACCGCTATCTCGCCCTGGCGACCGACGGCGTGGGGACGAAGCTGCTCGTCGCCGAGGCCGTCGGCGACTTCTCGACGATCGGGATCGACTGCATCGCGATGAACGTAAACGACCTGGTCGCCGCGGGCGTCGAGCCGGTGGCGTTCGTCGACTACCTCGCCGTCGAGGAGCCCGACGACGGGCTCACGGCGGAGATCGGCCGGGGGCTCGCGGTCGGGCTCGAGGAGGCCGATCTCGCCTTGCTGGGCGGGGAGACCGCCGTCATGCCCGAGGTGATCTCGGGGTTCGACCTCGCCGGGACCTGTGCGGGGCTGGCCGAGGAAGGCGAGTTGCTCGACGGCGAGGCCGCCGTCGGCGACGCGCTCGTGGGGATCCCCTCCAGTGGGATCCACTCGAACGGGCTGACGCTGGCCCGGGAGGCCGTCACGCGGGCACACTCATACGGGGATCCGTTCCCGCCGGCGCCCGACCGGACGATCGGCGAGGAGCTTCTGACCCCCACCCGGCTGTACGGCTACCTGCTCGAGCCGATGCGCGACCACGACGTCCACGCGGCGGCTCACGTCACCGGCGGCGGCCTCACGAACCTCCTCCGGATGGGTGACCGCCGGTACGTCGTCGACGATCCGCTGCCGACCCAGCCCGTCTTCGAGTTCGTCCGCGCGGAGGGATCGGTCCCCCGCGAGGAGATGTACCGGACGTTCAACATGGGCACGGGGTTCGTCGTCGCGGCCCCGCCCGCCCGTGCTCGGGCGTTCGCCGAGGCGACGGACGGACGGCTGATCGGACGCGTCGAGGAGGGCGAGGGCGTCGAGATCGACGGGCTCACCCTCTCTTGAGGCTGGCGACCCGCCGACGTCCGATCCCGGAGCCGAGGGGGCCGACCGATCAGTCGGCCCGGCTCGGACCGCCGGCGCTCTGGACGCGCCAGCTGCCCTCGATCCCACAGGCCTCCCGTTCCGTGTACTCGATCTCCGTATCGCCGTCGATCCGTGGCCCGCCCTCGACGCGTTCGACCCGGAGGGGGACGTCCAAACTGTTCCCACAGCAGCCGACGCCGACGAACTCCTCCCACCGGTCGCCGGGACGCGCGCGCTCGCGGGTCTTCCGGAGGAAGGCCACGAACGACGGCTTCTCGACCTGGAACCGACCCCATCCCGAGAGGTCCGCGGGGTAGGAGACGACGATCCGCTCTGCGCGCTCGCTCATGGTCGGGGTACGCCGCGGGGAAGTATAGGGTCGTCGCCCGCGGGGAAGTATAGGGTCGTCGCCCTCAGGCGTTCGCCTTCCAGCTCCGGAGCCGATCGGCGCTGACCCCCTCGACGTCCTCGGCGACGGTGTCGGGATCGGCCTCGGCCAGGTCGGCGACGCTCTCGATGCCGGCCGCCGCGAGCTTTTCGGCGGTCTTCGCGCCGATCCCCTCGAGGCTCTCGAGGTCGGTGCCGCTCTCGGCCTCCCGGGCCTGGAACTCCCGGTAGTTACAGATCGGACAGCCGAGCTCCCATGGCTCCTCGCCGTCGTGTACCACGAGTTCGGGGAGGTCGTGGTCCTCACAGCGGCCGTCGGTGACCTCGATCTCCCCGCGGCGGGGCAAGGGCAGGGAGTACTCACAGTCGGGGTAGCGCGTACAGCCCACGAGCCGGGAGCCACTCCGGAGGGTCTTGATCGCGAGCTCGCCGCCCGCTTCGCCGTCGCCGTCTCGCGACGCCTCCGACGTCGCGCCGTCTCCACAGTCGGGACACGTCCCGAGGATCGGCCCCTCGCCGGCCTCGTCGGCCTTACAGAGCGGACAGCCGTGGACGAACGTCCCCCGACCGGCCAGCATCTTCACCTCCCTGAGCCCGTGGTCCGCACAACGCGCGTCCAGGATCAGGGGTTTGCCGGTCGAGGGCAGCGGCAGGGTGAACTCGCAGTCGGGGTAGCCGTCACAGCCGACGAAGTACGAATCGTACCGGCTCCGTCGGACCAGCAGGTCCTCCCCACAGTCCGGACACGGTCCGAGCCGTTTGTCGTCTTTGAGCGACTTCCGGAGGTGGTCGCCGATCTCCTCGCGGGAGTCGGCAAGCTCCTCGAAGATGTCCGCGAGCATCTCCCGGGATTCGGCCGTGACCTCCGCTAAGGTGGCCTCGCCGGCCGCGATGGCGTCCATGTCGGCCTCGAGCTGGGCGGTCATCTCCTCGCTTACCACCCGGTCTGCGAAGCTCTCGGCGGCCTCGACGACGGCCGTCGCGAGCCGGGTCGGCCGCGGCGGATCGTTCTCGACGTACCCCCTGTCGTAGAGCTTCTCGACGATCTCGTGTCGGGTCGCTTTCGTTCCGATCCCCATCTCCTCCATCGTCTCGATGAGCCGCGACTGGCCGTACCGCCGTGGCGGCTGGGTCTCCTTTTCCTCGAGTTCGACTTCGCCCACCGCCAGCCGCTGGCCCTCCTCGACGGCGGGGACGTGGTTCTCGCTCGTCGAGAAGTACGGGTAGACTTCGTGGTAGCCCGCCTCGAGGAGCCGCTTGCCGTTTGCCTTCAGCCGGCGACCGTCGGCGTCGGCGACGACTTTCAGGTGCTCCCAGACGGCGGGTTCGGCCACCGTCGCGAAAAAGCGCCGGACGACGAGCTCGTAGACTCTCCACTCGTCTTCGTCCACGTCGCCGCCGCGGGCCGGGATCTCGCCGGTCGGGTGGATCGGCGGGTGGTCGGTGGTCTCCTCGTCGCCTTCGGTGGGGACGAGCTCGTCGGCTCCGAGTAGGAGGTCCGCCGACTCCCCGAGGACCGGGTGATCGGCGAACTCCCCGACCAGCTCCGCCGGCTCCAGCTCCCCGGGGTAGACCGTGTTGTCGGTCCGGGGGTAGGTGATGTAGCCGGCGGTGTAGAGATCCTCGGCGATCGACATCGCCCGCTTCGCCGAGAAGCCGATCGCACTCGCCGCGCGGATGAACTGGGTCGTGTTGAACGGCGCCGGCGGCTCGTCGGTCCGGCGTCGCCGGTTGACGTCGACGACGGTCGCCGACTCCGCGCCGGCGAGGGCGTCGTAGGCCTCCTCGGCGGCCACCCCGTCGGTGATACGCTCGGCCTCGTTGCCCCCCTCGTCGCGATAGAAGTACTGGGCCGGAAAGGAGTCGCCGTCCCGGCCGAGCTCGGCGAACAGCTCCCAGTAGGTCTCGGGGTCGAACGCCTCGATCTCGCGTTCCCGGTCGACGATCAGCTTCAGCGTCGGCGACTGGACCCGGCCGACGGAGATGAAGTCCTCGCCGAGCTGGCCGGAGGTCAGGGAGAGAAACCGCGTCAGCGCCGCCCCCCAGATCAGGTCGATGATCTGTCTGGCCTCGCCGGCCGCCGCGAGGTCGAAGTCAATCTCGTCGGGCTCGTCGAACGCCCGTCTGACCTCGCCCTCGGTGATCGAGGAGAACCGCACCCGCCTGACGGGCACCTCCTCGTCGACCTCGCGGACGATCTCGTAGGCCTCCTTGCCGATGAGCTCTCCCTCGCGGTCGTAGTCGGTGGCGATCGTCACGAGCTCCGCCTTCCGGGTGAGGATCCGGAGCGTGGCGACGATGTCCTCTCTCGTCGCTCGCTTCTCGACGTCGGCGTCGACGAGCTCGACGGGCTCGACGTCGCGCCACTCCCCGTACTCCGGCGGGAAGTCGACGCCGACGACGTGTCCGGAGAGCCCCACACAGCGCGTCCCGCCCCACTCGTAGACGTTCACCCCCCGCTCGCGGCTCGCGTCCATCGAGCCGTCGCTCAGGATCTCGGCGATCCGCCGTGCGGCGTTGTCCTTCTCCGTGACGATCAGCTCCACGGCGGCTCACCTCCCGGTCCCGGGGAATCGGTCATCGACGCCGGCTACGCCGGTCGACCGGATAATGCTTTCGGGAAATCGACCGAGGGCGCTGGTGACCGAGCGTGCTGGCGTGTGTGAACGCGCGCTGAGCCGGACGGGCGATGGCCGGCCGAACCCGGCGATGGGGCCACGTGCGGTCGAAACGGCTTTCGGTCGGGCGAGCGCATAGCCGGCCATGAACGTCACTTTCCTCGGGACCGGCTCGGCGATGCCCACTGGCGACCGGTTCCAGGCGGGGATCGCCGTCGAGGAGGACGGACGGACGCTCCTGATCGACTGTGGCTGTGGCGTCCTCCAGCGGCTCCAGCAGTCGGGCGTCGGCTACGAGAGCGTCTCGACCGTGCTGCTCACTCACCACCACCTCGACCACGTCGCCGACCTGCTCCCGCTGATGAAAGCGCGGTGGCTCGCCGGCGAGGAACACCTAGAGATCCTCGGCCCGCAGGGGACGAAAGCGCTCGTCGACGGGCTGTTGTCGGTCCACGAGTACATGGACGGACGGCTGGAGCTGCGCCTGCGGGAGGTCGCCGCCGGCGAGTTCTCGGCGGCCGGCTTCGACGTCTCGGCCTACGAGACCCGCCACTCCCTTCCCTGTCTCGCCTACCGGTTCGACGACCGGTTTACGTTCAGCGGCGACAGCGAGGCGTTCGCCGGTCTGGCGAACTTCGCCGACGGCTCGGCGGTGTTCGCCCACGACTGTTCGTTCCCCGACGACGTCGACGTCTCCGGTCACCCCACGCCCTCGGAGCTCGGGGAGGTCCTCGCCGGCCACGAGATCGGGCGGCTCTACCTCACCCACCTCTACCCCCACACCGACGGTCGGGAAGCGGAGATGCGCGAGTCGATCGCCGCGAACTACGACGGCGACGTCCGGATCGCCGAGGACCTCCAGACGCTCACGATCGAGTGAGCCCCGTCGGGGCCGGCGGACGGCCACACCAGGTTCCGACGGAGGTCACCCCCGCTCGCGGTCGTGGAGGACGAACGGTCCCATCGAGAGGGTCCGTTTCGCGACCGTCGTGATCCGGAGGACGTACGCGAAGAAGACGACGAACGGAGCGAGGCCGACGGCGAACCCCGCGCTGATCACCCAGACGAGGTCGTCGACGCCGAGTGTCGACCCCGGCAACGCGGCCGCGTCGACGGTCGTCGCCAGCGTCCCGACGACCAGCAGGGCGGGCACGGAGACGAACAGGATCGCCCGCGAGAGGTCGATCAGCGCCCACTGGAAGTAAAGCGTCTTGAAGTGTTCTCGGGCCGGACCGTAGAGTGTCAACGCCTCGATCAGCTCCTCTATGGCCGTCTCGGCGTCCGGGGAGAGCGCGTCGCCGTGGTCGGCCCGGAGCCACCGGGCGTCGACGATCCGCCGGGAGTAATCGAACCCGAGGGCGTGTCGAATCACCTCGTACGTGCCGAACTCCGCCCCCTCGAGCTCGGAGGCGGTCGTCCGTGCGTCGTCGGTGACCGCGTCGGCGTACGCTCCTATCGCCCGGCTCGCGGCGTCGTCGACCGGCGCCGCCTCCGAGAGGCGATCCGCCCGCGTCTCGACCGCACCGACGAGGGCGGCGAGAACGGCCGCGGGCTCGGCGGGAGCGACCTCGTCCTCGAGGAGGGCTTCGACGTCCCGGCGGAACTCGACGGCGCCGCTCATGCGCTCGCGCTGGTCGCCGACGGCCCCGAGCTCCTGTGAGAGCACGAGCTGGGCGACCGTGACGACGATCGACGTCCCGGTGACGATCGCGCCGACGAACGCGGTAAAGAGGAACGCGACCCCGCCGTGGCTCTCGACGATCCGGCCGACCGGCTCCGGACGGAGCTGCCCAACGGCGACGAGGGCGAAAAACGCCACGACGAGGACGATTCCGGTGAACAGCCAGCGGTTCGCCCGGACCAGCAGCCACGAGCCGACCTCCCGTATCGAGTTCGAACGGAGCATTCGGAAGGGCCGACCACGCCGACGGACAAAAGCCCGTCCCAGGGCTGGTCGGGCCGTCGTCGACAGCTGTCCGTCCCAGGGCTGGTCGGGCCGTCGTCGACAGCTGTCCGTCCCAGGGCTGGTCGGGCCGTCGTCGACAGCTGTCCGTCCCAGGGCTGGTCGGGTACTGGTCGATCGGTGGCGTGGTGGACGGGCCGCCGGCGCGATTCGGTCGTCGCTACTCGATCACCTCGGCGCCGACACCGATTTGTCCGTCACGCTCCGACGGTGGGTATGGATCCGGATGCGAAGCCGAGCCGGCTCGCGGATGCCACGGAGCTCGAGTCGTTCGTCTCGGGGGCCGACGTCGCCCTCGTGGAGTTTTTTACGAGTGGCTGTCCGAAGTGTGCGGCGATGGAGCCAGTGCTCGGCACCGTCGCCCGGAGCGCCGACGTCTCCGTCGGGCTGATCAACCCCCGGACGGACCCCGGGTTGATCGAGGCGTACGACGTCCGGTCGGTGCCGACGCTCGTCGTCTTCGTCGACGGCGTCGAGCGCGGCCGGCTCGCGGAGGGGTTCCAGGGGGCAGAGGCGGTGATCGACCTTCTCGCCGAACACGCTCCGGAGGCAGTTCCCGAGACCGGCTGAGTCTCCGGACAGGTCCCGAGACCGGCTGAGTCTCCGGACAGGTCCCGAGACCGGCTGACGGCCCGGAGGGCATCCGTTACCAGTCGAACGAGCTAACAGAGCGTTCCCCGAGCTCGAACGAGCGCCACGCCCTCGGAGCTGTCAGTCGTACCGGGATGGGCTCGGGGTC
>LKMJ01001540.1_pt1 | contig 20496 bp, 20 predicted proteins | sample 643391 | NCBI WGS metagenome assembly LKMJ01 (sample SAMN04112250, study PRJNA286221) | soda lake metagenome | biome: soda lake; feature: Kulunda Steppe; material: water; isolation source: sample PL-Br10 brine of Picturesque Lake | place: Russia: Kulunda steppe | collected 2010-07 | reverse complement strand
TGTATTGCAAAATATCCGTGGAATTGCTTGAGCTGGGCTGCTGTCACTGCAAATTCTGGGATGCTCTACTTGTGCTTCTTCATCTAGATCTAGGGCTGTCCAACGCAATCCACTTCCTCCTCCTACTTCCTCCTGCTGCAGCTGCTCAATGGGATCTGCATTGCTTCATGCCTATTTTTTGCTGCTGCTAAGGCTGCCAAGGGGCACGTGTGGCGCACTAGGGTCATCGACGGGTTAGCTGGGATGAGCTTCATCTCGCACTCTTTGCAAAGCCCCTACATTCCTCCTCAATGACAGCAGTGAACCTGACCTCCCATTCATTTTTTCCACTAGACTTCAGCTTTTTGAGCAGTTCAGCATGCTGCGCCCTTGAACGTATGGTTGCTTGCCATCATCCCCAACTTCATCCATGACTCGAGCTCAGTGTCTTTATCCTCCATAATTATATTGATTTTATAATATATTGCATGCCGACAACTACGGAAAGGGCCCGCGGGCCCAATTAAGCTGGCAGCCACTTAAAATGGCCAATTTCACACATGTTGTATTTTTAAAAATCTATAGCGCTAAATAGCGCTATAGGCCAACGCCGACCCCTATACATAAGCACCACAGAATTGAAGCCTATAATTACTGGATGATAGTGCTTATAATGCATTGTTTGCTGTACAGGAGGGGTCCAATGGTCAGACCCAAAGGAAGGGTTTGAGGGGCAAGAGAAAAGGCAGAGCCAGGATGGACCTTTGCTACCTTAGCTCAGTTATATTTTCCAGCAACATTCTCTATTTCAGGTTCTATTCCAGGTCTAAAACGAGGAAGATAGAGGCTGCTGAAACTTTTTTTTTCTGGTGCACTTGCAAGGGACATGGAGGCTCTAAAACTTGAAGCCTTAAGCCAATGAGGCCAAAAGAGTTCATTTGCGGCAGCCAGCACATCATACACCAAAGAGAGGTATGGTTTGCACGAGGTGCCCAATAAACACAACTGCTTAGCTTGAACCTCTCAGGGTAGTCCTGGAAATCCTCCAGTACATCAGAATTATCTAAGTCATAAATGAATGATCTATATTGAGTTAGAGCTTTGGGGTCAGCCTGTGCACATACAAGGGCACTCGTATCCCCCAATTTATCATCGCAAGTTATGTTGAGAGCGTGGTTTCTCCGAAAACCGTCCAAAACGTCTGAAATCAAGCAACCAAGGAAAGTGTTTGAATCATGATCTTACAGACTGCTTTCTGTCTTGTGAAAATGAACGACCTTGTTTTGCTTGCTTGTCTTGTCTGATATTGTATTCCAGCTGAATAAGCCCTCCTGCAAGCCTTGAGGCCCTTTTGTGTGACCCCCAGCAAGATTGAGCTCTTTCTAGCCTAGTGCGTCAAAATTGACAATCGCCTCTTTTGAAGTTTTTGTAGACGTGTGCACGTTCGTGTTCTATCATAGTGTTTTGGCACCCTAAAGAGAGGAAGCGCAATGCAATGCTCCACGGCATCAGCCTACATGTGTAGATGTCTCTCTGGTGGCATGTTGCTTCCATCATCATGTGGCTTCAAGTGACTTGATTTGCTACTTTGGGTGGGCATACCCAGGAGGGACATTGGAAGAAGGGGGGGGTCGGAAAGGAATGGGAGCCCTTCACCCTTTCCACCCTTTCAACGCAGCTTGCCATGTTTTTTGTCCGTGTAAAGCTTGAGTGATCCGTTACACTCAACACCAAGTACGCATGGAATGTTAGCCTGGGTGCAAAGATACTGTCCAGGTAAGCAGGGATTCAGGCAAAAATGACCTGACCAGGCCTCCTTGGCCCCTGGTGCGGCGCAACCTGTCTGTGTTTACATGTACAAGCACTTAATATGATGCCTAGTGTCTGTTTCAACGCATAGAAATTCCGGAGTTTGATCAAGTAATAGCATCATTTGCACACCCCAATCTGTTGACAAAGCCATCCAACATTGGATTTAACGGACAATGAGGGGGGGGTGGGGGGGGGGCCAGTGGCAATTTCCAAACTAAATGCCCAAACAGAATCAAAGTTGATGCGGTTGGATGGTACACTAAAATTACAGGAAACACTGGTACTCCTCTCCATCAGAATGCTTACCTCAGTTTCTTTACCATCGTTCTGCTCAGCCTCAATCGACTCCCGCAAGGATTTTACTATCTTCTGCACAACCTCCACATATGCTGGATCAGGAGGGTTTGTGTGTATGTGGAGAGGGTCAGCACCTTCAACCCGAAAATTGGCACACTGTTACTTTCAAAAAGCAGCAAGGTGGGCACCCCACCTTTTGGCAGCCGCTGTGGGGTTTGGGCCTCTTCAGAAGCTAGAACATCTTGAGGATCGAGCATCAAGGAAATCCCACTAAGGAGGGCGGTACACAAAGCGAGGGTGGAGCGGCGGTGCACCGTGCCCTGGGCAGGTTGGCCTGATACAGATGTCTCTGCATGGCTGTGGCTGGCCAAGCGCGCATGCAGCGCAGTGTCTCTGGCATGATTTGAGGATGGCCTTGGAAGAAGCATGCGAGGCACATACTTAAAGGATAAGATACTGACGTGCTGCGCTGAGCCGATGCAGTTGGAGAATTGTGTTCGCATCGTGTAAGGTTTAATCTAATATTTTTAATCTTCCATGTCTTCAAAATTGTTTTAGTTAGGCCAGCCAATTCGATGTTGCTTATCTTGCAGCTTGCCTGATGCAACCTGATGCAGCAGGTGCAGAACTAAACCCTAACCTCCAAATCAGCTGCTGATTAGCGCACCATACTGGCACCAGTATGGCCATGCCAAATCCGTCTGGTAGGACGGTGGCATTTCGCCCCCACAAGGGGCAGGATATCCAGCCCAAAGCTCCCAATCTAACAAGAGAGGTGAAGAATGCAATTGCAAGGTTCAGATGAGGAAGTAGTGCTGTGCCGCATGTGAGCTGCTTTTTTCACAACGGTCTATCTGGAAGCAGGGTTAATGTTAGGCGTGGTCGGCATGGGTGGTCATGAGAATGCAGCAGCTGCAACCATGCTGAGAATGTACAGGTGTTCTAAAACTGGCCTGAAGTGCCCTCCTATGTGACCAAGCAATGTGACCAAGCCGGGTCGTGCATACATATTTGGTTGGCATCTGAGTGCAGGAGCACACGAGCACAGCATGCCAGCGTTGGCACCCCTTGAACCCACAAACTTACTGTTTCATGCGGGTCGTCTTGGACTTACTCAGGCGCTGTTCCCTTGCCAAACTTAAAAATTGAAGTGTGAACTTGCTGAGTGCATGCAGGCACAGGACATCTTGCAAGCCAACTCGCGGCACTTAGATCAGGCACAGGCAGACCACCTCCTTCGAACAGCGCTGCAGGAGAAAGCAAACAGGTAGGTGTACCTGGGACCGCTTCTCAGCTGCCGTGGGTGCCTGCCTCGCCCAGCCCAGTTGAGCCTGACCTCATGGGGACATTGCCCGCTCCAGTGGGACTGTTGATCCGTGTTCACAATGCAACCACGTTGCGCTCATGCAGTGTTAACAATGCAACCAATGTTGCACTCATGCACATGCACTCAGCATCATGGCGTCTGCAGCAGGCGGCTGCTTGCCTGCACGCTGGCTTGCCTGGCTGAAGCCCCATGGCACAGGCTGGCTTGCCTGGCGGAAGTCCCATGGCACAGGCCGGCTTGCCTGGCAGAAGTCCCAAAATTAGCACTTGATGAATCCGCCATGTGATGCAGCGGCAGCAGCCCCCGGGGCTCCTGCAACTTGGTGCAAATGCTGCCTCTACATATTCTACACGCGCATTTGTGCCTGCAGCTTCAAGGCCAAAGGTGACCATGGAATGGCTACAAAGATCGCAGACATCCTACAAGATGGGCTGCCTCCAGATGAGGTGAGCTCAGTGCCTATCCAGCCAAAAGACCCTTGGCCAGCATCACAGGCACAGTAGGCGCTGGATAGAGCATCCCTAGGGTGTGGTCACAGCCCCCCTTGACCCTCAAAGTCTGTCTAGAGCTGAAGCGCTGGGGTCCCTTGACCAGCGTGCTGCCTGTGGATGGCCTTGCAGCACCTTGACCAGGTGGAGATGCTGATGAGAGCCTGCCCCTGGCATGCCTGGCCAGGTGGCACGCGTGGTGGCAGAGCTGGCTTTGGGCGAGGCCGCAGCTGCAGCTGCTGCTAGCGGCTCGGCTCTATCCCCACAAGGCAAGGGGCACCAGCATGCAAGCAAGAGGCAAGGCGGCGACGAGATTACTGAGGTACGTCTCCGTTGCTGCGCAGACCTGCCTGCCTCGCCACTCACCATGCGCATTTGCAGGCGGGGCCCCCCCAGACGTCATACGTCAGGGCGGCTGCCAGCACAGGTGCATGTGCTAGTAAGCTGTTTGAGCGTGGTGCAAGGTGTGCTTAATTGCGAGCTTTTGGCTTCTCTAGCTTGGGCAGTCAAAACCACCGCAAACGCACTGCACCGTGCTGGTGGGATTGTGGCTGGCTGATCGCAGTCCCTCATGAAGCCTGTGCTGCAGAAACTGCGCACAAGTCAACGCTGGGGGCACTTCCATCAAAACCTGGTGCGTGTCTGCCGTAGAACTCGCCTGCCTGTGCCAACAAACTCTAGCATAAGACTGCTGTACTGGGCTCATGGGTCCTGCCATGCAAAGCACCGTGTACGTGCAGCTTAGTCTCCACCGTCTTCTCGCACCCACCAGCTCATTACAGTCCACAGAAGTCTCCCCTTCCCATAACTCTGTCAAATTGCAGGAGGGGGACGACAAGAAGGAGACATGGCAATCAATCATGCAGGTGACGTATATGCCGTGTCTATTGGTGTCTAACCTCCATGAAGACATTCACATACACGCTCACACGCGCGCACACACACGCACGCACACAGAGCTTGTGGTTCTGTGCGCAGAGTGTGCACTGCACACCCATCAATGATTACTGAGGGAGCATGAAGAGCCGCTCATAGCGGCTCTGAAGGGCACGGCGCCATGTCACTGTTCACTTCCTTGTACATGGGCGCCTACCTGCAGCTGCCTCATGCTGATTTTGTATGCAGCCTAAGAGAGAATGCTGAACAACCTGATTGCCCCTCATGTGTTGCAAGAGGCCCTTCTGCCTTGGTCGTCATGCGCACCTGCAGAAGCGTCGCCGCGGGACCTCGTACAAGGAGATGATGCGCGACTTAACTGGGCTGGCAGATCATATCTGCCGTGAGTGGGCCGCCCGCAGAATCCAGGTCAGTGCACACAGCGCAGCATGAATTGGTTTGCTGCTACTCCTTTGCACGGTTGCGCAGGTGCGGGGCAGTTGCCAGGGTGACTTGAGCAGAGGCTGAGGTGTGCCAGCATATGCCGTGCGCCGCTGAGGTGTGCCTGGCTGAGGTGTGCCAGCATATACCGAGCAGAGGCTGAGGTGTGCCAGCATATGCCGTGCGCACCTGTAGTTGCCACTCTGGATTCTAGGGGCTGGTGCATTTTCTGGAAAGCATGGCACCCCCCTTGGATGTGGGAAGGAAAGCCTGCCTTTCAGGCTCAGGGATTCCCTGCTCTGCTTGCACCGTATTGGATCAGAGCCTAGCCTTCCAGCAATCATACGACCAGCGGTGCTGCCTAGTTTCGGAGATCATGCAAGGCAGGCAGGCCTGTTTCTGTTCACAAGCTGCACGCCGGCGTATCCAACAGCAGAGCTCCTCCTTAGGACGTGGGCCACCTGCCTGCGCCTGTGCTGGCCACATGCAGTATGTGCTCTGAAGCTGCTGCGCTTCGCCGCATCAACTTGCTGCGCACCAATCAATTTGCAGCGCGCAGCCTCTGTGAGCAGCGTACCGCTCCTGCATGATACATGAAGCTTTCACACTGCACGCTGCCTGCGCTTGCGTGCTGCATGCAAATATCCTCATGCCGCATACTGATTGCTTCCACAACGTCAACGAAGGCTTTTGTATGCTGTGCCCAGGCGGCCTGGAGGGCGCGGCGTCAGGGGCAGAGTGTGGGTGATGCTGTGGGGGGGGTGCAGGAGGCCGTCGGGGTGCCAAAGCTGCAGGACCGCAAGCATCTCCTGCAGTGGGCGCTGAGGCAGGCCGCAGAAGTGCGGCACAAGCAGGTGAGTGAGGGCGATGCCCAACACGCTGTGCCTGCCCTCCATGCCCAACTGCCTTGCCCTTCTAGTCACCTTCCACCCCCTTTTGCCAAGCGCCCACCTGATTCGCACGCCTGTCCTGCTTGGCAGGCCAAACCAGATCAGAGGCCGCTGCTGGACATGCTGCTCAAGCGCCTGGGCCCATCGCCCAGCCCGGCAAGTACTGAGGATGACTGCAGCATGTTGGATACAAAGACCCAGTTCGTGGCAGACAACCTGGAGAGGCTGATCGCTCCAATGTCCAGCCCCTATCAGCAACAGCTGCGGTCCCTGAACCTCTTGTTCAGGCCAAAGCTGACGTTGACCCTGTCCATGGTGGGTGCACTAGGGATTAGACAGCCAGGAAGCGCAGGCTCTGAAGCGTGTTTGTACGAACATTTCTGATGTGCGCATTGGTGTCTGCATAATTTGGTGTGTATGCGCGTGCACGCGCCTGTGCATGTGTGCGCACTTGCATATATGCACTGGTGTGCAAGCATGCTTGGTATGCTCAGCAGAGCCAAGAGCAGCCAGGAACCGCTTCGTCCTGCACAGGCATCCCCTTTGCGCCAGGCACCAATTTGGTCGTTCGGCCTGTCAGGCATCCTGTTGCGCCCAATGGCCAACCCTTAATCTACAATGCCGCAGGTCCCCTCTTGAGTCTTGCATTCCAACACCCTCTCTACGTAAGAAGGTGTGCCTTGTGCTTCTGCTCAACCTTTCCTCCAGTTCAGATTTGGCTGGCTTGCATCAACACATCTGCTTGCATGCGGCTGCCGCCAAGGACCACGCAAACACGCAGCATCCGCCACATTAATGCTCTTCAACTCAAATGGTCAGGCCCTCAGGGTCCATGGTACCAGGGAAAGCCAATGAGCCCTCACTACACCTCCCTCTCCCCTTCCCCCAGCCCAGGTATTGTCCCAGAGCAACTCATCCGCCGTCACAGGCTGCGAGGCTGTGCTCCTGCGCCGTGCCCTAGCATCCCTAGCCACGCATGACCCTGCAGGTGCGGCGCGTGAGCGGCGCAAACTGCCTGCACCGGGCCTCCAGCTCCATCAAGTCACGGGGCTCCGTGACCTCGCGCGGCATCGTCCTCAGCAGGCCCACCACCGCTCGGTCACTGCGCGCCAGCAGCAGGCCCTGCTCCGCCTGCGTACCCGCTCATGCGCCCTCCCCCACCAAGGCCAGGAAGGGCGCGGTTGGCTTTGGCAGGTGAGCGCGTGCACGCATGCAGCGGCAGCACTGCTGCAGGGCGCAGGTCTGCTCGCTCACCTCCGTGCAAACCTGCACTGTAGAGCCTGCACTGCGCTGCCCCGATCAATGTGCCTCTTCCGTGCAGATGCTGCTCACCTCCGGCTACTGGCCCATGTGTTTGGTGCAGTGCACCTGCTGGTGCACTGCGTGCATGTGCAAAGCCGCATGCATCAAAGCATGTGCTTGCGCGGTGTGCACGGTGCGCCGGGCACCCAGCTCGGAGCGTGCAGGTCATTCAGCAAGAGGGTGCTGCCTGGACTGCGCGCAGGCACATACATGCAGACAAGCGCGAGCAAGATCGCCAGGAGTACGTGCCACCGGTGCGTGTCTGGCCTGCCCGGCTGCTATGTGCTGCTATCTGCTTGCTGTGTGCTGCCTGCTTGCTGTGAGCTGCCTGGTTGTTTCTGAGCGCAAGGGTCTGTGGTCTGGGGTGTAAGCACCGCTCTTGCGCCGAGACCTGTGTTCCTAATTGTTTTTCTTGGTGTGCCATCTGCCTAATTGGCGCATCGCAAGGTAGCATCCAGCCGCCGCCGCTGCTGCTGCTACCGCTGTTGCCGCTGCCGCTGGTGCTAGAGCAAAACCTATGGCCGTCACCCTCCCTGACCTTTGCTAGAGCAAAACCTATGGCCGTCACCCTCCCTGACCTTTGCTAGAGCAAAACCTATGGCCGTCACCCTCCCTGACCTTTGCTAGAGCAAAACCTATGGCCGTCACCCTCCCTGACCTTTTGCTGACCCGTGTGGACCAAGCCGCAGGCCCAGCCGCCGCGCCTGCTTGTTGTATCCCAGGTGCCCATGCCCGTGCAAGACGCAAACCACCTTTTATCTTTTTGCTCAAGGGCTCAAATTAGGCTGGTGCCCTGCGCTCCCCCCGGCGTGTGGGCTTGCCTAGGCATGCGTGCATGCTGTGCTGCTGCGCCTCAATCCCCGCACACTTGCGCCCCTGTTCTGGCACCACGCCCCCCTTTCCTTCGACCCCCTGTCTACCTGCTTACTGCTCTCCCCTGCGCCCATGCCCCACCCCATGTCTCTGCCATTCCACGACAGTATGCCCCTCTTGCGCCTGCAGAGCGCGCTGTGGCCCTCTGGGCTGCGTAACCACGCCGCTTCCACCCGGCCTGCCCCCCTTAAGCGGGGCCAGGGCATGGCGCTCAGGTAAGCCCGGGCTGTTGGCGCGTTGGTGCGGTCAAAGGCGCCTCCAGCCTCTCAGCCTTCAGGGGCGGGTGCCAAGCACGCTGCAGCCAAGGCTTCCGCGGCTTCATCCAGGTGGGGCGGGGCACGGCGCTGAAGCTGTGGCCACCGTAGCTCTTGCTTGCAGCTGGTACCATGTGGTACCAGCTGGTACCATGCTTGCAGCTGGTACCATGTGGTACCAGCACCGTAGCTCTTGCTTGCAGCTGGTACCATGTGGTACCAGCACCGTAGCTCTTGCTTGCAGCTGGTACCATGCTTGCAGCTGGTACCATGCTTGCAGCTGGTACCATGTGGTACCAGCACCGTAGCTCTTGCTTGCAGCTGGTACCATGTGGTACCAGCTGGTACCATGTGCCACCCTAAAGCGGTGGTGGTGGTGGTGGAGGTGGAGGTGGTGGTGGCGGTGGTGCTCTTGCTGCTGCTGCTGCTGCTGCGGCGGCGGCCGCTATAGCGCTCAGGCATGGCACATGCAGCCCACTGCAGTGCGTGAGCCGCGCATGCTCTCCCTGCAGGCACCAGCTTCCGTGCGTGCCAGGAGCGCAAACCTTCCGGTGGAACAGGACAGGCGCGCTGCGTGTGTTGTCCACATCTGGCGGGCGCAGCCTGACCGGCATGCCTGGTTCTCTGTCTGTGGGGTCTGAGGGCCACCGCAGCAGGGTCAGCAGGGTCAGGGTGCGGCCTTAGGTCTCGCACGCACCCCACTCACCTCGCATGTGCCCCACCCTTAGTGGGAGGGGTGCTTGCTTTTGCTGGACCCCTGTTGGACACCAGCAGAGCCCTATCACCTGGCGCTGGTGCCCTCCCATGGCATAGTCAAGACTTGTGGGGCATGCCCTCTAGCTGGAAGCCCCCCACTTGCACATGCCCCAGGATGAGCCCTCCCCTTCTCTGGTCCTGCCTGCGCGCACACTTGCGCAGGGCTGCCAAGCAGGTGGGCACGAGCCTGCAGGGCTGGGGCAGCAGCAGGCGCGCGACTGACAGCAGCAGCTGCGCCACAGAGGGTGATGGGGGAGAGCCCGGAGGCAAAGGCGGATGGGGGGGCGTGCTGGCAGGGATGCGCGGCGCTGGCGCTCCTGTGCGCCCCACCCTGCCCCTGGGGACCTCCTCCCTGTCGGCTCCCCTGTCCACATACGCTGGGCCGCACGCCTGGGGCCACGCGCCTGGGGCGGGCGGCGTGACTGCTTGGGTCACACAGGGCCAGCTCCCGCCCACACTGGGCGCAGCAGGTAGCACTGCCGCCTGCAGCAGGGCCGGAGCGGAAGGGAGTGGGGGGGGGCACGCCGGCCCCGAGCTGCCGCTCGACCTGTTGCAGCTCTGCAGCGGGCCCGGGGCAGCGGAGCTGCGCGCGCTGAGCGCTTGGCTGGAGGGCCTTGAAGGGGCCTGGGCGGGGTTCCAGGCGGCAGGCGTGGAAGGGGTGGCGGGGGGCGGCCGCGTGGTGGGTGTGAAGGGCAGCGAGGGTGGATGGGGCGCAGGCGCGGCGCCCCTGCCTGCCGCGCTGCAGCTGGTGGTGGGTGAACATGCAGGGGGCGCACTGGTGGGCAGGGTCGGGGCGGCGGCAGGAGGGGCTCCCACGGGCCTGGGGACTGAGGTGGGCATGCAAGGGGCAGGCAGCGGCGCGGCCGGCACACGGGGATGGGAGGGCGCGGAGGGCACGGAAAGCTGCGCAGGCACTCTGCAGCAGCAGCAGCAGCGGTGGCGGCGGCGGCGGCAGCAGGGCGAGCAGTTGATGCCGCAGGGAGAGCAGCAGCAGCAACTGCAAGAGGGGCTGCTGGCGCTGCAGGGTGGGCAGCAGGTGCAGGTGCAGGCTGTGGTGCACGGGTTGCTGCAAAGCCTGCGAGCCCTGCTAGGAGGGGGGGCGCCAACGTCGAGTGTGGCGAGCCCTGCACTGGGCGCAGCAACGGAATGGCCTGGGCCGAGGGCCCTGGGCACAGCCGGCTCTGCGGGCAGCATGCAGGCAGCCGCCGGGGGCACAACATGGGAGCGCACAAGATGGCCCAGGCATGGGGCGGAGGGGGGGGAACAGGAGCCGCGCGTGGCACCTGTGCTGCTGCACACAGCGCAACAGCAGCAGCTGCTGCTTGCAGGCGGGGCGGCACCGGCAGGGGCAGCAGCTGCTGGTGAGAGCGAGCTGCTCCTGCAGCACCTGAGCCGCAGTTACGCTGCCCACACTGGCCGGCATCCCCCGCCCGTGCGCCTGCTGCACCAACTGCTGCTTGCGGGCCATGGCTGCCCCCTCGCCCACCCCTGGCCCTGCACTGAGCTTACAGCAGGGCAGGTGCCTGTGCCAGGCTGTGCAGCAGCACCTGCGCAGCTCCCCCAGGACCAGCAGCACTCCGGCCTCGGCTCCCGCGGCAACACCAGGCGCGCGGGCAGCGGCGGCCGCAGCGTGTGGCGGCCGGTGCACCCGCTGCAGCCGCTGGATTTGGTGCGCCGCAGCCTGGCAGCAGAGGACGCGCGCGCCTGCATAGGCCTGCCCCGCCATGGTCCCCAGGTCCACCCGCAGCCGGCGCTGCAGCACCGCTGCTGGAGCTACAGCGCGCACCGTCGGCCGCACCCCTTCACCCCCCACTCTCCCTGCCAACGACAGCCGCGACAAGTGGCCCCCAGCCCTGGACCCAGAGCCCCAGGGGCCCATGCGCCTCACGGTTTGCCACAGCAGGAGGGCCTTGCCGCACAAGGCCACCATGGCATCGGAAGTGGAGCCAGCGGCTTCCTTGGCGGCCGGGCTTCCGCTGCCGCAGCCCCTCTCTTGCGCGGTCCTCATACGCACTTCAGTCCCGCCACGCACACATTGTCGCCGCCACTCCCTGCCAGCCTGGCCCGCTTCGGCGTTGGCCGCACGCAGCCGCGCCTGTACGGCACCGTCTTTGGCCTCAGGCACAGGCGCACACGCTCTGCAGAGGTGTGTGGCGCTGCGCGCAGTGGTTCTGGACACAAGTCACAGGGGTGTCGTATTTTCTGCCAGCTTACACTGTTGATGCCCCGTCTGTGAGTGTGAAAGTTTGTTGGTTGGTGTCAGTTGGGAGGCGAAGCTTGCTGGCTTAAGGGCGAGTCTGGCAGCCTGCGCCTCTCATGATCAATGGTGCACCGACAGCAGCAAACAAAGGGGGCGCAATTATACCATTTTTGTAGCAATGCTGATTCTGCGGCGGTGCAAACAAGCCGCGGATGGCCAGGGGTCGGTGCAAAAGTGAGAATGCAAGCACGGGAGCAGGGCAACTGCACCTGCCCACAATTGTTGCGCTGGCCTAACCCTAAACCTAAACCGATTGCGTCGGTCAGAGCAGGCGTATGCGAGGATAAATGCTACAGTCACACCATCGCAGCAAAGAGGCGGGTGTGCAGACGGGATTGTGCAGCGCAAAATTCAAGCACTTGCATGATGAAGCGACCTTAGTGCCATGCAAGCATAACCCTACTTCCATGCGATGATGCCAGGCTGCTTGTGGGGTGTGTGGTCAATCCTTCCACATATCCATGTGGATCCAAAATCCCACATCCAAATGCAAGTGCGCACAGCGCGCCTCCGCCCAGGCCTTTCCCAGGTCATTGGAGCACATGTGTGCATGTGTGCACGCGCGCATGTGTGTGTGCGTGTGTATGTGTTTGTGTCTGTGAGCTCAAGCACGCCTACCAACCGTCTGTAATCGGGCCCATATTTTATCCCCCAAGGGATCAAGTTGGTGTCTGCCAACGCGTGTGTATCAGCCCACCAGTCTGCCCATGCCTTGCACAAGTGTATTACCCAGACACTTGCTTTCACAAGTACACCCTGTCCTTAGCACACTCTCACTCTGGATTGTACCATGCCACTTTGCCATTGCATCAAGCTGTCCGCTCCCTTATTTGCTCGTTTGCAGCTGGTGCTGAGCACACAAGCACAGCTTGGAAAGGCTGATTTCCACATGGCCTATATGTCTGGGAGGAGTCTGCATTCCTTCTTGTGCTTGGATGCCCTTCCCTGTATCTTTTTGCTTCCCTACGCCATGCCGCCAAGTTGGAAATGGACGAAACTTTCACAATGCCTCACGCGCCATGAGCGCCCGCCTAGCCTGCAGCGTGTTGCTCACCCGTGCTCAATCATCCCCCTTTCCCATGCTGCAACCACCCCCAGTCCCATGCCGCAACCCCCCCCCCTGTCCCACGCCGCAAACCCTCTTGCAGATTGCCCACGCAGACTCTTGTAGGGACCTGAGCAGCAGCAGCAGCAGCAGCGGTGGCTTGCTGCTAGTCACTGCCGGTGTGCCGGGGTCCATGGAGGCCAAGGACAACAGTGGCAGGAACAAGAGGTCGGTTGGGATTTGGCCCGGGAGCAGCAGCCCCAGGTGCAGCGGCCCTGCTGCAGGCCTTGTGCGCACGGCACGCAACCCTGGGCCCCGCCTGCGCACAAGGCTCCGTGCACTCACCAGAAACAGCAGCAGCTGCAGGCACGTGCAGCGGGGTGTGCGCTGCAGCTGCAGCAGCAGCGCGAGCAGCAGCAGCTGGGAGGAGGAGGTGGAAGAGGAAGTGGGTAGGCGCCCCAGCTCCAGTTGCGGCTTGGGGGCTTGGGGCGAGGATGGAAGAGGGCCAGGGCAGCTGACTGAGGATGGGATTATCTCAGTGATCAACGCGTCTGCTGACAGGTGCGTGTTTTGTGTGTGATCGTGTAAGTGAGGGGAGGGGGACCAGAGAGAGAGGCAGCAGCAGAGGGAGGCAATCGTTCTGCGGCCACGGGCAGAAAGGCCAATCTGAAGTGCTAGGCCGGCTGGCTCTTCACACGGAGCTACCAGGACAAAGTCCAGGGTACTTGACATGAACATGCCCCAGCTGCTGGACCTCTGCCTGCTTCTTGTGCTGAATGCCTGTGCATGGTGCTTGAGCAGCTGCCATGGGTGCCTGACGCTAACATGAAGAGGGGCACATGCGCCCTAGCTCTCGAGCAAGTAGCCATGAGCAGAGCTTTGCACAGAGCAGCAGCGTGTTGGGGTACAACCAGCCATGCTGCTGCCTGCGATAGGAACTTGGCTGTCTACTTTTGCTGCATTTGAAAATCTCTCAGTTCAAGAGACTGAGGGGCTTGAGCATTCGAGTTTTTTATCAGCATGACCTGGTTTGGCTGACTGCTGATGATGACCGATGATGGTATCTCACACTGACTCTCACAAGGCAATACAGATGCAATGTGCAATCACGCAGGCAGCGTCACACATGCTCAGACGAGTGGCCCACTCCCCCTGCAGCCTCATGCTGCAGTCCTTCCATGCTGTGAAAAGTCCATACTATGAACAGTGTGCGCACTTCTGATGCCCGCACACTCTGGTGTCTGGTTGTGCTTCCAACAGGTTGATCCGTCGGTTGAGGCGGCAATCATGCATGCGGACATCCTACACAGGTCCTGGTAGGTTTTTGCTGGTTGAGGCGGCAATCATGCATGCGGCCATCCTACACAGGCCCTGGTAGGTTTTGTTTTTATGACCCATCCAGCTCCAATTCCATCAAAGCTGGAGCGTGTGTGGATCCACTTTTGTCTGTGCGCCGGTGCCAAGAGGCTCAGTGATCCACGGATCAGCACAACATTAGACAGGATTCATGCTTCAGCAACCATTGAGTGACACCTGTCTGCTGAAGGCAGTCCAGACCACTGTCGTCCTTGGCCATTCTGAGTTCATTTTCACAGTCCGTGTACGAAGCTTGCATGTACTTGTTTGCGTGACACTCGATGCTGCGCTTCCCAAGCAGTTCCAATCTCCTCATCCGTGTGATAGAGTTGATGCATGTATAAGCTTCAATTTTAGGGGCTGTGTGTGGCTTTGGGAGCAGCAGTCAGAAGGAGCACAGCTTATGTTGGCCTGTGATGTACCTTGAAACTGAAAGAGACTGGAAACATGGCATTGATCCCCAGGAGGATAGGCCACCCCATTCCTCCAAATGATGTAATGACACCTCCTTGACAATTCATACTGTAACCATGGGAGCTTCTAAGCAATAAGCTGAGTAGCCTCTGGCTATTTTTCTTGTGGTACCCATCATGGCTGGCTGCCCCACACGTCCTCTGGCGCGCACGCAAGCGCGCGCACACACACACGCGCGCGCGCGCGCGCACACACACAGCTTTGCGCATGTGCTGCCCTGCTGTGCTTGCATGCATGCATTGCACAGGCAAGCGTGGTGCAGATGCCGAGAGATTACTGGCTGCGCAGCAGCTTGTACTAGAAGCGGTGCCGGCGCACAGGCCTGATGAAGGCATGGCAGCTGTGGTAGAAGATGCGCCGCATACGGAGGTGCATAAGGTATCACAGCAAACAAGCTGCAGCCCTGAGCCGCCATCCTCCCAAGCCATTCCAGGCAGCACAGGCCAGGCTGCTGCACAGGCCACTGCGGCGGGCGGGCAGGCGCTGGGCGCCTGTGGGCCTCCTGACACCCACCCAAAGCCTATGGCGCACTCCCAGCGGCTTGGGCTGCTGTGCGGCACAGTCGCCGCTGCGCCTTTCCCTCCCTTCTCGCGAGCAGCAACGCCCTCCCCAGGCGCCACGCACGGCCCCCCTCTCAGCTTGAGCACCAGCAGGAGCCGCAGCAGCTCGTGGCACAGCTTGCACATCAGCGAGGGCGACGCGCCTGGGGCGGGGGTGGTGGTGGGGTGCTGCATGGGGCGCTGCGGTGCCATGAGCCCTCGCACAGGCGCTTCTGTCCTCACGCCGTCCCAACCAAGCGCCAGCAGTGCTGGCGCAGTCATGGCGCGCCCGGGGTGCTGCAGCATCCGCAGCGCACAGTGCACCCCCAGCGGCGCTCAGGGTTGCGGCGGCGGCCGCAGCAGCATGTGAGTTCGGGAGCACGGGCTACTTTCTGTCCACGTACGCATGCCCTTGAAGTGCGTGTGCCTGCTGTGCGCGCCATGGACATATGTGTGCTTGCTGTGCACGCCATGGATGTGTGTGTACCTGCTGTGCACGCCATGGACGTGTGTGTGCCTGCTGTGCGCGCCATGGATGTGTGTGTGCCTGCTGTGTGCGTCATGGACGTGTGTGTGCCTGCTGGGGGGCTGCTCGAAGGCATCTGCAAACCAGAGGCTGCCAAGCTAGTGATGATTGGAGTGGGGGCCGAAGCTTGCACAGCCTACCTTAGTAGATCGAAAGGCCCACATGTGGACATGCAAAGCAAGCATGCTGGTGTTGTTGCAAAGCAGGCATACTGGTGTTGCTCGCCCCTGTCACCTTCTCCTGCTCATTGTTTACCCGTTTCAGGGGCATCTCCTGACCCTCTGCAACCACGCACTCGTCTTTGGCCCAAGCACATTCAAACACACTCCTGTCCTTGGGCGTCCATGTCTGAAGTGCACTGTTTGGTATTACGTGCGTTCTAGAGCTGTGCACTTGCTCAGCGCACAGCTGTGTGTTTGGTCCATGTGCACCACCCGCTTGGAGCCCTCCCCACAACCTGCCTGTGCAACTTTATGAAAACCCCATCCCCCCAGCACGCGCATATATCAGCCAGTGCTGTGTGGTCGCATCCCTGCGTATGCCAGTCAGTGCCATGTGGTTGCATCCCTGCGTATGCCAGCCAGTGCCATGTGGTTGCATCCTTGCGTATATCAGCCAGTGCCATGTGGTTGCATCCTGCGTATGCCAGCCAGTGCTGTGTGGTTGCATCCCTGCGTATGCCAGCCAGTGCTGTGTGGTCGCATCCCCGCTGCAGGCCCGCCCGTCCCCTAAGGCTCAGCGCGACATACTTCACGTCCTCTGTCAGCCAGCCCCTGCCCACAGCCGCTGCCTGCACCAGCACTGCTGGCATGCAGCCCCGCAGGCCTGTGGGGCTGCACCGGCCGTCCCTGAGTCTGAGCGGAATAGAGACACAGCCAGTCCAGGTGCGCAGCCCCTCTATCTTCCTGTCTAAATATCCATACGTGCATGGAGAAGGTAACAGTCATGACTTGTCAATTAGATGCTGACACTTGCATGGCGATGGCCTTTAAGTCAACGCTGCTGCCCGCGTGCGCAGTAAAAGTGCCAAGGGCAAGCAGCCTGTTCCAGTGTGCAGGGCTGTGCATGCTCCAGGCTGCTCACTCCCTGATGCTTGCAATTGTTAGCGGCGCCGGTAAAGAGCAGCATCCCCTCCATTGCTGGCCCATCGAATGACTGTTACAGTTGTTCATGCCGTGCTCAACCCCCACATCCCTGCTGCTTCGCTGCTGCTCCTCTTGTAGCAAAGGTGGTGCACCAGGGACGCTTCTCAAGGGCTGTGCCTGTCATGCAAATGTGTGCAGTCCAAAAGCACACATGAGCCATGCGCGCCTCTTTGAAGCTGCCTCCCTCACATGATGTGCGTGCACGCTAACGCTGTGGCGCAACTGCATGCCATGCTCCCACTGGGAGTCCCAGTTGTAGCTGCTGCAACAGCAGCAGCAGTTAGTTCAAGGGATTTGGGCTTAGCTGCCAATCAGCCCTTGCAACCCTTGCAGGCCCATGGTATGGAGGACACTACCGGCCTTGTTCTGCCTTTGCTGACATCTTGGAATGAGCAGCCGCCCTCCCGCAACTCAGCCCCGAGCATGCTCAGCTGCATGGGGAGCAGCAGCGACTTTGGCGGCGGAGACCCTAGCCGCGCAAGCCACATCGTACTGTTTGCGCCAGACGCCCACGCACGCCCGCGCCGCGGGCCATTGTCCCAGCCTGCCTTCATTCCGGTGCCCCCAAGCGCCCCCCTGACCTCAAACTCTAACTTGAACCCGCGGCGCCAGGGCCAGAAGCAGGTGAGCACAGGTCCACAGATGCTGGCCTCTGTGCCACCACTGCAATGCCCACCCGCGGCCCAACAACGCCACACGCCTACCTGCAAGCACACGTGCTCCGTTCTTGGCGGCTCAGCACATCGTGGGAGCCTCTGCGCATGCCCGCTGTTGGCTCCAAGCAGCCTTTGCGGGCACGCCCTCCAAAGGCCCCTTGGACACCCACCTAGGACGGGCTTGGTGTGCGTATGCCTGGGGCATCAGGCTTGCTACCAGCGACCAGCAAGCCCTAAGCTGCTTCTGCCTCCTGGTTTGCCCCCGCAGGAGTCCAGCAGTGAGCTGTCCGGCTCCCACCAGCCCTGGAACCCTCCCCACGCTTGTGACCCGCCCAGCCCCCGGGCACATGCGCTGCCTGCCGTCCCTCATGCACTGCATGGATCAGCAGCCATCAGGCACGGTCCACCTGCCTCTCGCCGCTCCAGCGTCTCCTCTGCGGTCACCTCAACGGAGGGCAGCTTGCATGGGCGGCCCGGGCCTCCGGCCTCAAGCCCTGGACATGCACGGCACGCCCAGTCCGGGCCGCACTTGCCCTTCACCCCCTCTAAGGCCACGTCAACGCACTCGCCGCGCCGCTCGGTCCATCCTGCTCCCCCACCCAACAGGAAGCTGCAAGACACCAATTCCTCAATCGCCCCAAATGTCCCTGAGAATGGGAGCCAGCAGGAGCAGCTGCTCATGCAGGCCCGAGAAGAGCCGCTGGCGCTCACGTTGCTGCTCCACCAGCACTCCAAGCATCCCACGCACGAGCCCAGCCTCGGCAGCAGCAGCAGCAACAGCAGCAGTAGCCCTTTACAATCGTCTCAGCGGCACAGCAGGTCTGCGATGCCAAATCCAGGTGCGCCTTCCCTGCATCAAATTTCTTACATTATGCATCAGCGGCACCAAGAGCAGCATAGGCGGAGACTCGTTCCGGCATCTTCAACTCCTACAAACCTGGCACCGCTGCTGAGAAATCCAGGAGGGTTCCTTGAAAAGGATCTCATGTAGGGATGACTGCCATGTGGAATGCAAGGGCATTTGCAGCAAGCGCCCTTTGATCCCCACACGCAATCTTGCGAAAAGGATTGACGTATGAAAGGATGGAAATGCAAATACCACTCTCCTCACAATGCAATTTCTTTAGAGAAGTATATGAGTGCGCATTTGCAAGCAAATGTACAGGCTAGAGTAGCTTGGCATGTTTTGGAATGGCCCGCCCTTAGCTTTCCTGTATCAAGATGACACTTATGTAAGGTTTTCTGAAGAGTTGTTTCATTATGAAGGTAGATGATGACGTGACTCAATTGCTGCTCGCAATTTTTAGGTAGGCTGTGTGAGCTTGAATGTCTGATTGTTTTGTTGGTCTTCTGGGCTTGGGTGATAGCCTGTCAATGATAGGGTTTATTGCTGGGAATTGTGCATACTGTGCCATGGATCTGACAGCTAGTAAGACTTTATTAACCTGAACTTCCTGGATTAAATGGACAATTGGTGCTAGAATCATGTATTAATGTGAACACAAGGAACAAGAGCAATGGTAGAAAATGGTGGAAAAAGAATCATACAGACATGGTGCAAGAATCCAGTGACATTGCGGCTTAAGGAGACATCACGAGGAGGACTTCACGAGGGAAAAAAGGCATGCTCCCCAATCATTGACATGGCATAAAATGGTTTAAGAAAATGCAGATGCTACCGGTTGTTTTGTTTGGATGTTGTATGTTGAAGAGCAAAAGGCACCTGTGGACCTTGGAAATTACCTGATCTTCCATTCAACGTCTTTCTTCTCAACATTTGCGAGCAAGCTTTTTGTATTGGCTTGTCGCAAACACTTAACCATGGAGCACTGTCTTCTTTCTATGCCTTCCTTTCCGGTACAGTTAACAGTGCATTTGCAGTGCTATTTGATATTTGTTAGTCGGTTCTGACTTGGCGTGGATTTGTCTCCCATACCATATTTTGCAAACTATTTGACTTTGCCGTGATTGCTGGATACCAGACTGTCCCAGAAATGTAAAACTAAATTGCAGAAGAAGTATGTTTGGTTGCCTTGCAGAGAGGGTGCCCCAGAGAAATAAAACTTGCAACATAACTACTAGTACAGTGTAGTACAGCATTGTGAGATAAATTATCCGTACCCTAATCTCAGATAATCTAATTTCTGTAAAATTGAGGGCGTGTGACAGGAATTTCATTCCAAGTTATTAGGGTTGTTCACTTGAGGCAGGCGGGTTGACTGCTGGGCTCCAGTCACAAAGACAATGTCAAAAATTAGGAACAGTGACCTAGTATTCCTGCAAAACAGCAAATTGGTTTGAAGGCGCTCAGCCTGCTCCCAAGTGTCTGCTGCATGCAGAACAGCCTTTTGATGCAACCACAACGTACGCCCCTAGAAGAGGTAGGTTAGATCATATAGCTGTATCCACCGAAAAAGGGCAGCTGAGCTGAAACCTAGAAGGCCTGCAATCTGCACCTAAGCCAACAAGGTGCAAACATGAGAAGAAAGGTTTCTGAAACTTTCTGACTTAAATTTCAGTGACCTTACCCTGTCTCTTAAGCTTCCGAAGGCAGTGAACTACATTCCCATGGCAGTTCACCATACAAGGGTTACAAGGGTTACAAGGGTTACAAGGAAAAGGCCTTCAGTCAAGAAGTATGACTGCTAGCCTGCTCATGGAGAACTATCCGTGCATGAAGGAAGAAAAAAAGCTCATTGTTTTCCTGGCCCAGAAAAGCAGAAAAATTGTTGAAGCCTGCGGAAGGAATAGGGAAGCATAAGTCCTTCGGAGAGAGACCACGTGTGGATGGTTGCAGTGAAAAAGGACGTGTTGCTCATCTTGTACGTGATGAGCATAACACAAGTCACAAGTATATATAGGATACAGCCTTGAAACCTTACCTTACCTTACCAAGTCACAAGTAGGGGAGGTATTGTGAGTCCAGGTCACAGTTTCAATTCGTAGGGTGTGGGCACAAAGTCTGAAGTAAGCCGCCGTGGACGCTGCGAATAACGTCACGAGGAAAAAGTTCAAGAAGCATATATCTAGGAAGAATGTATGGCGAACAGGGATGGGCGATTTCGGCGTAATTGAGATTTGCTCTGTAATTTACGGTGCATATTACGCCGTCAGACGTCACACACCGTAAATTACGGTGCATTTGTGAATGATGGTGAGAAATCGTAAGTGACGGTGGTGTTTTTGACCGTCAGGGGCTC
>LKMJ01001539.1_pt1 | contig 20499 bp, 41 predicted proteins | sample 643391 | NCBI WGS metagenome assembly LKMJ01 (sample SAMN04112250, study PRJNA286221) | soda lake metagenome | biome: soda lake; feature: Kulunda Steppe; material: water; isolation source: sample PL-Br10 brine of Picturesque Lake | place: Russia: Kulunda steppe | collected 2010-07 | reverse complement strand
GCGTGGCAGAGGGTGAGGGCGCGTGGCAGGGTGAGGTGCGTGGCAGGGTGAGGTGCGTGGCAGGGTGAGGTGCGTGGCAGAGGGTGAGGGCGCGGGTCATTGGGCATATGGTGGACCATGCCCAAGCTGGTCAACAGGTCCTTGATGGCGATTCTGGAGGACCCCCTTGTGGAGGCACGCCACCCCTTCCACAACCCATGCGCAAGGCCAATCCCTCTTGCCTCAAAGGATCCCTGACAGAGCTTGCCCCAAGGGGTCAAGGCAAAGGGCTGCACTGGTCTTAGGGCCCAGACCTAGCACATGCCATTGAGCATCACACGCTTTACAGCAAAACGCACAGCCCACGCTCACCTCCAGCCGTAGAAGGCAAACTCCATCTGCCGCCCCAGCACCTTCTGCAGGATCAGGCGCAGGCGGCTGATCTGCACCACGTGCGTGCGCCATGCCTGGAAGATGCTACTGAGGGTCTCGCTGGCCAGCCTGCGCGCACACGTGCACATCCATTTGCTACACCTGTGTCTATGCGAGCAAAGGACTGTGTGTGTGTGCGTAAGCTGAGGCAGAGCCTGCAGTGTGCTCTCAGTGGTGCGCAGGCCATAGTGCTGTGATGAATCCTCTGATTTGGATGCATTGACAGGAAGCGCGCAGATGCAGATGCAGGGGCTGAGGAGCACGAGATTGACCAACAGCAGGCAGAGGCCTGGGAGCTACACCCGGGGCGGAGCTGCTCCCTGCACACACACACACACACGCACCGGAAAATTCACACACGCACGCACAGGTGTGGAAGCCGCTCCCAGGAGCAGGGCCCTTGCCAGAGAGCGCAGAGTGCCCTTGCGCATCATGTGTCATCTAAGATATGTCAACTTGGGGGTTGGGCCTTTTTTTACGAGGATGCAGGCCTGCTTGTTGTTGCATCTCTGCTTTGGCTTTAACAAGGGTGCTGGTGCGCCTTGCTTGCGGGCACGGGTGCTTGGCAGCTTGGCGGTGTATGTTGTGGAGGGCCATTCCCAGGGGGGACTGTCCTGGGAGGCCGGACCATAGAATTGCTGGGCTGCAATGAAAGCAAGCGCCAGGTGCTGGTGTGCTGTAGGCAAAGCAAGAGTGTGAGGCTGGCTGATCGTGTGTTTGTGCCGGGGTGCAGGGGCACATGAGGGTGTTGTGGTGCTAGTAAGTGGTGCGCGTGCAACCCACATTGTCAGGTTGCTGATGGGTGTGCCTGCTGTGTGAGCACGCAACATGCATTGTGTTGTGTTGTGGAGGGAAACGCTTGTGTTGCTGTTGTGAAGTGTGTTGAAATGTTGAGTTTCGCGCATTAAGTAAAAACACTACGTATCCCTCTGACGTGGGCTGATTTATCTGATATTTCAAGACCTTATCCCTTGTTGAGGTCCATGCAACAACATCAGATCAGACTGTGTGCTGTTTTACTTTTTGAGGACCAATCAAGTTAGTGAGGACAATTGTTGTCTCTGCTGGTAATCAATTGCAGCAAGAAAGCAGGAGCATTTTTCAGGCCTCCGCGTTGCATGTGTGTGTGAGTTTGCATGGATGAGTTGTATGCATGATTGAGTCACAAAGGGGGCGCGCAGTGATGATGCGCTTGACCATGAATTATCTGTGCGTGCATGTGTGGGCTGCCCTGCCCAGCAAGTCCTCCATCACTGCTCTCTCTCTCTCTCTCTCTCTCTCTCTCTCTCACACACACACGTACGCACACACTAGCAGACTGCATCACAGCATGCTGCCGCAAGTCCACCCTGGCAGTCCAGGTGGGACACATGGGGGTGTGAGCAAACAAACAGGAGCAGCAGGCATGGCATGTGTTGCTGCAAGGTTGTGCTGCATGCCCCAAGACACGCGCCTGTAGGAGCAGCACCCACAACCCACAGCCCACCCTACCCCTCAGCACATCGCATGAAGCACCATGCGGGAGGAACATGCGTGCACGCACTTGGTAGCGATGGTCTCAAAGATCTCAAGCGCCGCCATGGTGCCCTCGATCTTCCGGACGGTGAGATCACGCCACTTGCGGAACGCGCCTGCCGCGTGCCTGCGCGCACACACACACACACACACATGCCCGACCCAACATGGTGAGATTGCGCCACTTGCAGACTGCGCCCGCCACACGCCTGCGCGTACGCATGCCTAGTAAAAGGACACACTGCGCGTGCACGCACGCAAGCACACATGCATGCATGAGGACACGCATCAAAGGCACAGCCCCACAGAAGTGCCCCATCAGAGCCTCGGAGGGCCTTCAGCAGAGGGCAGGCTGTGGCAGTCCATCGGCCTCAGCCAATATGTGCTGTGTCCTGCCTCAACAGTGTTGCAGCGCCAGCATTCACAGCACAGCAGCACAACTCCTCCGCCAGCACGCCACCGCACGCCTCTCGCACAGCACAGCAGCATGACTCCTCCGCCAGCACGCCACCACACGCCTCTCACACAGTCGCACCTCCACTGCCAGCACGCAATCGCACGCCGCTTGGCCTCTTGGAGGTACATGAACTCCTTCCAGCCGTTCCAGCTATGCTGCAGGTGCGGGGAGGCAGGCAGACTGGGAGGTGTGTGTGTATGTGTGTGTGTGTTGTGTGCATGTGTGTGTGCATGTGTGTGTGCCACCTTGATGCATGCGTACGTAGGCCTGCTGCCTTTGGCCTTCCAGCTTGATTTCAGCTACCCTCCAATTCTTCCTCAGCCGCAGAGGTCTATACAGTATTGTTTGAGCAGAGCTACCTTGTTAGAAGTTGAAAGGTGCACGGCAGCCCAAGGCTGCAATCAAGCAAAAGCTCAAGGGCAGCAGAAGCCTGTTGCTGGTAAAAAGAAGGCTCAACACATAGAGCCTCTTGTGCACAGGCCTGAGTCACCCTCAGCGGAACGGCCAACATAGCAGGTGGCAGGACTCAGGCGTTGCGCTGCCCATAAAAATGCTGAACTGCTCCAAGCGCACAAACCGAGCACGGAGCAGTTCAACGCCAAGCCTACCACTCCAGGCTTGCGCATGACACTGTAAGCACAGCAGACACACACACAAACACACATGAACCTGCCCAAACCGGAAGGAAGGCACGCTTTTGTCCCCAAACACGCGCCCTTCCACGCACATTGAGCTCGCGGCGGACGATCTTGGCGCCGATGCTGGAGGCGATGGCGCGCATGTCGCGCCGCCACAGTGTGATGTCCCGCCACCAGCGCCAGCAGGCCACCATGCCCTTGCGCGTCCAGTGTGCCAAGGCCTTGCTCACGCGCGCCTTCATCTCCAGCTGCACCTGTGGGGGGGGGCAGGACAGGCAAGGACGGCATCTCGAGCAGTACCTTGATGGCATGCGCCATTTCCTACAACCAACCGCACCTACGCATGAGCAGCTGTACATACATGCTTCCTCCTCTGTGTCAAGTGATTTTTTGCCTTCTGCTCCGTGTCAAGTGATTTTTTACATAAGGGCATGAAGATAGTAGCAAGGCAGCCAATAATGAGATAGTACAATCGTTGTAGATAAAGGTAGTAGCAAAAGTAGCAGGGCAGCCAAGGCCAGCATTCCAGGCCACTGCTGGTGGGCGCAATCACATATGCCACCATCTGCTTTCCTTCTTCACTTTCTGCTGCTCCGCAAAAGAAAGCAATTCAAGGTGGCCTGATGTCCTATCACCCCCACATCCTGCGCGCCTCCACAAACCCCATCCAAGCGCTCCAGCACCTCAGCCTGCGCACCTCCACAAACTCCTTCCACGCGTTCCAGGCTCTCAGCAGTTCCATGTTGTGCCAGCGCCTGGCAATCGTCTCAGAGGTGATCTTGAGATGCTTCTTCTGCCTGATCACGGAGGCCCACTGCTCAAAGGCGGCTGCAGGTGCAAAAGATGCGGGAGCGAGGAAGTTCATTGCACACGAATGGGGCAGGAGCAAGGGGGCAGACAGCACAAAAGGAGGCAGGAGCGAGGGGTGGAACAGCACACGAGGGGTAGGCCGTCGCTGGGGCACAGCATCGGGTCATGTAGCCCACAGCAAAGGGAGCGGGGACTGAGGGCATGGCTTGCAAAAGTGGGTCCTGCGCTGAGCGCCTTGTAGATGAGGGGCACTCAGCACGCTGAGCTTGCACGCTCCATGCCTGCGCCTGGGTTTCATGCTAGGTGCGTTGCTACCAAGGAGCCCACCTCGTCCCTAAATATGGCAGTCAACACCAACATGCCAGCCTTTTGCAAGGGGGCCCATCAACAAATACACAGCCAAACAGGCCACGGGCAAATTGCTCACCATGTGGTGCGCCACAGGTGCCTTGCTCACTTTGTGGTTCAACCCGTCCTCGCTCCCCGACATGCACAGATTTCCAAATAGACACACGTGCTTGCAGCCACTTGCACAGGTGGAGCTAGAGTTTATTCACTTTGCAAGGAGCACCCCACCTCCGCTGCGCCAGCACAAAGTTCACCCTCTATTCCAGAAGCACCCTATCCTCTGTCATGTCTCCAGTCTTAAACCTTGTCATGCACTCTGCAGGGCCATGCCCCACCTGCTGCTCCAGCACAAACCACAGACCCAGCGCATTGCATACTCACTCACTCTGCAGGGCACGCACCCCTTTCTTCCACGGCTCTGCTACAAAACCTACTCACTATTATTGCTTTCAAAGGAGTACCAACTACGCCTGCAGCGCAACACCCATTCGCTCTGCAGGGATGTGGCCCAACCACAGGTCCAGTAAGCAACGCCCACCCCACTCTGCAGGGTGAAGCAACGCCTGCCCTGCTCACTCTGCAGGATGAAGCAACGCCTGCCCTACTCACTCTGCAGGGTGTGTCCCATCCACAGGTCTAGCGCAAAGCCCAGCTTGACAGCCAGCTGCCACGCCAGAAGGCACTGCTTGCCCTTTACGCGGAAAAAGTGCTCGTCTGCGCGCCGCTTGGCCTGCTGCCACAGCACATTGTGCTTGAGGGCTGCAAGGGCGGCGCTGAGCTCCTGGTTCTGAAGCCGCAGGATGATCTGCGCAGGGGAGGGTGCAATGCTTACGTTTGTGTTGTGCTTGGAATCCGGGTTGGGCTGAGCTCCTGGTTCTGGCGCTGCAGGATGATCTGCGCAGGGGAGGGTGCAATGCTTACGCTTGTGTTGTGCTTGGAATCCGAGTCTGGCTGGGATCCTGGTTCTGGAGCCACAGAGGATGATCTGCGCTGGAGAGAGTGTGCAAAGCTAACACACTGCGGCTTGCTTGTGTTTGAGCCGCGTCGAGCTCCTGGCTTGGAAAGCAGCACCCCCCCCCTACCTGCGTGCACATGGCCATGGCTTCCTTTTTGGCCAGCGTCATCTCCAGCCAGCCATTGAACGCCCGAGACAGGGCCATATTAAGCATGCGGCGCATGACCTGCAGCCGCCAAGGTGGGCATGGGCGACAGCTCAGGCACAGGTAAGTGCCGGCATGCTACTAAGTAGGCGAGGGACAGCGCAGGCCGGTGAGGAGGCACGCACAGGAGAAGACAGCGCAGGTGGGGATGACGCAGGCTCAAGGCAAAGGAGGTGGGCGACGAGGCAGGCGCGGGGCAGTGGAGGGGTGGGTGGCTGGGCAGCTGCGCGGGCAAGGTGCGTTGCCCTGCAGCAGCGATGCAGTGCAGCACGCCCTTCTCTTCCCTCACCCATCCATGTAGCAGGAGCAGCACCCACCTTGCTTGCGGTCTGGCACAGCTGGTGGTGCGCCACCCACGTGTTCCACGCTTTGCCAAGCAGCAGGTTGCGCAAAAATCCAACAGCGCGGCTGTTGTCCAGCTCCCCGTTGTGCTTCATGCGGATCCAATCCTTCCAGCTCCTCCATGCCATGGCCAGGCGCTGCGCAGCGCACGCACACGCGCGTGGGAGCAAGACAATTAGGCCACGTCATGCTGCTGGAACATGACTCTGTTACAGCAGCTGCTGCATTCCATGTGAATTGAAAGCACTTTCCAGTGAGCAACTCGAAACAGGCGCGCGTATGCATACACTCCATCCTCAGTCGTGGCTCACCATAAAGGGATAGAACAGCAGCGAGGGCACATCTGCCACTCATATGGTTGCGAACTCCATTGTGTTCCACGCTCGCGTGTTCCGTGCTTGAACACAGGAGCATGGGCATCACTCAAAGTGCACACAGAGGCACAACAGCCCCATCGAAGTGCAGAAGCGCTGCAGTTGCACCTCAGCAACGCGCAGCAAGTGTTTGCGCTCAGAGCTAGCCCCCCTCAGCAGCACGCACACACACGCACGCACACACACTGCATTTGCCCCACTTCCCAATACAAGCTCTGCTCTGCATCCATTGCACGCCCCCCCCCTCCCCCTTTCCTGCACACACCAGCCACCCACCCCCGCATCAACCGCACCATGAACTGAACCCAGGCATGCGCCTGCTTGGCCATGCCTACTCGGCCCCGCCTGCACTGCCTCTGGCCTACCTGACCTTGCCTACATGGGCCTGCCTGCCTGACCCTGCCAGCATGGCCTCTGCCTGCCTGACCCTGCCAGCATGGCCTCTGCCTGTCTGACCCTGCCAGCATGGCCTCTGCCTGCCTGACCCTGCTAGCATGGCCTCTGCCTGCCTAACCCTGCCAGCATGGGCCTGCCTGCCTGACCCTGCCAGCGTGGCCTCTGCCTGTCTGACCCTGCCAGCATGGCCTCTGCCTATCCGATCCCGCTGACACGCCCCTGCCAGCATGGCCTCTGCCCGACCCCGTCTGCAACGCCCCGCCTGCCTGACCCTGCTGGCAAGCCCCCAAATGCGCGCCCCCCACCGCACTCTCACCCGCTCCGCCGTGACGTGCACTAGGTTGCCGTAGATGTCCTTCAGCTTGGCCATCTTGTGCGCGTGCTCCCGCCACGCGCCCAGCACTGCCCTGGCTGTGAGCCCCATGTGCCGCGCAACCGCACACTTTGTCTTCACGCTGCGCTGGGCGTACCACCTGGAAAGGCACACACACGCACACCCAGGCAAGGGTGAACATGGAAAGCCCCACCTCCGCGGCGCAGCCCATCCCATTTTCCCAGCTTTGGCCAGCCAAACGCGCATTGCCCGCAGCATCCCCACGCTTTGAAACATGGGCACCCAAATGAGAGACACCACACAAAGGCAAGCAGCACACTCGGTGCAGTGCATCACCACATTGCCATGCATCATGCGTCACAAGGGAGCTAGCAGCATGGGGCGCAGGGTCATGCTGCGCACAGAGACCAAAGAGCAGCGCCTGCATGTGCTTACACGCACACAGCCCTGCTGCACCCACCTCAGCGTGTCAAAGGCCGTGCGCAGGCGGCCGCTCCTCCACATGTACATGACCCTCTGGACTTTCTCCCTCTTGGCCTGGGACGCGCCCACATTGTCCCTGCATGTGATCCCAGTGCAAGCACCCGGGGATGGAGCGCCAATCACACACCGGCTGCACCCATCCAACACCCTCTAAAGCAGCTCTACGCACGCAGGGGGGGGCGCGCGCATGGGTCCATCCCACGCACACCCAAACCCATGCCATGTGTGGCCACCACCAGAGCATATGTTCAGCAGCTGATCTGCAGGGGCACCTGCGCCCCAAGCGTGCAACAGCTCGTTGCCTACGTTGCAACAGCTTTGGCCACGGCCCCACACAGGCGTCGGGTTTTGCCCAGCTCGCGCGCACTTTTGCTGAATGCGTGCACGCTTTTTGTGCTTGCCTGAAAAAGCGGCAGGAATGCGGCAGGCTTGCTCCCTGGGTGGAAGACACGGAGTTTAACCATGCAAAACTAAACCTAGGCTTGTGTTGGCATGGGCGACTGAGCCTCATCCTAGACACGGTGCTGCTGCGGACGGCAGCCCAACACTGACAAAGCCGGGCAGGCGGCTCAAGAGCGAGCCAAAATGCAAATCCACAGAGCATGCACACCAGCGCAGGAGGTTAGCGCCGTCATTTTGGCGTGGACCTCGGGGAAGCGCTTGGCAGTGCGGTTGTAAGTGCTGGAGTGGCCCACCTGATGGCGTTGAACGCAGTGCGCACGCGGCCATTCATCCAGTAGTTAAGCACCTTGGCACCGGCTTCCCGCTTCTGGGCCTGGCGGGCGACATTCATCCTGCACGCAGACGCAACTCGCAACAGAGGCACATGCATGTGCACAATGCGCGTGTGCCAGCGTGCAGCAGCAGCATGGGGACCCATGCAGCGAGGGCCTCACTTATCGCACCGGTCAGGAGGCAGGGAGGGCCGGCAGGCAAGCAGCGGCTGGCCAGGTTGCAAACTGGCACGCGCTAGACACACAGCGGAAGGGCATGAGATGGGGGACGCATTCATTGAGCAGGGCAACTTGCAACTCCACGGCAGAAACTTGCTTGCCATATCCTTTGTTGTGCACAGGCTGCGGGCCCGTTAGTGGAGGATCAGGCAGCTATCAGCATGCGTACTGCCAGCAACTGGGCACATGGCAACACACAGGAAACGCTGTGTGAGTCATGGTGGCGTAATGTGGAAGGCCGGGCAAGGGAGACGTGGGCAGCAGGGTGCGTAAGAACACAGCACAGGCTCAGTCACACACAGCACAGCGCCAAGGTGGCAGGTTAGCTGATGAGGGCTGCGTCCCATGGCCCTATGAGAGCACATGTTAAGAGGCACAAGTGCTGATTGGGGGTAACTGATCTGGGGTCTCATCGTGCTCGTCATTGCGAATGGGATGCTACTTGCATCAGAGTTGGTGACCAGCCGCAGCCTGTGGGCGTGGCGAGTAGCCTCGAGCTCTGCAGGATCGTGATCGTGGCAACAGTGGCCACGCAACCTGTGCACATTTGCACACGCCTTGCACCGGTCCAGCTTTGCTGCTTGGGCGCAAATATGCACAGAGTTTGCCCCACACCTCAGCGTGTCAAAGGCCATGCGCAGGCGGCCATTCATCCAGAAGTACATGACCTTCTGCAGGGAGTCGTCCAGCTTCTTCTTGCTGCGGGCGTTCTCCCTGCGGCAGCAACAAGCAGCAAGCAGAACGTCCAGGCAGGTCTCATCTCTGTCCAGCAAGCAGCACGTCCAGGCAGGTCTCATCTCTGTCCAGCAAGCAGCAAGCAGCACGTCCAGGCAGGTCTCATCTCTGTCCACGCGCAAGCCTCCTTTGAAAACGCGAGTCCAATGGCCTCCCCTGAGCCTGATCATGTCTAGCGTGTTGAAGCAATCAAGCCCATGCACCACTCTTTTAGGGAAAACCCCTTGTTAGCATGCACGGAAAAGGGCGCAAACCTTGCCCCTGCACGTCTAAGGCAGAGCACGCGCTGTAGGCACCAGCCTCTTTGTGAGGGCATGTCACCCCAAGCAGCATGTCGGACGCAAGTGCGCAGCGCCAGCCTCAATTCAAAGACAATTTAAAGACAATGGCAGCAGCAGCCACACCTCAGCATGTCAAAGGCTGCAGCACGTGGCAAAGGCACCAGCCTCATCACAGCACGCCAAAGGCAGCATCGCGCAGCAAATGTACCAGCCACACCTCAGCATGTCAAAAGCAAAGCGCAGCCGGCTGCTCATCCAGAAGTACACCACCCGCTGCAGCATCTCTCGCTCCTGCTGCTCGTCCACCATGTTCTGCCTGCAGTTGTGGCATAACAGACACGCGTGTGGGCGAGGCAGGGCATGCTGCTCAGCAGCATACTTGCTGCAGCTAGGTCAGCTGCGGGCAGAGGCTGTGAGACATGCAGTTTGTGAGGAGGTTCCCAATCAATTCCATCCCCCGGGCAATCATCGAGCTAGCAGCCCAGCCACAGGCATTGCTTGCATTTGACTCGGGCACAGCACACACAAATGGGCCATGAGTGCAAATGACCCAGTGCAAGGGCAAGCATGCCAGTTCTACACACAGACACACACACTTTCTCTTGCCTGATCTACCAAAATGGCTTGGCAACAGGCCACCTGAGCGACACCTTTTATCAAGCATCATGCAAAACTGCAACTCAAACCATGTACCAAAAAAAGGGTTTGGCCTTGTAATCACACAGCCTTTTCCTACAAAGCTGCGCGTGAAGAACACCTCCCCTGCCCCTCCTCCTGCTCCTCACCTGAGCTTGTCAAAGGCCATGCGCAGCTGGTTGTTCATCCAGAAGTACACCACCTTCTGTGCAACTTCCTGCTTGGCCTTGTTTCTGGCCATGAACGCCCTCCATGACTCCCAGGCTGCGCGCAGGGTGCCTCCGAGCATCTGCGCGTTTCAAGCCACGCGTGTGCGCAGCCGCTTCATGAGCTCCCATCACGGAGCGTGCGGTGAAGGTGCTCATGCTCGTTGTGTGCAATTTGGGCCACACCCACACAGCGCAGGCTAACAACAAAGAGCACACACGGGAGCGCAAGGGCGCAGCAGCTGCCCGTGGGCTGCCCAGGGATCGCACCTTGGTGAACACATGCTGCAGGTTCTCCTCCAGCGAGAACTTGGCATCCAAGCGCGCACGCCAGCCACGCAGTGCGGTGCGCTTGAGGAACCTGCGGGCACAGTGCGGGCAGCGGCGGGCGGATTGAGCTGCAGGAAGCAATAAAAGCAGCCCAGGAGGGCGAGAAGTGCAGGGGATGAAGGACGGGTTATCCAGCCGGTCCTCTGACCTGCCAGTCCATGACTGCTGCACGCAAAGGTGCATGCGCACAACCACAGCTCACACACACACACACACAGAAGCCCACAGTTTGAGTCCCACGTGCCTGCAGTACATGGCGCGCGCCTCCTGGCTGCGCCGCTTCCGCGCAGCGTTGGCGCGCAGCATGAGGAGGCAGTGCGCTGTTTGGCGGCCACACAAGACTGCCAGGTATGCCATGGACTTCCGGGTGAGGTCAGACTGCGATCAGAGGGGTGCACATAGCGTGGGCTGGGGGTGTGCAGTGAAGCTCACTGCTGGAAACGTGCAGCGGGCTGGGATCAGGGGTTCAAGTCGCGCAGGCTGGAGGTGTGAAGCTCACTGCTTGGAAATGTGCAGCGACCTGGGATCAGGGTTGCAATTCGCACTGGCTGAGGGTGTGCAGTGCAGTTCACTGCTGGAAACATGCGGCGGACTGTGATCAGGGGTGCAACTTGCGCCGGCTGGGATCAGGGGTGCACATCAAGGGCTGAGGGTATGCCAAACCAGGGAAGAGAAGCAAACGCAGTGGAGGCTCATATGGAGAGACAGGGGGCAGGATTCAGTGCTCTGGCGCGGCAAGGGGAAGGTTGAGCTCCTTTCAAAACATGTTGGCGGTACGCTTTTAAGATGAGCGGCGGGTGTGCTTGCGGGGGCAGTGGCTACACATGAAGAGTGAGGATGTCCTGCATGCATGGTACTGCTCCATCAGTGAGGGGAGCAAGGCTGTCCCTGATCTTCATAGTCCCCGGCCTGCTCGCTGCAGACGCACACCTCTACCCGCACACCTTGTACAGCGCAAACTCCTTCCAGCGGTTGAAGGCCTTGGACATGGCGCCCTTCATGAACACCCTGCAGCAGGCGGCCATGGTGGAGGGAGCTGTTGGCTCACAAGCAGGCGGCCGTGGTGGAGGGAGCTGTTGGCTCACAAACTCATCGGAAAGGGCGTGAGTGGGCACAGCCCAGGATGGGAGGCAAGCACTGAGGAAGGACACGTGGTGGTGGTGAACGGAGGCTGACACGGGAGGCCCACCCAACATGCACGAAAGCACACACAAGGTGCTCATCACTGTGCGCGCGTGCGTGCCCCCTGTGAGCACCCTGCGAGCCCCGCACCTGCAAGCCACTGCCATCTTGGACTTGAGCCTGCTGGTCTCCAAGGCCTGCTCCCGCCAGATGTGGAAGCACTCGCCCATGCGCTCTCCCATCCAGTGCGCCACTGCCAGCCGCACCTGACCAGGCAAGCACAGGCAAGCACAATCAGGTGCAACAATGTCCGCCCAGCACAACCAGGTGCAATTTAGTGTGCCCCCGCAGTGCGCCGCTTCCAGCCGCACCTGCACGCGTGGCATGCAGGGCATGGGGCAGGCCGGGGTTGAAGGGCTGTGCAGCGCATGGGCCAGGCTCGTGCGCACAGTGTAACGTACAGATGTGCCCTGCTCATTTGGTGGCAGGGGGGGCACGGGAGGAAAGGAAACATGATATGTCCACGCCCATGCAGCTGGCTTGACTCAACCTTTTCGCTGCGGTTTTGCTGTTGAGCCATGGTTGTATGGGATGACTCTTTTGCGCCTTATTGTGCGTGCCTGTACCCTGACTTTTGGTACCTGCACATACACGCCCCCACCTTGTCGTGCTTGGCAGCAAGCAGGCTTGCCACGCGGCGCCACTCCTTGAGGACCATCATCAGCAGCACATTGTGGCTGTGGGTCAAGAACATGATGGCGCACTCCATCTTGCCCTGTGACAAACACATGACACAGCACATGAAAACATGAGCAACTCGGAAGGGATCTTCTAAGGCATGCCCCCCACGCCTGCAAGACAAAGGTCGACACTTGGAGCTGGTGTCCATATGTGTGGCCTCACTGGCATAAGAACAGGGGCCAAGAAGCCTCCCAAGGGCAGCAAAAGTACGGTGCTGGCTTGGCGCATGTACACTCTACACACAGGCAAAGTCACAGCTGGAAACACGCTGAAACACTCGTGTGCACACACACGCGCACCTCATGCTCCTGTAGCAGCTGCATCCACCCTGACAGCGCGCGGGCCAGCAGGCTGCGTGCGCGCTGCTCATCTGCCAGCGCTGCCTGCCGCCGCCGGTGCCGCCCCGCCAGCATGTGCTCCCACATCACAGCCATTGCGCTGCCCTGCCGCTGCTCCCGAAAGTGCGCAGCCGCGCTGGCTGCGCGGCTGCGCTTGCGGCGGCGCTTGAGCACATACGCAAACAGCGCATACAGCACCTGCAGGCCCACATTCCAGGAAGGCAGCTGGCAACAATGTGTGGGCTGCACGCCCTTGAAGAGGGGCCAGGGGTGTGCTGGAATTATGTCACTGCCTGATGGAGCATGCAGGAGTGATCAGCACAAAAGGGAATTGCGACGCATAACATTGCAGGAGTTTGCACAGGGGTCTGTTGCCGTAACACGCAATTGACCAAGCCCCCATCATTTGTGATTGACTCATTAGCATGGGCAAGCAAATTATGAGATGACTAGGTTTGCGTGGAGAGAGTTTGCAAGCACCGCTCCAAAAAGGCTAGAGAGGCCGCTATGAGGCTCTACGGATCCTAGCCTGCAAAACGCTTAACCCTCCTTTTATACTGTGCCTTGGATGAACACAGTCAACACGTTAGTTGACCCTGAAAGCTCAGCCACCTTGGACAGTCCATGAAACACGCATACTGACACACCTTGCAGTGGCACAAGCACGACAAGCTAATAATGTGCTTATCTGCCTGTTGGTTGGGTGTGCCCAGCTCACACACTCCTCACCCAGCAGACAAGAATGTAAACTCCTAGAAACGGCACAACCACGACCTTGCCCAAACTGTTGTGCCCACCTCGCTACTGATCCTACGCGCTGCCCGCTTCCGTGCCACACGCACAACCCGCTTGTACTCCGCTTCCAGCGCAGCCACGCCCCGCCAACCCTCCAGCACCTTCAGCAGCCTCCGCTCCTGGAGAGTACAAGCGTGGTGTGCTTGGCATACAAGCGGGCAGGTCGGAGACAGCTGTCCGGCAGTGTGAGAGCTAAAAATGCAGCAGCCCATCCATGCTGACGCGTGTGTTCATGATGCTGAACGCGCTGCAAGCAGGGCACAGCCCGCATACTGCAAGCAGAGTGTGAGCTTTTGTTGGAGGGTGCCTATAGAACCAGCAGGCGCTCAAACACACACACACACGCATGCACATACAAAGGCATGTATGCACACACTTGTATGCACACGCGCACGCGCACGCACGCATGTACGTGTGCGCGTCATGCACTACCAGCACCAAGGGCTGGTTAGTGGGGCAGAGAGAAGGAGGCAAAAGGCAGCTCCCTCACATAGGGGGAAGCTCATGCACCACCGAGGCGTCAGCGCTTGCGCACTGTGCATGAGTAGCTGGATTGAGCACCGCAAAAGCCAGTGCACACAGTGCGCGCCATACCCGCGAGATAGCCAGGGCCCCCTCCCGTCGCGCCCTGCGCTGCCGCTTGGCACGTGTAACGGCCCGCCACGACCGCAAGGAGCGCACGCCGCGCGACGCCGCCAGCGTCTGCTCCACGCAGTGCAGGCACTGCAACTGGCGCCAGGCGTTGTGCAGGCGCATGGCCGCGCCGTGCCTGACGCGCGCAGCCTCCACGTTGGCAATGTCCTCGCAGGCCTGCGCGTGCAGCACGCCGCCAAAGCCAAAGCCGCCTCATACACTAGCTTGCTACGCTGGGCTGAGAGCAGCTGACCTAGGTGTCAAGGAGTCGGCCTCATGCCAGGCGCAGACGGGATTGCACCGGCAGCCAGTGGGGCACGCTAGCACGGTTCGACCTGGCAGGCCTGTGCACGCCCCACCTGCTGAGCCCATCAATGCACAAAGGGCGCCATGCCCGACTGCAGATTCCCTCAACCTTCGCCCCCTCCATCACGACCTTCACCCTTCACCATCATCCCACATCCCAGCCCTTGCCCTTGTCCAGGAGGTCCTCGCCCCCAGACGTGGCCCACACGGTGCTGCCTGCACACTGCTACACGCTGCATGCAATTGTGCATGATACGTGGCGTTCGCCCCCCATGGCGCCCTCGTCGCCGCCTGGAGTGCACAAAACACATGCTGCCCTCACACTTACGCACACAGGCGCTGCCTTGTGCGCACCTAAACACGGCCATAAACGACACCTCTCCAAACCATAAAGATGACATTCTCCCCACATTGTTCCAAGCATCAGGGCTTAAGCAATGAACACCAGAGCCCTGCTGGCCTATGCAATCAGAGCTCGGAGCTCTAAGGCAGGCCGCTCCGAGCCCAATGTGATGAAAACGGCCTGTTTTTCATTACCAGATCATCATCAACTACCTCACCAACCATCAAGCCCAGGCTTGGGCTGGAATGGGGATTAGACAGTCCATAAAGCAGGATCATTCCCTGGCCAGCTCATCAACAGACCCTTAGTACCCTGGCGATCCTTGATCTCCCCCCCATTTCCCCCCCTTCTCCCTCCCGACCTGCATGTCCATACGCCGGCGGACCGAAAAGTTGCGCCACGCCACCATCATGCGCCGCTTCTTGGTGCCTTGCGCGCGCGCTGCGTGGAAGCGCAGCGTCTCACGGTCGGCGGTGCGCTGCTGGTGCCAAGCCATCCAGCCTCGCATGCCGTCCTGTGGCGGCGACGATGAGGGGAAGGGGGGGGAAGGAGGGGCAGCAGCAATAGAATTAGCAGCAGGTGGTTTTAGTACTTTTAAAGGTTGTTCTTGGTCACACTGGCACCTGGAGGCTGGCCAAACTGCCTGCATGCCCAAAAAGCAAGCAGGTGACTTGACCTGACCATTGAAGCTAGCGGCGCAAAGGGCCCTACATACCGCCCTCCATACCACAGCACCACAGCCGCCCTACATACCGCCCTACATACCAGCACCACAGCCGCCCTACATACCGCCCTACATACCACAGCACCACAGCCGCACCTCCAGCAGGTAGTGGAGCACTTTGTATGCGTGCTTGTCGGCCAAGGCCTCGCCCTCCTTCTTCCAAACCATTAGCAGCCTCCAGCTGGTCCAGGAGGAGCTCAGCTGCAGCAGGGGATGAGGAATACGGGGGGTTTGGGGCTGTGGTGAAGAGGGAATGAACAGCAGCAGGGGCGGGGGGCTGCAGCAGAAATGAGCACATCAAGAGTATTCTACAAAAAGTCAGTCCCTTCACCACGCACTGACTGGGTTGCCTAGGCGGCCAAAGCTCCCAGGGCACCAGTTCCCCCTCGACCATTTATGGTATTCAGTATCAGGTGCCACTTTGTTTTCGTGCTTGTGTGTGCGAATGTTGTGCGCGCGTGCTTTTGTGCAGCCTCCCGGCGGTCCTTCAACGTCCAGGAACCCACCGCGCGGTTCAGCCAGAACTGCAGCGATTTGGACAGCCCGGCCCGCTGCTCGCGTGCCTCGTCCACATGCGCCAGCCACGTGTTCCACGAGGACGCCAGGGCGCGGTTGGTGAAGAAGCGTGCGGCCCTCTGCAGGGACGCCAGCTTGTTCCTGCACAGCACAGGCGCGCTGGGGCTGTCAGCCAGCTGCTGGGCGCAGGCCAAGTCCTTCACATTGGAGCGGGCACCCAGCGTACGCAGCCAGGCCTTGCACCTGTGCTTGTGTGCACATGCACAGTTGAGGGGAGATGTTGCGTGATGGGGCCCTGGGAGTAAGTTGTGCACACGCTGGCGCGCTCGCTCTTACGCGCAAACTGCTTATTGTCCAGTTCCCACAGCTGCTCCACTCCCTGTGCGGGCAAAGGGCAGCTCCTTGTGCGCGCTGGGCCACAGGTAGGCAATCAGTGTTGAGCCGCTCTGATGGTGCACTGGGCGGGTGGGGCTCAGACACGCGGGGCTGAGGGACACACGTGCCGCATCCTCATGGGGGCGGCTGCCACGACATGCGGCCGTTGCTGGAGATGGCATGCAGGTATCGACGGAGGTTGTGGGCCTATCCCTGACAATGAGCCCTCAAGGGCACTCCTGGGTATCTGCCCCAACCCCTTTCCCTCCCGTCACTCTTTGCTGCCACCCAGGCCCATGCATGGCCCACCTCTTGGCCACCACGTTCTCCTGCAGCTTGTTGAACGCCGCAAACAGCCTCATGTTCAGGATCCTCTTGGCTGCTCCTGCGCAGTGCAGGGCCACGCAGAGGTCCCTCGATGCATCCGTATTTGTGCCAATTGCAAACTTCTGTGTCACCCCATTCAACACACGCAAAATAAGTGAAGCTTATGGGAACCATTACAGGCATCCCTGGAAGAGTCTTGGTGCAAAACAGGGTCCAGCCTCTCCAGAACTCCTCCCCAACCTGTGATTGCAGCCTTGTGCAGACCACAGGAGAAGGCACCGTTCACAATTGGGGCACACAGAAAGGAAGGGCGTGCCTGATTTGGCACTAGCAGACATTTGGCCGTGGCGACCAAGCGCAGCCTTCACAAACTTCAAGAACCCTTAAACTCAGGCACCGCACATGGGAACCCAACGGCAGCTTCCAACGCAAGAAAGCGCCCCACCGCTCATGCACAGCAAGCACAACACACTGGGCACCGGAGGACACATGGCCTTTTGTGACTGCTTTCCACAACAATGAGGCCAAGCGCGCCCTTCCCCTCCCCTCTTGCCCTCAGTGCATGGGGTGCAAAGCATACCCACCAGACAGCAGCGCCAGCTGGCGCTTGTTGGTGAAAGCGCGGGCGTGCCAGGTGCTCAGCACGCTCATGCGCACGCGCGACTGCGCGCGCGCCTCGATGGCCTCCGCTGCCAGCCGCTCCCTGCAGGGCACACATGCACATGTTTGATCGTGTTGTGAATGCATGCATGTTCATGTGTGTGTGAGTTGTGTGCGAGTGCATGCAATCTTGGTGCATGGCGTGGTTGCTTATGTTTGTGTACGCGTGTTATGTGTGCACGAGCATGCGAAGGCATGCTGAGCAAACACTAGCGTGCACATGCAGGGGGCATACGAAGCATGCCTCGCTAAGACAGCAGCCACCACGCGCAGCAGGCGGCAGTCAAGGCAGCCAGCGGGCAGAGGGCGGCAGTCACTGCAAGCTGCGGGCAGTAATCACGGCAGCCAGAGCGGACGGTGGACATAGCAGCGGCACTTGCCTCTTCTGCTTCTTGGCGGCCCTAGACCACACCACCAGGGTCATGTGCTGACTGCGGTGGGCGCAGATCTCTATTGCGTGCTCCTCTTTCTTGATACACGCCTCGGTGTAGCGGCGCCACGCGCCCCAGGACTGGGCCAGCAGCTTGCGTGCGCTGTGGCTTACGCTCAGCGAGCCGCACACCTTCAGGTGGGCCGCGACCTGCGTGTGCATTCAGCCAGGTGTGCACGCATGGACGTGCTTCTAAACCTGCCCACGCCTGCATGCCCTTTGATGCTCGCGGCATGCGCTTGAGTCCTTAGACACGCGTGTGTGTCCAGGCTGCTTGTCTGCAGTGCATGCTCTTTATACTTGCGCTGCTCTTTTTCTATGGTATCATTTCACCTGGTATCCAGCTCAAATCCCCGTCAAGGGCCACAAAGCAGCCACCACGAACAGCGCAAAGCCAGTGCCACAGCAGAGCAGGCACTGGCCAAAGAGCGGCCGTTGCGTGCTGCACAAAGCCAGTGCCACAGCAGAGCAGGCACTGGCCAAAGAGCGGCCGATGCGTGCTGCACAAAGCCAGTGCCACAGCAGAGCAGGCACTGGCCAAAGAGCGGCCGATGCGTGCTGCACAAAGCCAGTGCCACAGCAGAACAGGCACAGGCCAAAGAGTGGCCGTTGCGTGCTGCACAAAGCCAGTGCCACAGCAGAGCAGGCACAGGCCAAAGAGTGGCCGATGCGTGCTGCACAAAGCCAGTGCCACAGCAGAGCAGGCACAGGCCGAAGAGTGGCCGATGCGTGCTGCACAAAGCCAGTGCCACAGCAGAGCAGGCACTGGCCAAAGAGCGGCCGATGCGTGCTGCACAAAGCCAGTGCCACAGCAGAGCAGGCACTGGCCAAAGAGCGGCCGTTGCGTGCTGCACAAAGGACGCACCGCCCAACTGCAATCGCAACTCATGCCACACACCTTCCTCCATTGCTCAAACGCGTCCCGCAGGCTGGCGCCCTGCCAGAAGCGCAGTGCCGACTCCAGCGCCAAGTAGCGGTGTGCGGCCCAGCCACGCAAGCAGCGCCGCGCTGTGTGCACCTCCCAGAACGCGACGGCGATGCGCCAATTCTCAATGGCCTCCTCACGCGCCGCGCGCTCCTCTGCTGCCTCCACTGTGGTCAGGGAGTGTGGGGATGCAGAGACGTGGGTGGGTGAAGGCATGGGAGCAACTTCAAAGACGCTCACAGTCGCGGCGGCGGGTGAAATGGGCAAGTGGGTGGGTTAGCAGAAGCAAGGATTTGCAGGCCTGGCGGGAGCCAGGCAGCGGCCCAGATTGTCAACGCAGTTGCGGGAAGAAGGATGAACGGGATGGCAGACTGCCAGGAGAGCACCTCGCATGTTGCACAGCATGAAGGTCAGGAGAGGTGGGAGCGTGAGCAGCGCAACCGCATTGTGTCGCAAAGAGCGGAACGCCATACCCCACAGCCGTCAGCTCACCTGCGTTGCTGTGCCAGGTGCGGAACGACGTGGCCATGTAGCGGAACTCGCTGTATGCCTCGCTTTCGGAACCGTCTAGGCTGTCGTCGTCCACACCGCTGCAGGGCACAAGCAGGGCAGGGTAATGGGTGCATATGGTGCAGGGGCACAGCAGGACACCACATGGCGCACTCTTGCCTCACCTGCTGCTGCGGGGCCAAAGCGCAGCAGGGTGACAAGTGCAGAAGCAGTGCGGGGGCGGTGCAGCAGCGGCTCACACTTTTTGCGCACTGCGGCCAGCAACTACACCTGCACAAGCAGGCCGCGATGCCCACCACTGGCAGGCAGCGATGAGCGTGCCTCATACAGCCCTCCTGCACTTGCCGCCCCCTCCTGCCGGTGGCCAGCTTGACCCTCCTGCTGCGCCCCTGCACCGTACATTGGTCACCACTGTGGCCAGCCAGTGCAGCGGTGCCGCCCACACAAAGCACACAAAGCAGCCCACCTGCGCTGGGGCACTTCGTGAAGTGCGCCAATCGCAACTGATCCATGGCAGGCATTGCAGCCTACCTGTGCTGGAGCGCCTCCCGTGGCACGCGCCGCGCCCCTGGCTGGCTAAGCTGCCTGCTGCCCTGGCCTTGGTAAGCTGAGGGGTTGGGCGGAGGTGGGGCCGACGCGCTACCAAAGTTGGCGGCGGCAATGCTGCCAGGCGGATACGCGCTCGGGGGGTGCGAGGGGTAGGGTAGGGGCGGGTAGGGCGGGGGCGCATAGCCTGCACACATGCATGCATTGATGCAGGTGCTGGCACGCATGTGGGCGTGCAAGCCTGCACGCACCAGGCCTGCTACACTTGGAAAGGGCGCAGCCCAGCCCCTCAGCAAAGAGAAGCTCACAAGAGTGCACTCAGTTCCCGTGGAATGATGCGCGCAAATATGCACACCCCGTCCTGCCTGCATTGGCGCACACATGCGTTGGTGGACAAAACATCGCTTAGCTTCCCGTGGCAGCAACCGCGCTCTTGCTGCATCGCCCTGCTGCACATGTGCAAACACTGAATCTGCTGCCTGCCAGCTCCCCACATACGCTGAGAGCATGGCGCGATTCTCTTGTTAGCGCATGTGACATGTAGACGCGTCTGCCGCAGACCGACCCACCCTGCGTGTACGGCGCCTGCACGCCGGGCGGCACATACGGGGTGTACGCGAACGGCACGGGCGTGCTGGCGGGGGAGGGCACGTATCTGCTGAAGGCAGCGCTGGGGGGCGGGGCGGGCTGCACAGGGCCACCCAACCCAATGCTGGGCTCGTACGCGGGGGGCGCTGAAGGAGGGGGCAAAGCAGGGGTGTCCAGCCAGGTGCCGCTGCCCGCAGGGGGGCTGGGCACG